>JAABUS010004323.1_pt1 | contig 20733 bp, 18 predicted proteins | sample 5560161 | NCBI WGS metagenome assembly JAABUS01 (sample SAMN10711885, study PRJNA513376) | rock metagenome | isolation source: Antarctica rocks | place: Antarctica: Victoria Land, Trio Nunatak nord | collected 2016-01-04
GACTGGGGGATGCAGGGCGCCACCGCCATCACCGTCGACGTCACTGTTGCGGTGGTCGTGGACGTACTGTCCTTCACTACTCCGCTCAGTGTGGCCGCCGACGCCGGCATCGCCGTCCTGCCTTACCGCTGGGCAGATGACGGTGCAGCTGGCTTCGCCCGCGACCACGACGCTGTGCTGGCCGTCGGGCGGTTGGCTGCCGGTCCTGGGCAGATCAGCCTGTCGCCGGCGAGCATCCGCGCCGCCGATCCGCCACCACCCCGGCTGGTGCTGCCCTCGCCGAACGGGTCGACTATCGCCTGCTCGGGGTGGGCATGGAGTACCGGGACTACATCGAGGCGTCCGATCGTCGGCTGGGCGAGATGCTGGCGGCCGTCGCAGTCCGTGAGGGCAGTGCGGACGAGTTCTGGACGGTCGTGGTGGTGACCGACCACGGCCACGTCGACGCCGGAGGCCACGGTGGCGAGACCGATGCGGAGCGGACGGCCTGGATCGCGACCTGCGGGCCGACCATCGCGCCCGGACTGCAGCCCGATGGGCTCGAGCAGGCCGACGTGGCCGCACAGGCACTGGCCATACTCGGGGTGAACCCGACGTCACCGGACTTCGTCGGAGTGCCGTTCGATCAGCGGGCACGCCAGCCCGCGTGACCTTCGCTCTCGCAGTAGTCGTGGGAACGGCCTTTCTCCATGCTGGTTGGAACACAGCCGCCAAGTCGATCGGCGACCGCTGGGTGGCCAGCCTGTCCATCGCGATCACCGGCGGTACCGCCGGCATCATCGGTGCAATTGCGTTCGGGCTGCCGGCGGTGGCGTCCTGGCCGTACGTGCTCGGATCGGCTCTGGCCCAGGCGACCTATCTGATCTTGCTCACCCGGGCCTACAGCCACGGCGACATGAGCCGGCTGTACCCGATCGCACGCGGCATCGCGCCGCTGCTGGTGACCGTCGTGGCGATCACCGTCCTGCACGAGCACCTCGACGGCTGGTCGCTGCTCGGCATTCTGATCTTGTGCGTGGCGATCCTGACGTTGGCGTTCGCTCGGGGCCGACCACGCCGCGGACACGGGATCGGGCTGGCACTGGCGACCGGGGTGATGATCTCCACCTACACCGTGCTCGACGGCATCGGCGTGCGCGTCAGCGGCAACATCTGGGGCTACATCGCCTGGGGGTTCGCCGTGCAGTCGCCGCTGGTGGTGCTGATGTGTCTGCTGCGCGGCGGGAAGAACCTCGGGTCGCGGGTGCGAGCGAACCTGGCCAAGGGCCTGCTGACGGGCATGGCGTCCGTGCTCTCGTACGGCATCGTCGTCTGGGCGCAGAGCCGGGCACCGCTGCCGCTGGTGTCCGCCCTGCGCGAGACCAGTGTGATCTGGGCAGTGCTGGCCGGCCGGATCTTCTTGTCAGAAAGGCTCCGACGGCCCGAGATCACAGCCATCATCGTCGCAGCCGGCGCCGCGATGCTGCTGCAGCTGACGCGCTGAGTCCCGCTCAACGACGATTCGCCCGGTAGTAGTTGATCAACGACCGGCTCGAGGCATCCTGCGTCGCCAGCACGCCGGCGTCTCCGGCCACCGCCGGGATCACCTCCTGGGCGAGCTTCTTACCCAGCTCGACGCCCCACTGGTCGAAGGAGTCGATCCCCCATACCGTCCCTTGGGTGAAGGTGATGTGCTCGTACAGCGCGATCAGCTGGCCGAGCACCGCGGGCGTCAGCTCGGGCGCCATGATCGATGCCGTCGGCCGGTTCCCGGTGAAGACCCGGGCCGGCACGATATTCTCCGGCGTCCCCTCGGCGCGGACCTCATCCTCGGACCTGCCGAAGGCCAGGGCACGGGTCTGGGCGAAAAAGTTGGCCATGAACAGCTCGTGCACGTCCACATCGCCGTCCCGCAACGGATGCGCGGGGTTGGCAAAGGCGATGAAGTCCGCCGGGATCAGCCGGGTGCCCTGGTGGATCAGCTGATAGAACGCGTGCTGGCCGTTGGTGCCCGGCTCACCCCAATAAACCTCCCCGGTGTCGGTTGTCACCTCACTGCCGTCCCACCGCACGCCCTTGCCGTTCGACTCCATCGTCAGCTGCTGCAGGTACGCGGGAAGCCGGTGCAGGTACTGGGAGTATGGCAGCACCGCGTGCGTCTCGGCGCCGAGGAAGTTCACGTACCACACGTTGATCAGACCCATCAGCGCCGGCACGTTCCTGGCCAGCTCGGTGTTGCGGAAGTGCTCGTCGATCGCGTGGAAGCCTGCCAGGAACTCCGCGAACCGCTCCGGTCCGATCGCCACGCACAGCGAGGTACCGATCGCGGAGTCGACGGAGTAGCGGCCACCCACCCAGTCCCAGAAACCGAAGGCGTTCTCCGGGTCGATGCCAAAGGCAGCCACCTTGTCCAAGGCGGTGGAGACGGCGACGAAGTGCCGGGCGACGGCCCCGTCGGCGGCCTCCTGGTCGGACCCGATCGCGCCGGCGGCACGCAGGCCGTCCAGCAGCCAGCTGCGGCACAGCCGCGCGTTGGTCAACGTCTCCAGGGTTCCGAACGTCTTGGACGCGACGATGAACAGCGTCGTGGCCGGATCCAGATCAGCAACGGTCTCGGCAGTGTCGGTCGGGTCGATGTTGGAGATGAACCGGCACTCCAGCTCGGCCAGCTTGTAGGGCTTGAGCGCCTCGTAGGCCATCACCGGACCAAGATCAGAACCGCCGATACCGATGTTGACCACGGTCCGGATCCGCTGACCGGTCACGCCGGTCCAGGCACCGCTGCGGATCTTGTCGGCAAACGCGTATATCTTGTCCAGGACTTCGTGTACGGCTGCCTCGACGTCCGCACCGTCCACCTCGAGCCGGTCGCCTGCCGGCCTGCGCAAGGCGGTGTGCAGGACGGCACGGTCCTCGGTGACGTTGATGTGCTGACCGGCGAACATCGCGTCGCGCCGCTCGGTCAGCTTGACCTCCTCGGCCAGCGCCAGCAGATCACGCAGCAGGTCGTCGTCGACCAGCTCCTTGGACAGGTCGACCAGCAGGTCTGCCGCGGTGAAGGTCAGCTTCTCGACCCGGTGCCCGTCATCGGCGAACCAGGCCCGCAGGTCGGGGTCGAACTCCTCGGCCCGGTCGCCCAGGTTGGCCCAGGCCTCGGTGTCGGTTGCGTCGATCGGTGTGGACATGTGCAGCGCCTCTCTCCCGTCGTACCCGGCAGCCGGCAGCCCTGCTGCCGTTACCTGCCAGCCTATTCCTGCACCAGGTAGGCGCCTCGGCTCTCCGGGATCACCACGAAGACCGAACCGCTCCAGGACGTGTTGGTTCGTCCCGCACATCGCCCAACTGAGCAGCCGCCCGGGCGGCACCCGGCGATCTTGATCAGGTCGCCGGACCGTCACCGGTTCGACCCGGGGGCAGCCAGATCTGCGGCCGGTCATCGTACAGCAGCACGTCGTCGGGGTAGCTGTCGGCGACCGTGCTCGGGCGGCCGACCAACGTCCTCGGATCGCCGCCACCGCCGACGACCGTACGCAGGTCGGACGAACCCCAGAGCCGGTCGATCGCCGCGACCCCACCGGCGGTACCGGGCTGGAGGAACGCGAAGTCGCCGGGGTACAGCTCGGCGGCGGTGGCGATGATCTCCACGCCGGTTCGGACCGGGTCGAACGCCGACCGGTCGACCAGGTGCACCGCGATCCCGTTGACGACCCGGCCGCCGTGCTTGGAGAACGCGGGCAGAAAGCTGGTCGCCCGGAACTGGACACCGGGCAGATCCCTGCTCCGCAACACCTCCGCCAGCCGGTCGTCGACATAGGGTGCTCCGATCAGCTGGAACGGTGCGGTCGTGCCACGGCCCTCGCTGAGGTTGGTGCCCTCGATCAGACCGGTCGCGCAGAACGCATAGGCCGTGTCGAGCGTCGGCATGTTGGGCGATGGCGGTACCCAGGGGATGCCGGTGTGGTCAAAGCTCATCGACCTGCGCCACCCCGACATCGGCACCACGCTGAGCTGCGCCGGCGTGCCGACGACGGACGGCAGGTGCACGGTGTTGAACAGCAAAGCCAGCTCGGCGACAGTCAGTCCGTGCCGCAGCGGTACGTCGACCCGACCAACGAAGCTGGACACCTCCTCGGCCAGCCGCGGACCGGAGACCACCGCGCCGGTGAGCGGGTTCGGCCGGTCCAGCACCACGAACCTCACGCCGGCCCTGGCGGCCGCGCACAGCGCGTCGAACATCGACCAGACATAGGTGTAGTACCGCACCCCGATGTCCTGCATGTCGAACACGACGGTGTCCACGCCGGATCGGCCGAACATCTCGGTGAGCTGCTCGCCCCGCACCCGGTAGGTCTCCAGCACCGGCAGACCACTGGCCGGATCGGCGCCGTCCGGCTCGCTCTCGCCGGCCTGGACCACGCCGCGCAGACCGTGCTCAGGCCCGAACAAGGTGGTCAGCTTGACCCCGGCGGCGACCAGCGCCTCCACGTTCCGGGTGAAGTCTGGCATCACGCCGGTGAAGTTGGTCAGCAGTCCGACCCGGTCACCACCGATCAGCTCCGGTCGATCGAACGCCTGGCTGACCCCTGGTCGAACCGCCGCTGCTGTCACATCTTCCTGCACCGGCATGGCACCTGGTGCGCCATTGGAGCTCACGAAGGGTTCATCCCTTCCTCGACCGGTTCGGCGGCCGCAGGCGCTGAACGCTGCGGTGGGTGCTGGCCAGTGCCCGTACCGTCTCGTCGTATCTGATCTTGGCCACGCCGACGAAGATGTAGTCCACGACGGTGAGCTGGGCGATCCGGCTGGCCATTGCGCCGGATCGGAACGTGGTCTCGCGGACCGCCGTGCGCAAGACGATGTCGGCGCGTGCGGCCAGCGGGGCCGAGGCGGCGTTGACCACCGCGGCGGTGACAGCGCCCTCCCGCCGGCCGGCCTCGAGGAACTCGATCGGCTCCCGGGTCCGGCCGCTGTGCGAGAAGGCGATGGCCACGTCACCTGGGCGCAGCAGCGATGCCGCCGCCAGCGCATCGTGTGCATCGGGAAAGCAGAACGCGGCGCGGCCGATCCGAACCAGCTTCTGCGCCAGGTCGTGCGCGGCCGTCCCGCTGGCGCCGACGCCGAACAGGATGATCCGGTTGGCTCCGTCGGCCGCTGCCACCAGCCTGGTCAGCGCGGCCAGGTCGACGCTCGAGGCGGTCTCCTGGATCGCGACCACCTCCGAGTGGGCGATCTTGGCCACGGTCGCCGCCAACGAGTCGGCCGGCCCGATGTCCTCGCCGTAGGTGGGATCGCCTTCGGCGTGCGCCGCCTCGGTCGCCAGGTCGGAGGTCATCCGCAGCCGCAGCTGGGCGTAGCCGGTGAGGCCGAGGGTGCGGCAGAACCGGACCACCGTCGCCTCGGACGTGGCGCACAGCCTGGCCAGCTCGGTGATCGTCTTGTCGCGGATGGCACTCGGTTCGATCAGGATCAGATCCGCGATCCGGCGCATCGACGGCGGATATGTGTCCAACGCCGACTGGATGCGCGTCCGTAGGCTAATCTCACCTGCAGCGAACGAGCCTGGTGACCCAACCGACGGAGTCGGAGTGCTGCTCCGGGGTTGTGCCTCCATGTGGTCCTCTCCGATCACAAGCAGAACGTGCACGATTCTAGCCAGTGGTCGCACGGCGATGTCAACAACTTCCATGTACTTGGCAAGTCGTGGAAACCGGCTACTTCTGGGTGCCCTCGGCGCTCGTTCTTTTGCCGTTACATACCCTCGCATGGTGACCGAGGCGGTGCGGACGATCCGGCAGGTGCTCGCCGAGATCTGGCGGCGCGCCATCACCACCCAACCTGACCCCGGCCTGCGTACGACCCTCATCCTGGGTCTGGCGGGGTTCGTGCTGGTGAGCCTTCGGCTCACCTGGAAGCCGGTACGGATGCTGTCGACGATGATCCACGAGGCGGGTCACGCGGTGACAGCACTGGTCAGCGGTCGGCGACTCGCCGGCATCCGACTGCACTCCGACACCTCAGGGCTCACCCTGTCCAAGGGGCGGGCCCGTGGGCTGGGCATGACTTTGACACTGGCATCCGGCTACCCGGCACCTACCGTCGTCGCGCTCGGCGCGGCGGTGCTGCTGCACCTCGGCTATGCGGTCGGGCTGATGTGGCTGCTGGTGGTGGCCTGCGGGTTGATGCTGGTGCAGATCCGCAACCTGTACGGGCTGTGGGTGATCCTGGTCGTCGGCGCCGGCCTGGTCTCCGTCAGCTGGTGGATGCCGCCGCTGTACCTGTCCTGGCTCGCCTACCTACTCGTCTGGCTGCTGATGCTGTCGGGGCCGCGCCCATTGGTCGAGCTGGCCCGTCAGCGTCGAGACGGCCGATCACGAGGCTCCGACATCGACCAGCTGGCGAGAATCACCCCGGTCCCGGCCTTCGGCTGGCTGGCCTGGTTCTGGCTGCTCACCGTCGCCGGTCTGGTCGCCGGCGGCTGGTTGCTGATCGCCGCATGAGCCGGTCAACCCAACCACGGGCAGCTCAAGTCCAGAATCGCCGACTCCATCGAACCCGCTAGACGGTATGTAGTGGCCGCAGAACGTGATGTCCTGCTTCAGGATCCCCCCTGTGACCAGTTCTCTCCAGCCGCCACCGATCATCCACGGTTCATGGGCGGCTCACCCTGACCGGTGGACATGAGCCAACAGCGCCGGCGGGGCGGTAGTTATCAGTCGTCGTCTTCGACGTGGACGGTCCCGGATGGGCACAGGTTCTCGGCCTGCCGAGCGCCTTCCTGGTCGGCTGGTTCGGTGGAGTGGGGGTTGAGGAGTTCGGTGGAGCCGCCGTCGTCGGACTGCTTGAAGTGCTTGAAGTGAAGTCCGGCAGAGTGGTGTTTGGGTCCACGGTGGGCGTGTCGTCAACGTAGGTGACGGCCACCGTCACGACCAGTATCGATCCTGCCCAGTTCCTCGACGAATACCTCGCCCGGGCCTCGCCTGATCTGTTGCGCGAGCTGCTCGGCTCTTTCATCAACACGTTGTTGTCGGCCGAGGCCGACGCAGTGTGCGGTGCGGAGTATGGGCAGGCCAGCCCGGAGCGGACCAACCGGGGTAACGGCTACCGCCGCCGCGACTTCGACACCCGCTCGGGCACCCTGGATGTCGCGATCCCCAAGCTCCGCACCTGCACCTACTTCCCCGAGTGGCTGCTCCAACGGCGCCGCCGGGCCGAGCGGGCGCTGACGTCGGTGGTGGCGACGTGTTACCTGCTGGGGGTGTCGACCCGGCGGATGACAAGCTGGTCCAGTCTCTGGGCATCACCGGGCTGTCCCGATCGCAGGTGTCGGAGATGGCCTCGGAGCTGGACGGGCACGTGGAGGAGTTCCGGACCCGCCGGCTGTCCGAGGCCGGCCCGTTCGTCTTCGTCGCCGCCGACGCGCTCGTCCTGAAGGTCCGCGAGGGCGGCCGGGTCGTCCCAGTCCACGCCCTGGTCGCGACCGGGGTCAACGCCGACGGGCACCGTGAGATCCTCGGCCTGCAGGTGACCTCGGCCGAAGAAGGGCCGGTTGGCTCGCGTTCTTCCGCGATCTGACCGCCCGCGGCCTCGCGGGCAAGAACTCCCAGGCCGAGCAGGTTGGCCAACTCGATTCGGTATCATGGATGGATCTTTGTGGCTGCAACCAGTCGGCCCCAGCGATGATGGAGAGGGGACCGACATGATCCCAGACGATGCTGATCTGAACCCCCGGGCTTGGTAAAGAAGGTGCCCGCTCGCTCCCAAGCCGAAATGGAGGTTGAGGAAGATCAGCTCCGTTCAGCCTGACCTCGCTGGCGCAGCTGTCCACCGACGTGGGCTTGGAGGAACTGCTAACCAAGGTCGCACCCTACGCGGTACGGGCGATCCCGGGTGCTGACGGTGCCGGACTGACCTGATCGAGGAGCAGCGGTCGAACGCGATCGTGTCGACAGCGCCCTTTGTGAGTGATCGAGACATCCAATACAGCCTGGGCCAAGGACCATGCATCAGCGCCGCTGCCGAGGGCCAGACGATGCTGTCGGGGTCCCTGGGCGGCGACGAGCGGTGGCAGCTCTTCGGGTCGAAAGTAGCCCGACTCGGCGTGCACAGTGTCGTCTCCCTGCCGCTGATCACCGCCCGCGGGATGCTGGGAGCGATGAACGTCTACGCCCCGCGCCGAGCATGCCTTCGACGACCGCGCGGCCGAGTTGGGCGCGCTGTTCGCCGTCCCGGCAGCGATCGCGGTCCAAAACGCGCACATCCTGGCCCAGACGCAGCGGTTGGCGGATCAATTGCAGGTCGCGGTCAGCGAACGTGGCGTGGTGGACCGTGCGATCGGGATCATCATGAGCCGCACCGGTGTGACCGAGGCCGAGGCTTTGGACCGACTCCGCCGGCTCAGTCAGAACGAGCACCTCAAGTTGCCGGTGATGGCCAACTCGATCGTGGACGAGGCCGTCAAAACGTGCCCGCGCCCGGCACAGCGAATAGATCCACGCCACGGGTACGATAGGGGGGTCGAGTCAGGGAGCGGTGCCCGAACCGCTCACGCGGGTTGACCGTGTCGCCGCCAGCGATCTGCCGCCGGTCGACCCAGGTAGATGATTGGCGACGGGCCGCGTTCTCGGAGATTTGTTCATCTCTCCCGCTCGGACCAGCACGCGCCATCAGCGAGGGACCAGCATCGGCCGCGACACCGACTACGTGGCCGACTCTCTACCCGCTCTCACCACCGACCTCACCGAAGCGATCAGTTCCCATCTCGGGTTGCAGGTCATCTTGCCCCAGCTCGGGCACGCACTTGTGTCATCGTGATTGACCCCCAACCCGGCCCTCACGACCCGCGTGTCGGCCTGACCGGGGTCGAGGAGGTGTTCACAATCAACAATGCCCTGGGCCTGCTCATCGACAGCGGGCACCATCCCGACACCGCCCCGGACCACCTACAGCGAGGCCAGCCAAGATCACGTCACCTCCACAGCTACGCCCAGGGGCTGCTGAACCGTCCGGACGTCACGTACAACGGCTAGCAATGACGCGAGGGATGCCTCGCGGCCGAGATGAGCGGGGCTTCAGAGATCTCACCAGCGCGACGGGCTGGCACCGTCGTATGCCACAAACGCTGTCCCGGCCGGAGGCACCAACAACTGACGACGGGCACAGATCTTCCTGCCATCGTGTTAATGCCCACATGCTTATTGTTCAAACGTGCTGAAAGGCCTGTTTCGAGCGGTTTCCGTGTGCCGGATTGGGGCACTGACTGCTAGCCTCCCCTCGGATAGTGATCTTGACCAACGGAAGGAGAGCTGATGATCAGCGTTGCTGACATCCGTGAGTGGCGCGGTGCCGCGGTGGTGGATGAGGAGGGATCGAAGATCGGCTCCTTGGAGGCGGTCTACTTCGACACCTTGTCCGACGAGCCCATGTTCGCCACCGTCAAGGTGGGAATACCTGGCGGCGGAAAGCTGATCTTCGTACCGCTGGACGGTGCTCGTGTCTCCCCTAAGCAGGTTCATGTCAAGGTCGGCAAGAAGCTGGCGAAAAACGCCCCCGCTATCGCCACCGAGGGTGAGCTGGCTGCTGAGACCGAAGCGGAGATCTACCAGCACTACAACATGACGTACGAGCGCGGTGCGAGCGGTGAACGACGACTTGGACGCCGCTAACCAACCCCGTCACCGCGACGCTGCGACCCAGACGGGGTTGATCTGGCCGGCCCCGGCGGATCCTGGTGCGACTGATTGTGTTTGCCAAGTGTCTCGACGGGTACTGGTCAGCATCCAACCCGGAAGGCAATCATGTTCGAGCACTTCACAACACCCGAAGAGATCTTCAGCTTCAAGCTGGGGTCTGCGTTGACGATGGAGCACGACACGCTCGCCATGCTGGGGGAGCTTTCCGCGACGACGCGGCGACCCGAGCTGCAACAGCTGTTCCGAGATCACGCGGTTGAGACCCGGCAGCAGATCGCCAACATTGAGAAGTCGTTCGAGTTGTTGAACGAGCAGGTCACCGACGCACCGTCGCCCACGACGAAGGGCTTGACGAAGGAAGGCCAGGCATCGATCAAGAAGACCGATCCGAGTATCGTCGACGCCGTCATTCTTGCCGGTGCGATCGAGACCGAGCACTATGAGATCGCCGTGTACGAGGTACTGGTCACCAACGCCAAGGCTCGCGGTGCCGACGATGTCGCTGCTTTGCTGCAGCAGAATCTCGACCAGGAATTGAATGCGCTGGAGAACGTCAAGCAAGCTGCCCAGCGCATCTCAACTGAGGGAATCGCCTTCCCGGCCGCCACACCGTAGACCGCGTAAGCGGCCTGGGGCCCCGATCCTTGGCCAAACCTAGGCACCTCGTTCAGAGATGCGGGAATGGGAATGCCTGGGTCGGGTCCTGATGGTGTCGTGGACAACCCGTTGGTCATCTACCTGCGAAACCATGAGGCCGCCGCGCAAGGCGGTCGCGATCTGTGCGAGCGGCAGCGGCATCGCATCGACCACAGGCCTACGCCGCTGAGCTGGAGAAGCTCACCGCCGACGTGAGATGACCTTGCTGCGCTGCGTGCGTTGATGAAGGCGATGGGAGCGCACCCGAGCGTGACCATGGGCCTGTTGACGCGGGTTGGGGAACGCCTGAGCAGCGTTACACCAGCGGCTAGACGGTATGTAGTGGCCGCTAGCAGCGGTGCGGGTGCTCACCGATCTAGGTTGCGACTCAGGACACCAGGCTAGACACACGTAGCCGGGTCAACGATCTCGATCCCATCGTTGACCCGATGGGTCGCCCACGTCGCACCTGGACGGACGGCGACTCCCCCGGGGAAGCCGTAGATGATCGCGCAGTCGTCATGCCTGGAGTTGTAGATCTACGCTGCCTTGCTGCTGAGCGGACCCAGTCGCTGATAGCCCATGTCCTGGTAGGCGGCGACTGGTTGCCCGCGCTGGTAGGTCAGGGATGAGCTGTAGAAGCAGACGCGTGGATAGGCGCATCCGTGCGCGGTGCCGCCGACGGCCTGGGCGGTTGGCGCCGCGACGACGATCGTGCCGGCTGTCACCGCGAGGGAGACAACACCGGAACCAATGCGGCGGGACAGGTTCATGGTGTGGCCTCCAGGGTCGGGCGGGATGCGTGGAGTCTAGCGGCCGAGCCCCGTCGCAGCCGCAGCCTTCGTGGCCGCGATGACATGTCCGGGCCCGGGGCAACTAGGCTCGACGGTGATGAGTCCTTCCGGTCATGATCATGACGCTCACACCCACGCAGTCGGGGCCGACGCCGACCAGCGCCTGCTCACCGGTGCGTTGGTGCTCCTCGGGGCGTTCTTGCTCGGCGAGGTCGTCGTCGCCCTGATCTCCGGGTCGCTGGCCCTGCTGGCAGACGCCGGGCACATGCTCTCCGACGTGGCGGCCGTCGCCGTCGCGTTGTGGGCGATGCACCTGTCGGCCCGACCGGCCCGGGGGGCGCTGACCTACGGCTGGAAGCGGGCCGAGATCCTGTCCGCGGCCGGGAACGCGGTCACGTTGCTCGTGGTGTCCGGGATCGTCGCCTACTCCGCGATCCGTCGACTGATCAACCCTCCCGACGTGGACGGCGCCCCGATCGTGGTGGTGGCACTGATCGGGGTCGCGGTCAACCTCGTGGTGGCCTGGCTGCTTGCCAGGGCCAACCGGACCAGCCTGAACGTCGAGGGCGCCTACCAGCACATCGTGACCGACCTGTTCGGGTTCATCGCGACCGTGATCGCCGGCCTGGTGATCATGGTCACCGGCTTCACCCGGGCCGACTCGATCGCGTCGCTGCTGGTGGTGGCGCTGATGCTCAAGGCCGGCTGGGGTCTGCTCCGGGCAAGCGGCCGGGTCCTGCTGGAAGCCACCCCGGCAGGGTTCGACCTGGAGAAGGTCCGCGAGCATCTGCAGGAGAACGAGCACGTACACGGCATGCACGATCTGCATGTGTGGACCGTGACGTCCAACCTGCCGGCGCTGTCAGCGCACATCGTGATCGACGACTCGTGCTTCCTCGACGGCCACGCGCCCCAGCTGCTCGACGAGCTGCAGGCTTGCCTCATCGGCCATTTCGACGTGGAGCACTCCACCTTCCAGCTGGAGCCGGTCAGTCACAGTGGCCACGAGGCCGGGATGCACTGAGTTCGTACCACGGGCAGCACGGCTCGTGCACGGGCAGCAAGAAGGCTCCCACCGCCATTGGTGGGAGCCCGGATGATCGCACGCCGATGCCTCAGAACCGAGGCACGCCGCCGTGCTGCTGCGCGATGAGGATGATCTCATCGCGGAGAGCGGGATTCGCTCCGTTGATGGCGCGGAAGAAGTCGCGACGATTGCGCGTGCTCTCACGGCGGCTCCTGATGGCCTTCGCGAGACTGATCATGACTACCAGTCCTTTTGTTAGAGGTGTCGTCGAGATGAAATATCTTGACGTCAACTTAGTCTACCAGGAACAATTCGAAATCAAAACTTCTCGAGGTGTGGCCACACACCCTCGACCGGTGGCACTGGGGGTCAGGCCGGCGTGGTCCGGGCTTTGACCGCGAGCACCCGACGACAGGCGTCGTCGACGCGCTGCCGGCTCAGCCGGCCGTCCTCAACCGCAGCCACCAGCGCCGCATGCGCCACCCGGTTGTCGGCCGGGATCAACAGCTGGTCTATGCCGGCGGCGAGCGAGTCGACGACAAGCTGGCCGGGGTCGCGTCCCTTCGTCGCGCCCTGCATCTCCAGGGCATCGGTGACCAGCAGACCGTCGAAGCCGAGCTCGCCGCGCACCAGGTCGACCAGGCCGGCGGACACCGTCGCCATCTGATCGTCCAGCGCCGGGAACACCAGGTGCCCAAGCATGATCGCGTCGACACCGGCCTCGACCGCCGCCCGGAACGGCACCGCCTCCAGCCTGCGCCATCCCTCGAGCGATCGGTCGATCGACGGCTGGTCCTGGTGCGAGTCGACGTTCGTGTCGCCGTGCCCGGGAAAGTGCTTTGCCACGCAGGTGATTCCGGCCTGGTGATAGCCCTCGATCGCCGCGGTCACGCAGCGCGCGACCTGATCGGGATCGGCGGAGAAGGACCGGTCGGCGATCACCGGGTTGTCCGGGTTGGAGTCGACATCGGCTACTGGGGCGAAGACCATGTTGATCCCGGTCCGGGCGAGCTCGGTGCCGCTGACCAGAGCGTACTCGCGCACCCGGCCGGGATCAGAGCCGAGCTCGCGCGCGGACGGGACCGCTGTGTAGCCTCGGCGCAGCCGAGCAACCCGGCCACCTTCCTGGTCGGTAGAGGTCAACAGGCCGATGCCGGTGCGCTCGACCGCGAGCCGCTGCAGCTCGGCCAGCCCGGCGGCCACCTCTGCCTCGGTATCGCCTTCGGGCTTGCTGGGGAAGTAGCACACGCCGCCGATCCCGAGGTCGATGACGACCTGCTGGATCTCGTCGTGCGTGTCGACGCGACTGCCCGAGGTGAGGGCGAGCGCTCCATGCCGCCCCCAGGCGACCGAGAGCACCTGGCCGATCTTGTCGGCCAGGCTCAGCCGCAGGAGCGGGTCAGCGAGTTCGGGATGATCCATAGACGCTCAAATGTACGTGGTTGCGATGGTTGACAGTGTCGCTGCCGCGATCTGACATTGAGCACCAGCCCGGAGCGCTGGACGGTCCAGATGTGTTCGTCGAAGATGACCTGGCTGACCGTGCCCCCCTCTTGCCACCAGCCGAGCACCGCCCCGATCGCCGACAGCAGGTCCGTCAGCGGGCGAGTACGGGCGCATCCTCGCCGATTACCCGACGCTCGAACAGTTCCGGGTGACCGATCGCAGCGACCTAGCCGGGCAGTGACCCGGCCACAGGGCCGGCCCAAGATACCTGAACAAGCCGTAACCGGTCGGGCCGGCCTCATACACCGTACTCACCGGACCCGGGAAACCCTGAACCCAACCCAGAATCTTAGTCGGATCCGGACACAGCTTGCGCTGCCACCCCTGACCCGTCTCCACGTCCACACCATGCCCGCTCACCGACCGGGCATGGACATCCAAACCGACGAACGTACGCTCGTTTCTCACTGAGGCCTCCCGCAACGTGCGGCTCTACCGGACAGACCCAAGCCTGCTCGGCAACCCACGACCATGTGCGAGCGAGGCCTCAGCCATGCTCATACCGTCTAGACGCAGAATAGTTGTCGAACCGTTAAGTCGACAGTCCTTGATCAATTTGCACCCTAGTGGAAGCCTCTGACTATACGCGGGCCGCCCACGAGGTCGAGGAGTGGAGGCTGTCGACGATGACACGACGCACCGGAAGTTCGAAGGGCATGGTGCGCTCAGTTCTGAGGGGGTAGTCGACGATGGTAGGAGGAATTAAGCGCTCCGAAGCGCGATCCATTCTAGTCCTAGCGGTTCTTATAGCACTGGCTGGATGCAGCCTGACATACCCAGCGCAGCCTCAGCCGATCAGCGAAAGTGGGGCGACGATAGTTCCGCTGGAGACCAAACAGGACTGGGTCACATACGGGGATGTCCTGATGGCGTTCCGGGTGACCTCCGAAAAGGAGATTCCACCATCGAAGGAGGAAGTAGATCGAGGAGAGGGCACCATCACGAGGCAAGTCACCGCTCAACAGTCAGAGGGTGACGTTCTGTGGACGCGACCCAGCCGTTCCTCGGATCAACCGCTCCCTGTCCCGACGTGGACCATCGCTGACGGCGGATGGATCTTTCACGGGAATGATCGTCAGCCGCTGACCGTGGCGGGACGTGAACCGCTGACAGTCGGTGGAGAATATATCGCAATTCGTACCTTCGCCAGGATTGGGGGCGACGACACTCGAGAATGGTTCAGTATGCAGTACTTTCCCGTTCAGGATGCCCGAATTCATTTCTCGGACACATCAGTGTTGATCCCCGATCCTCAAGAGCGTACAAGATCTGTCCGTCACCGACTTCATTGCGATGCTCAATAAGGTTCCACCTGACCCGTGCGCGGTTCCGTACATGAGTCTCGATCCTGTGGACCGCTATCACCGGGTGGTTGACGCATAGTGTGAGCCATCCAGCGCGTTGGCGGGTCCTGGAAGAGTTGTTGGCGGCCCGGTCCTGACCGTGACCGATGCCGCAGACTGGTCGCGATGACTCCGTCCGCGATGAGCTACCACCTGCAGCACCTCGCCCGGCTCGGACTGATCGAACGCGACGATCTGCAGACGGGCGAGAACACCCTAGAAAGCATCAACCCAGAGCGTCTACATGACAGCCCGGCCGGCCCCGTCTCTCGGACGGACGATGATGCAGAACCTGGCGCGCCCGTTCGGTTGTCCGCAGGGGACGGAACACGCGCTTGTCCCAGGCGGACGGATCGCCTTGCCAGCCTTCTGGTACGTGGTCGCGAAACTCATGTTCTCCGGGAGACTCAATCCCGCATCTAGCCCCAGTGCCCCTGGCGGGGCGCCGTTCCGGGCTGAAAATTGGTGCAAGCGCGTCACACTTGTCACACCAGTCCCAGCAGCACCTATTTTCGCTAGCCATCCTGTCCCCTCGCGGGACGCCCGTTCCGGGCTGAAATCGAGTTGTGACCGCCCGGTCGACGACGCTCATCCTATGGTCCGTTCAAAGGCCGTGGACTAGCCTGCGCGCGGGGACCCGATGTGCGCCCTTCAATGTTGCCGCGATCCGATCAGGTCACGAGCACGAGGATTAGATTCGTTCCTCTCTATGAGTCCCTCCGGGCGGTCACCTGTCCCACGACACTGCGACGCACCCGGAGGTAGCCGCCCCGCTCACAACTTCACCAGACCGAGCATCGCCACCGCGCAGATGGCGATGGGGGTTGTCGTGTCTCTGGTCACCGTTGATTTTCGGATTAGGAGACCCGTCGACCAGTTGTTAGTTGGGCAGACTCCGCACAATCACTTGCACGTCTATGCAATCCTTAGCCGCCATTCCCGGCACCGAGGTCGATCCGATGTGATCAACCCTGACGATCTCCGCGCCAACTGCTTCTCGGATACGAGCCGCAAGCGCGACGAAGTCGTTAGACCAGGCTGGCCGCCACTCCGTCAAGATGGTCGTCATCACCATCGGCATCGCATGTAGCAAACGGATCCCTCTTGTGAGCGGGTGCCGTAGCAGCAGGATGCCCACCGAGCCTTCGGCCTGCCCGCTGAGCGATTGGCTTCCGGGCACTCTGCCGGGACGCCCGGCACCGGTGGCTACTGGTAGTCCGCGTTGCAACTTCGCTAGCTGGCATGGGAGTGGTTTGCTGATCGAATGACCACTTCGGGCGACACAGAGCATGTCGTTGCCAGCTCCGCAGTCTAGGCATGTCCGGGCCAGATGGCACATCCGCTGACGCCGAAAACAGCTCGGCAGCCCAGTCGGTCAGCTCGTGGGGACCGGGTTCAGCTGGCCGTCTGGGACACGTGGACGGTCAACCCCCGCGCCGCCGCCTGCAGTGTGGCCCGAGCCGAGGCGGTGTCGCGATCGGCCAGCCACTGCAGGTTCACGCCGTCGACGATGCACAAGACCAACCGGGCCATGGTTTCCAGTGGCACCGACCACTGCCACCCGAACCGCTCACTGGTCGTGGACAGCGTCTGCTGGACGGAGTTGCGGTACGCGGCGTACTGCAGACTCGCCAGGTCCTTCAGCGCCGGCACCCGGATCGCGTACTCATTGAGCTCCACCATGGCCGCTTGCCGGCCAGGATCTGCGATCAGGCGGTCGAGATAGGCATTGAGAGCCTGCTCGAGCACCGCAGCCGGGTCCGTGGACGCCGGGACGAAGTCGACGACCAGTCCCGGTTCTTCGTTGATCACCGTCTTGATCGCTTCGCCCATCATCTCCTCACGGGAGTTGAATGCGTAATGAAAACTGGCGAGCGACATGTCGGCCTCAGCCACGACGGCACGTGTTGTCGCCGCCGAGACACCTCGGCCACTCATGACCCGTAACGCCGCTGCGATCAATCCGGTGCGACGCTGGTCAACTTTCATGCGAGCCATTGGCTCTACCCCCGATACAGCACGATGCGCTGGCAAGAAGCATCTTCCCCCGAAGATGGGCGTCTTCGCTGATGCGCTCATGCGCTCCCCAGTCAGACACGACGGATGCCGTACCCCAGCTCTGTGGATCGTTCAAGCACAAAGCCGGAGCAAACCGTCCCCCACAGTCGTCAGCCTTTGGACCGTCGACTGCCGAAATCCCCCGACATCCCGGATCGCCGGTGCTGCCGCGCGCCAGGTGGCGCGCACCCAAGTCTGCACGTGCACTACCGACCGGTCAAGAAATGGTGATGTGCCTCAGCCCGATGTGTTGCCTGGTTGCGCAGCCCGAGGCGACCGACGGTAGACCGAAACGGTCGGGCTGCCGGTCAGCCACCATCGCCATCGCCGGTCGGCCGCAGCCGAGATCCCGACTCTGGGACCCGTGCTGACCATCCGGATCGGTCGGGGAGCGGGTTCCCAACCGATCCTCGCCTGCGGGTCCGGCAGCGGCGCGACACCGTTGTCGGCCAGCGTCAGGCCGAGCGCCTTGGCCAGGTTGCCCGGACCACAGGCCAGCCTGACGTCAACGACCGGCCCGCGCCGCTCCCGGGCCAGGTCCCGACCGGCGATCACCTCGCCGGCGCGCAGCAGGACGGCGGTCGGTTCGCCGGTCGGACCACAGACCAGGTTGACGGCGTGATGCATTCCATAGTTGAAGTACACGTAGAGGCGTCCCGGTGGCCCGAACATGACGGCATTGCGCGCGGTCTCGCCTCGGTACGCATGGGAGGCCGGATCGGCGGCACCTGCGTACGCCTCTACCTCGGTGATCCGGACCGCGACCGATCCGTTGCGCAGTACCGAGCCGAGCAGGCGGCGGGCTACCTGCGGACCAGGTCCGGCCAACACCTCGGACAGCTGAACGGCCGATCCGCTCGGCGTACCGCTCAGCTCAGCCATCGGGCAGCCATCGTCAGGCCATCCTGGCCAGGGCCGCCCTGGTCACCTCGTAGCGTGGTGGTCGCCCGGTGGACCAGCGCTCGACCTCGTCGACGGCGTACTCCGCCATCCGCCGGACCTCCAAGCCCTGCGAGCCGGCGAGATGCGGGGTGAGCAGAACGTTGGGCATCGACCGCATCGGGTCGTCCGGGGTCAGCGGCTCGGGGTGGGTGACGTCGAGCATGGCCGAGATCCGGCCCGTCGCCAGCTCGGCACGCAGCGCATCGTGGTCAACGAGGACGCCGCGCGCGGTGTTGATGAAGGTCGCACCATCCTGCATCGACCGGATCTGGTTGGCGCCGATCATGCCGATCGTGCTGGGCAGGAGCGGAGCGTGCAGCGAGACCACGTCGGCGCTGGCCATCAAAGTGTCCAGGTCGACCAGCTCTGCGCCCAAGCCGGCCGCCACGGCCGGGTCGATGGTCGGGTCGGACAGCAGGATCCGCAGTGGCTGACCGCGCAGCCGGTTGAGCACGTCCCGGCCGATCAGCGAGGCACCGATGATCCCGACGGTCCGGTCGACGTTTCCGTAACGGTCGAACTCCCCGCCACGGCGCTGCCCGCGCCGATAGATCTCCACGCCGGTCAGGAAGTTCTTGTTGGCCAGCGTGATCAGGGCGTGCGTCCACTCCGCCACCGGCACGCCGTTGGCGGCGGCAGCGGTGGTCAGCGTGATGCCCCGGTCGAACAGCTCGTCGGTGGCGAACCCCTTGACCGAGCCGGCAGCGTAGGCAACTAGCCCGAGCCGGGGCATCCGGTCCAGCACGGCCACGTCCAGGCGCTTGACCCCCCAGCCGCCGAAGATCACCGATGTCTCGCCGAGCACGTGGTCTGAGACCGTCGCGAAGTCCGAGGCGACCAGGTCGAGATCGACCTCGCCGACCGCCCGCAGCCGCTGGACCAGTCGATCAGGCAGCAGCTGGTCGCGCAGCTTCGGGCCGTTCATCGCCAACAGAATCCGGGGCACCGGACCATCCTGCCCGACCGGGTCCAGGTGGTCCTCACCTGTCCGAGCGTCAGTCCCGGGGGTGCTCGTGCGAGATCGCCGATGCGCGAACGGCGAGACGGCCAGCCGCACCGAGCTCCGCGGGCACCGTCAGCCGAGGTCGGCGAAGCAGATCCGGCCGAGCTCGGCGATCACGGCGTCGTCGCGGGTTGCGGCCGGGTCGTCCGAGCGGGTCAGGATCGACAGCACGACCGGCGTCTGATCGGGCGACCAGGCGATGCCCACGTCGTTGGCGGTGGCGAAATCACCGGCACCGGTCTTGTCGGCAAGGCGCCATCCGTTCGGCAGGGCCGCTCGCAGCCGGTGGTCGCTGGTCTTGTTGCCGAGCATCCAGCTGGTCAGCCGCTGCCGCGCCGAGTGCCGTAGACCGTTGCCGGTCAGCAAGGTCGCGCAGATGCATCCGATAGCCCGCGGCGTGGTGGTGTCGGTGACGCGACCGGGTTCGGCGGAGTTGAGCTCTGGCTCCCACCGGTCGAGTCGGGTCGTTGGGTCGCCGAGGCCACGCGCGAACCGGGTCAACGCGGTGGGTCCGCCGATCAGCGACAGCAACGCGTTGCCTGCGGTGTTGTCGCTCAGCTGCAGGGCCGCGGTGCACAGCTGCTCGACGGTGGGGATGATCCCGCGTTGCTGGCAGTCCAGGACGAACGGCGAGTTGTCGACCAGGGCGGCCGGCGGCAGGTGCACCGGACGCGACAGCACGTGCGGGTCGGGCACCACCAGGTCACCGGACAGCACCGCGCCGGCGGCGATCATCTTGAAGACCGAGCAGATCGGGAACCTGGTGTCGGGCCGGTTGGTGAGCTGGTGGCCGGTGCACAGGTTGCGGGCGTAGAGCCCGATCGTGATCTTGTGGTCGGCCTCCAGCTGGGCGATCCGATCGGTCGACGGTGTGGCCTGTGCGCGGGCCGGACCTGCGGCGATGAGCGAGGCGGCACGGGCAGCTACCAGCATCGAACGGCGGCCCAGTCGGGGAGTGTTCAGTCGAGGAGAGGTCATGGTGGTGAGCCTGGTTCACCGGCGTCCCCGGTGACCAAGACAGTTCGGCGCCGACCTATGCCGTGTGCGCATGGATCGCGTCCGCCGGTCGCCCATAGGGTGGCGCTGTGGACGTCGTCGAGGGGCTGCGTGCCTTTCAGGCGGTCGCGGTGGAGCAGAGCTTCACCCGTGCCGCCGAGCGGTGCGGTGTCCCCCAGCCGGTGGTCAGCCGTCGGGTGGCTGCGCTGGAACGACACCTCGGCTCGCTCCTGTTGGAGCGAACCTCCCGGTCGGTCTCGGTCACCCCGTTCGGGGCCAGGGTGCTGTCGCACGCGATCGAGCTGCTGGCGCAGTGGGAGCTGATCGAGTCGACCGCACGCGAGGACGGAGCCCGGCTGCTGGTCAGTGTGCCGCCGCGACTCGACCCGCGTGTCCTGGCCAGCATCCGGCGCGGCCTGTCCCGCATCCCAGTGCGGTTCACCGAGGCCGGCCCGGCTGACCGGCTGCAGGCCTGGCGGTCGGGACGCGTCGACGTGGCCCTGCTGGTCACGGCCACGGCGGCCGGAACGCTCGACGTTCCGCTCGGGCTCGGCCAGAGTGACGAGACGGGGTCGCGGGGCGACTTTCCTCTCAGCCGGTTGCGCCGGCCGCTGCGCGAGCGCGACCGGCCACCGCGGGTGCTGCACCTGCAGGAGGAGGACGACGTCCCGGCCATCCGTGACCCGCTGACCCGGTTGGCGTACGCACACGGGCTGCGCCGCGACCAGGTGGAGATCGGCATCGACCGCACCGAGGCGCT
>JAABUS010004325.1_pt1 | contig 20715 bp, 23 predicted proteins | sample 5560161 | NCBI WGS metagenome assembly JAABUS01 (sample SAMN10711885, study PRJNA513376) | rock metagenome | isolation source: Antarctica rocks | place: Antarctica: Victoria Land, Trio Nunatak nord | collected 2016-01-04
CTAAGTCAAAGAAAAGAGTCATCGAAACAATCTATGACTCTATCTTGATTATAACAGACAGATTAATCAAGTACGAATACTTCTTGTCATACAAAGAAGCAACATTCGCAGAAGATTTGACTTACACGTTTCTAAGAACGATTGTAGCAAATCATGAACTATCAGACGAGATAATTTCGAATAGAGACAAGCTCTTCACATCGAAATTCTGAAAATTCTTGATGAATCAGTTAGAAATTCATCATAAGCTGTCAACAGCTTATCATTCGCAAACAGATGAACAAACGAAAAGAATGAATCAGACACTGAAACAGTATCTCAGATGCTATATTAACTATAGACAAAACGATTGAGTACAGCTACTGTCAGTAGCACAGTTGACTTTCAATAGCACAACGACAGAAGTAATCAGCATGTCATCATTCTTTGCAAACTACGAATTCGAGTCAGAAACTCTTAAGAAATCGCGTGAATTTGCACAATTAGTTCAAAAAGCTACACTACAGATAGAACAATTGCAGCTGCTACAAAAAGAATTACAGAAGAACATACAGTTTCTTAGCAAGCGCATGATTCTGTATGCAAATAAAAGAAGAGATAGAGAATCTACTCTTAAGAAGAAGAACAAAGCGTATCTACTAAGACGAAACATCAAAACGAAAAGATCAAGTAACAAACTGAATCACACAAAGCTAGAACCTTATAAGATTCTAGAGATCAAAGAATCGATTAACTACAAGTTAGATCTGTCAACATCTATGAGAATACACTCGATATTTCATATCAGTCTTTTGAAGTCTGCAGACTCGAATACATCAATTCAAACAGAATCTTCAGAAATTGATTCAGAAAGTCAGAACGTCGAATACGAAGTAGAAGATATACTGAATCGACAGAATATCAAAGATCAGTCTCATTGATTAATCAAGTGAAAAGATTACGAACATATCGAGAACACTTGAGAATCGAAGAAAAATCTCAGAAACTGTCAGACGCTTCTGCGACAGTTTCAGTTGAGAAACTCAGTCAGTCAAAGTCTGAAGAAATCTCAATCTGCTCGAAGAACACGTCAAAGAGAAGATCGTTCAGCGATGATTCGCTAGTCTTTCTCTCATTCTTCTCGAGCTCGACGATGTTTCGAAACTTTCGTTCAATCATCGTCTGTTTCTTGTTTTTCAGAAACACAAATTGATTTTGCAGACGAGTAGCTCTCGCGAAGATCTCTTGCATCTGTTTGTGAGCGTTCAGCAGCTCATCAAGAACGCGATCGCGTTCTGCCTTTACTCTTTTTCACTTCATCATCGAGAAAGTAAGGTCGCATTTGCGATCGAGATGCACACACTCGATGCAACGATCGAAATCATTGCCGACACGACATTTCTTTTGCAAGCGACTGCAGTGTTCACAAGAACGCATGACAGCACGCTCAGAACCCGTGCGCTCAAGAAAATCTCTGCGACGCAAGATAGAGTTTTTAGTTATGCGATGAGAAGACATGAAGGAAAAGTGATTTTCGAGATGAAAATCTTAGAAGAGAATCTAGTGTTAGAACTCTCTCGCGCGTGATTACGTAAACAGCAATGATTAGATAATCATTGAGTAATCAGAATCTCGAAGTGATCGCTCTGATTGCTTGAATCAGAAGTGATCACAGTGAGCATAGCGAGCATGATGCTCATCTTGCTCACCTTGCTCGAAAATGATCAGAATGATCATTCAGAGCAAGAACGACTTGACACGATTCTTCTATGTCTATATAACGATGATCGTTTTCTTAGATAGAAGCTTCGTGCTCAACTCATGTAAGTAGTCAATACATATTATTGTCTCAGCTATCTTCAGATCTCAAGTCTAGTAATAGTGATTACTGTTTGATCTCTGTATATATCTTGTGTTGTTAAAGAAACAATCGTTACACGATGCTTCATTAAGAACTTTTTGAAACTAGTCAAGTCATTCATTCAGCTGACTTGAAAAAACACGTCTTTTGTTTGAAACGAAGTTTGCATCGAAGTCTTTGACAATCTAAAGAAGCAGATCAGCTCGATCTCAGTTCTACGTCATTTCGACGTCAAACGTCAAGCTATTTTGAAAATTGATGCATTCAACTATGTAAAAGACGACATACTATCTCAGTACGATGATGAGAATGTGTTTCACTCGATAGTCTTTTATAGCAAGAGCATGATTTCAGCTGAATGCAATTATCACATCTATGACAAGAAATTGCTAACTATCATTCAATGCTTCAAACATTGACAATTTGAACTAAAAGATACTGAGCTATCTGTTCAGATGTTTACTGATCATCAGACTTTAAAGATCTTTATGAAAAACAAACAGCTGACTCGATGACAAGTGAACTATCTGAATATTCTATTGAAGTTTAACTTTCAGATTATCTTTCAATCAGGCAAAATAAACATCAAAGTCGATGCTTTAACTAGAATGTTGATGATCGATAGTTCTGAATCAGCTAAAGACATGAATGATTATTTTCAGACTATACTGACTTTGAATTGAATAAACGTTCTATCGATTGAGTTTGAAATTGAATCTGAATTTGAAACTAATCTCTATCAATGCGTACATCTAGTCAATCAGAAGAATGAACTATGCAATGAGTATCAACAAGCTATGAACAAAGATGAACTGAAGCTTCATGACATGAAGCTAAAGAACTGTCAAATCATTGACAACGTTTTATTCAAAAAGAGTCTACTATGAATGTCAAAATAAATGCATACGAAATTGCTTCAAGAGATTCACGATCAATCATCAATCTCACATTCTGACATTAGATGAATGATTGATCTAGTTCAACGCTTCTACTATTGATCAGATCATCAAGCAACTATTCAACAATACATTCAAAACTGTCATGTTTATCAGCAAAGCAAAGCATCTTGAAATGATACAAATGATTTGCTTCAGTTTCTATTGATTTTTCAGCAGCGTTAACAAGATATAATTATGAACTTCATCACTGAGCTATCTTTATCGAAAAACTATAACGTCATTTGCATGATCATATGTCATTTCTTCAAAGAACGTCATTATGTTTTCTGTCATTGAAAAGATGATGACATCTCAATTGAAGAAACAGTATGAATCATGCTATGAAACGTCTATTGACTTCATGATCTACTCAGTTCTATCGTTTCAAATAGAGACTTTCAGTTCATATTGATCATGTGACAAAGTCTTTGTAAATGACTAAAGATCAAAGTCAATCTATCAACAGTTTATCATTCAGAGATCGATGATCAGTTGAAATGAGTTAATCAAGATGTTGAACGCGAACTTTGAATCTACTGCAATTACATGCAGAATGACTGAGCTAAATGACTTTCAATGATGAAATTCAGTAATAATTTCAATACATTCTCAACTATCTTGATAATCTCTTTCTACTTCAATAAAGACTTTCACTCTCGAATGAGTTTCAATTCAGATATGACTGATTACAAAACGACTCATCAACATATTGAGACTAGAAAGATTGATGACATTATCACTTAAATGAGTGAACTTCTTATCTTTGATCATCAACAATTGAAAAAGATCAAGCAGATCACTGAAGCTCAGATGAACAAGCATAAACAAGATGTCATTTATGAAGTAAATGATCAAGTTTGATTAGTCTTTGAAAACATCAAAATCATTAGATCATGCAAAGATTTGAAAGACAAGCAGCTCAATCTCTATTCAATCACAGTCAAAGTTGAAATCTTCTATCGTCTTCAGCTATCTAGAAGCATGAAGCATATACATTCAATGTTCAGCTCAAAGTATCTATGATCTTCATCAAATGACTCTTTATCAAAACAACATTCTGAGTTCTTTAAATTAATGATCATTGAAGAGAATGAAAAGCATTGAAAAGTAGACAATATATTGAACTTCAGATGATATAAAGAAAGACTACAATACAAGATCAAATGAATCAAGATAAATTGTAACAACGAATGATACTATGTCGATAAAGAGAAATTCAATGACTTGAAGAAAGTTCTGAATGAATTTCACAAGCTATACTTGAATAAGTCGCACTAAATTGAAAACACGATGAATTTTTTTTTTGCTTTTATTTCTTTTCTATTCATGCAAACATGAATGTTTGAAGAGAAAAGTAATGTTATGAACATGTCTAAATCAATCAGAGTTCAGATTTAACTCTAATCAATTTGATTAAAGCAAGTCATGATGCTATGTCTAGTTTGAATCTAGCGCATTTCTTCAAGTCATTCTCAGCACTTCTTCTCGTTGTTTAGCACTTTCTTCATTCATTTCTTTCATCATTCTTTTAGATAAACACATCTGACATATTACATCACATCTGTATCAAATCTAGCGCAGTCTCAAGTCATTATTTATAAAAGAGCTTGCACTCTTTCTCTTCTGTATTCTTAATGTCTTGTTATAGCTATCTCTAAAGAGCAATACATACATATCAGTCTTGAGTCTCTTTGATTGAATGATCTAAACACGATCTCAACACTTTTAGATAAACACATCTGACTTATTACATCACATCTGTATCAAGTATAGCACAGTCTCAAGTCATTATTTATAGAAGAGCTTACACTCTTTTTCTTCTGTATTCTTAATATCTTGTTATAGTTATTTCTAAAAAGCAATATATACATATCAGCTTCAAGTCTTTTTGATTGAATGATTTAAACATGATTTCAACATGAACAGCTCAGATGAAGTCACTCATTAAGTTATTAGATATTTGAAACTATTTGATTTGCTTAAACAATGAACATAAAGCGATTTAAAAGATCAAGAACAAACTACTCACACATGATAATTTAAAAATCATCATTTTTAAAGCAATTATTGCTGTTCAGTCTTCTGCTTTGAAGTTTGACTGATCAAAATCATACAACGCAGTTTTGACTAATGTCAAGAATGCAAACGTTTTAGTTGAAGTCTGTTTTGTATATTATAAATCAGATCATAGTTTCAAAGAATGCTTAAATTGATTTATCAAAGTCAATGCAATTGATGAAAACTATGATCATTTTGAACTTAATACTGAATCAGAGTTTAAGTCAAAAAACTAGTTATCTTTTTAACAATCATTGAAGTAAAGATTATATCTTTGTGCAATCTAGATGAAATTCTATTGAAAGAGAATTACTTTGATAAATCATTTCTAGTCAATGCTTTTTTCATTTTGCAGAATGAATCATTCAATCTTTGCTTTTTGATAAACAGTGATTCAGTCATTTATATGATCATACATATCAATTTAGTCAATAAAGTATGTAAAAAGCTGAAAATTCAATTTATATCACTGACAAAAGAGAAGTTAATAAAAAAATATGATGAAAAGATATTTAAAAAAACTATCACTCATAAAATTTTATTGAATCTCATCATTGAAAGTCATAAGAAATTGACTGTTTCTATGTTAATAATTGATATCAATCATCATGAAGTCATATTAGAAAAATCATAAATGAATAAAAATGAAATATTACTGAATATGCAAATCAACATCATCATTTTTTTGAACAAATTAAATACTTTCATTTCAATTTTTTCAATCTCTTTCAATTCAAAGCACTTAAGTTGATCATGATCAACTTTATTTACTTTTATCTCTCAGTCAAAGATTTCTAAAATGCTCAAATGATCTGTTTCAACTATGATTCAGAAAAAGTCATTCTCAATTTGAAGCATAAACATTACTTCATTCAAAATGCTGTTGAATCATTCAAAGAAGAATAAGATCAAAGTCTTTACTTTATTCATGATAAACATCAATAAAAAAATCACGTACAATACTCAATGCAATTTGAATGCTTTAAACATCTTTTCAATCAATGAAACTGCTCAGAATTTGAAAGATATTAAAACGAAACTGTCATTAAAATATTTTGAGTTTCTAAATGTTTTTGATTAAGTTGAATTAAATAAACTATTCTTTCATTGCTTCTATGATCATAAAATTGAACTCATCAGTGATTCAATGTCTTTTCATTGTTGAGTTTATTAAATGTTTTCTATCAAACTTCTTAAAGTAAAGAAGTACTTAAATAAGAACTTGTCAAAGAAATTCATCACTCTAAGTTAAACTCTTTATTTCTTTCTCATTTTATTCACTTTTAAAGCAAATAAAGATTTTCAATTCTGCATGAACTATCAAAAGTTAAATGTCATTTTTAAAAGAAATAAATATTCTTTATTGTTGATAAATGAAATCATTGATAAAATAGTGAATTGCAAGCATCTGACTAGATTGAACATCATATCAGCGTTCAACAAACTTTAAATGCATCTTAATAATGAGAATTACATCATTTTTATCATTGCTTTAAAAGCATATAAATACACAGTGCTATCATTTAAACTAACTAATGAATTGATTTTCTTTCAGCAATATATAAATGACATTTTATGAAACTTTCTGAACGACTTTTGTCAAGTTTATCTAGATGACATTCTCATCTATAGCAAAATAAGAAAGAAACATAAAGATCACGTCAAACTAGTATTAAGTCAACTACATGAAGTTGAACTGCAAATAAATATTTGAAAGTATGAATTCAATATAAAAGAAACAGTCTTTTTAAAAATCATTGTATCAGAACAAGATCTTTGCATGAATTCAATAGTCAACTGAATTACTTTAATCAATTTGAAAGAAATTCAGAGCTTCGTGAAATTTGTGAACTTCTATCATTATTTCATTAAAGACTTCTTCAAACTAGTCAAATCATTTACTCAATTAATTAGAAAAAACACGTCTTTTGTTTAAAACAAAGTCTGCATTCAAGTTTTTAATAATTCGAAGAAACAGATCAGTTTCGCTTCAATTCTTCGTCATTTCAATCTTAAATATCAAACTATTTTGAAAATTAATGCATTAAACTATGTAAAAGATAAAATATTGTCTCAGTATAATGATGAGAATGTATTTCACTTGATGATTTTCTACAGCAAAAGCATGATTCTCGCTGAGATTAATTATCACATCTATGACAAGAAATTGCTAGTCATTATTCAATGTTTCAAACACTGATGACTTGAGCTGAAATGCATTGAATTACTCATTCAGATGTTCATCAATCATCAGACTTTGAAGATCTTCATGAAAAACAAACAGTTAAGTTGATGATAAATCAACTATCTGAACATTCTATTGAAGTTCAATTTTCAGATCATTTTTAGATCAGGCAAAATGAACATTAAAGTCAATGCGTTAATTTAAATGTCTTTAGCAAACGTTTTTGAATCAGTTAAACAATTTGAAGATTGCTTTTAAACTATTCTTATCTTTAATAAAGTTAATATTCTATTTATTGACTTGAAATCAAGCGCAAATTCGAAATCAGAAGTCAATCTTTATCAGAAAGTACAATTAGTTAATTAAATGAATGAGTTTTGCAACAAATATAAATAAGCTAAAAATGATAACAAGCTCAAACTTCATAGCATTAAGATGAAGAACTGCAAAATTATTGATAACATTTTATTTAGAAAAAATTTACTGTGAGTCTTTAAGAACATGCATATGACATTACTACAAGAAGTGCATGATCAATCTTCAATCTTTCATCTTGACAATAAATGAATCATTAATTTAGTTCAGCGTTTCTACTATTGATCAGATCATTGAACTATTATTCAATGATACATTTGAAACTGTCATGCTTGTCAGCGAAGCAAAATCTCTAAAGATAGCATCAATGAACTTCATCATTCTCTTTCGATTTTATAAAAACGCTGAAAAGATATAGTTATGAACTTCATCACTGAGCTATCTCTGTCAGAAGACTATAACATCATTTGCATAATCATATATTATTTTATCAAAAAACATCACTATGTTTTCTATCATTAAGAAGATGATGACATTTCAGTTGAAGAAATAGTTTAAATCATGCTATGAAACTAGATTGATCATTAAGTTAAGTTTCAATATTAATCTTTTGACTTAACTTAAGTACTTGATATCAATCTTTTGACTCAACTTAAATACTTGATTTCAACATTCTGACTTAATTTGATATTGATCTTAAATTAATATCAGATTCAAGTTCTTGACTCAACTTATTAAGAAATTGAAAATGATGTCAAATGTCAAGATTTACTATTTTTGAATTTATTACATCATTATATTTGAAAAACTTACGTGAAACAAATGAATTTATTTCTCTTCTCATTATTTGCATTATCTTGTTGCATTATCAATAAAATATATTGCAAAATGTCTGATTCTGATAAAACATATGAATTATCAAGATTTTCAATTGAGAAAGAATCTAATTTCTTGATCATTCATTCATTTACTTTCAGTAGTTTTCATTCTAATGAATTTGCAAGTCAAGATTCATGAAACATTAATCAGAATTTTGTTGAAAAGAAACAAACTCTTCAAGAAGCGATGAATAAAATTCATTGCAATACTTCTCTTTTAATATTAAGAAAGAATAATCAGTATGTTGAGTGAAATACTGATATCAATGCTCAATTTCAACAATGATGATTACAAATGTTTGTTGATGAAAGTGTCATCAACAAGATTTAAAGAAAGATAGATAATTCACTTTAAGCTAAAAAGATTGAAGTAAATAAATAATTCAACATCTGAAACAAGTTTATTCAAATGATTTCAACATTGAAAGAATATTCTAAGATTTCATGCAAGAATTGTGTTAAAATTCTAAATCATTTTATGACTATTGATGAATTTAGTACGTTTAATATGATCAAGCATCTCAAGTTAAATGCTTGTCAGAAACGAAAATGATTCAACTCTCTTTCACAGCTCAAGATATCTTTCAATCATGTAAGTTCAATATAATAATGCAAATAAATAATGCAAAGTTAATGTATTTATAGAAGAAAAGTCATATCAACTTATTATCTCAATTCAATTAACAAAATTGAAAAAAGATATTATATCAGATCTTCATTGCACTGAATTTGTCTTTTCAAATCATCAAAAACAAGCATTTTTGACAGTTACTACAAATGCTTCGTTCAGAAATTACTTTTGTGCATTGCACTAAATTGTTAAACATGATTTTCTTGAAATATAATGAAATTCAAGCAAAGATAAAGCAAGACTTAAAAGAGTCACGACAGATTTTTATTACGTTAAATGCATGATTTAGTTCTTAAAAAGTCACTTATCTGAAAGTTTTGATATATTGAATGAATGCTACATTTCAATATCATGAACATCTCATTGAATTTATATCTCTTCAAGTTAAGCATATTGATCATCATTTGATGCAAAAGCTGTTCAAGATTTTGAATACATACAACATTAAGAACAAGCTTTTTGATGTTATTATTGATAATGCAAGCAACAATGACACTTTAAAGAAGAAGTTTGAAAGAGTGCTCAGTCAACGTGATATTTCATGAAATAGAGCACAAAACTTGATATTTTGTATGACTCATATCATCAATCTAATGACTCAAGAGTTTATCAGAGTTATTGAATCAAAGACTTTGAATGACAATCTTGTTGTGTCATTAAACGATGATCAAGTTGAGAATGTAATCACAAGCAATGATCTTTGCATTATTGTCAAGAAGATATTTATTAAGTTGATAATGCAAAAAGATAATGCATTTACTAATCAATGAAACAGATTTGCGCTTTTACTATTGTCATCAACAGTTCTTCTCAATGAAAGCTTCGCTTTTTAAAGCTTTAAATCACAAGATCTTGAAAATTGATATAAGACATTTGCATTTGCTGAAACTTTATTTATTTAATGCTTTGACATGCATATTAACTGCGTAATATGATTAATATATGAGTTGAGAAATTCTTGACAGATGCAAAGATTCAAGCTATTCAATTAAAGAAGAATGAATGATCACTAGTATTGCTTATTGACAATATGTTAAATTATTTCTATGAACTAACTCTGATTATGTCTAGAATCATCAATGTTGATATACATTTAAAATTTCAAATGTTTAATGCTCTTTTCAATCATCTCAATGTTATTGAGACAATAGTACGTGATAATGCATGTACTTCACAAGCACTTGTTCTTTGAGCTTGCAAACTAACTTCTAACAAGCTTGCAAAGTACTATTTCAAAATAAAGAGCAAAGATGAACTGATATACAATCTTGCTATGATTTTAAATTCTACTCAAAAGCTGAATTTGTATCAAGATTAAAACATAAATGAGAATGATTCTCATTTTTATTATGACAAGTACAGAAAAGAGTTCAAGAATTATTTTCATCATCATTATGAAGAGAAAACTACAACTGCAGAAGTCAGAGCGCAAGTGACTAGTAATGTTGATCAGATAATGCAATATGATAATGCAATTAATCATTTGTTAACAATGCTATAATCAGTTGTGATAATTACATGAACTTTTCTTCAAAGAACTCAACATCGCTCTGTATTTATTAATGAAGATGATCAATATTTTTGCATTGATGCTATTGTTAAGAAGTTTTCAACATGAAAGTATTGAAGAGACAACGTCTCAAACTATTTAAGATTGACTCAAATGACTAAGAATGTTCTTTTATGTTCAATATTTTCTGTAGATATTGAATGAACATTCAGTCTTGCAAGAAGAGTTTGTCAATGAAATTAATTACAAATGACTTCAGAATAAGTTGAACAGATAATGCTTCTTAAGTATTATAATTGTATCATGAACTTGAATTTTGAAAAGACTATCATTGAAGCATGAAATATTTATTGCAGAGAAAAAGATGAAGATAACATAATTAATAAATCTGATGATTCTTTCAAGACAGATTTGCAGAATGTTTTATGTTTTATGAATGTTCAAATGTTTAATATCATTTCATTTTATGTTTCTTTTGCATTGTCAATGTATGTAGTATGATAATACATTTACAAAATAATGTAAAGAAATAATGCAGTTTGTAGAGTGTATTGCTATGCTAAATAGCTTGATTTGATCAAGTTATCATGAATGCTATTTTTATTCATGACTCAACTGAATTTCAAGATTGCACATCAAAGTCTTCATGAGTATCAAATCTCTCTGCTGAATGATTATTCATTTGACATGAATAGCAAGAAGATTGCTATCTGCATATGTAAAGCATAATATCTGTTACGAGCGTATCAAGATTGATTAGAGCTAGTCAACGATCTAGTCGAAATCTGACCTAGATCTGACTCAGATTTGACTCAGATATGACTCAACACTCTTTTTCTTTTCCAACATTCTTTTCTTTCACCAACATCTTGTTCATCTACATCATCTTCTTTTCATGTTACAAACACATTTCTTTCAAGTCTAGCGCAGTCTCTGAACATTACATAAATAAAAGCTTTTGTATCAATCTTCTTCTGTATTCTTAATATTCAGTTATAGCTATCTTTAAAGATCAAGCACTATCAACTCTGATCTTCATTGATTGTATCATCTAGGCACGATTCTAACATTATATTAAGAATTCGTTAATCATACGATACTAATCTCATTACTCATTCAACATACTCGTACAGACAGAATGAGTCTAAAGAAATTCGTTTACCTGATGATCGACGCAATCGAAAGACTGAACAACACTAGAGAGTTGAATAGAATCAACGACAAGACTGTTTGAATTGCTAGACTACTTATCGCTCATTAAGTACGCAAAGTTCACTCGATTACGAGAATCACGATAAAGAATCTTCGTGAATTGCTCAAGAATCAAACCAATCAACAAACAAATCTCATCTTCTTTGTTGAAGATTAAACATTACTTTATACGTCTTTCTTCTTTAATCGTCAAGCATCGTCATTCGTTCAACTCTCTTTCAAACAAATCTCATCATGTCTAGTCATTCATCTACTGAAGAGCATTCTGAAAAATTTCAAACTCGATTCTCTCAAATCTCTGATACTGATTCATCGAAATCATCAAGTGCTGCATCATCTCTTCATGAAGATGACGAATCATTCGCTGAAACAATAATATCTCTCGTGTTCTACGAAATCTGAAAAGCTCGAAGTCTAGTTCTTGATAAAGAAACAGATCAACTCTACGAGTTAGATAAACAACAAGAAGACGAAATCAAAGAGTTGAAGACAAGACTTCAAACTAAAGAAAACACTTCTTCTGATTTCATCTACTCTGAGCGTTCTAGATCTCAAAGAAATAGATATTCTCTATCGCTGATAGATGAGATCATTGATAAAATAGTGAGTTGCAAGCATCTGACTAGATTGAACATCATATCAGCGTTCAACAAACTTCGAATGCACTTTGATAGCGAGAATTACATCACTTTTATCACTGCTTTAGAAGCATATAAATATAAGATGCTATCATTCAAACTGACTAATGAATCGATCTTCTTTCAGCAATATATGAATGACGTTCTATGAGACTTTCTGAACGACTTTTGTCAAGTCTATTTAGATGACATTCTCATCTATAGCAAAATGAGAAAGAAACATAAAGATCACGTCAAACTAGTATTGAAACGACTACGCGAAGCTGAATTGCAGATGAATATTCAAAAGTGCAAATTCGATGTAGAAGAGACTGTCTTTCTAGAAGTCATCGTATCTGAACTAGATCTTCGTATGAATCTCAGCAAGATGACAGTCATAGTCAGCTGAATCACTTCAATCAATCTAAAAGAAATTCAGAGCTTCGTGAAATTTGTTAACTTTTATCGTCGTTTCATTAAGAACTTCTTGAAGCTAGTCAAATCATTCACTCAGTTGACTAGAAAGAACACGTCTTTTGTTTGAAACAAGATCTGTGTTCAAGCTTTTGACAATCTAAAGAAACAAGTCAGCTCAGCTTCAGTACTTCGTCACTTCGATCTCAAACGACAAGCTATTCTGAAGATTGATGCTTTGAACTATGTAAAAGATGAAATACTATCTCAGTATGATGACGAGAGAGTTCTTCATTCGATGACTTTCTACAGCAAAAGCATGATTTTCGCTGAAATCAATTATCACATCTATGATAAGAAACTGCTAGTCATTATTCAATGCTTCGAACACTGACGATTCAAGCTGAAATGCACTGAACTACTCATTCAGATGTTCATCGATCATCAGACTTTGAAGATCTTCATGAAAAACAAACAGTTGAGTCGACGACAAGTCAACTATCTGAACATTCTATCGAAGTTCAACTTTCAGATCATCTTTAGATCAGGCAAAACAAACACTAAAGTCGATGCTCTAATCAGAATGTTTCTAGCAAACGTCTCTGAATCAGCTCAGCGTCTTGAAGATCGTTTTCAGACTATTCTGATCTTCGATAGAGTCGATGTTCTATCTGTTGAATCGAAAGCAAATCTCTATCAACGAGTATGTATGATCAATCAAACAGATGAGTTCTGCAGTGAATATAAACAAGCTATGAACGAGAACAAACTCAAATTTCATATCATTAAACTGAAGAACTGCGAAATCATTGACGACGTTCTATTTAGAAAAGATCTACTGTGAGTCTCTGAAAATATGCATACGAAATTACTACAAGAAGTGCATGATCAATCTTCAATCTCTCACTTCGACAATAGACGAATCATTGATCTAGTTCAGCGTTTCTACTATTGATCAGATCATCGAGCTACTATTCGACGATACATTTGAAACTGTCATGCTTATCAGCGAAGCAAAGCTTCTAGAAATAGCATCAATGAACTTCATCATTCTCTTTCGATTTCACAGAAATGCTGAAAAGATATAGCTATGAACTTCATCACTGAACTATCTCTGTCAGAAGACTATAACGTCATTTGCATCATCATATGTCATCTCATCAAAGAACGTCACTATGTTTTCTGTCATTGAAAAGATGATGACATCTCAGTCGAAGAAACGATTTGAATCATGCTATGAAACGTTTATCGACTGCATGATCTACTCAGTTCTATTGTTTCAAACAGAGACTTTCAATTCATATCGACTATGTGAAAAAGTCTTTGCAAGCGACTGAGAATCACAGCTAGTCTATTCACAGTCTATCATTCTGAGATCGATGATCAATCGAAACGAGTCAATCAGAACGTCGAACGCGAACTTAGAATCTATTGAAATTACATGCAGAACGACTGAATCAAATGAATATCTATGATGAAATTCAGCGACAATTTCAATATCTTCTCGATCACTTCAATGATTCTCTTTTACTTCAATAAAGAATTTCACTCTTGAATGAGTTTCGATTCAGATACGACTGACTATGAAACAACTCATGAACGACTTGAAGCTAGAAAAGCAGATGATATTGTCATTCAAATGAAAGAGCTACTGAGCTTCGATCGTCAACAATTGAAAAAGACGAAGCTGATCATTGAAGTTTAGATCAATAAACATAGATGAAACGTCACATATGAAGTAGATAACTGAGTTTGACTATCTTTCAGAAACGTCAAGATAACGAGACTCTGCAAAGATTTGAAAGACAAACAGCTAAATCTCTATCAAATCACTGCTAAAATAGATATCTTCTATCATCTTCGTCTATCAGTCAGCATGAAGCATCTGCATTCGATATTCAGCTTGAAGCTACTACGATCATATTCAGAAGATCTTCTATCAAGACAACATTCAGAATCATTCAGATCAATCATTATTGAAGACGATAAACATTGAGAGATAGACGATATATTAAACTTCAGACGTTATCAAGGTCAAATACAATACAAAGTCAAATGAAAAGATCTAGATAGAAACGACGAATGATACTATGTTGATAAAGAAGAATTCAATGACTCAGAGAAAGTTTTGAATGAATTTCATAAGCTATATTCAAGCAAATCGCGCTAAATATCGAAATAATTATCAACAAAAGCGAGCAAAGAAACTACATTCATGCAAACATGAATTTTCAAAGAGAGAGATAATGTTACGAGCGTATCAAGATTGATTAGAACTAGTCAACGATCTAGTCGAAATCTGATCTAGATCTGACTCAGATTTGACTCAGATATGACTCAACATTCTTTTTCTTTTTCAACATTCTTTTCTTTCATCAACATCTTGTTCATCTACATCATCTTCTTTTCATGTTACAAACACATTTCTTTCGAGTCTAGCGCAGTCTCTGAACATTACATAAATAGAAGCTTTTGTATCAATCTTCTTCTGTATTCTTAATATTCAGTTATAGCTATTTCTAAAGATCAAGCACTATCAACTCTGATCTTCATTGATTGTATCATTTAGGCACGATTCTGACAATATCAATAAGTGTTGTAAAACATCAAGAGTAATGCAAATAAGTAATGCATTTACTGACAAGAAATTTACATAGAAATGCTTCTGTAATCTTCTGAAGAACAAGCAAAGTCAAAGCTTAAATTCTGTAGTTTTCATCACTCATTCTTGAACTAAGTTGATTTGTATCAATCTCATTCTGAAGAATTTCTTGTACTAATCTTTCAAATGAGATCTTAAATATTAACAAATTCGCAACTTTCTGATAACAATGAATTTCTCGAAGAGCAATGATTTCTGACTTTCATTTTCTTTTTGTCTGTCATAATAAATTAGCTGTTGATTGCTTGATGCATTATTTATTTGCATTATTTTCTCAATTTTATTTATCTTGTTTTCAAGCAAGATTTTACTTTTAAACATGATTTTATGATCTTATCTTAATTCTTTTTCAATTCAATTTAATGAATATTTATTATCATAAATTAACTTTCTCAAATCATCATGCAATGTATCTTCACTTGACTTTCATTTTAAATCAAGTCTGTCAGCAATGTGCAACAAGAAATGCATTATCTAAATGCATTATTTATCTGCTTGTAACACATCATGAATATGATGTAGATTATTCAATCACGATTTGAAAAGTTGTGATAATTAAGTAGAAAATTGCGATAATTAAGTAAAAGATAGCAATAATTGAGTAAAGTGAAAGCAAAGTGAAGTATGATATCAACAAAAGATGATGATTGAACAAACTGTGTTAATAGTATCACTTTTATGATGAATGTGTTGATTGCATCACTGAGATGATGATTGTGATAATTGCAGCTTTAAGATGATGAATGAATTTCAAAATTCAGCTTTAACTTTAATTTATTTACATTTCACATCTATTTTAACACTAACTTTATTTACACTTCATATTTATTCTAACTTTAACTTTATTTACATTTTACATTTATTTTAACTCTAATGTTGTTCAACATCACTATCAAATAAGAAGATTATTATGCATTATTTATATGCATTATCATTGAGACTAATCAAGATCACAGAATGTTCAATTTATTTATCAAGTTGCAATTCATTGCAAGTAAAAATTAAGTCATTGAATGAAATGAAAATCAAAAAACTCTTTATATCAAGCAGAATACAAATTGAGTTGCTTTTCATAAGAAACTGACAAAGCTGAGAATCATCAGCATATATCAAAAAGTCTCAAAAGAGAAGTAGATGAACATGAAAAGCAATATGCAAAATATGATCACAGATGATTGAGTGAGAAAGAGTCTGCATGATAATGCATTTGAGTAATGCATATGTGTTTCAAAAGCTGATTGTATAATAGCTTAATGCTTTGAGATGAATTTAATGAAAAAGACAAGAAAGAAGAAGATTGTGAAGTGAGTGAAGCTTGAAGCGATAGTCATGAAAACAATGTTCAATACTACTTCTACTGTTAATGTATGTACTATGTTTGATGTGAAAGACAAGACTAATGTATGCATTAAACTATTGTACAACAAGATGAACTTGAGAAAAACATGTCAAGATACATGATATTTACTATTGAATTAATTCAGTAACACATTTTACATCATGAAGAATTGAATGAATTGAAGATGATGAACAATTCAGATGTCATACAAGAATTTAACAAATTCATGAGCGCATTTTTGAATGAAAAAAATGCGATTGATCAAAAGATAGTTAATTCACTAGATTCATCAAATGATGAATCTGATGATATCATTGAGATTGACAATGATGACAAGAAGATGAAATTTAGCAAGAAAGATGATGATGCAGATATAATTAAGAATAAGAATGAGTATAAGAAGAAGTATGAGAAGAAGAAGAAGAATGATGAAATAATAATGATTTCAGATTAGCAGTAGTAAATGAACAAGCATGAATTTTCTTTCATCAATTGCATTACTCTGTTGCATTATCAGACATTCAGATAAATATTAGTAGTACTTTGCTTCATGTCTTGATGAGTTGAATCAAAAATTTCAAGTCGATATTCAATCTCAATCTTCTGACTCAACTTAAATACTTGAATTGAATCTTTTAACTCAACTTAAATACTTGAGTCAAGAATTCTGACTTGAATTGAATTTTAGCGAGTTGAGTACTTGACTCAAACTCAAGTACTTGACTCAATGCAATCAATTTATATGAAATGTTTATTGACTGCATGATTTACTCAGTTCTATTATTTCAAATAGAGACTCTTAATTTGTATTCATCATGTGAAAGAGTCTTTGTAAGCAACTATGAATTATTGCTAGTTTATTCATGTCATGATTCTAGTCTTGTCAGACTCAATCTTTTAGTCTTATCAGATTTATTTTCACTTTGTCATCTTGATCAATTTCTATTAAGTCTAGCGTTAACTGAGAAATACATATATGTAGTTAGCTTCTTTTCTGTAACTATCTTTCTTTCTTAGCATTTATTTTCTAGTTAAATGACACTTTTATTCAACTTACTTTAGACAGATCTTTAATATTAAATAAATGCTTATCAACTACTTTGTTATTGATGAATAAATGATACAAAACAATCTATTCAGTAAGAAAAATTTGCAAGAAATTCTTTGAATTTTCACTCATCAAAAAACATCAATTCAAAACATCAATCTTTCATTTATTCTTATCTCAACAACTTTTATCTTCTTTCATCATGATACATGATGTCAAGTCAGTTGAGTTTTGAACAACTCATCTGCTTAAAAGCACTGTCAATAAAAGAGTTTCACTTTTATTCATTAATGCTTCAGTCAAAGTTGAGAAAACTGTCATTGCATGAAACATAAACATTGAAGAACAACTGCTTCATTAAGTCAGCAATCAACTTAATGAAGTCATTAATATGCTGAATGAGCTTCAAAGTCAGCAAGACTTAACTTTACAACTCAATGAACATTGACTTTTTGTACAAGAAAATCACAAAAAGAAAGCAAAACAACTAGAAGTTGCTTTTGACAAAAATGATGAGTTAGAGAAAAAGATCAATCAATTACAAGATGAGTGATTGAACTTCAAAGCAAAACAACGTTAAGTCAATTGATCTATGCTTCGTCAAGATACTCAGTCAGCTGAGCAACAAGTCAGTCAGAAAGTTGAATGAAACTCAACTATTAAAGCTCACTTTCAACGAAAGTCTTCTACTTTATCTGAAAACAAAATTGATCATTACAAGTTCATTAAGCTTTCAAATTCACTCATCTTCATCGAAACAGATAATTCTATCTGAAAGACATGAAACATCAAAATAGCTGACAAGCTCAATGTCAACATAAATCATTACTCTACTGAAAAGATTTGTATTGTTTATATGATTTTCAAACTAGAAGATGATGCTGATCAGCAAATTTATGCAAAGCATTGTGTTGATGCTTTCTCACTTTATCAATCACTATCAGAGTTACTGAAACATCTGAAAGAAATTTATGAAAATCAAAATCTGATTCAAAAGTATCATCATGAATACATTGCTTTAAAACAACTCAACAAGCTCTTCAGCTTCTTTTATTCAAAATTCACTAAAATATTCAGCTTTCTGAACTACAATGATATCACTCTGATGAACAATATTCAGAATAAAATCAACAATCATTTTCAAAATGTATTGTCAGTTTGTCTCATAAAGTTTAGCTCACTTAACAAGCTTAAGATTTTTCTTCAAGATGTGAATAATAAACAACAAGTCAATTATCAGCTACATGATGAACAATGAACAGTTAAATTAATAGCAGCTTCGAAAAAACGTTTTGTTTCTTCATTGACATCAACTTCAGTCTTAACTACTAGTTATGTTTAACTTGCTACTTTTTTCACTCTTGAATCTGAATGATTAAGAATGTCAATCATCTGCTTCAACTGCAAAGTATTGAGTCATCTTTCAAAGAACTGCTCTCAGCTGAAGATTAGTACTTTGACATCTCATGCATTCATCTTTTGTCTCAATGAGATCATCATGTCAAAAGAAAAGAAGAAATTATTTACAGAGAAATTGAAGAATGAGACAAAAAACTAGTGACTTTCATCAAAGATGTGATGAAAAATGTGTTAATTTCTTCAACAATGAGCAGCTTAAATGACTTTTTTGCTTTGAAATCTTTGACTATTAAATGTGTACTATCTAGCAATGAAATTAGTTACTCATTAAAGTTATTGATTGACACTGAAGCAGCTGACTATTCATTCATTGATGAATTAATCGCGCAGAATGTTTATGATCATTTGCAAATTGAATCGTTATCTTTAATTAAGCTCAAGTCAATAAGAAAATTCGATGATCATTATGCAAAAAAACTCATTACTCATGTGATTTATTTGAATTTGACTGTTCAAGATCATATGAAATGTTTCATCTTTATACTGATTACTCAATTGAGTCAACATCAGATGATTCTTGAAAAAACATGAATGAACAAGATTGAAATGACTATTGATATGAAAGATGATCATCTTCAATTTTCTAGTTTTGAAGCTCATATCAAAACTTCTATCAAAGCTCATTTGATCTCTTTTTCTGTCATCAAGAAAATCATGATAGAATAGAAAAGTTCAATCTTTACTCAAATACTAAAGAGATTTATCTCTTTTGTTGTCACTCAACTCAGCAAGAAGTCATCTTCATTCAATAAAATTGTGAAATCATTTAATTCAATCAACTTTACTTCATCTTTCAATTCAATGAACATAACAATGATAAAAACTGCAGCATATAAATCACTAGTCAAATGATTGAATGTCATTACTTTTGTGATCATCATCATGAAAATCAATCGACTTTTAAAAACAGCTAGAAATAAATTAAAAAACGTAAATCTACAAGAGCTTTTATATGAAGAAATCTTGAAAGAAGTCAAAGCTAAGCTTTCTTTGAAATATCATAACTATTTAAATGTGTTTGATCAAGTGATGATTGATCAACTATTTTCTCATCGCTTTTATGATCATAAAATAAAGTTGATTGACAAAAGAACATTTTCTTGAAGTCATTTCTATCATATGTCTGATTACAAGCTTCAAAAGATGAAGAATTATCTGATCAAGCATTTGAATAAAGACTTTATATCTTTCAGCTCAATCTCATACACTTCGCTCATACTATTTATTGAAAAGAAAGACAATAGTCTGTGTTTCTGCATCAATTATAGAAAGCTTAATGCTTTGATTAAACGAGATTGCTACTCTTTATTCTTAATAAACGAAACTTTCGCTCATATTCAAGATAGTAAGTATCTGACTCAATTGAATATAATAGTCATCTTCAACAAACTATGCATGCATTCAAAGAGCGAAGATTTGATTATCTCGATTATCTTTTTTAACTTCTACAAATATCACATGATGTCTTTTAAATTAATCAACGACTTGACTTTCTATCAACATTATATGAATGACGTGTTGTTTGATTATTTACATCAGTTTTGTTAAATTTATTTAGGGTTAGGGTTAGGGTTAGGGTTAGGGTTAGGGTTAGGGTTAGGGTTAGGGTTAGGGTTAGGGTTAGGGTTAGGGTTAGGGTTAGGGTTAGG
>JAABUS010004326.1_pt1 | contig 20709 bp, 2 predicted proteins | sample 5560161 | NCBI WGS metagenome assembly JAABUS01 (sample SAMN10711885, study PRJNA513376) | rock metagenome | isolation source: Antarctica rocks | place: Antarctica: Victoria Land, Trio Nunatak nord | collected 2016-01-04
CAATTTTTTGGTTCAATTTTTTGGTTCAATTTTTTGGTTCAATTTTTTGGTTCAATTTTTTGGTTCAATTTTTTGGTTCAATTTTTTGGTTCAATTTTTTGGTTCAATTTTTTGGTTCAATTTTTTGGTTCAATTTTTTGATTCAATTTTTTGGTTCAATTTTTTGGTTCAATTTTTTGGTTCAATTTTTTGGTTCAATTTTTTGGTTCTAAATAAAACGAAAATTTCAAAATTATAGATAACTAATTTAAATATTTAGCAAACTTGTCTTAAATTTAGTTTCTTTTAAATTATAAATTATCTAAGATTTTTGTAATTCGACTATATTTCGATAAAATAAGTACTAATTTTTAAATAGTATCTCTATTGCTTAAAAGCAACTACAATAGTTAGTAGTTTCTAATTATATATCTTATAATTTTGCTTTATTAAAATTATTTTTTGCAATTAAAATATTATTAAATATTAATTTTTGTTGTTATTTTGTTAACTTAGAATATTTACAATTGCAAAATTAAATATATCAATTTTTACTCTTATTTTCTTGTTCGAATTGTAATAACAAAGTAGTAAAATTAATATAAAAATATTGCAAAATTAACAAAATATTTGCTCTACTTTATTCGATTAAACAAAAGAGTTAAATTTATTGTTATTTTTATTTTCTTTTAATAGATTAGTAAAAGAAGTAGCTTTTTTCAAATGACAATATATAAAATATCTATAAAAGTTTACAAAATTCAAAAATATTTAAAACTTGCAATAATTTTTTAATTTAAATTATTTTTTAATTTTTTTAATTTTTTTCAAATCTATCTATATATTTTCTAAGAATACAATAAAATTTAGAAATTTAATTTTTATAGTATTAAACTTATATTTCTTTAGATTAATATATAGCAAATATTTATAAAAATATTTTAGTATCTATCTAATATAATAGTATTAGTACTTTGTTAAATTATTGCTATATATAAATATATTATTTATATAGATTATAAAAATTATATTAATTAGTTTTTGCAATATCTTATTAATATAAATCTACAAAATTACAGATATATTTGCTAGTTCAAATAGTATAATTTGATACTCGAAATATCTATAATATATACAAAATATTGTTTTCTATTTATTATTGTATTTTATACAAATACAATAATAGATATTCTTTAGATCTAAAATAGTAAAATACTTTACTTTATATAGATAATCTAGCGTTTTTATAATTAGAAACAATAAATAATAATTTTTAATAATAATTATATTGAAATTTTTATAGTCGATATATAGATATAATTTATTGTTTAATTTTAATATAAATAGAATAGAAATGTTTACAAACAAAACTAAATATTTAATTTAACTTTTTGCTAATATATTATCGAGATATTGTCGAAATACTATTAGTTTGTTTTGTAAAAAATTATAAAAAAATATAAACAATAGTTCTTTATTGTTTTGAAATTTAATAATATAATTTTTTTTTCTAATTCTAATAGAATTTTAGCTAATTTATTATTACAAATATCTTTTAAATCTTTTGATTTTTTAAAAATTTCAAATTTTATTAATTTTTTGTCTAATATTTCTATAATATTAGCGCAAACAATTCTATTAACTATACTAAATTTAATAAGATTTAAAACAATCTATTTAAAATTAACTATTTTTAATTTTTTATTTGCAATCTTAAATTGTTAGCTTTAAATTTTCGAATTAATTAATATATTTTGTTTAAATAGTATTAATATATCTAATATAAGATTAGAATTTATATATTCTACTAAGTAGAATAAGATAGTATATTTATAATACTAATTTTACAAGTTAATTAAATAGTAGATTAACTTATAAATATTTTAACAAAAACAACTATTGCTATTAAGAAAATCTAATATCAATAAAATAACAAATGTAGATTGCAATTCTTATTGTATTATATAGATTTAATTAATAAAATTTATTTTAGCTCTCAAATTAACTAGGTCTATAATTTAATATTTATTTTCAAAAAATTAAATTCAATCTTTTATTAAAATCGAATTTACTATTTCTATTTGTTTTTTTTTGTTTTTTTTGCAAGATATTAATAAAGTTTGATTTTTTTTTATCTATTGTAACAACAGCAACAACAATAGATTTGTTTTATTTATATTTATTAAAACAATCTATTTTGTAATTCTTTTTTTATAGTATTTAAAGTATTCGAAATTTCTTAAATAATCTGCGTTACTAATTTTATAGATTTGTTTGTATAATATTAACAAATTCTTAAAACTATAGAATTTTTTATTTTTAGTAGATTTATTAATATTGTTTAAACAACAATTCTAATAAAATTTGTTTAAAAAGATATTAGAGCTTTTTATAATTTGCTAATTTTTGAAGTTGTTTGTATTTATTTTGCAAATACAATTTAGTATTTGTTCTTATATAATAGCTAGAATTAAAAGTTTATTGCAAGTATTTAATATTATATTAATATCTAGAATCTTTATTTTTAAATTTAATTTAAACTTAATTAGAAATATATAGATTCTATATTTTTTTAAAAGTAATACTAGATAAGCTTCTAACTTATTTAGATATTTCTTAAAAACAATTATTTTTTAATCTAATTTTTGTCTAGCAATCTTCTATTTTTTGTAAACAAAAAAATAGCAATTAGCAAAATTAGCTATCAAATTTAATAAAAACTTTTTAAATTTTGCGAAAATCTTGTTTTCTAGTTTAGTATTATTATTTGTTTTTGAATATTATTAAGTAGCAAAATTATTTTTCAAAAATAGTATATAATAAAGAATTTTATTATTATTTGTAATAAAGTATATCGAAAATTGCATTATATTAATATAGATTTTTCGAAATCAAATAATATATTTATTTATATTTAAACTCTTGTAGAGTTTTAGTTTTTCAAATTTTAAAAACTTAAATATTATCGATAATAATATAATAGCAAATTAAGAAATTTAAAAATTTGTTTGTTCGATTACTATAGTTTAAGTCTATTAAATATTTTGCAAATTTTAAATTTTTGCTATTAAAATTTCTATTTGTTAATATAAAGTCGAAGTTCTAATTGTAGCTAAACTATTTTCTTTATTATTGTTATATTAAAAAAAATTCTTTTTGTTAACATTTTGTAAACAATTATTGTCTCAAAAAATATCAAATTCTTTAAATTCTAATTTAGTAGTTAAATAGTTATTGTAATTTAAATTGTTATAATTTAATATAATATTATTATATTTCGAGTCTTTTTCTTCGAAAAATAAAACAATTAGAATTGTAAAATACAAGTGCGTTTGCTCTTTGCTAACATACTAAGATATAAAAGACGTAAAATATAATAGATTTGTATTACTTTGTTTTAATTATATAGAATAGATAGTAATAGAACTAATTGTTAAAAAATAACAAAAAACAAACTTTTTTTTTATTTAATACTTGTTATAATATGCAAGTCTATTTCTTGCTATCTAATTATAAAAAGATGTCGTACTATTTGGAACTTCTATAAATATTCGGAATTACGTGCTCTATTATATTCTGAGACGTTAGTCTATCGGAGACGCTATAGTATTACAAATTGTTATACAAATTGTTTTAGAAAGTAAAGATATAAATACCATACAAACTTTTAATAATTAAATAGATATAAAGTTTAATATAAATAAAATAACTAACTTATATATTAGTGTAATTTTAATTAATTCGAATTAAGCGAAAATATAGTATAATATATAATATTAATTATCGAAATAATTTTATAATATATTTTATTTTATAAGAGATTTAATAAGTTAAAGAAAATATATAATTTAAATAAACTAATTGTTAGATCGAGTTTCGATTTCAACTATTAAAATTAATTTAATTCGACAATTTCAACTCTAGAAATCAATTTAAAACTCGAGTTAATTTCTATTATTTTAAAATTAATCCAATTTAAATCGAGTCGATATTCGATTTTAATATTAGAAATCGAATCGAATTGTTAAGAAATCGAAAATTATATTATTATATCAAGAATTACTAATTTTAGAATAAAATATTTTATTAATAAAATGCAATATTTGCATCTATAGATTCTATAGATCTTATAGATACAATTTATTGATAAAATACAATATTTGCATTTATAGACTCTATAGATCTTATAGATGCAATTTATTAATAGAATATATTATTTGCATTTATAGATTCTATAGAATCTATAGATGCAATTTAATTATTTTCTTTCTAAAAAGTAGTAATGTATTACTATAATATATTATCTTATTATAATTTAAATAATTGAGAATTATTAAATATATATTAACTATATATTAACTATTAATAATTATAATATAATTATTTAAATAATCTTGACAATTCCAGTTGATTTTTCGAGTTGAATTTCGATTTTAACTCTAGAAATTAACTCGATTCGACTCGATTTTCAATTCTAACTTTAAAAATCGACTTGTCAAGACTTTCGAGTCGAATTAATTCGAATTGTTAAGATTCGAATCAATTAATCAACTTGAACTTGATTAATCGACTCGACGCAATCAGTCTACTAAAATATAAGAATACAAATTTCTACAAAATAATTTAAGCAATTAATAAATATATTTATGTACTAGAATTATTGAAATTAATAAAAATAGATTTCGTATTTTATTTATAACTTTTGCATCTTAATAAAAACAATTTTTTGCTAAATTAGTAAATTAACGTCTTGTTGTTTATTAATATTGTTAATAATATTAACAACAAAGATCTTAAATACTAGTTCAAAAATATTAGAATATAAGAATATAATATAAGCAAAAACAACAATAACGTCAATTTAAATCTAATTGCTATTAATTATAAACGCAAAATACTTATATTTATAATTTTTGCAATTATATTTAGAATTAATCTTAAAAATACATTGCTAATATATTACTATTATTAAGAGTTATTTGCTATATATTTGTAATCAAAATTATATACTATTTTAAATTGTATTTACTTAATATATTACTTTGTTTTCTATATTAATTAACAAGCATTACAAAATTATATTATTAATAGATTGTTATTATTAAAAGTTAATTATTATATATTTGCAAGTTTTAATATTATTTCTATAGTACTTTTTTATATATCTTATAATTGTTTTTTCTAAAATTCTTCGAATAAAATTTAACTTAACATTTGTAAATCTATATACTATTGCGTATAAATTACTAACAAAACACTTTTATATATTCTTCTTTCTTTCTATAATAGATTTAGACAAACGTATTTAAACATAATTAAAATTTAACCAATTTTAAGTTTTTAATATTGTTACTCTCTTTGTTGTTATTTACTCTTTTTTTATATTATATAATTGATCTACTTTTCTTTGCATTATATAATTAATATAGATTTCTACTCTTTAAACTCTTTTAAAAATAATTAATTTCTTAAATTCTTTAAAATATAATTAATATTTATTTTCCTATTAATTTTTCGATTTTCGTGTTATATAACTTAGATTTCTTTCTTAGAGTTAAAGTTAATAATCTTTTGTATTATTTTAATTTTTTTATATTTAATATTTTGTAAGAAAAAAAAATCGTTTCTTAATTTTGTTGTTATCAAATAAATTGTTCGAAATTTAATTTTTATTATTTAATATTTATTTAATATTTAATTTCAAATATTAAATTGTACTTTACAAATATATCTAATATTAATTAAAAATAATCGAAAATTAACTAAAATATTATTTGTAATATATATGTTCTTTACTTTGTATATTACTACTTTTTTTATATTTTTTTAAAAATTTTTACTTTTTATTTTATTTAACATATTTATTTTTTTATTTAACATATTTATTTTTTTATTTAATATATTTATTTTTTTGTTTAATATATATCGAAAACTTTACTTCTATTTGTAAAACAATATTTAATATATATTTAATATTAATTAAAGTTTGTATATAATAAGTATTCAAAATTATTTAAAAATATTTAAAAATATTAATTAAAAGATTTAATATTGTTCTGTCGAAGTTCGCAAATAATAGAGAGAAATTTTAAAATTATAATAATTTAGACTAGATAGATTTTGCTCTTTAATTTTTCTAGATATTTATTGCTTTCTTACTATCTATTAAATACAAAAAACTATTCTAAAAATTTGTTTTTATTTTATTGCTATTAGTAGATAGTTGCAATAATTAATGTTTCTTAGAATCTATATAATTTATAGACTCTTTTTAACATATATAAATAAAGTTATATACTTAATTTTAGTAATAAATGTTGTTATTAACTTTTGTTTACGTAATATTTATTCGATCAATTCTTTGCTTATTATAAATATATATTTAAGAATTAACTTTTAATTTAATCTATTAAATGCGTAGTTTAAGTTAAAGTATGTTATTAAATATAAACTTTTATTTTTGTTGTACGTTAGTTTTTTGTTAACAATAAAACGAAGATATCGAAGCAATATCTTCAAAACTTAATTATAATGTTTTGTTAAATTAATAAAATATTAACTTAGATGTTCTATTGCGAAAGTAATATTTAAACGAATATAAATAATTGCATATATAATACTTTCGATTGCGTATTAATAATCTTTTTAATTAATTTGTTTGTTTTTTGATTTAATAAATCGAAGAGAATTGTATCTATTTATAGGCAATTTAATTAAATTGCTTTTGTTAATAGACATTTGTAGTCTATTAAGTCTTTTGTTAACATAATAAGATTAATTTATGCGTAGAGTTTTGACTTTTAGATTGCAAATAATTCTAATATTAAGCATTTTTTTTATTTTCTTTAAATTCTTTACTTTGAATATTTTTTAAAACTTGCGTTTAAATTAATTAATGTTACTTATTAATTGAATAACAATAACAATATTGTTAATATAAAGCAAAAGCATAATATGTTGTTTAAAATACAACAAGAGACAAAAATTAACATTACATTATTTGAAGTCTAATTTAACAAATTCTTTGATGTAACGTTTGTATTAATCGCAAACAATCTATTTTAAATTATAAAAACTTCGAAGAATGCGCAAATATTGTTCTAAAAATACATTTATTTTAGATAAAGATATTATGTAGATCTTTTCTTTAAAAAAGAACTTAATAAAGGCGTTATTAATATTTACTTAATAATACTTTAGATTTTTTAACATAATAATAACAAGAAATATTTGTAAAATATTAAATTTAACTATTAAAATAAAGATGTTTTCGTAATTAATTTTTAAAAGCTTGCGTAAAATCTTTTGCAATTAGTTTTGTTTTAAACTTCTTTAGTATTTTATTTATATATATTTTTGCTTTAAATACTTATTTGTTTGTTACAATATTAGCGTTTTAAAATGAAGTAACAATTTTCTATATATTATTAGTAGCAAGAGCAAGTAATTTTGCTTATATAGTATTCTTTTATAGCTTCTCTTAAATAAGATTGTTTACAATTTTGTTTTATATCTTTAATACAAGTATAACAAGCTTATTAATATTATTGTTTTTTTTGTTAATAACTATAAAGTTGCACTTTGTATTTATAGTTTTGTCAATTATATTTTAAGCTATTAAAAATATTATAACGCGAACAATTTTGCTTCGATGTTTTCTTAAGTTTCTTGCATTATTATTAACTTGTTTTCTCTTTAAAATAATAATGTGCAAAAACATTTATATATAATATTTAGATGCGACAAAATTATTTAATGTTATCTAAGAAAAATCTAAGTTAATTTGAGCGAAATTTAGATTAATTTTAATAAGATTTAAGACAATTTAAGTAAAATTTAAGTTAATATAAGCGAGATTTAAATAAATAAAATCTAAATTAGTTTAAATTAAATCTAAGTTAACTTAAGCGAAATTTAAATTAATTCAAGCAAGATTTAAATTAACTTAAGCAATATTTAAGTTAAATTCGTTTTTAACTACATTTTTGCAAAATCTATTTATTAATTATTTTTTTAACAATATATTAATAATCTTAATACGCATTTTAAGATTAATATATTCTCTCTTTTTGTTTTCGACATATTTGACAATATTGTATCTAATAATTTTATTTAGATTCGATATCTATATTTTGATAAATATAGTTGTTTCTTCAACGTATTCAAGAAACACTTTTATTTGTTCTTTATTTATAAGCTTATTTTTTTTGTCTTTAACGAAAAAAGATTTGAAATTTATATAGAAATAGAATTTGCAATTCTATATACGCAAATAATTAATAAATAATTTAACGTCAATAAATATTTTTATAAAAGTAATAAATTTGTTGTTAATAAGCGATTTAATTGCTATGCAATTTTGCAAATATGCGTTTATTTGTGCAACTTCTAACTAAAATTTAATAAAAAACTTAGTTTCTTTAATTATAATTCTTATTAAGTTTTCGATAATTTATATATTTTGTTTAGCAACTTTATTTTAAAAAGAATTGTATAACAAAATATAATTAAGTACAACATTAAAAAATAAATATTATTTATTAAATATTAATTTAAGCTTTGTGTTGTTATTGTTACAAATTGCGAATATTTTAGCTTTACTTTAAAACTTTATTTGTATTTGTTATTAACAAAAAATGTTTACAATTTATTTTTATTTAATTATTGTAAACATATAGCTTATTCTAAGTGCAAATTTCTTACTTAAGACGAGCTTATCTTGAATAGGAATTCCTACTTAGAGTAAGCTTTGTTTATGTTTAATCTATGCTCAACATAGAGCGTACTAAATAAAACGAAGATTATAAGTTTAAAAAGACGCCCTTATTGCAAGTTGTATATATTAAATATATGCTAAATCTATAATTTCGTTATTCTAGAGCTTATCTTAGATAAAAAATTTATATTTGAGATAAACTTTGTTTATGTAAAGTCTATGCTTTACGTAAATTGTACTAAATTAAGCAAAGAAATTAAAAATTTAAAGACGCGTCAAAAGAAAATATATACATCTAACATATGCTAGACATATAAATTAATTATTTTAATACATTAAATAATTATAATTTTGTTCGATTTCTAAAACTTAAAATAAGCTAGATATATACTTAACATAGTTTATAACTACTAAAAAAAAAATTATTATTTCGATTTTAAGTGCGCAATTTCGACGCGCTTATACAAAATGCGATTTAAACACAGATTTAACATTGTTGTAACATATATTAAAAATAAATAAAATTGCGTAAGTTGCACATTAAGTCTTTAATATGTTTTGTAAAATTAAAGTACAATTGTTGCGTCTTTTATTTTTATCTTTTTTAACTATTTGCATTATTGTAATATATACTTTTAATTTTATCAATAAATTTATAATATAAGTTTAGCATATTTTTTAATTTTATTGCTTTTATTATTTTAGCATATACTTAATATAATTTGTTAACGTTAAAGTACATTACAACAATTTTGATATAACAAATGCGCAAAACTCGTCTTCTTTAAGATATTATTATAATAAGTATAGCATATGCAACGCTTTTGTCTAATATATATTAATTATATACTTAAGAATTTTTTTTTAATTCGAATTTTAATTTTGTAACTAAACGTAAGCGTCTAGTTATAGCACAATTTTATATTAAATATATATTAAGCTTATGTTTAACACATATAAAATTTAACTAAATAGATAACAAATTTAATAAAAAGACATTTTTTGTTATAACTTAATTTATGCTAAGTATTAGCAATATCTACTATTAAATTTTTGAAAAATAATAGACGATCTATATATAAATTTAATCTAAGCTTAGTATATATTAAATATTATTAATTGCGTCAAATTTTAAGATTTAAATTGTTTTCTTTAATACAAATATATAAATCGCATAAATTTAATTGCGACTTTATATATATTAAGTATTAACAAGTATAATTGTACAATAACGTTAACTAATTAAATATATAAAATAACTTTTATCGCTCTTAATCGCTAGTTATTCGTATATATAATTATAATTTTATTTATATTCGATATATATTAAGTCGAAATTAAAATCAAATTACGTTATTATTAGAGAACGTATTATATTAAAGCAAATAAGCAAATATTTTAATTAATTATATATAACGCATACGTTAAACATATACAATTGCAAATCTAAACACAAAAAATATTTCTTTAAACATATGTTATTTTAAGAAAAAATATATATCTTTTTTATACTTAATATATATTTAGTTTATACTAATTTAATATTGTAAAACTTTAAGTGAAATTTAAAAAATAACAAGATACAAACTACTTTATAAAGTCGAAATATAACTTTTATATATTTTGTTTAAATTAAATTTATGTTTTGTATAGATATAAGCATATAATTAATATAATTGTTTATTAATATATTAACAATATAAAGCATATTGCGTAAATTAAATTAATATTAAGCATATGTTAAGCTTATATAGAACAATTGTTATAATCAAGAATTTGCGATTGTTTTTAACACATATTTTTATCGCAAAATAAACTTATTTTATGCTTATTATATACTTAATTTATCTTTTATTTTCTTTGTTTTTATATTGTATATATAAATATTTATTTTGTAATTTAAGACTTTGACAACGCATTAATTACGCATAAATTTAACTAATATTAAACTTGCATTAATACAACTTTTAAAATTATTAATTAATTATTATTTATTGTTTTTTTTCGAATATTTGTTTTTCGATTTAAAGAATATTTGTAAGAAGCATACTTTTAATTTAGTTTTAAAATATATTAAATTTACGCTAATTTACTTTTAGCGCTATACTAGTACTTCGATCGAAAAGCTTTTTTTTATATATTTTATTATATTAATTTGTACTTAATATATACTTAAACTATGCGCAAATTAATATACTTGTTATAGATATCAAATTTTCGAATAAATTATTTAATTATACTTTAGATTTAATCTATATTAAATATATGTTAGCATTAAAGAAACATAAAAAAGCGAAAAAATTTCGTAATAATAATGCGCTCAAAATTCTAAAAAATTTTAAAAATTTATATTTTATTTATGTTTAACATATGCGTAGTTAACGAAAAAAAGTTGTTTATAATAATAAGAAATCAAATATAATAATTAATTCTAATAGAAAAGTTTGAGACTTATATATGTTACACTTATATTTATTATATGCACAAAAAAAAATTATAATACTTTTTTTAATTCGAACAAAAATAAATCTTATTTGTTGATTTACTATACTAAAATTATGCTAATTTTATACTTAATAAATGCTTGCGTTCTAATTAATGTCTTAATAACAAAAAAGAATAAAATATTATTTGCGATTCTATATTACGTCTATAATATATTTATATTAAATTTATATATAATTAATTCTTTTTTAAATAAATTTATCTCTATTAACAACAAAAATTAATGCGATTATCTTTTTATTTATGCTAAAATTATACTAAGTCTATACTTAGTTAATGCAATTATTGCGAAAATTATTATTATATTTACGATTAAAAAAGACAAAAATTAGATTGTTTTTTATTGTATATATTATATATATACTAAGCATAAATTAGAACAAATTAGCAACAAAAAACTTTTAAGATTGTTTAATTAAATCTTAGACTTAATATATACTATATATAATGCTTTGATTTGTTTCGACTAATTGTATACTTTTAATTGTGTTTAATATATACAATATAAACAATTAAGTATTTGTCTTTTCGACTTTAACTTAACAAAGTAAATTAATATTTATTATATACTTTGCTTTTGCGTAATTGTTGCGACAATTATATTTTAATAAAAAAAAAAATTCTAAATTAATTTGAAATAAAGTACAATCTATATTTAATATAAAATTTCTCTATATTTTTTTTAATCTTAAATTAAGATTCTTTTTTTAATTATATTTAAACACATATTAAGTCTATATTTCGTTTACGTTTGCTATATATTTATTTTATTTATTATTTTAATTTTGTATTTATTTCTTTTATTCTAAATATTATTTTTTATAAAATAAAGTTAAACGAACAATTATAATAGTTTGTTGTATTGTTGTACTTGTTAATTTTACAAATAATACAAATATTTTATATATAATTTTGTTTTTAATTGTTTCTTTTTAATTTTAAATTTTTTAATAAAGTAATAAATCTTTTTTCAAATTAACGCTTAATATAAACTTAATATATATTAAATTTATACGTAGTTTTTCGAGTCTAAACAAAAACTCTTAAATTATCAATATTATATAATATTTGTAAAACGAAAATATAAATTTATAAATTAGTTTATCTTTGTTGTTGTTTTAATTGTTTAATAAATATTGTTAATTTGTTTATAATAAAATTACATTTAAAATATTCTTTATATTGTTAATAATGTCGAATTTCTTTAATTTAACAACTTTTTTTGTTAGTTTTTTCTTTTTTTTTTTAGAAGTTTGTTACGTTTTTAACATATACGTTGTATGCGTTGTTTTTGCACTTAATTTTTAATTTAATATTTCAATAATATTGCTTTATGTTTTTTGTTTAATTTTGATATATTATTTATAAAGTTTAAGTCTAATTTATGTTTATTCGAACTAAACAACAATATACGTTAAATTAATATTTGATATTTATTTTTCTTAGATAATGTCTTTATATGTTGTTGTATTAAAGAGAACGTTTTAAGATCTTTATCAAATATATGTTGAATCAATATTTGACGTTTGTTTCTTTTAGATAATGTCTCTACATATTGTTGTATTAAAAAAGATATTTTAGAATCTTTATTTAATATATATCGAATCAATATTTGATGTTTGTCTTTTCTAAATAATATCTCTATATATTGTTATATTAAAAAAGATATTTTAAGATCTTTATTTAATATATGTTAAGTTAATATTTAATGTTTATTTTTCTTAAATAATATCTTTATATATTGTTGTATTAAAGAAGACGTTTTAAGATTTTTATTTAACATATATTAAGTTAATGCTTAACGTTAATTTTTTATCAAATAAAAAATTCTTAAATTGCAACTTTAAGATGTGTAAAAAATCTTGCTATTAAATTTAGATATTATATTTGTGCCAAATTTATACTTAGAATCAAATCTATTAAAAAAGAGTATTATATAAGAATTTTTTAAATTGAAAGAAAGATATAAATGTTGTCGATAACGCTCTGTAGCTTTTTGATCTTTTTTATCTATAATTTGATTAATTATTAAGTCAAATTAAATATAAACTAATTGTATATATCTTTTTTGATCAATTGAGCAATAATACGATTAAATTTATTGCGATTACGTTAAGTAAATAGAATATTTTTTTCTATTTCAAAATTGTTTTTTTCGAATATCTTAATAGCGTGTTTTTTTATTTTAATATATAATTAGCATAAATATAGTTTAAAACAAATATAAATTCTATCTAAATATAGAAGCAAGTAATAATAGCTTTTGTCTCGCAAACTTATTATCTTAAAAGTAATTACTTTTTTTTATATTAATATAATTGCAAACTAGCGTTTATTAATGCGAAGAAATTTTTAATTTCTCTTTATATAATTTAACAAAAATTTATTTTGTCTTTTAATATTTAATTTATGTCTTAAGCTTAAAATATAATATACTTATATTATTTATACATTATAATAATTTATTAATAATTTTAATTTTTTAAAATTAATTAATAAAATAAGTTGTCAAATAATTAAAATAACGTTTTCGAAAATTACGCTTAAAATATATTTAATAAAAGATTAGTATATACTTAAGATATTCGAATTACTCTTAAGAGTTATTAAAATTATAAAAATGTTTCTTAAATTCTAAATAAAATATTAGTAATATTTGTGTAATTCTAGTATATATTAAGTATATTATAAACTTATTTTTTGTTTATATTTATTATAAAAATTCGCAATTCTTTGTTTTTATAATTAATATAAAAAATTTAAAAAATTTGACAAACAACTTCTTTTAACGCTTTAAATATTTTAATAAATATTATATAATAATTTTCGATAATCTCTACATTAATTTACGCATAATAATAGATACTAATTTCTATTATAATTTGAGCGTATATTTAATATATATTGTGTATGCATTAAATTTACGATAATAATTTTTGTTTTAATTTAAAATATTGTACAAATTTGTTTTGTTTTAAATCTATTTAAATACAAGATTTATTTCGAAATATAATTGATTTATAAAGATTTTAATTTAAGTATAAGTATAGTATACAACAATATATTGTTAAGAATTTTCGTTAAAATAGATAATACTTTTAATTTATTACTTTTTTAAAAAACGCAATTAATTAAAAACAAATTTTTGCTTAATTTTTATAAATTATAAGCTAGATTTATGCAATATTTGAACTAAATATAAACTAATTTTTTAAAACTATTTCGACAAAAAACTTTTTAAATTTTTGCTTTTAAATTAATGTTGTTATGCAATTTTTTATATTAAAATTATTGTATATATAACGTAAAGCAATCTTGTTATATTTTGCGTATACATCGAATATAATAAAAGAAATAACAAAGCGTTTTGCAAAATATTTAGCGCAAACAACGTATATATTAGATGTAAACTTAGTTTACGCATTGTTAAAAATAATAAATTTTGTTGTTTAATTGTTGCGATTACGTTGTCGACAATTTCTTAAAACATTTGAATAAAATATAATAAATAATAAGTATAATTTTCGCATACAATTAGTATAAAAAATAGAGATTGTTTTTAATTAACAAAAATATAAATGTTTAATTGCGCATTGTATATATTAATTTTAATTTTGTTATTTTTTTAAAAACAATTAAATTTTATATATATTTAATATATATTAAACTTGTATTAAAATAAAATTGATCGCAAATAAAGCTTTTAGAAGCTAGATATTTAATAAAGATACAATTTTTTGTGCGTTGTTGTAACTTGTAGTTTATTAAAACGCAAAAATAATTAATATCGATACATATTAAGTTTGCGTTAACAATTCGATTTATGTATTATAATTTTGTATCAAAAAGTAAAAAGTATTTAATTTAATAAATTTATAAAATTAGTTTACAAATAATATAGATAAAGTAAGAGTTTATTTTATAAGTTTTTTACATAGCAAGCTCTTAATTCTTGTATACGCGAGTTATAGATTTAGAATACACACAACGTATATATTGATTTTGTTATTTTTTAAGAAATTTATAATATTAGATCTTTGTGCAATACTTTAATTGCGCGTTGACATTTATTATATATATTAATTAAATAAAGTATTGTTAAAAATTGTTAATATTCTTAAGTTTAATTTTATTGTATATTAAATATATATGTAGTACATTTAAATGCGCGTATTCGCAATATTTAATTTCGAAATATTTAAAACTTTAACGTCAAATTTTGTTTGCTTTGTCTTTTTTTTTAATTTCTAAAAGTAAAAGAGTAATTTAAGTAATTTTAAAGTTAATTGCAACAACAAAGAATTAAATCTAGTTTTAATATAAACTAAAATTATACTTTATTTAAGTTAAATATATATTAAATATATATTTGTTAATTAACGTTTTAATAGAGACGTTAATTAAGATCTTAACTAATATTATGCTTTTTTTGTATATAAAATAACGAATTCTCTTTGAATATATATGTAAATATGCTAGAACATTGTAATAATTTTGCACTTTTAATATAATTATTTGATTGCATTCTTTAAAGATAATCGCAATTTTATTAACGTTAATAAAGCTTTATATATAATAAACATTAGCTCAACATATAATAGATATAAAGTATAAAAAAGAATTTATTTTTTTAAGTTTTATAAATAATAATTTGTTAAAATTATTAAAATCTTAATTATTTAATGTATTTTAATTTTTTTAATTGTTTATAAAAGCATTTTTGTTAATATCTTAATTACTTAATATTGTATTCAACTTAATATTATTAATATTGTTAAGATTCGAAGTTTGCTTATATATTTAATAAATATCTAATATATAATAAGCATAAAGTAAATCTTAATTTTATTTATTTATTGCAAAATTATTTGTTAATTTTGATTTGCAAAATTCTTAAATATAAAAGAATTTTTCTTGTTAAAAAATATAAAGATTTCGAAGACAAAAAAATTAATAACATTATTAAAAGATATATTGTTATTAAGATTTAAATTAAATATAAACTAAGTTTGAATATAATATATATATAAAACAAGTAATTAAATTGCGCAAATATAAAACTATGTTAAGTTTATACTACGCTTAGAAGTAATTTATGCTATAACAAAATGTAATTTCGTAATACGTAAATCTTGTTTTTAAATTTAATTGATTGTGCGTTATAGACTTTACATAACTTTAAAAATGTTATAGATATAAAGAATTAAATTTATGTCTAACATATATTAAAAAGAAGCAAAATTCTAGAAGTTAATTTTTAGCCAATATTAAATAAAAAGATTTATACTTTATATAAGCTATATATATATTAAGTTTGCATTTCGATTGCGAGCAAAGATCGCAATTAATTTTTGTAATTTAAAATAATTATGCTAAGCATAACTTGAGCATCGATAGAATTTATCTTAAGTGAGAATTTTTATCTAAGATAAGCTCGTCTCGAATGCGATTTCTACACTTGAGATAAGTTGCAACCCGAATTATTGTTAATACTTATATTTTATAAAAATAATTATTAACAATTTTAAAAAAATATTTGTATTTAAGTTTTAAGACTAGCAATAATTTGCAAATGTTAATTGAAATAAAAGCTAAAATAATTGTTTTACGCTTATTAATATAATAATTTCTCTTATTGTAAAACTTAATTAATGCGCATACTTTACAAGAATTTCTTATATCTTTAATAATAAAAATAAGCTTTAAAAGTATAGTAATTTTATATAGCTTTTGTAACTTAATTGCGTCTAAATAAGCAAATTGACAATACTAAAGATTATACAACTTTGCTTTAAAATTATTAATAATTGCTTTATTAATATTAATTTGTATTTAATTTTTCTAATTAAATGCGTTATTAATTGTTGAAAACTCTATAAAAAACTTTTGTTATATAGCAATAATAAAAGCAAACTTGTTTAAGTTCGACGCTATTTTGTTTATTATATATATATTTTTTTGCTAATTTGCAATAAGAATACGTCTTTTTTGTTTATTTTATATTTATATATTATGTTTATTAAAGTTTTTATATAAATCTTTCTAATATATGTATTTGTTAAACAAAAAATTAACTTTAAAGTTTAAAACAAAAAGAATGTTTATTAAATATATTTTGTTTTTGTTCTTTGCACGCATTGTTGTTATTTTATATTAATTTAAAAACAATTTTTTCTCTTTAATTTTAACGATGCGTCTAGAAATAACAATAAAAGAATTTCTAAAATATTAAAGCTAATTAGTTATATATAAGAAAACATTAGTGTTAACGATTTATTTATTATTGAAAATTTTATTAATATTTTCTTTAAATAACGTCGCAAGTTTTTTATTAATATTTTTTTAATATTGAAGTCGCTATTATTAAGTAAAGATTTTTTTAATAAATTATTGTTTTTAATATTGTAAACGCGATACTTTTTATAAAAAATTTTTTTTTTTTTATTTTTTTTTAAATATATTTGCAAATATCGATACAAAAAAGATACTTTTTAATAAGATACTTAAAACTTTAACAAAGATAGCAACAATATATATCTTTATTAATTTTTTAATTAAAGAAATTAAATTTTTAATAAAAATTAAAGTTCGATTTTAAAAAGAAACTTTAATATTAATATTAAAATCTTAAACAACTAATTTCGCGTTTAATTTATATAACAATCTTATTAATTTTAAGCAATAATTTTTTTTTGTAGCTTTTAAAAAGTTATGTTAATGTTAAAAAAATTTTAAACATTAAGAGTATCTCGAATTGCAATATATTTTAAAAGCAAAAAAATTAATAACATCTAAATTAGTTTATTGTTGCGATATAATTTCTTTATATTAAATTAAATTTCGACAATCTTTTCTTCTAGTTTTTTAACATATATCTATACTTTATTAATGCTTTAATTAATAAACTTCTTATAGTTTATATAATTTATTAAGTGTTGTTTTTTAATAATTTAAAGCTTCTCTTTATACTTATATCTCAAAAATCTTTATGTTTTATATACAATAATTATAGCGATTACGTTTTTTTTGTTGTTCTTGTTTAGATAAAGTTAAATATAAAGAGTAGTCTTAATATTTGCTTTTACGTCTTTAGATTAAAAAATTATTAATAATATTAAATTAGTTTTGTTTATAAAGATAAAAAGTATAATAGAGTCTAAAGATTAAATTACATTTTAAAGATTTTTTGCTATAAAATAGTTTTTTATTTGACAAAATTATTGTTTGTTTGTAATTCGACTAAGTATATTAATTGTTTTGCGTATATTGTTTCTTATAATATGTAAAAATAAATAAAGTAAAATTGACAAAAAAATAAAAAAGTAGATAAAGTAATATTTATTAAGTAACAATAAAGAAATTTGATGCACTAATTTTTTATAAATTTAGTGCAAAGATTGTAATTACGTTGTTATCTTAATACTGTCTTTTAATATTGTGTTTGCTTTCTTTAAAGCAATTTAATTTGTTTTCTTTAAAATGTTAATTAACTTTCTTTTAAACAATATAGTTTGCTTTCTTTAAAATATTAATTAACTCTCTTTTAAACGTGTAAGTTAATTTCTTTTATTGTTGTTTGTTTTTTATAAAATTTGTAATCGAACAAAACTAATTTGTTTGCGCGAAAATCTCTTGTGCGATTCGAAAATATATGTTGATTTTTGTTTGTTAATAATAGTGTCTTTTGTTTTTTGTAAAACGCAATTAAAATTGTTGCAATAATAGTATTAGAGATTGTTAAATTAAAAGTCTTTGCAAATTCGAACTTATAATTTATTAAAAAATGTGAAAAACAATGTAGTAAATTATTTATACTTTAAAGAATAATTATATACAAAGAGTAAAGATTGCAAAATATATTGTAGTTTCTAAATTAATTTCAATTGAGTCTAGCTTACTTAAGTCAAATTGATTCAAATTTGAGCTAGTTCGCTAAGCGAATTAATCAAAATTAGACAAACAACTCTTTGAATTGCCCACTTAATACTATTTTGGTCTACAGGCTTTAGATATATCGTCGTCGTATTGCGCAACAACAAACAATATAAAAACTACAATTTCTATATACTCTAATTTAATAGAAATCGAAACTATAAAAATCTTTAAAATTATTAATATTTTAATTAATAAGTTATATATTAGATTTTAAGAAATTAACGCACGATTTAGAACTATTGTAATAAATATTCTAATAATATAGAATAATAATATTACAAAATATACAAAGATATTGTTCTAAATAAAATTACTAAATTTGTTAAAATTTTATTAAATCTATTAATTTTAATTTTTAAAAAGAAACAAATTATATAAAGTAATATATATCTTATTAGTTAATATATATACAATATATATACTAAAACTTTCCAAAAACTTTATTAAGAACAATTTTTTAAATTTTACAATTTGCTAATTATTATAGAAAATTAATCTATTATATTAGACAAATATAACAAAAGTAAAAGCAAAAAGAATAAAGATACTAGTAATAATAATAGAATAAAAATAAATTGCTTACTTTTTAACAAATTGTATTATATAATTCGATAAATGTTTTTAATAAATAAGTTAATTTTGCTTTAATTGTTTTTTAATTAATATATTACTATAAATTAGCTCGATATTAATAGATAATAAATAGATTAATTAGCTTGCTATATATATTAAGAGTTAAGAATTTAAAAATTATTTTTTATTTTTTTATTTTCTCAATTCTCTCTAGTTGATTTTATAGATAGACTACTACAAATTTGTTTAACAAATATTTCTATTAATTATTATTTACAAGAGTATTGTATTCTTTCTTTAAAAGAAACATGTATTATATATCTAGCTAGTAGATTGCTTTACTTGACAAGTTTTACTCGACAAGTTGCTCTAGTTTCTAAGAGAATTAACTTAACAAATAAAGATAAATTTGCGTATAACTAGATAGATTATTAATTCAACTATTTATTATAACTTGTCTAATATTTATTTGGTATATTTCTTGTCTTAATTTTATAACAAATATATTATTGTTAAGTAAAAGTATTGCACAATATAATAATAATATATCTAAAATTTATAGACTCAAATAATATTAGATAAACAAATCTAAGAGTTATTTATCTAATTTTAATTAACTTATTTAATAAGCTAGATTAAATTAGATTAATCTAATTTAAATAAGTTAAATCTAAACTAATTATATTAAGTCAAGTTATTAAGTTGAAATTAAGTACTTAACTTAAATCTTAACAATTTGTATTAACTTGACTTAAAGATTTTAACAATTTGGTTTCTAAAGTTAGAATTAACAAATTAAGTTAATTTCTATACTTAAATTCGAAACTTAACTAGAAAAAATCGATTTAAATTGCTAAGACTACTATTTTTAGTAAAATTTATTAATATTAGTTACAAACAATTAATAATTTAATAGATATAATTATTCTATTTTATTTAGTTAATAAATATACTAGAATTCTTTTTTCATAAATATATTACTACTATATATAGACTGATCG
>JAABUS010004327.1_pt1 | contig 20707 bp, 23 predicted proteins | sample 5560161 | NCBI WGS metagenome assembly JAABUS01 (sample SAMN10711885, study PRJNA513376) | rock metagenome | isolation source: Antarctica rocks | place: Antarctica: Victoria Land, Trio Nunatak nord | collected 2016-01-04
CATGGTCACGGCGGTAGACGTTCACCCAGTTCCCCAATGTGCCCTCACCGATCTGCAGCTCCCGGGCCACCGCGGCAATCGGCCGTGACGACTCGATGACCAGTCGGACAGCGTCCTCACGGAACTCTGGGCTGAACACCCTCTTAGCTCGACTCACCTGTTTGCCTCTCATCTGAGTGGAGTAATTTTATCCACTGAGGCTTATTCACGCGCCATCCTGAAGGATTCGAGTCCGAGGACTGCTGAGATGGTGGTGGCGAACGTGTCGAGGGGCCTTCGGTAGTCGGTGTGCAGGACGCGCCAGGTTTTCAGGTTGGCGATGGTCTGCTCGATCCGCCACCGGATCCGGTTGACTGCGGTGTTCAGTTCTTTTTCCCAGTCGAGGAGATTGCGGAAGGCGGGTTTGCGGATTGGCCGGATCGTGTCGGATCCGAGGTAGCCTTTGTCGGCGATCCACGGGTTGGGGTGCTCGGCGTCGAGGATCTCCTCGCAGGAGAAGTGGCTGCGTGTCCACAACAGCCAGGAGTGGCCGGACTACTACGACGAGACCAACCGCGAGGACCTGCGGCGCTTCTTCGACCACTACCTCAAGGCCGAGGACAACGGGTGGGGGCGGACCCCCCGCGTCCGGTACGCACTGCTGGACCTCCAGGGCGGGGACCGGGTCGACCTCGCCGCCGACCAGTTCCCGCCGGCCGGTGTCACCCCGATCGCCTTCCACCTCGACGCCGGATCGCGGACCCTGTCCACGACGGTCCCCGCTCAGGAGGCGAGCGCCGGCTACGACGTCGACGCAAACCCGGATGCCGTGTCGTTCCTCACCCGGTTCGAGACCGAGACCGTCCTCGTCGGCTACCCGAAGGCGCACCTGTGGGTCGAGGCGCAGGGGGCGGACGACATGGACCTGTTCGTCCTGCTGCAGAAGCTCGACCGGTGGGGCACGCCGCTGCAGCAGTTCACCGTCCCAAACCAGACCGCCACGGTCCACGACCTCACCGACCACGGCGCCACCGTCCTGCGGTACAAGGGCTCCGATGGCAGGCTGCGGGTCTCCGCCCGCCACCTCGACGAGGACCTGTCCACCGACGACGTGCCCGCCCACACCTTCGACCGCGTCCAGAAACTCGCCGCCGGCGAAATCGTCGACGTGCAGATCGACCTGCTCCCCGTCGGGTTGGTGTTCCACCCCGGTGAACAGCTCCGGTTCGTGGTCAGCTCGCAGAACCTGCTCGGGACGCTGATGCCCGGGGTCCGTGAGTACGTGGGCGCGAACACGGGACGACACGTCATTCACACCGGCGGCAGGTACCCCTCGCAGCTGCGACTCCCTGTCCAGACGCGATGACCGGAACAGGGCTACCGAACGGAGCACCGCTCTCCGGGTCGTCATTGGCACACCTGGCACGACCCACCAGCGAGGGAGCGCGATGAGCAGCGCGGACGAGACGGACACCCCACCGGCACCGCAGGCGTGGGTGCGGTTGGCGGGGCTGGCCGGTGACACCGACATTGACCGGTACGAACTGACCTCGGCACGGCGCGCCCTGGAGTTGGTGAAGCGCAAGCTCGGTCGCGAGCGGCTCCTGGACCTCCTCCACGACGAGATCGCAGCCGGGACCGAGTTCCTCCGCACCGAGGTCGAGAGATCCGCCGGGCGGGAGACGACCGGCACGACGACCCTGCGAGCGCAGGGCATCGGTGCCGCCCGGTTCACCGCCTGGCTCTCGCGCGCGTTCGGCCGGCAGGACATCCTGCTCGCCGGCCACCCGGAGCACTACGCGATCCACGCCGTTGGCGGCGACGTCAACATCGTCGAGACCCCCGGCGAACACGTCTGCTCGTTCCACATGCGCGACTGGGACGAGTCGCGGACTCCGCAGGCGGACACCCCTCCGTCCGACGGCGCGGCGCAGGGCCGCCGATCCCGCATGGCGCTCGCGGACGGAACCGTCGTCGGCTCGGTCTCGAACTCGTTCACCGAGGAGGGGGGCAACGGGTTCACCGCTCGCCTCTCGGTGACGCTCCCGGCGACCTGCGGGCCCGCGGTGATCGAGCAGCACCTGGAGCACTTCGCGGTCGAGTTCCGCACCTGGATCCTCGCCGCAGCCGCGCAGCATTGACGCGACTAGTCAATTTTGGCGCAACCAGGCCCATCGACTGCACCCGCTTCGAAGCCCAGCCCGACATCACGTCGAACTGTTACGATTACCGCCGATCATCCAGTACCCGTCGCTTATCGACGTCAAGACTCTCGGTGGTGGCGGGACATCTTGAATGCTGGCACCTCGACAGTTACCTGGGGGATACCGGCGACCGCTGGCGCTGTGGATGGTCCCACGCCACCGATCCCATCGCTGAGTGAGGTAAACGCGCCGCGGCGGTGGCAACTGCGATGCCGCCCAGACCTCGAGTACTTGACTGAGGACCCCAACCGGGTGCCCGATCGCTAAACGTAGAACCGTCCAGGACGGCTGGGAGATGCGCTAGTCCCCCACGCGGAGGGCTTGGGCTGAATACCCGTGATCGTCGAAGGACAACTTAGCCAGGGTAGGTGCCGCGCGACAAGACGTTGGTGACAGTGGCTGGGGCGCGGGTGGCCGGGGGGCTGATTTCCGATGGCGGTGTGGGCTCGGTGGTATTGTAGTGGATGAGCCAGGGGGCGAGGTAGTCGGCGCGCTGGGGTTCGCAGGTCGAGGGCCGGGCGTAAGGCGAACTCTTGCGCCGAGAGTGCGGTTGTAGAGCTCGACCTTCCCGCAGCTCCTATGGCTGTCAAGAGGGGGCGGTTGCGGTCTCCGGGGTTGTTGGCAGTGGCTCTAGGAGTCGGTAGACCTCGCGGACGATGTGCCGTTTGACGCAGCGGGTGATCTCTTTGGTGATCTTGCCCTCGGAGCGGCGTTCGGCGGCGTAGGCGCGGGTTCGGGGGGCCCTACGCCAGGCGGGTGACGGCGAACATGTAGGGCGCGTAGTTGCCGTGGAATGCAACCGCTAGGTCCGTTGGGGCCCACTCCCCCGTGACCGTGATTTCAGTGGTCAGATCGGCGTCGGTGCCTGCCAGACCCGGCCCTGTCGCTGGTACTCGATGCTGGCTGCGGCCCGGTCGGCGGCTGCGGTGCCGTGGTGGCGTTCGACGAGCCACAGTCCGAGGTCCAGGCCGGCGGTTAGCCCGCCGGAAGTAATGCGGTCACCGTCTTGGACCACCCGCTCGTCGAGGACCTCTCGGACGTGCGGGCGCAGTTCGGTAAAGGCGTTGCGGTTGGTGGTGGCGTAGCGGTCGGTCAGAAGTCCGGCGGCTGCGAGCAGCAGTGACCCGGTGCACACCGAAGCCACCCACCGCAGCTGTGGCGCGAGGTCGCCGAGTGCGGTGGGTAGGTGGCCGCGTTGGGCCTGCGCCCAGGAACCCTCGGGTGCGTGGTCCAGCCAGCCACCGCCCGGGACGATCACCCCGTCCGGCTGGCCCAGCGCCGAGCGGGTGGTGAGCTGCACGCCGCGGCTGGTCGTCACTGGTCCCGGCGCGTTCAGGGTGACCAGTTCGACGTCGAAGGCCCCCGACAGCACCTCGAATGGACCGAAAGCGTCGAGCTCGTCGAACCCGTCGAACAGCAGGATCTCGATGCGCATTGGTCCACGCTGTCGCGTCCACTGGTCGGCGGCGAGTGGCTAAGTTGCCCCTGTGCGTCAGGATCTCGCCAACCGATCGCACCGGGTCGCCGTGGTGGCGCCCCCTGGGGTGGTCGCCTTTGACCTGGCCATCGCCACCCAAGTGTTCGGCCACGACGGAACCGACCGGTACGAGGTCATCGTCTGCGGGCTGACGGCCGGGACCGTCACGACCACGTCTGGGTTCGCGATCGTTGTCGAGGCGGACCTGTCGGCGCTGACCGGTGCGGACACCGTCCTAGTCCCAGGGTTCGCCCGTGCGCCCACTCCCCTGGCATTGCGCGACGCGCTCGTCGGGGCCAGTACTGCCGGGTCGCGGATGGTCTCGATCTGCACCGGCGCATTTGCCCTCGCCGAGGCCGGGCTGCTCGACGGGCGCCGGGCCACCACCCACTGGGCCCATGCCCCGGAACTGGCCCAGGCCCATCCTGCCGTCCGGGTCGACCCGGGCGTGCTGTATGTCGACGAGGGACAGGTGCTCACCAGCGCTGGGATGGCCGCCGGACTGGACCTGTGCCTCTACCTGGTCGGGCTCGACCACGGGGCCGACGTCGCGGCCCAACGGGCCCGGCAGATGGTCGCCCCGCTGCACCGCACCGGTGGGCAGGCCCAGCATCTGCCCGCCGCCGACCCGGCCGAGGACCCCGACCTGGCCGCCGTCACCCGGTGGGCCACTAACCACCTCGCCAACCGCATCACCACCGCCGACCTCGCCACCCAGGCCTTGTGCTCCCCCCGAACCCTCGCCCGCCGGTTCACCGAACGGCTCGGCACCAGCCCACACGCCTGGCTCACCACCCAGCGCGTGCAGCTTGCCACCCGGCTTTTGGAACGCAGCGATCTTACTGTCGACCAGATCGCGGCCCGAGCAGGGCTCGGCACCGCCGCCAACCTCCGACTCCACCTACGCCGCTCCCACGCCACCACCCCAACCACCTACCGGGCCGCGTTCTCCAAGACGCGACATAGGGATCGACCTAAGGCATAGTCGGGCCCTATTCACCACGTCGGATCCGGGCTCCTTACCGGCATGGTCACGCGGTATGCGCTCACTCAGTTCACCGAAGTGCCCTCACCGATCCGCAGTCCTATCCACCAGGAGTACGTCCGCAACACCAAGTCGATGTGTGCGGCGCCACGCGACGCGGTCGTCCCGACCGCCACCTGCGAGCGCTGCACTTTTCGCGATATGATGATCGGGCACTAGGCAAGGTCAATGCTGCGTCCGTCACAGGGTTGTCCGCCACAAGCTTCTGCTGCCAACGCGGCGCGGGTCGTCGCACGCCGGCAAGGGACAGGGGCCGCGGGATACGCGGTTACGGCATGTCGTGTCATGGGTACCCTGCCGCATGGCTCGCTGGCGACCGGACGCGCGGCAGCGGCTAGAGCAGTCGGCCTTGGAGCTGTTTCTTAACCAGGGCTTCGAGCAAGTGACCGTCTCGGAGATCGCCGCGCGGGCTGGCCTCACGACTCGGACGTTCTTCCGGTACTTCGCCGACAAGCGCGAGGTGCTGTTCGCCGGCGAGCAGCAAATCCCTGTCCTGGCCGCCCACCTGATCGCCACGGCATCCCCGGAACTGGCAGTCATGGAGGTGGTCGCCCGGGGGCTCCGCGTGATGGCGGCGCTATTCCAGGACCGGTACGACGACCTGGCCAGCCGGCGGACGATCATTGAGCGCGACGAGGGCCTCAAGGAGCGTGAGCTGCGTAAGCTAGCTGATGTCTCCGACGCGATCGCGGGAGGGCTCCAGAGACGGGGCGTCGACGACACGACGGCGGCACTGGCCGGTGACGCGGCCGTGTCTATGATGCGGCTTTCCATACTCCAATGGATCGAGGCGGACGGGAAAGACTTGGCCGTCATCCTCGAGCGGAACATGGACGCCCTGCGGCGACTGACCTGCCCGCCTGGCCCCGGTGGCGGTCAAATCGGATAGTTTCTGGACGACCTACCAGGTCCTCCGCCAGAGGCTGGCGAATCCGACTGACCAAGTTGCTCTTCGGGGTCATCGGAAGACTCCTTTAATGGGCGCCTCGATGTTGTTGCCCGGCTAGCTGCTGCGTAAGCCGTAGGGTGTGTTCGTCCACCTCCACCAGGGTGGCCACCTCGATGTAGGTAGCAGCGGTTCCGCGGGCTACGTCGTCTAGGCCGGGGACGGTGTCATGGCTGGCCTCGAGTTGCGGCACGATCACGTCGTATCCGTCCGGGAGGGTCGCCTATGGCCATCGCCAAACCCTAGGGGCCAGGCCGTGTTCACGGCAGCGGAGATGTCCTCGCGCCAACCACCGCTGAGTCCCGTCCGCCTGTCGAGATCGAGCCGGGGGCACCCCGGATACTCGTCTGCGTATCGGCGAGCCAGGGTGGACGTGCCGACTCGCGAAACGACGTCGACGTCCGTGAGCCGCGACGTATCGCCGAAGTGAAATACGGGGAAAGGAGTGGTGCAAACGTCGACGCCCTCCCTGGTGCTGGCAAAGCTGGTAGGCCTCGGCTCCGCGTTCAGCACCACTTCGCCTAAACGTGCGGCGTCCGACAGCTGGGTTACAGAAGTCGGCCCCAGGCTCACCCTGACCATGGTCGCGCAGGAGTACCCTGGGGCCGGTGGACATCCCGGAGGTTGCCCTGCCCGATCTCAATCGGTTGGCGTTGCTCCTCGTCGACGTGCAGCAGGGCTTTGACGACACCCGTCGCTGGGGTGTACGCAACAACCGCAGCTGCGAGAGCAACATCGCCTTGCTGCTTCGCACCTGGCGGGAGCACCACCGCCCGGTAGTCTTCGTCCGCCACGACTCGACCGACCCAAAGTCACCTTTGCACCCCGGGCAGCCCGGCAACACCTTCAAGCCGGTCCTCACCGACCAGCCGGACCTGCTGATCACCAAGACCGTCAACTCTTGCTTCCACGGCACGCCTAACCTCGACAGCTGGCTGCGCGCCCAGGACCTGGACGGCATCGTCATCGCAGGGATCACTACCAACCATTGTTGCGAGACTACCGCCCGCATCGGGGGCAATCTGGGCCACCAGGTGCTCTTCGTCCTCGACGCCACCCACACTTTCGACAGGACAGGCCCCGACGGGACGGTCCTGACCGCCGACGAACTCACCCGGGCGACGGCAACCAACCTGCACCAGGAGTTCGCTACCGTCGTCACCACCGCACACTTGACGGCATCCCGGCGCCCAACACCGCCGTAACCCGGTTCGTTACGGGACCCGGGCGCCAGCGCGCCCGCGGCACTGGGATGTCGTTGTGGAGGGGGCTTCCCGCTGCCGAGATGCCTGGATGTCGCGAGGCGGTGGCGTCGACTCGTCGTCGTTGCTCCCGGGCGTGTGATCATTGTGCTCGTGACGATCGGTGTGTTGGTGACGTTTGTGTTAACCGCTGCAGTGTTGGCGGTGACGCCTGGACCGGACAGTCTGCTGGTGCTGCGCGCCATCGTGGTGCGTGGACGGCGAGCCGGGCTTGCCACCGTGGCCGGGGTGCTGACCGGGTTGGCGATCTGGGTGGTGGCTGCCGCCGTTGGCCTGTCAGCCTTGCTGCGCGCTAGCGAGCTCGGGTACCAGGTGTTCAAGATCGTCGGCGCGACCTACCTGGTGATGCTTGGCGTGAAGGCCCTGCGATCCCGTGGTGTTGCCGGGGGGCAGCCCGGCCAGGGACTGCTCGGCAGCGGGTACCGCGCCGGTTTGATGACCAACTTGCTCAATCCCAAGATCGGGATCTTTTTCGTCAGCTTCCTACCCGGCTTTATACCTACGGCGGCCCCGGCGGCGCTGACTTCCCTGCTGCTGGGCGGTCTATTTATAGCCGAGGGCGCTCTGTACTTTGCAGTGCTTTTGCTGCTCGCCGACCGGCTCGCCGGCGTTCTTCACCGTCCCGCCGTTCGGCAAAGGCTCGACCGGATCACCGGTGTGGTCTTGATCGGCTTTGGCGTCCGGCTGGCAGTGGAGAATTGACGCCGAGCCCCTCGTCCGACCGGGCAGGCAGTGACCATCCGGACGTCCTGCTGGTCCCTCAACGAGTCGGAAAACGCGCGTCGGACACGCGACTTTTGGACAGTCTCGCGACGGCCCGTCGCTCCCAATGGGCCACGGTTCCAACAACATTTGATGGTGGAACCGTGCAAGCGCGTTGTAACTGTTCCACAGACGGAGGATGGGTCCGCGAGGCAAAACTGCCAGACTCGCGAGCCGTGCCGGTCAGCCGTGCTGCAGCCGGTCCGCGATTCCAGCGACCTCGAATGCTGCCTTCAGCTGCTCGCGGGTCTCGGTGAAATGGGCCCAGCTGTCGGTGTGCACCCCGACGACTTGCTCGGCGCCAAGGATCTGCACGGCTTTAGCAGCGAGCGCGCCGTCGAGGGTGAGGAGCGCGCCGTCGAACAATGGTGTGCGAACGGCGCCGGCAAAGATGACGGCGGTGTCTATCTTGCCGACGCGCTTACCGATGGTACGTACCACGTCGAGGGAGGCGTTATCGCCGCTAATGTACACGGTCGGATGGCCGTCGGCGGTCACCAGAAACCCGATGACCTCGCCGACAATCGGCTCAGAGCCGGTGGGGCCGTGCTGCGCCGGCAGCCCGGTAACGGTGATCGTGGTGCCGTCCGGGCTGGTTAGTTCAAATGCAGTCCATGGCACGAGGCCGCGGGCCTTCTCGCCCAACTCACCAGCGAGCCGCCTGGCGCCGGTGGCGGTGGTCAGGACCACCGGGACGTCACCGAGCATGGCGCGGCCGGAGATGTCTAGGTTGTCGGGGTGCTCGTCGTGCGAAAGCAGAACGGCGTCGACTTGGCCGAGCTCGGCCGGCGTGATGGCAGACGGGGCCGTCTTCCTCAGCGGCAAGCCGCCGTTCTCATACTCGCGCGGCTCGTCGAATGTTGGGTCGGTCAGCAGGCGGAGACCGGCGTACTCGATGAGCGTGGTGGGGCCGCCGAAGACGCGGACGGGGACGGTGGAGGGCATGAAGGAGGGCCTCTCATAGGAAACTTATAGATAGGAATACTACTTGCTTCGCCCGGCCGTGAAGGTCGGCTAGCGGGAGAGTCGTAGGCGGATCCGAGGGAGGGAGTCGTTCGGGACACGCTACGCGCCGACGCCTGACTCGTGGCGGAGCAGTTCGTCGCCTTGGGCCTTGCAAACAGTGCGACGGCCGCGGCAGGGCCACGTGCTCGACCTGCTCCGGGACTCGGGGAGCCGTCAACGCCTAGGTGTTGCATGTCATGAGGTTGTGTCCAGCGGGTTCAGCGGCGTGGGTTGAACGGGGACGGGTCTGCCCGGTTGGGTGTGGAGCTACCACAGCAACCACTGCCCGTCCGAAGGAGACCCGTCCCGTGCACGCCAACGCTCCGTTGACCGCTGAAGGTCGTCGTCGGCTCGTGGCTCGGGTCTTGGTACTCGGACCGCCGCGGCTGGGAAGGCGACCCGCTGCTGCGTCATACCTCGATCGCGCAGACCGAGAGCTGGGTCGAGCGTTGGGCCGCGGGCTGGCGCCAGCACAGCGTCGGGCCGTGGGTGCTGCGAACCCTGCTTGGGCCGTCTGCAGGACAGTTGGTCGGGGTGGGCGGCTGCAGTCTGCCGACGACGACGGCGTGGAACTTGGCCTTCAGCCTTCGGCCGAGGTGTGGGGGCAGGGGTACGCCCAAGAGGTCGCGGCAGCGGGCCGTCGATGCGCTCAAGGACTGCGACCAGATTTACCGATCACGGCCGTGGTGGCCTCACGCAACAGGCGATCACAGCGGGCCATCGAGCGGGCAGGGCTCAGCAAGGTGTGGCGTGGCCCGGACAACAAGGACCCCGACCCGAGCTCAGAGCTCTTGCTATACGCCGACCGCGTTTTGTCTGAGGAGCAGGTGCGCGTCCTCACCGCGTAGCTACAGGCTCGACGTCAAAGGACTCGAAATCGTCCCGTCAGCCGTTCCCCTACCGGGACAGCCCGATTGTGGCGGCGCCGGTGGCGTCGGCCCTGGTCGGCGGGTACCAGTGGACCCGCCCGCGAACCTGTCCCAGTGAGGGGTCCTCGGGTTCAGGTTGTCGTCGCAACTCTCCTGCTGAGAGGTGTTGCGGTGCGATCACCAGAGGAACTACTCGCTGGTCAGGCCAGGTTCTGGGCGCTGATCCGGCGTGGGTCGACACACACGGCGGCCTGTGAGGCTGCCGGCGTGGACAGGCGGCAGGGGTACCGGTGGCGGCGTGCGGCGGGCGGGCGGATCCCGCGAGCACCCCGGGTGGTGTCGGGGCGGTATCTGAGCCTTCAGGAACGGCTGCGGCTGGGTGATCTGCGGCTGGCGGGGATGAGCCAGGCGGGGATCGCGGCCGAGCTGGGCCGGTCCCCGGCGACGATCAGCCGGGAGCTCACTCGCGGCCGGTCCGCCGGCGCGACCCGCCCGGCCAGGGCGCCCGGGGGGTCCTACGCGCCCTACGCGGCCCACCAGCGGGCCGGGGTCCGGGCTCGCCGTTCCCGGGTCCGCAAGCTGGAACACCCCGAGCTGCGGTCCTTCGTCGAAACCAGACTGATGCTGCGGTGGAGCCCGGCCCAGATCAGCCAGGAGCTGGGCCGGGCGCACCCGGACCAGCCGGAGATGCAGGTGTCCCACGAGACGATCTACCAGGCCCTGTTCGTTCAGGGCCGCGGCCAGCTCCGCGCTGACCTGCACCGCCAGCTCCGGACGGGCCGAGCGGTCCGCCGGCCCCGTGGACCGGTCGGGCGGAGCCGACCACCCCGGGTCCCCGGGATGATCTCGATCAGCGAACGACCCGCCGAAGCCGCCGACCGCGCCGTCCCGGGGCACTGGGAAGGAGACCTGATCCTCGGGAGCAACTGCCGGTCAGCGATCGCGACCCTGGTCGAGCGGTCCACCCGCTACGTCGTGCTCGTGCACCTTCCCGGCGGCGCGCACGACGCGTTCACCGTTGCCACGGCCCTGACCGCCACGATCCACACCCTGCCGGGCCAGCTGCGACGCTCCCTGACCTGGGACCAGGGCACCGAGCTCGCCCGCCACCGGGCCATCACGCTGGCCACCGACCTCGACATCTACTTCTGCGACCCCCACTCACCCTGGCAGCGCGGCAGCAACGAGAACACCAACGGCCTGCTCCGCCAGTACTTCCCCAAGGGCAGCGACCTGTCCCAGCACACCCCAGAACGGCTCACCGCCGTCGCGGCCGAACTCAACGGCCGACCCCGCAAGACCCTCGGCTGGGCCAAACCAGCCGAAGCGATGAACCGCCTCCTGCAAGACTCCAACCCGTCCGTCGTTGCCACGACCACCTGAATCCGCCGTCGGCTACTGGGACAGGGTCGACCAGGACGACTCCGGCGCCGCGTCCGCCATGGTCAACACGATGCATCAGGTCGGCGGCGCGCTGGGACTGGCGATCTTCACCCTCTGCGGGGTGGGCCTTGCGGTCACACGCGGGCGGTGTAGTGACCGGCCTCGAGGTCTTCGAGCAGGCTCGGCCCGGTCGGCGCCCAACCGAGCAGGTCGCGGGTCAGCGTCGCTGAGGCGGGGCTGTCGATCGCCATGAAGCTGCCGATCCAGCTCAGCTGCTCCGGTGCGACGGACGCGACCGGCAGGTCGAGCTTTCGCCCGATGACCTCGGCCACCAACCGCATGGGGACTCCCTCGTCGGCGACGGCGTGCAACGCCGAGGCGGCCGGTGCCTGCTCGAGCGCGAGCCGGAACAGGTGTGCGGCGTCTGAGCGGTGCACGGCCGGCCAGCGCTGGGCGCCATCGCCGATGTAGCCCGAGACGCCGGTCTGCCGGGCGAGGCCGACGATTGTGGCCAGGAACCCGTAGTCGCCGTCGCCGTGCACGGTCGGGGGCAGCCGGAGCACACTGGAACGCACCCCGCGCCCGGCGAGGGCCAGCGTGGCCTGCGCGGTCATCAGCCGGGGGTTCACGAGGCCTGCCGTGTCACCGGTGATCCCGTCGCGCTCGGTGGCCACCCGCCCCGGGGCGAGTCCCAGAAGCCCGGAGGCGACGACGAACGGCCGGTCCGTGCCGGCAAGCGCTTCCCCTAGCGCGTCGACCGCGGCACGGTCGGCATCGGCGGCGCCCTGCATGTCGCCCGTGAAGGCGAGATCGTGCTTGAAGGCCAGGTGGGCGACGCCGTCTGCGGCGCTGGCCGCCTCGCGCAGCACATCCAGGTCGTCGATGGTGCCGCGTATGACCTGGACGCCCGCGGCCGCAAGGGCAGCGGCGCTGGCGTCGGAGCGGGCCAGTCCGGTGACCTGGTGGCCGGTTGCCAGCAGTTCGGGCACGACAGCGGAGCCGATCCAGCCGGACGCGCCGGTGACGAACACGCGCATGAAGACCTCCAGAACTCGGCCGCTCTCCCCATCGGGGCGATGCGTTGCGATGTCACTCGCTGCCATTCACGCTAGCACGTCATGTCAGCCGCTGCCATCACTAAGGTCGTGACTCGACTCAGCACCCCCTCGCTGAACCGCCTCTCGGCGAGCGGTCACCAGGGGACGACGTTGTCCCGACGGTCGAGGAAGTGAAGACCGGGCTCCCCGGAGTGGGCTTCGATCGTGGCGGCGACACCGCGGATACTTTGGTCGACGGTTAACTCGGCTCCAGGTCCGCCGAGCTCGGTCTGCACCCACGCCAGCCGGGCGGGTGTCAACAAGGAACGGCTCTACAACTACTTCGGCGACAAGCGCCAGCTCTTCAGCAGTGTCCTCGCCGAGCAGCTCGGACAGATCGCCGATGCGGTACCCCTCGTGATCACCTCCCTCAACGACGTGGGTGAGTTCGCCACCCGCACGTTCGACTACCAGCTCCAACACCCTGAGCTCGGTCGCCTGGTGATCTGGGAGGGGCTCACGGACACGGGCGCACTGCCCGACGAGGCAGAACGTTCAGCGCTCTACCGGCGGAAGGTCCAAACGATCCGCACTGCACAGGAGGCGAGGCTCGTCACCGACGCCGTCTCCGCGCCGCACCTGCTGTTCCTGCCGCTCTCGATCTCCAGCTGGTGGGCATCGGCCCCCCAGCTCGCGCGGATGATCGCCAGCGAGGACGAAGCCGGGGACTCGCGCACTGCACGCCGAGCGGCCGTCAAGGACACGGCCCGACGGATCGCCGGTCCGCGCTAACTCAGCAGTACCACGCGGCCATCCGGCGGCTAGGTGTACTGACCGGGCTCAGGCCGTCCCGGTGGCGGGTCGGTCTTGGTCCTGGTTTGGGGCGGGCCGGTGAGTCCTTCCGGCGCCCTGTCCGGCCCTGTGGGTCCCCTCGGGCTGGCACGTCGCGGAGCTGGAAAGTGCTCAGGCGTCGACTGCTTTGACCAGCCGCGAGAGTGCGCGCTCTGGTGGGTCCATTCCGCGGATCTGCTCGGCGACCCGGATTGGGCGACAACTCGCGCGTGCTCGAGTGGATCTTCCGCCGCTACGAGGACCGGGCCGAGGCTGTCGAGTCGCCCATCGGGCTGCTCCCGGTCGAAGGCGACCTGAAGCTCGACGGCGTGGACATCACACCGGCCCAACTCGTCGAGTCCTACGGGTCGACGAGAACGCCGACCGCGCCAAGCTCTTGCAGATCGAGGAGCACCTGGCCGCCTTCGACGACGAGCTCCCCGACGAGGTCCGCGCGCAGTTCGACGCGCTCAGACGGCGCCTCGGCCCCTAGCACCCCGACCCGCGCTCGCCGCAGCGTTCAGCCCTCGTCGCCTGACCGGTCGAGGCGGAGCCCCCGCCGGAGGGTGTCGTGGAGCGAGGCGAGTTCCGCAGCGTCTAACCCGTCGAGGGTCTCGGCCACGGACCGGTCACCGAGGGCGTCCGCGGCCGACAACGCCGCGAGGCCGGCTGCGGTCGGGTCAACGCGAGAACGCCGTCGGTCGGCGGGGTCGCGCCGACGCTTGACGAAGCCCTTGCGCTCGAGCTGGTCGACGGCGGCGACGATGACCGTCGGCGCCTTGTGCATCAACCGGGCGATGTCGTTCTGCGTGCCGGGGCCATCGGCGTTCAGTATCGCCAGCACGGTGTAGTCGTGGCCGTCGAGCCCGATCTGCGCGAGCGGCCGCTCGGCTTGGCGTCCGAGGTGGTCGGCGAGGGCGACCAGCAGGAAGCCCAGTCGGCCGGTGGCGGCGGCGGGGACGTGAGTACGCCGCTCGGCGAGCGGCCCGTCGCCACGTCGGCCGATAGCGGCGGGTCGAGGGCCAGGAGGCATGGCAACGGATCGTAGCTCGACTGGACAGTGTGGTGGCATATTCGTTAGGTTGACGCATCATCTACCAGTCGAGCTAACGGCTGGCCGCCTCCGCGGCCGGCCCTCCTGCTCGAGCACACGCAGTCGTCGGGAGCCTCATGACCACCACCGCTGTCCAGAGCCAGAACCCGCACGATCGGCGCCGATGGCTCATCCTCGCCGTGCTCGGGCTTGCACAGCTCACGGTCATCCTCGACTCGACCATCGTGAACATCGCGCTCCCGAGCGCTCAGCGCGTGCTGCACTTCAACGACGGGGACCGCCAGTGGGTGGTCAGCGCCTACGCGCTCGCCTTCGGCTCACTGCTACTGGTCGGCGGTCGTGTCTCTGACCTCTTCGGCCGCAAGTGGGCCTTCATCGGAGGTCTGCTCGGCTTCGGCGTCGCGTCGGCGCTCGGTGGCGCGGCCCAGAGCTTCGAGGCCCTCGTCGCCGCGCGGGCCCTCCAAGGCGCGTTTGGGGCCTTGCTTGCGCCCGCCGCACTGTCGCTTCTGGCGACCACCTTCACCGATGCGGTCGAGCGCAACCGCGCCTTCGGGATCTTCGGCGCCATCTCCGGAGCGGGCGCTGCGGTGGGGCTGCTGCTCGGCGGGATCCTCACGGAGTACCTGACCTGGCGCTGGTGCCTGTTCGTCAACCTCGGTTTCGCCGGGGTGGCGATCGCCGGAGCGCTGCCCCTGCTGTCCAACCTGCTGCCCGACCAGCGCCCCCGCATCGACGTCGCGGGCACCGCGACCGCCACCGGCGGGCTCTTCGCCCTGGTCTACGCCTTCTCGCAGGCCACCTCGCATGGCTGGGGTTCGACGCTCGTGCTCGGCCTGATCGCCGTCGGGTTGGTCCTCCTGGTGTCCTTCGTGTTCGTCGAGCGCCGCAGCGCGCACCCGCTGCTCCCGCTCCACGTCGTCCTGGACCGCAATCGAGGCGGCGCCTACCTGGCCATCGGCCTGAGCAGCGCCGCCATCTTCGGGGTCAACCTCTTCCTGACGTACTTCCTGCAGCAGACTCTCGGCTTCAGCCCGGTGGAGTGCGGCTTGGCGTTCCTGCCGCTGTCGGCGGTCATTGTCGTCGTGGCGGCCACCGCCCAGACGCAGGGGGTGCCCCGCGTCGGCGGTAAACCGCTGCTTGTGGCCGGGATGGCTTTGGGGGCCATCGCGCTCACCCTGTTGGCGCAGCTTTCCGTCGAGTCTTCGTATGCCGCTGACGTGCTGCCGTGGCTGGTCGTGCTCGGCGTCGGCTTCGGGCTGATCATCGCGCCCGCGCTTGCTCTCGCCACGCTCGGCGTCGACGACTCCGACTCTGGGGTGGCCTCGGCCATGGTCAACACCGGCCAGCAGCTGGGCGGATCCATCGGGATCGCGCTGCTGACGACGTTCTTCTCCAGCGCCGTCAGCGACTACGTCGTCAGCAACGGCCGCTCACCCGAGGTCGCAGCAGCCGCTGCGGTCCACGGCTACACGACGGTCTTCTGGTGGGGAGCGGGCATCTTCGCTCTCGGCGCGCTGACCTTGACCGTCATCATGCGCCGTGGCGTCCCGACCCATCAGGAGCTCTCGGCCGCCGCCGCGCCGGTCGGATGAGCCCCCGCACGGGCGAACCGGTAGGTCAGGGCCGGAGGTGGGCCGTCGGGCCTCCGACGGAGTTGCGAGTGGGGTGACGACGATTGGTCGGGGGCGTCGGTGTCATCGAGGACCCACTGGTCCTGGCCGGCGGCTTTTGCGGTGTAGCAGTGGGTGTCGGCGCGCCGTAGGAGCTGTGGGCCGGTCTGGCCCGGTCCGCAGACCGCGACGCCGGCGGAGAAGGTGACCTGTCCGCGCTCGTGCTGCCACCGGTCACGGGCCCGGCCGAGGACGGATAGCACGCGGGTGTCCTGGACCTGACGGAGGACGAGCGCAAACCTGTCCCCGCCGGGGCGGACCCCAAGGTCACCGCCGCGTAATCCGACTTGGACGATACGGCCGAACGCAGCGAGCACGGCGCCGCCGCCGCTGTGGCCGCGTCGGGTGTTGATCTCCGGGAAGCGGTCTACATCGATGAGGACGACCGCATCCCCGACCCGCACGTCGGAGAGCAGCGTTCCAGGGAGCGCCTGTTTCCCAGCCCGGTCAGGGGGTCGGTGGCGGCATCGGCGGCCAGCCGGGCCAACAGCAGCCCGACCGTTGCCCACAACGAGATCGCGATGACCAGTCGCACAGCGAGGTCGGCCGGGATGCCGGACCGAGCCGCTCCGTTGAGCAGCAGCCAGCTCGCCGCGCCGACTGGTAGCTGCACCAGCACCGCCCGGGGGACACCCTCCCCAGCCGCGATCCCGCGGCTGATCTCCTCCCGCTTGAGCACCGACAGATGCCCCGCCCACCGCCGCGGCACCGGCCGACGAACCCCACCGGTCGACTTCACGAACTCGGTTACCGAGGCCCGCCGGCGCGGGCTCACCACCGCAGCGACCGCCCGCAGCGACTCCCCCGCACGCCACCGCGCCCACACGTACTCCTGCTGCTCCACCGACAACCCGAACGACTCAACACCGACCCCCTCAAGACAGAACCCCAGCTCACCAGCCGTTGCTCTGACCCCCTGAGACCGCCATCGTTACCGACACGACTTGCACGGCACGGGGACACGCCGGTGGCGGCCGTGCCGAAGACGTGTCGAAACACCGCCGGGGAATCGCGGCGTCGCTTGGCGTTTTCGGTACGTTTCAGGTGTGCTCGGGTGTTCACCGTGGCGCACGTGTGCTCGACGTCGCCCAGGCCGGCCAGCGACGTCGGGCGCCGGCCCACACGTGCAGCGGGAAGCTGGCGCGGGCGATCGCGGTGGCCATCGGCAGTCCCTGGTCACCGAGCCCGACTCAGCCGACAGCCGGCCGGCCGGCGCCCGTCTTGCCAGTGCCGTCGGCGGGTGTGTCGGTGACCATCACGTCGCCCTTGTTCGACGGCGGCGTCCGGGTCCCGGTCGCTCCTTGACCGGTTCGCGCCAAGAAGTCGTCCGCCGTCTTCGGGGCGCCCGGGCCCCTAGGGACGCCCGTGTTCTCCGAGCCGGGCGAGCCACTCGCGGAGAAGACTGGCCTCAGCCGGGCTGAACAGGTCTCGGGGCAGCGGGTCGACGCCGCTCTGCGGCGTGAGGACCGCGAGCAGGGCGTCCGCGCGCGTGGACACGGTCGCTTCGGGGTCCGTGCCCGGTGTCGGTTCGACGGTCAGCGAGTCGAGCACTGTGTCACGGAGCGGTCTGATCAGCCGTGGGTCGCGCAGCGGTTCGGGTTGGGCCAGCAGCAGGAGCACCGCACCTGTGGTGGAGGCTTCGATGGCGCGCGTCGCCGCTTCTACGGGCACCCGGAGACGTCCTTGGGTGTTGGCGCGCTCGAGCATGTGCCGCAGGATGGTTTGGTTCTCTTGGGCTGCAGCAGGTCGCCGCCCGGGTCGCAGGTTGCCGTACATGAGTGCGTAGACCGCGGGGTTCGTAAGCCCGAACTCGACGTGAATGTCCCAACCTCGGCGGAGGTCGTCGACGGCGTTCTCGCTCGGCTCGAACGCTCGCTTCTCGGCCAGGTAGGTCTCGAATCCGAAGCTGGCAACGCTGTCGAGCAACCCGTCCTTGTCCATGAAGAGGCGGTACAGCGTCGGGGTCTGTACCCCGGCCGCGGCGGCTACGGCACGCGTGGAGATGCCGGTCGGGCCGACCTCGGCCAGGAGCTTCGCCGCAGCCTCGAGGATGCGCTCCCGCTGGTCGTCCCTCCCGCCCGTAGTCGCAGTACTGGAGTCGCTCGCCACATGTCGATGGTAACGCCAGTCCGTTGACGTTGACATTCCGACGTCACGTCCCTACCGTTGCCAGCGTCAACAACATGAGGAGCGATGAGATGTCGGAAGACCGGCTACCGCAGGTCCGTCTGGGTCCGGACGGCCTCACCGTGGGTGCGCAGGGACTGGGCTCCATGGGGATGAGCGAGTTCTACGGCGACACCGACGAGGCGGCCGCGCGCGGCACGCTGGAGACGGCGCTGGCGCACGGCGTCACGCTGTTCGACACGGCCGACATGTACGGCCAGGGAGCGAACGAGCGCTTCCTGGCCCCGTTCGTGCGTGACCACCGCGAACAGGTCGTCATCGCGACCAAGTTCGGGACCGTCCGAGCCGCCGACGGTGCCATGTCGGTCCGGAACGACCCCCCGCTACATCCGCGACGCGGTCGAGGGCAGCCTCTCGCGTCTTGGAGTCGACGTCATCGACTTATACACCATGCACCGCCGCGACCCCCGGGTGCCGCTGGCCGACTCCGTCGGAACGATGGCCGACTTGGTCAGCGAGGGGAAGGTGCGCCACCTAGGCCTCAGCGAGGTCACCGGTGACGAGCTCCGCCAGGCGCACGCCATCCACCCGATCGCCGCTGTGCAGTCGGAGTGGTCGCTGTTCACCCGCGACATCGAGCGGACACTGGTCCCTGCAGCCGCCGTCCTCGGTGTCGGCGTCGTCCCCTACTCGCCGCTGGGTCGTGGCTTCCTGACCGGCGCACTGCCCACGGAGCTCGACGCCGGGGACGTCCGTACCGTCTTCCCGCGCTTCACCGGTGACAACGCCCGCCGCAACGCGGACCTGCTCGCCCCGATCGCCGACATCGCATCCGTGCGGGGGCTCTCCATGGCGCAGATCGCGCTCGCGTGGCTGCACCAGCAAGCCGCCGTCCACGGCGTGGCAATCGTCCCCATCCCCGGAACCCGACGAGCCGCGCGCCTGCAGGAGAATCTCGCTGCGGTCGCCGTCACCCTGACCGCCGACGAGCTCGTCCGGCTCGATTCGCTCGCGGAGCAGGTGGCCGGAGACCGGTACCCGGACATGCGGCAGACCGCGTCCGCCCGCGAGTCCTGACCACCGCCCATTCCGCGTCGCCCATCGCCGCGACGAACACGCTCCCCGCGACTGCTTCCAGCGGCCCCTCCACCTCACCCACAACGAGAACGGAACAAGCATGAACCCCACCAACGTCGCGATCGCCTACTTCTCCGGCTACGGACACACCCTCGAGCTCGCCAACGCCGTCCGAGACGGCGTCGAGTCCGTCCCCGACACCAAGGCCGCGATGGTCAACGTGGCCGTCCCGGCAGAGACCGACTGGGCGGCGCTGGATGCGGCCGACGCGATCATCTTCGGCACCCCCACCTACATGGGATCGGCGTCCGGTGCGTTCCACGTCTTCGCCGAAGCGACCTCGACTCGGTGGATGACGCAGGCGTGGATGGACAAGCTCGCCGCCGGGTTCACCAACTCCGGATCCATGAGCGGCGACAAGCTGCACACCCTGCAGTACCTCTCCCTGCTCGCGGCCCAGCACGGGATGCACTGGATCAGCCTCGGACTGATGCCCGGCTGGAACACGACGACCAGCAGCGAGCACGACCACAACCGGCTGGGCTTCTACCTGGGCGCGGGCGCGCAGACCTGGAACGACCAGGGCCCCGAAGCCGTCCACGCAGCTGACCTCACCACAGCCCGACACCTCGGAACGCGGGTCGCTACCCAGGCCCGCATCTACCGCGGCGCCGTCCTGGCCTGATGCTCGCCGCCGGCGCCAGCCCGCCCGGACCAGCTGACCTGCTCCGCGTCCATGCCCCATCTGTGTCGAAGGAGGACTCCCTCGTGTCCCGCATCACTGTCGTTGGCGGCACCGGCTACGCCGGCTCGGCCATCGTTCAGGAAGCCGCAGCTCGCGGTCACCACCTCACCGCGCTAAGCCGCTCGGCTCCCGAAGCACCCACCTCGAACGTGACCTACGTCCAGGGCGACGCCACTGACGAAGCAGTGCTGCTCTCGGCCATTCAGGGTGCGGACGTCGTCGTGGCTGCCCTCGCCGCCCGTGGCCCGCTCGCCGGCAGCTTCCGCGACACCAACCGCACCATCGCACGCCTAGCCGATGCCGCCGGCGCACGCCTGTTTGTCGTCGGCGGCTACTCCTCACTGCGCCCCGCCCCCGGCGCGGACCGCTTCGTCACCGACCTCAGCAACCACCCCGCAGAACTCCACCCCGAGATCCTCGCCGGGGCAGCCCTCATCCTCGAAGATCTCCCAGCCACGCCCGAGACCCTGGACTGGACCTTCGTCAGCCCGGCGCAGGCGTTCGGCTCCTGGGTAACCGGCGAGCGGCTCGGCCGCTACCGGCTCGGCGACGAGGTCGCGGTCCAGCCCGAGGACGGCGGCGCGATCTCCGCCGCCGACTACGCCCTCGGGTTCGTCGACCTCATCGAGCACGACGATCACCACCGAGCGCAGGTCAACCTCGGCCACTGAAACCGCCTCCGAGCTACTACGGCGCGGCCTTGCAGCCGCCGCCTCTCCATCTGTGCGGCAAGAACGACCCGCCGGCTGCCGGTAGAGGATTGTCAGGACCCGAGAGCAGCGACCCCCACGATCTGCTTGCCCACCGCACCGCCGGCTTCGAAAGCTCGGTGGGCGGCGGCGATGTCGGCGAGCGGATACAGGCCCGCGACGACCGGAACCAGATCGCCGCGCTGCACGTAGGTGGCGAGCGCCTCAAGGTCTCGCTGCTTCGCGTTGCCATTGAAGAAGCGGATCCGGCCCTTTTCGTGAACCCTCGACGCAACCATCGATAGGGTCCTGCGGGACGTGGAGGGAGCGATCCCGATCATCCGACCGCCCGGCAGCAGCCGGTCCCGGTAGGGACATAGGTGCTGCTTGTCATGAGGTTGTGTCCAGCGGGTTCGGCGGCGCGGGTTGAACGGGGACGGGTCTGCCCGGTTGGGTGTGGAGCTACCACACAACCGCACCCGCCGAAGGAGACCCGTCCCGTGCACGCTAACGCCCCGTTGACCGCTGAAGGCCGTCGTCGTCTG
>JAABUS010004328.1_pt1 | contig 20704 bp, 12 predicted proteins | sample 5560161 | NCBI WGS metagenome assembly JAABUS01 (sample SAMN10711885, study PRJNA513376) | rock metagenome | isolation source: Antarctica rocks | place: Antarctica: Victoria Land, Trio Nunatak nord | collected 2016-01-04
AAAGATGTGTTAATTTCTTCAACGATGAGCATGTCAGATGATTCTTTTGCTTCTGAATCTTTGATTATTGAATGTGTACTTTCTAGCAATGAAATTAGTTACTCATTGAAGTCATTGATAGACATCAAAGCTGCTGACTATTCATTCATTGATGAAGTGATCGCGCAGATTGTTTGTGATCAGTTGCAAATCGAGTCTCTGACTTTGATCAAAGCGAAGTCAATTCGAGAATTTGACGATCATTATGCTAAGAAACTCATTATTCATGTCATCTATTCGAACCTGACTGTTCAAGATCATACGATTGACACAGCTTCTATGTTGATCATTCGATTAGATCAACATCAAATGATTCTCGAAAAAACATGAATGAACAAAATCGACCTAGTAATAAATATGCAAATTGATTTTCTTCGATTTTCGAATTTCATTCCTAGTCAGAAATCGATTGTTCTACTCTCAAGTCATAGAACAATCACGAAACAGAAGAGCTTGACTTCTACTCATATACTAAAGAGATCTTTCACTTTCGTTACATCTCAATTCAGTCAGAAATCATTCTCTTTCAGTCAAAAGAAGAGCTTAATCGAACAGTTAAAATCGCGTGACGCGGCTTTAACTAGCGCCAAAATCTCTAAATCGACGTCACATTCAACGAACATAGCAATGATAGAGACAGCGACATATAGAATGTTAGTCAAACGTTCAAACGTCAAGATCTTTGCTGTTATCATCTCGAAAATCGATCGACTCATAACTACAGCTGAAAACAAGCCTGAAGAAGTGAATCTGCATAAGCTTTCTCACGCTGAAGTTCTCGAGCAAGTCAAGATCAAGCTTCTCTCTGAATATCACGACTATCTAGACGTCTTCGATCAAGCAATGATCGATCAGCTATCATCGCATCGTTTCTACGATCACAAAATCGAGTTGATCGATGAAGAAATGCTCTCGCGAAGCAGACTATATCAGATGTTCAATCACAAGCTTCAGAAGATAAAGAAGTATCTGATTGAACATCTGAACAAAGAATTCATTTTCTTCAGCTTTGCATCATACGTCTCGCTCATCTTGTTTGCTGAAAAGAAAGACGAAAGTCTGCGTTTCTGCGTCGACTACAGAAAGCTCAATGCTTTGATCAAACGAAATCGCTATTCTTTGCTCTTGATAGACGAGACTCTCGCTCGTATACAAGAAAGCAAATATCTGACTCGATTGAACATCATTGTCGCGTTCAATAAACTGCAAATGCACTCAGGTAGCGAAGATCTGACTATCTTTATCACCTTCTTCGACTCATACAAATATCATGTAATGTTCTTTGAATTAATCAACGAATCGACGTTTTATCAACACTATATGAACGACGTGCTGTTCGAATATCTTCATCAGTTTTGTCAGATCTATCTAGATGACATTATCATCTACAGCAAGATCTTGAAGAAACACAAGCGACATGTACGATTGATCTTGAATAGACTACGAGAAGCTGATCTATAGATAGACATCGATAAATGCAAGTTTCATGTTCAGAAAACCATCTTTTTGAGACTTTTGATGTCAATCGAGAAACTTAAGATGAATTCACGAAAGGTACAAGCAGTAGTTGATTGATCTACACTCAATAATCTCACTCAGATGCAGTTCTTCATTGACTTCTGCAATTTCTATCGACGCTTCATCAAGAACTTTTCGAAGATTGTTCGTTCAATGATTCGACTCACTCAAAAGAAGATCATATTTGAATGAAATGAGGCTTGTCAGACTGCATTCGACCACATGAAGAGACGTATGACTGAGACTTCTATACTTCGTCACTTCGATCAGACTCGTGAAACTATTCTGAAAACTGACTCATTCGACTACGTAAATGACGAAGTTCTCTCTCAATATGATGACGAAGAAGTACTACATTCAATTGCTTTCTATAGCAAGAACATGTCTTCTGCTGAGTGCAACTACGAAATATACGATAAGAAACTGCTGATCATCATTCAAGCATTTGAGCATTGACGACTTGAACTGAAGTTGACTGACATTTCTATCAAGATGTTCATCGATCATCAAGCGCTCACCTCATTGATGAAAGACAAGAAGCTGAGTCGACGACAGATGCGCTGAATTCAGAAGCTAGCTGACTTCAACTTCAAGATAATGTATCAATCTGACAAACAGAACATTAAGATTGATGCATTAACTCGTCGAGCTGACTTCGTGCCTAGAGATCTCGACGATGAACGCGTTCGATATCAAAGAACTACTATTCTGACATCGAATCAAATGAAGATCGCTGATCTAGAGAAGAATAACGATCAATCAATCTATAAACAGATTCTTGAGACTAATGAAATCGACGAGAATTGTACGCTACTTCGTGAAGCAATAGCAAGAGACGAAGCACAATGCAAAGACATCAAGCTGAAGAATTGTCGAGTTCAGAATGAAATCTTATACAAAGACAGTCAGCTATGAGTCTCGTTCAATGAACTTCTGCAACTGAATCTGATTCGTGAGATGCATGATCAATTCTCAATAGATTATCTCGATATTCTTAGAACGATGAAGATCATCAAACGAAACTACTATTGATCATCTATGCGAAAAACGATAGATCGATATATTCGAAACTGCTATGTATGTCAACGTTCAAAGACATCAAGAGATAAATCAAACGACTTGCTTCAATCTCTATCTATATCTGAACAGCGATGGCAGAACATAGTCATGAACTTCATTATTGATCTATCTGATTCGTACGACTACAACGCTATTCTGACTGTCATCTGCAAATTGTTGAAAGAAAGGCATTATATCTCTTGCATCACTGATGATGAAGATACTACAGTCGAAAAGACAGCTGAAATGTTGCTTCAATGAATATATCGAACTCACGATCTATCAAGCTTCATTGTATTCGATCGAGATTCTCAGTTCATCTTCATTCTCTGAAAGTTTCTTTGCAAACGACTGAGCATTTCTCTTCGATTGTTCATCGTCTATCACTCTCAGATCGACGATCAAAGCGAAAGAGTCAATCAGAATGTCGAGCGATATCTTCGTTCTTTCTGTTCATATATGCAGAACGACTGATCTAAGTGACTACTCATGATCGAGTTTGTCAACAATAACGTCTTGTTCTCAATCATCTTCTTGACTCTCTTCTTCATGAACAAGAGCTTTCATTCTTGTATGAGCTTCGACTCTGACATCATCGAGTATGAAAGCATTCGCGAACGACTGCAGATCGCTCGAGTCGAAGATATATTCGATCACATGAATAAGACACTGATCTTCGCTCGCGAAGCTCTGATCAAAACACGAAAACAAATGATGAATCAAGCTAACAAGCATAGAAAGAAGATCAATTATGAGATCGAATCAAAGATGTTTCTGAACAGACGAAACATCATTACAGCGAGACTCTTCAAAAAATTGAATGACAAGATGCTCGACTCTTTTCAGATCATCGACTTCGTTGACTCATTCTATAAATTGAAACTATCTGAGACTATGCGTATACACGATGTATTTCATTCAGAGCTTCTTCGTCTCGTCGTTAATGACTCTCTGTCTGATCAGAAGAATGAACCTTCGAAATCAATAGTGATAAACGATGAAGACGAATGAAAAATCAATGATATACTGAACTTTCGACGCTATAGAAGACGACTTCAATATCGAGTCAAATGAAAGAACTATGACAACAATCTCAACTGATATAACGCTGACGACGACGAATTTATGAACGCTCAAGAAATGGTTGACGACTTTCATATCAAATATTCAAGAAAAGCGCACTAAGAAACAACATTCATGTGAACATGAATAGTCAAGAAGAAAAAGTAATGTCACGATTCTAGTCTTCGTTTATTCTTCAACTAGTCTTCGCCTGATTTCATTCTAATCGAATCTAGCGAGAATCTGATCTAGAGATGATGTCATTGAGTCTCTGCATCATATGTGTAAGACGTCAACTCAATCGAGTCTAGCACAGAACTGAGAAACACACATATAAGAATCGAGTTCTTTTCTATAGTTACTTTTCTTTCTTAGCATTTATCTATTAGTTAAATGACACTTCTATGACTCGCTCTAGGCCGATCTCTAACAGTTTTATCAAGAAACGTCACTATGTTTTCTATCATTGAGAAGACGAGAACATCTCAGTTGAAGAAACGGTTTGAATCATGCTATGAAACGTCTATCGACTTCATGATTTATCTAGTTTTATTGTTTCAAACAGAGACTTTCAATTCATATCAACAATGTGACAAAGTCTTTGTAAGCAACTAAGAATCACAGTTAGTTTATCAACAGTTTATCATTCTGAGATCAATGATTAATTGAAATGAGTTAATCAAGATGTTGAACGCAAATTAAGAATCTACTGCAATTACATGCAGAACAACTGAGCAAAATAACTATCAATGATAGAATTCAGCAAGAATTTCAATATCTTCTCAATCATCTCAATAACTTCATTCTACTTCAATAAGAATTTTCACTCACGAATGAGTTTCAATTCAGATACGATTGACTATGAAACTACTTGTGAACGTCTTGAAGCTAGAAAAGCAAATGATATTATCATTCAAATAAAAAAGCTTCTTATCTTTGATCATCAGCAATTGAAAAAGATGAAGCAGATCATCGAAGCTCAGATCAATAAACATAAACGAGACATCATTTATGAAGTAGACGACTGCGTTTGATTATTCTTCAGAAACATAAAAACAACAAGATCATGCAAAGATTTGAAAGATAAACAGCTAGAATTTTATTAAATCACTGTCAAAGTTGAGATCTTCTATCATCTTCATTTATCAATAAGCATGAAGCAGCTGCATTCAATGTTCAGTTCAAAGCTATTACATTCTTGTTTCGATGATTTTTTATCAGAACAGCATTCAGAATCATTTAAATCTTTCACTATCAAAGACAATGAGCATTAAAAGATAAATGACATTTTGAACTCTAGACACTATCAAGATCAAATACAATACAAAGTCAAATGAACGAGACTAGATCAAGACAACGAATGATACTATGTTAATAAAGAAGAGTTCAAAAGCTTGAAAGAAGTTCTAGTTGAATTTCATAAGCTTTATTTAGACAAGTCACACTAAATTGAAAAACAGTGAAAAAAATTTGCGTTTCTTTTGTTCTATTCATGCAAACATGAATTTTCGAAGGAAAAAGTAATGTTACGAATGTGTCAAAGTTGATTAAAGCTAGTCAATGATCTAGTCGAGATCTGACTCAAATCTGACTCAGACTTGACTCAGATATGACTCAGCATCTTTTTTCTTTTCTAGCATCTTCTAATCAGCTTCTATTGTTTTCTAGACAAACACACTTCTTTATATTACGAATGATCAACAGATTTCTATGACAAACACATTTCTTTATGTTGCAAACATCTTTTGAATCAACATTTTTCTTGTGTTTCAACACGTCTTCTTTGAGACTAGCGTCGATCTGAGTAACTACTATATAGAGCGTATTCTTCTTGTCTTTTATATCTTCTTTCTTCTGTATTCTTAAAGTCTTAGTTATAGCTATCTCTATCAATCAAACATTCTAGTCACGCACGCACTTTGATTAGTTTTTAGACATGATCTCAACAGTTTGAGACTTACTAGATTGCAAAAAGAATTGCAAAAGTAATTTCAAAGACGCTGATCATATGTTAAAATGTTCAATTCATTGAGTCAGTTCATGTTATCAATGTCATCATAAAAAGTGATCTTATTAAGCTCAAGAAAATGCGAAAATATTGCAGAGAAACTGTGATACTTCGTGAAATTCATTGATATTAAAGAACAATCAACTTACTTATTTCAAAGCTGTTGTTTCAGCATGTAATTCACGAAGTGTATCATGAATTAATTGAAGTCAATCTTCACTTTCAATCAAAAGCTATAAAGACATTGCAGAAAATGATGAAAGCATGACTGATTGCGATGTACAAAGATTAGTTTCATGATCAATTTTGCAATTAATTTTGCAATTCAAATACTGATTACTTAACAAACATCAATCTTGACGCAATTCACGCAAAATGTGTAATCATTCAAGCAAAGAATATAAGATTGATTTTTCATCTTACAAGCGAAAAGTTTACATTTGAAGTTTGTTCAAATTACATGATGAAGTAAATAGTCATGTTACTATGCAATCAGAATGCAACGCTGTCGCAAGACAAATAGATAGTAAATACAATTTTTGCATTATCACACTGTTAGTGATACTATTGCTTTCGCGCATAATTCAAGTTAATTCTTATTGCTTTTGTTAATAACTTTAGTTTTTTTTTCCTTGAATGTAAAGTCAATTGATTAACTACTTGTATGCATGAGATTTCAGCGCAAACGAAATTTTCATGCACGCTAACTAAAACTATCTATATTGATGTCATTTTAACACGTCAAACTCTAACTATTTGTTACTAATCTTTCTAAATTAAAGTGCGCAGAAACTCAGTTTACGTGAAAATCTTGTGCATACAAGTAATTATTCTATTTTTAGAAATTGAATTCAAATTCAGTCTGCATGAAAATTCTGTGCATATGAGTAAGTATACTATTTTTAGAAATTGAGTTCAAGCAACTCAACTTGATTTCAAGTTGAGTTCAAGTTGAAAGAAATCAACTCAATCTCAACTTGAACTCAGAATTGAATTGAGTTGATTTCTCTCAACTCAATTCAACTTCAACTTAACAACAGATCTATTCAAGAGATCATCTTTCTAAAACTATTAATATTCATTGAAGAACTGAAGATGAATTCACGAAAGATACAAGCAGTAGTGAAATAATCTACTTTTAATAATCTCACTCAGATTCAGTTATTCATTAACTTCTGCAACTTCTATTAACACTTTATCAAGAACTTTTCATAGATTGTTCATTCAATGATTTGACTCATTTAAAAGAAGATCATATTTGAATGAAATGAGACTTGTCAGATGTGTTGCAATCATGCACTTCAAGTTAGTTTAACATAGATCATGTCAGACTATCATAGACTAGTATAGAGCTGATGTTGACACGCTAGCGATCTAGCGTGTCTTTGTGAGTAAAACTCACGACGTGTTGCATCTTCTTTCTTCTTCAGCTTTGAACTTCTAGTTAGAATACACTCATATGATTCGCTCTATGCAGACTTATAACATTAGTTCAAAGCTCATTAATCTTACTATCAATGTGTAAACGATATAAAAACAAGCTACATCACTCAAACTTGAATCAGAATTGAAATCAGAAAATCGAGCTCAGAAGACTCATTAGAAATCAAGAAATTTCTAGAACAGAACAGAAGAACATAAACATGTTGCTCTAGACTAACTCTTTGCTGAGCTCATCGTCAGAACAGAAAAACACGAACGCGTTGTTTTAGAACTGAAATCAGAAATTTCAGTTGAATTTCGATCAGCAATTTTCTACTCACACAATGACTAGAAGCACAGAATTAGAATCAGAATCAGTGAGCACAACTCGCTATGAAACTTGAAATGCTGAAAGAGAATCACTTCTATCACAGAATCAAACAGCATCAGAAGAAGAAGACATGAATGTGTCGTTGAATATCAAAGAAGAGAACATGAATACGTTGCTCTTTGATCACAAAATGATTAAAATCAGCATCAGCACTGAACTGAATGCTTGAATAAGCACTCATGAAGCAGATGATCTTGTTGTCTTTATCAAGTACATATGTCAACAGCATGACATCGAAATCGAGATTTATAATGACATGATTCAGATGTTGAATGACATCAACAAGATCAACGTTGAATTGAAAGCTATCAACATCAAGTTAAAAGCTACGCAGACAACATTGAACGCTGTTTGAACGCGTTTACAGAAAAAGATGAAGAAAAAGAATGTGATTATACGTCATCTAAAAGCAACATCAAGTCGACTAAGCACTTTGATTTCAAAAGATCAATTCTCAAAGTCAATCAAGCTATTTGACTTGTCTCTGTTTGAAGATTCGAGACAGAATGTGAATAATTGATTGTTTTTAATGCGAAACAAGTTGAAGATGAACAAGAATCATTTTTCTATCGAAGAAATGAAGATTGCATATGTGAAAAGTCAAGTCAGTGAAACAACAATCAAACACATAGCACTCAGAATGAGAAACATGATCACGAACTTATTTCTTGAAGCAGAAGAGATACTGTCGATCATAAATAAGATGTACAATGATCTCAATCAACATCATACGACTCAACGACAGTTCTTGAAGCTGTATCAAAACAAGATCTTCTTTCATGAATTTTGAATGAAATTTCAGAGACTTAGTGCAAAACTAGAATACAATAACGAAACTCTACTAGATGATTTTCAGCATAAGATTAACTCAGATCTTCAGCGAGTCATGATCAACAAACAAACTATGAATTTGAATGAATTCATCAACATCTGCATGCAAGTCAACGTTTGATTGACGAAATTGAATGCTCGATCAGACTTCAAGACATCAATGACTCAAGTTGCTTATTTTATTGCTAGCATCTTAACGACAATCACTACTGCGATCTCAGCTTCAATCTCTGCATGAAAGAAACTCAGAATATTGAACGTTGATCTTGCTAAAGAGAAGTTGTTTAAAAAAGAACTCTGCTTCAAATGCAAGAAGTCAGAACATAAAGCACACGACTGTCTTGAGTCAGCTCAGATGCACGAAATCGCAGCGAATTTGAAAAACAACTTACTCTCGTCAAAGTAGTGACTGAGAATGATATACTTGTATTCTGCTTCATCAGCATGCCTGATGATTCATTTGATTTCAAGTCGTTCATGATTGACGTCATCTTGAATAGTCTAGAAAAGATATTCAAATCTTTCGCTCTGATAGATATTGAAGTCACTGACATGACTTTCATTGATGAATCTTTGATGTCAGAGCTATGTGAACGCTTTGATATTCAGTCAATATCACTGTCAAAATCAAAGTCGATTCAATTGTATGATAAAATTTCTGATTGAAAGTCGATTACACATGCTCTGTATACATCAATCATGATACAAAAACACAAGAATGAAATGATGTCTCTATTAATAACTCATCTAGATCAACACAAGATAATCATTGAAAATCTCTGATTGAAAAGAAATCAAATGTTGATAGATTCTGCAAATGATTGATTAATATCATTGTTGAAGATTCAAACATCGAAATCTGCTGTTTCAAAAGTAAGCAGTCAATCAGCATTTTACAGATTTGAATCAAATGAGATCTGCAAAATAAAACGAAAGAACTTGAACTTGATTGTTACATCAATGATCATCTTGAAGAGACTCATGAATCAGAAATCAGTGAATAGATTCATTGAATTTGCTCGATTCATTGAACCTGCTCTCATAGCAAAGCAAAGCACTCAAGTTGATCTCAATCAACTTCACTCATTTCAGTCAACTGAGACAAAGATACTCGTCAATATTGTCATGATCGAAGTTGCTGCATATTAAACTTTAGTCAAGAATAAGAAGATCAAGATCTTCTTCTTGATCATTAGTGAAATCAACAAAGCGCTTAGCTCAGTTGAAGATTTCGCGAAACTGAATAAAATGATCTTTGTCATGTCATTAAATGAATTGAAGAAGAAGCTTTTGATAGTTTATCACGACTTTCTGAATGTTTTTAATAGAGAAAAGACAATGCAGTTGTCTTTGCATCAATTATACGATCATAAGATTGAATTAAAAGAAGAGAGTCAACTTTCTAGAAGTCAATTGTATCTCATGTTGAGTTACAAGTTGCAGAAGATCAAAGAGTATCTAGAAGAGAATTTGAAGAAGAAGTTTATCACACTCAGCAAAGCTTCTTTTGCTTCGTCAATACTGTTTATCAAAAAGAAAGATGATAGTTTTTGCTTTTGCATGAACTATTGAAAATTGAATGCTTTGATCAAAAGAAATCGTTATTCAATACTCTTGATAAACGAAGTACTAGCTTGAATTCAAGACAGTAAGTATCTGACTTGACTTAACATTATCGTCACGTTCAATAAACTGCACATGAGTTCAGAAAGCGAAGATTTAACTACTTTTGTTACTTTCTTTAACGTTTACAAGTATAGAGTAATGCTCTTTGAATTGATCAATGAATCTACTTTCTTTCAGTATTATATCAACAATGTGTTGTTCAACTGTCTGCATAAATTCTGTCAGACATACTTGAATGATATTCTCATTTACAGTAAGACATTGAAAGAACATAGAACTCATGTAAAAGAAGTGCTAAAGAAGCTTCGTGAAGTCGATTTACAGATAAACATTGACAAGTGCGAATTTAAGATTCAGAAAATCTCATTTCTTGAACTACTGATATTCATCAATGATCTGCGAATGAATTCTTGAAAAGTAGATGTGATTCAAGACTGAAAAGTGTCTCGATTGTTGACTCATGTGCAGATCTTCATTGATTTCTGCAATTTCTATTGACGATTCATAAAAAACTTTTCATAGATCATTCAATTCATGATAAAGCTGACTTGAAAAGATCATTTCTTTGAATGAACAGAGATTTGTCAGATGATCTTTGAAGAACTGAAGCAACAAGTGACAACAGTTCTCATTCTGAAGCATTTCAACTCAATCAGAGAAGTTATTCTGAAAACTGACTTCTCAAACTATGTCAACGACGAAGTATTGTCTCAGTATGACGATGAAGACATTCTACATTCAGTGATCTTTTATAGCAAGAACATGATTTTCGCAGAATGTAACTACGAGATCTATGACAAGAAACTGCTGATCATTATTCACTGCTTGAAGCATTGATGCTCTGAATTGAAATGTACAGATATTTTGATCAAGATCTTCATCAATCATCTGAATTTGAAGTACTTCATGATGATTAAAGAACTGATCAGACAACAGACTAGATGAGCTGAAAAGTTATCTGAATATAACTTCAAGATCATATATCAGTCGAGAAAACAGAATCTGAAAGTCGACGCGCTGATCAGAATGTCAGACGTCAAGTCAGTTGAAGCAAATAATGATCAAAAGCTATATCAGCATCAGATGCTATTGTCAAAAGACAGATTTGAACTGCAGTCAATAAAAGTTAATCAAGAAGATGATCAGAAAGCTGATCAAGATCTGACTCAGATCTTGCTCAAATCTGACTCAGAATCTGACTCAGATTCAAAACATGAATTGAACACTAACGAAAATTCGATCGAAGAGATGATTTCTATTCAGAATTAAATTATAGTTGAAAATCAAATGAATCAACTGTGCTTTGATATTCAAATAGTCATGAAACAGAACAGAAAAACTTGTCAAGATATTGATCTAGACAATTGCAAAGTACTTGATGAAGTACTCTGAAAAGATGATAGACTGAATTTCTCAGTCAATGATCACTTAATTGATAAGAAAAGCACATGATCTTTAAATCAGTGATTACTCTAACATGAATCAAACGTTGAACTTGCTGAGATGATCATATTACTGATCAAAGATGAGAACGATGATCAAGCATTACATTCAAAACTGTTATGTTTGTTGTAGATCAAAAGCATTGAGAGATCGAATCAATGAACTGCTGAAGTCATTGTTCATATCAGAGCAGCGATGATAAAACATATCATTAGACTTCATTATCAATCTATCAGAAAGTGATGAAAACAACGCGATTCTGACAGTCATAGATTGATTGTTTAAGAAACGACATTATATATCATGTTGATCAGATGACGAAGAAATCTTCGCAGAATAAACAGTCAAGCTACTGTTGACATGAGTCTTCAGAACTCATGAACTACTCAGATCAATAGTGTTCGATCGTGATTCACAATTCATATCAATTGTCTGAAAGTCTCTATGTCTGAGACTCAACATCAAGATAAAACTATTCACAGACTATCATTTGCAGATTGATGATCAAACAGAAAGAGTGAATCAGAATGTGAAATGATATCTACGAAGCTACTGCTCATATATGCAGAATGATTGATTCATCTAATTATTCATGATTGAATTCGTCAATAACAATGCTATTTCGTCGTCAATTGAACAGTCAACGTTCTTTCTTAATAAGAATTTTCACTCTCATATGAGCTTTGATTCAAACTCAATCGAATATGAGATCACTTGAGTTAGAATCAAAGCAGACAAAGTTGAGAATATATTCAAACACATGAAATGATCACTAGCATTGATCAAACAAGTCTTGACAAGAGTCAGAGTCACAATAAAGAAACAGATTGACAAGCATTGAAAGAAAATGATCTACAAGATAAATGATATGATGTTTCTGAATTCTAGAAACATAATGATCTCACGATCATCAAAGAAGCTAGACGATAAGATGCTAGAATTCTTCAAGATTCTGATCAAGATTGAACATGCATATCAACTGAAACTATCATTGACTATGAAGATACATTCGAAGTTTGCATCAAATCTGCTGCAACTAGATTCAAAGAATTCTCTGAATAAACAACGAAATGAATCGTCTGATTCTATAGTAATTGACGATGAAGATGAATGAAAGATGAAGAACATACTGAACTTCAAACACTACGAACGAGATAAATGACTACAATATTGTGTCAATTGAAAAGAATACGACGTTGATCTACATTGATACAACGTCGATGAAAGTGAATTCAAAGAATGTTCAAAGATTGTAAATTACTTTCATGAACAATATTTGAACAAGTCAAGATAGAAATTGACTTAAGAAAGATTGATCGAACTGCAACAATAAGAACATTGCTAAATGAAGAGAAGAAGTAATGTTGTGATCATGCACTTCAAGTTAGTTTAACATAGATCATGTCAGACTATTATAAACTAGTATAGAGCTGATGTTGACACGCTAGCGATCTAGCGTGTCTTCGTGAGTAAAACTCACGACGTGTTGCATCTTCTTTCTTCTTCAGCTTTGAACTTCTAGTTAGAATACACTCATATGATTCGCTCTATGCAGACTCATAACAAGATGTTACGAGTGTATCAAAATCAATAAGACTGAACAAGACTGAAGCTTTAATCAATTCGCAGTGCACGCTAGCGAGTACTCTGCGTAATGATTAAAGTTAGTCAATGATTTAGTTGAGATCTGACCTAGATCTGACTCAGATTTGACTCAACATTCTTTTTCTTTTTCAACATTCTTTTCTTTCATCAACATCTTGTTCATTTACATCATTTTCTTTTCATGTCACAAACACATTTCTTTTAAGTTTAGCACAGTCTCTGAACATTACATAAATAGAAGCTTTTTTATCAATCTTTTTCTGTATTCTTAATATTCAGTTATAACTATCTTTAAAAATCAAGCATTATTAACTCTGATTTTCATCGATTGTATCATCTAGACACGATTCTGACATTATATTAAGAATTTGTTAATCACATGATACTCATCTCATTACTTATTCAATCAACTTGTACAGATGAATCAAGTCTAAAGAAATTTGTTTATCTGATGATTTGATCTCGAAAGACAAGAACAACATCAGAAAACTTATAGAATCAACAAGAACATACAATCATTGAATTGCTAGAAGATTTATCGCTCATTCAGTATGCATTCATTCAAAATCAATTAATAAAATCTATGATAAAGAATCTTCGTGAATTGCTAGAGAATCAAATCGATCAAGAGAATTACAATAAAGAATCTTCGTGAATTACTTCAAGATTAATTATTCTTACAAACATCTTCTTTGTTGAACAAACATTCATCTTTCTTCATAAAATCACTGAGCTTCGTTCTTCGTTCAGTTCAAATCAATTCTCATCTTCTTCACTATGATATTTAAGAACACATCTGATAAAGATAAAGCTTTCGTTAATTTCTTGCAATAAACACGTTCACAAGCTCTCTCTTCTATCATTGATTCACAACATGCTTCTTCATTCATTGCTTTCAACGAATCAAACGCTGAAATCATCATACTCAATGATATGAAAGTATGAAAGAAATGTATTTATGCTCTTAATAAAGAAACAGATTATCTTGTCAAGATGAAACAATGAGACAAGAGTAAAATTCAACAGTTGAAAGCAAAACTACAAGCTTTCACTGCTATCACAGTCAATGTAATTATCACTGCTTTCTTGATTGTCATCTACTTTGAATGATCTAGATATCACAAAATACTCAATTCTTTGATGTTCACTGATGAAAAGAATTCTACTTGAAAGAACTGATCTCTTGACATACGAGAGAAGCTAGCAATTAACATCAACATCTTCTCAAATAAACTCTACAAGCTGAGCTACATAAACTCTCGACTAGCAGATGACATCATTGAAATCACTGAAGTCAGATGTGATCTCAACTATGACAATCTTTATTTGACTGTCAATAAACTTCTAAAGAAACTAGCTCAATCGTTTCATGACTCTGATAAGAAAGATAACTATTATAGAGAATATATTAATCTGATTCAAGAATCAAAGAAATTCAGCGATTTCTTTATTCAGTTTCAACGACTATACATTTATCTAAAGTATCAGAAGAACGTACTAGTCATCAATCTAAAGAATAAAATAAATTCTCGTCTTTGAATCTTTTGAACAGCTCAGATGAAGTCACTCATCAAGCTATCAGATATTCAAAACTATCTGATTCGCTTGAACAATGAACATAAAGCAGTTCAAAAGATCAAGAATAAACTACTCAAATGCAATGATTTAAAGATCATCATTTCTAAAGCAACTATTGCTGTTCAGTCTTTGACTTTGAAGTCTGACTGATCAAAGTTGCGCAGCGCAGTTTTGACTAGCATCAAGAATGCAGACGTTCTAGTTGAAATCTGTTTTATATGTCATAAATCAGATCATAGTTTCAAAGAATGTTCAAATCAATCTATCAAAGTCAATGCAGTTGACGAGAACTACAATCATTTCAAACTCAATACTGAATCAGAGTTCAAGTCAAAAAATGAGTCATTTCTTCAACAATCACTAAAGTGAAGATTATATCTTTGTGCAATTTAGACGAAATTCTATTGAAAGAGAATTACTTTGATAAGTTATTTCTAATTGATGCTCTTTTCATCTTGCAGAATGAATCATTCAGTCTTTGCTTTTTGATAGACAGTGATTCAGCCGTTTATATGATTATACATATCAATCTAGTCAATAAAGTATGTAAAGAGCTGAAAATTCAATCTATATCACTGACAAAAGAGAAGTTAATAAAAGAATATGATGAAAAGATATTTAAAAAGACTATCATTCATAAAATTCTATTGAATCTCATCATTGAAAGTCATAAGAAATTGACTGTTTCTATGTTGATAGCTAACATCAATCATTACGAAGTCATATTAGAAAAATTATGAATGAACAAAAATGAAATATTACTGAATATGCAAATCAACGTCATCATTTTTTTGAATCAATTAAATACTTTCATTTCGATTTTTTGATCTCTTTCAATTCAAAGCACTCAAGTTGATCGCGATCAACTTTATTTACTTCTACTTCTCAGTCAAAGATTTCTAGAATGCTCAAATGATCTGTTTCAACTACGATTCAGAAAAAGTCATTCTCAATTCAAAGCATAAACGTTGCTTCATTCAAAATGCTGTTGAATTATTCAAAGAAAGACAAGATCAAAGTCTTTGCTCTATTCATGATGAACATCAATAAAGAAATCGCGTACAATACTCAGTGCGATTTGAACGTTCTAAACATCTTTTCAATTGATGAAACTGCTCAGAATTTGAAAGATATTAAAGCGAAGCTGTCATCAAAATATTATGAGTTTCTAGATGTTTTTGATCAAGCTTAATTGAATAAACTATCTTCTCATTGCTTCTACAATCATAAAATTGAACTCATCAGTGATTCAACGCTTTTTTGCTGTCGAGTTTATTAAATGTCTTCTGTCAAACTTCTGAAAGTAAAGAAGTACTTAAACGAGAACTTGTTGAAGAAATTCATCACTTTCAGTCAGACTCTTTATTTCTTTCTCGTTCTATTCGCTCTCAAAGCAAATGAAGATCTTTGATTCTGCATGAACTATCAAAAGCTAAATGTCATTTTCAAAAGAAATAGATATTCTCTATCGTTGATAAAATAAATCATTGATAAAATAATGAGTTGCAAGCATCTGACTAGATTGAACATCATATCAGCATTCAACAAACTTTGAATGCATCTTAATAGCAAGAATTACATCATTTTTATCACTGCTTTAAAAGCATATAAATACAAGATGCTATCATTCAAACTGACTAATGAATCGATCTTCTTTCAGCAATATATGAATGATGTTTTATAAAACTTTCTGAACGACTTTTGTCAAGTTTATCTAGATGACATTCTCATTTATAGCAAAACAAGAAAGAAACATAGAGATCACGTCAAACTAGTATTGAAACGACTACGCGAAGCTAAACTGCAGATGAATATTCAAAAGTGCAAATTCAATGTAAAAGAGACTGTTTTTCTAAAAGTCATTGTATCAGAACAAGATCTTTGCATGAATTTAAGTAAAATGATCATCATAGTCAACTGAACTACTTTGATCAATTTGAAAGAAATTCAAAGCTTCGTGAGATTTGTGAACTTTTATCGTTGTTTCATTGAAGACTTCTTCAAACTAGTCAAATCATTCACTCAATTGACTAGAAAAGACACGTCTTTTGTTTGAAACAAAGTCTGCGTTCAAGCTTTCAGAAATCTGAAGAAACAGATCAGTTTCACTTCAGTTCTTCGTCATTTTGATCTCAAACGTCAGACTATTTTGAAAATCAATGCATTGAACTATGTAAAAGATGAAATACTGTCTCAGTACAATGATGAGAATGTACTTCATTCGATGATCTTCTACAGCAAAAGCATGATTCTTGCTGAAATCAACTATCATATTTATGACAAGAAATTGCTGATCATTATTCGCTGTTTCAAACATTGATGACTTAAGCTGAAATGTACTGAATTACTCATTCAGATATTCATTGATCATCAAGCTCTGAAGATTTTCATGAAAAACAAACAGCTGAATCAACGTCAAGTCAACTATCTGAACATTCTATTGAAGTTCAATTTTCAGATCATCTTTAAATCAGGCAAAATGAACACTAAAGTCAATGCTTTAATCAGAATGCTTCTAGTGAACGTTTCTGAATCAGCTCAGTGTCTTGAAGATCATTTTCAGACTATTCTGATCTCTGATAGAGTCGATGTTCTATCTGTTGAATTGAAAGTTAATCTCTATCAGAGAATACAATTAGTCAATCAAATTGATGAGTTCTGTAGTAAATATAAACAAGCTATAAACGAGAACAAGCTTAAATTTCATGTCACTAAACTGAAGAACTGCGAAATCATTGATGACGTTCTATTTAGAAAAGATCTACTGTGAATCTCTGAGAACATGCACACGAAATTACTACAAGAAGTGCATGATCAATCTTTAATCTTTCATCTCAACAATAAATGAATCATGAATCTAGTTCAGCGTTTCTACTATTGATCAGATCATCGAGCTACTATTCAATGATACATTTGAAACTGTCATGCTTATCAGTGAAGCAAAGCTTCTAGAAATAGCATTAATGAACTTCATCATTCTCTTTTGATTTCATAAAAACGCTGAAAAGATATAGTTATGAACTTCATCACTGAACTATCTTTGTCAGAAAACTATAACATCATTTGCATAATCATATGTTGTTTCATCAAAGAATGTTACTATGTTTTCTGTCATTGAGAAGACGATGACATTTCAGTTGAAGAAACGATTTGAATCATTCTATGAAACATTTATCAACTGCATGATCTACTCAGTTCTATTGTTTCAAACAAAGACTTTCAATTCATATCAACTATGTGAAAAAGTCTTTGCAAGCGACTGAGAATCACAGCTAGTTTATTCACTGCTTATCATTCTGAGATCGATGATTAAACAGAGCGAGTCAATCAAAATGTTGAATGCAAACTCAGAATCTACTGTAATTACATGCAGAATGATTGAGCTAAATGAATATCTATGATTGAGTTCAGTGACAATGTCAATACATTCTCGATCATCTCAATAACTTCTTTCTACTTCAATAAAGAATTTCACTCTTGAATGAGTTTCGATTCAGATACAACTGACTATGAAATTACTTGTGAATGAATTGAAGCTAGAAAAGCAAATGATATTGTCATTTGAATGAAAAAGTTATTGAACTTCAATCATTAACAATTGAAAAAAACTAAGTTAATCATTGAAGCTCAGATCAATAAACATAGATGAGACATCATTTACAAGATAGATGATCAGATCTGACTATCTTTCAGAAACGTCAAAATCACGAGATCATGCAAGAATTTGAAAGACAAACAGCTAAATCTTTACTCAATCATTGTCAAAGTTGAGACTTTCTATCATCTTTGTTTATCTACAAGCATGAAGCATATACACTCAATGTTCAGCTTGAAGCTACTATAATCATATTCAGAAAATTTTCTATCAGAACAACATTCAGAATCACTCAGATCAATCATTATTAAAGATGATAAATATTGAAAGATAGATGATATATTGAACTTCAGATGCTATTGAGATTGAATACAGTACAAAGTCAAATGAAAAGATCTAGATAAAGATGATGAATGATACTATGTTAATAAAGAGAAATTCAATGACTCAGAGAATGTTTTGAATGAATTTCATAAGCTATATTTAAGCAAACTGCGCTAAATATCGAAATAACTATCAACAAAAGTCAGCAAAAGAACTATATTCATGCAAACATGAATTGTCGAAAAGAGAAATAATGTTATGAGCATATCAATATTGATAAGGCTGAAGCTTTAATTAATTCGCAGTGCACGCTAGCAAGTATTCTGTGTAATGATTAGAACTAGTCAATGATCTAGTCGAGATTTGACCTAAATCTGACTCAGATTTGACTCAGATATGACTCAACACTCTTTTTCTTTCTCAACATTCTTTTTCTTTTTCAACATTCTTTTCTTTCATCAACATCTTGTTCATCTACATCATTTTCTTTTCATGTCATAAACACATTTCTTTCAAGTCTAGCACAGTCTTTGAACATTACATAAATAGAAGCTTTTGTATCAATCTTCTTCTGTATTCTTAATATTCAGTTATAGTTATCTTTAAAGATCAAGCACTATCAACTTTGATCTTCATTGATTGTATCATTTAAGCACAATTCTGACAATTGATATCTGAACAGCAATGACAAAACATAGTCATGAACTTCATTATCAATTTATCTGATTTGTATAATTATAATGTTATTCTGACTGTCATTTGCAAATTGTTGAAAGAAAGACATTATATCTTTTGCATCATTGATGATAAAGATATCACAGTCAAAAAGACAGCTGAAATGTTGCTTCAATGAGTATATTGAACTCATGATTTATCAAGCTTCATTGTATTCAATCAAGATTCTCAGTTCATCTTCATTCTTTGAAAGTTTCTTTGCAAATGACTGAGCATTTCTCTTCAATTATTCATCATTTATCACTCTCAGATCAATGATTAAAATGAACAAGTCAATCAAAATGTTGAGCGTTATTTTTGTTTCTTCTGTTCATACATGTAGAACAACTGATTCAAGTGATTACTTATGATTGAGTTTATCAACAATAACATCTTATCTTTAATCATTTTATTGACTTTCTTCTTCATGAACAAAAGCTTTCACTCTTGTATGAGCTTCAACTCTGACATCATTAAGTATGAAAGCATTCGCGAACGTCTGCAGATTGCTTGAGTCAAAGATATATTCAATCACATGAATAAAACATTGATCTTTGCTTGTGAAGCTCTGATCAAAACATGAAAGCAAATGATGAATCAAATTAACAAGCATAGAAAGAAAATCAATTATGAAACTGAATCAAAGCTGTTTTTGAATGAATAAAACATCATTACAGCGAGATCTTTCAAAAAATTGAATGACAAGATGCTTAACTCATTTCAGATCATTGATTCTGTTGACTCATTTTATAAGTTGAAATTATCAAAAACTATGTGTATACATGATGTATTTCATTGAGAGCTTCTTCATTCTGTCGTTGATGATTCTCTGTCTGATCAAAAGAATGAATCTTTGAAATTAATAGTGATAAACGACGAAGATGAATGAAAGATCAACAATATATTGAACTCTCAATGATATCGAAGATGACTTCAATATCGAGTCAAATGAAAGAGCTATGACAATGATCTCAACTGATATAACGCTGACGACGACGAATTTATGAACGCTCAAGAGATGATTGATGACTTTCATATCAAATATTCAAGAAAAGCGCACTAAGAAATAACATTCATGCGAACATGAATAGTCAAGGAAGAAAGGTAATGTTACGATTCTAGCCTTCGTCTAGCCTTCGCCTGGTTCCATCCTAATCGGGCCTAGCGGGAACCTGACCTAGAGGTGATGTCATTGGGACCCTGCATCATATGTGTAAGGCGTCAACCCAATCGGGCCTAGCACAGGGCTGAGGAACACACATATAAGAACCGAGTTCTTTCCTGTAGATACTTTCCTTCCTTAGCATTTATCTATTAGTTAAATGACACCCATATGACTCGCTCTACGCTGGCCCCTAACAGATCTCATCTCTCTGAGTGAGCTCCTCTAGCGGCGAGGATTCCCTGCGCCGCTTCCTTACCCAAGGCTCATTAGTTGTGATGATGCCAGCCTGCTGCCCGACGACGGACGCTGCATCCTCCGCATGCT
>JAABUS010004330.1_pt1 | contig 20691 bp, 12 predicted proteins | sample 5560161 | NCBI WGS metagenome assembly JAABUS01 (sample SAMN10711885, study PRJNA513376) | rock metagenome | isolation source: Antarctica rocks | place: Antarctica: Victoria Land, Trio Nunatak nord | collected 2016-01-04
GTTGCCACTCGCCACTCGCCACTCGCCACTCGCCACTCGCCACTCGCCACTCGCCACTCGCCACTCGCCACTCGCCACTCATCCCTTGCGACCGCGGACCGCGGGGTTATAGTGGCGGGATTGGGGGTCGAAGCGTCGATCCCGGCAGGTGCTAGGCGCGCGATGAAGGGACGACGCTGATGAGCCGACGTAAGATGCGGGTGGGCATGGTCGGCGGTGGGGGACCGGCCAACTTTTTCGGCGGGCCGCACCGCCGGGGCATCCTGATTGACAATTCGGCCGAGCTGACCGCGGGGGCGCTCCGGAGCAAGCCCGAGGAGTCGGTCGAATCGGCCCGCGAACTCTTCTTCGAACGCGGATACACCGACTGGAAGGCGATGATCGAGGGCGAGTCCGCGCTCCCGGACGGCGAGCGGATCGATTACGTGACGATCGTCACCCCCAACGACGCCCACGCCGCGCCGGCCGAGGCCTCCGCGAACGCCGGCATGGGCGTGCTCTGCGAGAAACCGTTGACGACCACGCTCGACGAGGCGCGTCGGCTGCACGCGACGGTCACCGCGCGACGGACTCCGTTCGTCGTGGCCTACACATATACCGGCTTCCCCATGGTGATGCTCGCCAAGGTCCTGGTGCGCGACGGGGCCATCGGCGAGGTCCGCAAGGTCGAGGCCTGGTATCCGCAGGGCTGGCTGGCCACCAAGCTCGAAGCCGACGGTCAGAAGCAGGCCGCGTGGCGCGTCGACCCGAGCAAGGCGGGCGCCTCGGGCTGCGGGGGCGACATCGGCACCCACGCCTACGAGTTCGTCCGCTTCGCCGCCGGCCTCCAGGCCACCCGCGTCCAGGCCCGCCTCAAGGCCTTCGTCCCGGGCCGCGCGCTCGACGACGACTTCACCGTCCTGGCCGAACTCGACAACGGCGGAGTCGCCACCATCGCCGCCTCGCAGATCACCATCGGCGCCCAGAACGACAACGGGTTCCGGATCAGCGGGACCACCGGCACCCTCGAATGGTCGATCACCGACCACACCGTCTTGAAACGCTACGAAGGCGGCCAACCCTTACGCCTCTACCGCCAGGGAGCCGAATACAGCTACTTCCCCACCTCCATCCAACCCTACCTTCGCCTCCCGTCGGGCCACCCCGAGGGCTTCCACGAAGCCCTGGCCAATCTGCATCGGACCCTGGAGTGGACCATTCGCACACGACGGGGCGAGACCGCGCCGACCCCCTTCGAGCACCCCGGCATCGTCGAAGGGGTCGCCGGCATGGCCTTCGTCGAGGCCGCCGTCGCCAGTTCGAATCAGGACGGCACCTGGGTCGACGTTCCCAAGGTCGATTGAATTCACAACCATGCATTGCATAGGTGCATCCTCCGACTGTGCGGGCGTTTCGTTCGAGAGGATGAGGTCTGGCCGCGGGAATCATCGGGAACGAAATCCGTATGGGATCGCGACGGCGAGGCCGGCCGTAACGACCACCTCCCTCATGCGACATCTGGGGCCGCTCTGGAGGGGGAGCTTGGGCCACGAAAGGCCCGAATCCGGTTGGACCAGAGGATGGGGAACTGTCCTCGGGGGAATTATGACCTACGTAATCTCCCAGGTCGGCGATCTACGCGAATGCCCTTCTGGGATGCACCGCGGTGTGCGGTTGCGGACGTTGTTGATATCGGGCGGGCCGGTCTCGCCCGTTCCGAGTGAGTCAGTCACCTCCCGGAGTGCTCCGCGGCGATGGGGGACTGGCGTCGAGGAGCTCTAACCGGACCGAAGGCCCACGCCAGCCGGATCGCGTCGCACGGCGGTTCCGTATGGTTGATTTCCGGCGTGGGTGAGTGAAGAATGGAACCTCATAGAATGCCGCCAGAGGCCACATCCGCCGAGCGGCACCTCGGTCTTTCTTGTCGAAGGACGAGCGCGTCTGCGTCCGCAGGAGTGACCGATCGATGGAGTCGTCCGATCCGCAAGAGTTCGATTTCGGCGAGCCGCCGCCTCGCCCCACGACGCCTCCGGTGCGCTGGGGCTTCGTGCTGGTGCTGCTCATCCTCCTGCTGATGGCGACGCTGGTGTACGGCATCCCCTACATGGCGGACCGGTCGGGATACGCCTGGGAATCGGGCCGCTCGCGTGCGGCCTCCGAGGCGCTGGCGAGGCTCGACAAGGCGGAGATCGTCGGCCGGGCGTCGGAGCTCTTCCGCATGGCGACCGTCGCGGTGGCGCCCGCCGTGGTGCACGTCCGGACCCAGCGACTCCTCCAGGGCGAGGGCCGGCCGGGCATCCCGCTGGCCGGGGGGGCCGACCTCTCCGGCCCGAGGCTCGAGAATACCGGGCTGGGATCGGGCGTGATCATCGACAAGGAGCGGGGTTACATCGTCACCAATAACCACGTCATCAAGGACGCCGACCAGATCGTCGTCCGGCTCACCGGAGGGGCCGACCTCCCGGCCCGGCTGGTGGGCGCCGACCCCAAGAGCGACCTGGCCGTCCTCCAGGTCAATGCGTCGTTGCGGGTCGCCGCGCAGTGGGGCGACTCGGATCGACTGGAGATGGGAGACTGGGTACTCGCCATCGGAAGCCCGTTCGCCCTGGACCAGACCGTGACCGCCGGCATCATCTCGTCGACCGAGCGTAACGACCTGAGGATCAACGAGTACGAGGCGTTCCTGCAGACCGACGCGGCGATCAACTCGGGCAATTCGGGGGGACCCCTCGTCGACCTCACGGGCAAGGTCGTCGGGATCAACACCGCGATGCTCACGGAGACCGGGGGATACCAGGGGATCGGCCTGGCGATCCCCTCGTCGATGGCGCGTCGCGTCGTCGAGAACCTCATCAAGGGGGGGCGGGTCGTCCGAGGCTACCTCGGCGTGAGGACCGAGCCGCTGACCCCCTCGCTGGCGGCAAAACTGGGGACGCCCGAGACCCGGGGGGCGGTCGTCGTCACGGTGTCGGCCGATAGCCCCGCCGCCAAGGCGGGCTTACGGATCGGCGATATCATCGTTCAGGTCGATGGCAAGGTAGTGACTGACCCTCGGAGCCTGCGGAACCGGACCGTCGCCCTGGCCGTCGGCGTGGACACGCCGGTGAAGATCTATCGCCAAGGGGCGTTGCAGACAGTCAAGGTCACCATCACCGAACGTCCCGTTGACCAGGCCTTGCACCCTCTCGGGTTCCGCATCCGAGAGCTCGGCCCTGACGAGACGGGCCAGCCGATCAGCATGCTGGTCATCGACCAGGTCGTCCCCGGCAGCCCGTCGTTCAAGGCCGGCCTCCGCCCCGGGATTCGAATCCTCGCCGTGGGGCAGACCCCGGTCCACACCAAGGCCGAATACGAGACGGCCGCGGCGTCGGTCCAGGGGGACGGCAGACTCCCCTTGCGCGTCGAGGTCGAGAAGGGCCAGGTCGCCGAAATCGTCCTCAGCGCCCCTAGATAAGGCCATCGGTCGCGCCCGTCCCGGTTCTCGCGCGGAGCCCCGACCTCCACTCCTCAAGGAGCTCGCTCTCCGCGCCTCTTCATACTGCGTCGACGCCCTGGTGCGTCGCTGCTCGGATCGCGTTGCGGCACACGTTCCCTTCACATATCGAGAAAAACCTACCTTGACTTGGACACCTGGTTTTGGAGACAAGTTCGATACGGTCGCATGAAGGGTGGCCGCGACTCGTGCTTCTCCGTGAGTCTCGCGAAATTCCGAGCCCGGTGGAACGGAGAGCGACCCGTTGTCAAGGCCCTACCCGGCCTTGCGCGCAGCCGCAAGCTTTGCGTAGTCCTGGAATCCGGCCGGATCGGCCCTAAAGGCTAAAAGCATGCCACGTTAGAAACAGCACCCTGAGACCGTCCTAGCGTCCGAAAAACTTGACGCTTTTTGAACTCGGAGATACAATTCGAGCACTGCCGCCAAGAAAGGGCACGGCGAGTGGCCTCGGAGAGGACGGACGTGGTGTCCGGCTCCTCGCGGCCGGATTCGCCATGGACCCGGGCCTGAGACGCCAATCCAGGAGCCCCCGGTGCCCCGACACTCCGAGGCGACGCTTGCCACGATTAAACAATCGCTCGACCTGGTCGCCCTGGTCGGCGAGTATCTCCCCCTCCATCGTGCCGGCTCCAAGTTCAAGGCCCTGTGCCCTTTCCACGACGATCACAATCCCTCACTCGAACTCAACCCCGAGCGTCAGTCCTTTAAATGCTGGAGCTGTGGCGCCGGCGGCGACATCTTTGATTTCGTCAAGGACTACGAACGCGTTGATTTTTCCGAGGCTCTGCGCATGTTAGCCGAACGGGCCGGCGTCACCCTGGAGGGGTCGGCGCAGGGGCCGAATTCCCGGGGGCCGTCGCGTACCGAGCTCATGGCCGTCACCGAGTGGGCCGAACGAGCCTTCGCGGAAGCCCTCGCCGACTCGACGCAGGCCCGCGGCTATGTCGAGGAGCGAGGGATTTCCCAGGAGAGCGTCGTGCGGTTCCGTCTCGGCTTCGCCCCCGAGTCCCGCGAATGGCTGCTGTCGCGTGCCCGGAGGGACGGTCACTCGGTCGAGGTCCTCGAACGCGTCGGCCTGGTCTCGCGCCCGGCCGATCGCCCTGGCCGGGTGCACGAGAGGTTCCGCGGCCGCCTGATCTTCCCGATCCACGACCTGGGGGGACGCGTCCTCGGCTTCGGCGGACGCGTCCTGCCCGAGGTCGAGCGCGCGTTCGCCGATGCCGGCAAGGGGATCGCCAAATACCTGAACAGCCCCGAGACCTTGCTCTTCCAGAAGAGGAAAATCCTGTATGCGGCCGACCTGGCCCGCCCGGCCGCCCGGGAGTCGGGTTGGGTCGCCGTGGTCGAAGGCTATACCGACGTCATCGCCGCCCATCAGGCGGGGTTGCTCAACGTCGTCGGCACCCTCGGCACCGCGCTCGGCGACGACCATGTGCAAGCCCTCAGGCGGCTCGCCGACCGGGTGGTCCTGGTCTTCGACGGCGATTCGGCCGGTCAATCGGCCGCCGATCGTGCCCTGGAACTCTTCCTCGGCCACGAGATCGACGTCCGGGTGCTAAGCTTGCCGGACGGACTCGACCCGTGCGACTTCCTGACGAGGGAGGGGGCCGACGCGTTCCGTGTCCGGGTCGGCCGTGCGGTCGATCCGCTGAGCTTCGCGATCGCCCGGGCCGAGGCGCGATTCGACCTGAACTCGCTGGAGGACTCGCGGCTCGCCGCCGAATGGGTGCTGTCGATCCTCGGGCGCGTCCCCCTCTCGCACGCCGCAGGGCTGGATGTCAAGGTCGCCAAGGCCCTCGACACGCTCTCGCAACGGCTGCGGGTCCCCGTCGCGACCCTCGATCGCAGGCTCAAGGAATTGCAACGCTCCGCCCGCCGTACCGAGCAGAAAGGCCGACGAGCCCCGATGGCCGTTGGGGAAGATGGGACGGGCGGGAATCCAGGCCTGAGGGCCACCGCTCCAGTCGTGCCGATGACGCCGATCCGGCCCGAGGAGCTCGACCCCATCGATCGCGAGCTGGTCCAGATCGCCCTGAATGAGCCGCTCGCCGTGGGACGGCTGGTCTCCCGGGTGGCCGTCGGTTCGATCCGCGACGCCCCGCTGCGGGCGATCCTGGCGGCCTGCTACGACCTGCACGGCGAGGGTGAATCGACGACTTTCGAGCGGGTCGCCCTTCGCCTCGACGACGATCGAGTGCGGTCGCTGTCAGCGGGCCTGCTGCTGCCGACGACCGCCACTCGGGGCGATCGCCATCCCATCGACCCTCAACCGGTCTCCGAGGGGGTCCGGCCCGCCTCCTGGGAAGTCCGCCTTGCGAATACCCTGGCCATGTTCGACGAGCGCGATTGGCGCGATCGGCTGAGGGACCTCAAGGCGGCCCTGGAAGAGATCAACGAATCGACGCATCCCGAAGAGCATCGTGCTTTAAGACTCGAACTCTATCGACTTCATTCCAAACGGCCGGACACGAAGACGAAAAACGCGTCCTGACCCTGTCGTTCCGTTAGGGAGAGCTCCGCATGGAAAAATTGGACGAGGGACTCAAGACGCTCCTCGACTTGGGCAAGCGGCGAGGTTTCCTCACTTTCGACCAGGTCAATGACTTCTTGCCGGACGAAGCCGCCAGCCCGGAGAAAATTCAAGGTCTCCTGGAGTCGCTGGATGAACTCGGGATCGACCTGATCAACGAGGACGAGGCAGAGGCCCGCCTGCTCGCCTCGGGCGACGTCGACGATGAGCCCGAAGACGCCGTCGACGAGCCGGTCGACGACGACGAGAGCGAGCTGACCCCCGAGGATCTCGACGAGATCTCGCGCCGAATCGACGACCCGGTCCGCATGTATCTGACGCAGATGGGCGAGATCCCCCTGCTGACGCGCGACCAGGAGATCAACCTGGCCAAGAAGATTGAGATCACGCGCAAGCGGTTCCGCCGCAAGGTCCTGGAGTGCCACTTCGCCTTGGCCCTGGTCGTCGACGTCCTGAAAAAGGTCAACGACGGCGAGCTCCCGTTCGACCGTACGGTCAAGGTCTCCGTGACCGAGCACCTGGAGAAAGATCAGATCCTCGGGCGGATGCCGCACAACCTGGTCACCCTGGCGCACCTGATGGAGTGCAATAACCGCGACTTCCGCTCGTTCATCCGCGAGCGGCACGTCCCGGCGCGCCGGACCCTCATGTCCGAGCTCAAGAATCGTCGCCGCAAGGCGGTGAACCTGGTCGAGGAGCTCTCGATCCGGACGCAGAAGGTCCAGCCGCTCATGAAGCGGCTCGAGCAGGTCTCGGCACGGATGTCCGAGTTGATGGTCCAGCTTAAGGCCCATCGTGCCGGCCGTGGCGGCAAGGAAGACCGCGCCAACCTGCAGAAAGAGCTCAAAGACCTGATGCGGATCACCCTGGAGACTCCCGAGAGCCTCCGGAAACGCGTCGAGGCGATGAACTCCCGCTTCCGCGAATACGAGCAGGCCAAGCGCGAACTCTCCGGGGGCAACCTCAGGCTGGTCGTCTCGATCGCCAAGAAGTATCGCAACCGCGGGCTCTCGTTCCTCGACCTGATCCAGGAGGGGAATACCGGGCTCATGCGGGCCGTCGACAAGTACGAGTACCGCCGCGGCTACAAGTTCAGCACGTATGCGACCTGGTGGATCCGCCAGGCGATCACCCGCGCCATCGCCGACCAGGCGCGGACGATCCGCATCCCGGTGCACATGATCGAGACGATGTCCAAGCTGCGCAACGTCTCCAAGAAGCTCCTCCAGGAAAAGGGACGCGAGCCGACGATCGAGGAGACCGCCAAGGCCGCCAACATCTCGATCGACGAGACCCGGCGCGTGATGAAGATCTCGCGGCACCCGATCTCGCTCGACCGGCCGGTGGGCGAGAGCGAAGACAGCTACTTCGGCGACTTCATCGAGGACGAGGCCGCCGAGAGCCCGATCAATGCCGCGACTCAGGAAATGCTCAAGGAGAAGATCGACCAGGTCCTGAAGACCCTCACCTACCGCGAGCGCGAGATCATCAAGCTCCGCTACGGCCTGGGCGACGGCTACACCTACACGCTCGAAGAGGTCGGCCGCATCTTCAAGGTCACCCGCGAACGGGTCCGCCAGATCGAGGCCAAGGCGGTCCGCAAGCTGCAACATCCGGTCCGCAGCCGCCAACTCGAGGGTTTCCTCGAGAGTACCGGCTGACCGCCGCTCCTCAAACCGCCGGCGCCTTCGGGCGACCGGCGGTTTTTTTTTGGTCCGGGGGCCGCACGAGGACAGGCCCCGAGGATGCTGACCGTCGTAGAACAGGGGGAGTGATCCGGTTTTCGTCCCGCCCGGAGTCCGACGCCCGCGTCCCGAGAGGGTGAGCTACCGATGTCCGCGACTGCCGCCAATCTCCGCGAACTCCACCAGCTCCACCAACGCGCCAAGGCCATTCGCGACCGCCTGACTTCGGGGCCAAAGACCCTCGCCGCGCGGCAAGCGGCGCTCGCGGCGCGCAAGGCATCGCTGGAGGACGCCCGCAAGGGCGTGCAGGACGCCAAAGTCCAGCTCAGCAAGCGAGAGCACCTGCTCCAGGGCCAGCAGAGCCGGATCGATGACCTGAAGGCCAAGCTCAATCAGGTCAAGAAGAACGAGGAATACAAGGCGATCCAGAACCAGATGGCCCACGACAAGTCGTCGATGGGCAAGCTGGAGGATGAAATCCTCGACGGCCTCGGCCAGATCGAGACGCTCTCCGCCGCCCTGACGGTGCAGGATGCCGAGTACCAGAAATTCGCCGCCGAGGTCGGCGCGATGCAGACGCTCCTCGAGAATCAGGCGGGCACGCAGCAGGCGCAACTCGACGAGCTCGAGGCCGCCATCCTCGGCGCCGAGAACATCATCCCCGAGGACCTCCGCGAGCGCTATCGACGCACCGTCAAACAACGTGGCGCCGATGCCCTGGCCTTCGTCGAGAACTCCGCCTGCTCCGGCTGCTTCGTCTCCGTCACCTCGCAGATGATGAACGAGCTGATCAATGCCCACAACATGAGCTTCTGCATGAGTTGCGGTCGGATCCTCTACCTGGCCGAGGATGACACGCCCAACACGCGACGATCGGCACGCTAGCCGGTAAATCGAGGTCGGGGGCTTCTGCAAGTCGTCGTGGGGATATGAGGCGACCCGCCCGGAATCACCGAGCATCACCGGGGCTTCACGGCGTCTACCTTCGGGCTGGCGTCGTTCACGTCGTCGCACGCACAGAGGTCGGCGCATCGTGCGTGAAAGGCCACGTCCACGACCGACGCGACAACATCAATTCTGTCTACTTATGACCAATGCTGCCAAAAAAGGAATATGATCCAGATTATGCTTGCAAGGTTGGCTTATTTGCTTAATATAGCGATTCTCACCGTAAGGATTCAGGACCATTCGGCTAGGTCGGAGGACGCTTTGCTCGCCGTCGCCACGGAGGTGTGACGAAGGTGGCCCTCACCGAACGAGCAGGGAGAGACGCGGGTCCGACAGGCGATCCACGACCGCATCCGGGGTCTGTCGAGATGATCCCCGCGAGCGGCCCTGCGCCGAGAGGACTCGGCCGACTGGCGCGACCTTAACGGATCGAATCGCAGCCGACCCGACGGACCACCCGATCATGCTCCGCCTCCTCCCCCGAGACCGAGACCTCGCCGCTGCCACCACCGGGCCCGACCGCCGGGTCCGACGCCGAGTGAGGCCCCGGCTGGGCTTCTCCCCCGAGATCGACCGGCTGGAGATCCGGATCACCCCCGCCACGAGCACCTGGTCCGGCCTCGGGTCGACAACAACTGGACGACCGCCGCGAACTGGGACGTCGCGCCCGCGGCCAACGACGACCTGGTCTTCCCCGACATCGCCGACTCGGCCCGCCACACCGCCATCAACGACTTCGCGGCGGGCACGCCCTTCGGCTCGATCGCGATCGGCGAGTCGGGCTATACCCTCTCGGGCAACGCCCTGAGCGAGCCGGGCGGGCTCTTCGCGAACTACGGCACCGGCACCTCGACCATCAACATCGCCACGACCCTCAGCTCCAGCTTCCCGAATGCCGTGTCGGTCCAGGACGGGGGGACGCTCGTCCTGGGCGGGGCACTCTCCGGCGCGAACGGCATCGAAAAGTACGGCTTGGGGCTGGTCCTCTTCACCCAGTCCAACAGCTACACGGGCGTGACCACCGTCCGTGCCGGCACGCTGGCGATCTCCAACAGCGGCGCCCTGGGCAGCGCGGCCGTCGGCAACGTGACGACCGTCGTCTCCGGGGCGACCCTTGAGGTCCGCGGCACGATCAACACGGGCGAGACCGTCGCCATCGCCGGCGCCGGGCTCAACGGCGTCGGCTCGCTCTACAACGGCACCGGCAACAACGTCGTCCAGAACGTCAACCTGACCGCCGATGCGATGATCGGCGTGGCGACCGGCACGTTCCTGCTGATCCCCTCGACGCTCGGCCAGAGCGGCGGCACCGGCTTCAACCTCACCAAGTCGGGCGCCGGCGTCCTCGACGTCCTCGCCACGGCCACCTACACCGGTTCGACCACGGTCGCCGCCGGCACCCTCGCCGTCGAAGGGACGGTCAACGGCGCGATCGCGGTCAACGCGGGCGCGACCATCGCCGGCGCCGGAGGGAACCTCGGCGACGTCACCTCGACGGGGGGGATCGTCAACCCCGGGTTCTCCACCTCCCCCTTCGCCTCCGACGCGGCTAGCCTCACCCTCGACGCCGCCTCCACCTTCGTGGCGAGGCTCAACGGGAACACGCCGGGCAACGGGACCACCGGCTACAGCCAGATGAACGCGTCCGTCTCCTCCCTCGGTGGGGCGACCCTCTCCCTGACGATTGGTGGCGGTTACACCCCCGTGCCGGGCGACTCGCTCGCCATCATCACGAACGTCACGGGCATTTCTGGCAGGTTCAACGGCCTGCCCGAAGGGGCCTATGTCAGCCTCGGCGCGGGCAGGACGTTCAAGATCACCTATCAGGGGGGCTCCGGGTCGGACGTCGTGCTGAGGTACGTCGACGACACGTCCACGACCCTGACCTCGTCGTCCAACCCGTCGTCGCCCGGACAGTCGGTGACCCTCACCGCCACGGTCGCCCCGATCCGCGTCGGCGGCCCGACCCCGACCGGGACAGTCACCTTCAAAGACGGTGCGACCACGCTCGGCACCGGGACCCTGGTCAATGGCGTCGCGACCTTCTCCACGGCCGCCCTGACGACCGGCTCGCACACGCTCACCTCCGTCTTCGACGGCGACTTCGCCACCGCGCCGAGCACCTCGGCGTCGCTCACCCAGGTCGTCGGCCAAGTCGCCACCGCGACGACCCTGACCTCGTCGGCCGACCCATCGGTCTTCGGCCAGTCGGTCACGTTCACCGCCACGGTCGAGAACACCAGCGGTGGCGGCGTCCCGACCGGCAGCGTCGAGTTCTTCGATGGGGCGACATCCCTCGGGGCCGGCTCAACCCCCGGCGGCGCCGGCACGCGCGCGACATCGACGTTCACCACCTCGACATTGACGGCGGGGAGCCATTCGATCAGCGCCGTCTACACGGCGACCGGGAGTTTTCAGGACAGCACCTCATCCATCTTGACTCAGGACGTCAACCAAGCGCCATTGACGATCACCGCCGACGATCAGTCCAAGGCCTACGGGGCCGCCCTGCCGACGCTGACGGCCAGCTACTCGGGGTTCGTCAACGGCGACACCCCCTCCAGCCTGGACACCCTGCCGACTCTCAGCACCTCCGCCTCGGCCGCCAGCCACGTCGCGGGCAGCCCCTACGCCATCACCGCCGGCGGCGCGGCGGGTTCGAACTACAGCATCAGCTACGTGGCGGGGAACCTGACCGTCACTGCGGTCACGCTCACCGCCTCCGCCGACGACCTGTCCCGACTTCAGGGCGAAGCCAACCCGCCCCTGACCTACACCCTCTCCGGCTTCGTCAACGGCGACAGCACCAGCGTGGTCAGCGGCACACCCACCCTCTCCACGACCGCCACCATCAACAGCCCCGACGGCCAGTACCCCATCGACATCACGGTCGGCACCCTCATCGCCGCCGACTATGACTTCACCACCGTCGACGGCACCTTGACCGTCGCAAACACTCCCATAACCCTCAGCCCGACGACCCTGCCGATGGCCACGGTGGGCGACGCATACAGCCAGCATCTCACGGCCTCGGGTGGCTCGGGCACCGGCTACAGCTTCGCGGCGACCGGACTCCCGGCCGGCCTCTCGCTGGCCACGACGGGACTGCTGAGCGGGACGCCGGCGACCGCCATCGGCTCTCCGTTCCTCGTGGACGTGTCGGTGACCGACGGTGACGGCAGCACTGGCAGCCGGACCTACACGCTGAGCGTCGGCAAGTCCCAGGCCATCTCCGGCGACGTCGACGCCTCGGCCCCTCAGGTCTACTTCGGCCAGGAGGTCACCCTCACCGCCACATTCACCGCCAATTCCGACGGCCAGACCCCCATGACCGGCACCGTCGACTTCTTCGACGGCGACACCTACCTCGGCACCGCCCCACTCATCGCCGGGCCTTCCGGGCTCCGCGTCGCCTCGCTCGTGTCGTCCCCCCTGACGGCCGCCACCTCGGGCCAGGCCCGACTGACGACGTCCGCCCTCGCGGCCGGGAATCACGTCATCCGGGCCGTCTACTCCGGCGACGCCAACTTCGCCGCCTCCTCCTCCTCGACCCTCGTCTCGGTCCTCGTCCTCCAGGCGACCTCAAGCGTCGCGCTGACCGTCGCCGTCTCGGGGTCGTCGGCCACCCTCACAGCCAACGTCATAGCGACCTCGCCCGGGCAGCCGGTCCTGGTCGGCAATGTCCTCTTCTACGACGGCGACACCCTCGTCGGCACTCGCCCCCTGGTCGACGGCGTCGCCACCCTGGGCCCAGCCGGGCTCTCCGCCGGGTCGCACAGCTTCCGCGCCGTCTTCGCGGGCAATGCGGACTCAGCCGCCAGCGGCTCGTCGGTCGTCTCCACGGTCGTGGAGGGTGGAGGGACGGCGACCACGGTCGTCGGACTCGCCTGGTTCGGCTTCCGCGCGCGGCCGACGACGCTGGTGGTCTCATTCAGCGGGGCGCTCGACCCGGCCGTTGCGTCGAACCGCGCCAACTATGTCATCACCGGGCCGCTCGGCAGGCGCCTCCGCTTCGGGCGTCGGGTCGCGGTCCGCTCGGCGGCCTACGACGACGCCAGCAACTCAGTGACCCTGTCCTTCAACCGGAGGCTCAATCTCCAGAAGACCTATCGGATCGCCATCGCGGGGAGCAACTACGTTGGCCCCCTCGGCGGTGAAATCCTGGCCCGAGCAACTCGATAAAGGCGATCCGCCGGCTTCGTAACGCTTGGTGAGCCTCAGCCTCAAGCCCGCCGTGGGTATCCGCTTCTGGGATCGACCCCCCGGAGGGACGCCGTGGCGACCACGAGCCTGCACGTCGCCGGTGATCGCTCGGTGGGCGAGGTCCGGCTGAGGTTGAGCCGGATCCACGTCCTGGTCGGCCTCAACGGCTGCGGCAAGACCAACCTCGACCGCGCCCTCTACCTGATCGCGGAGGCGGCGGGGCGACTGGCGCGGACCCTTGCCGACGAGGGGGCATACCCCCGTTGCTGTGGGCGGGCGACCCGAGGGTCCGGTGCGGAGGACCGTCGACGTGCAGGTCGACGACCTGGAGTACGTGCCTTCCTGCGGGCTAACCTCCCCGCGCCGCCGGGTCCGGGCCCTCAGGTCCGTTGACTCGGGTACACACACCCTTATAATGCCCTTCATGACGGCGAGTCCCGACGCCGGGCACACTCTGACGGAGTAAGTCCTGGGCAGATTTCGACTTTGGTCTGAAGAATGAGGCGAATCATGGCCGGCAATGTCATTGAGTTTACTGATGCGAATTGGCAGTCCGAGGTCCTGGACGCGGCGGACCCCGTCATCGTCGATTTCTGGGCCCCCTGGTGTGGGCCATGCCGGATGCTGGCCCCCACCATCGAGAAACTGGCGGGCGAGTTCCAAGGCAAGGTCAAGATAGGCAAGATGAACACCGACGAGAATCAGGAAACCCCGGGGGGCCTGCGGATCTCGGCCATCCCGACCGTCCTGGTTTTCCACGGTGGCAAAGAAGTCGATCGTCTCGTCGGCGTCAACACCGAGAAGAAGTTCAAAGACTCGCTGGCCAAGCTCGGGATCTCCTGAGGGCGTGTCCAGACCCGCCGTCAAGATCAAGATTTGCGGACTGACCAGCGTCGGCGATGCCCTGGCCTGCGTCTCTGGTGGTGCAGACTGGATTGGCCTGAACTTCCACCCGGGCTCTTCCCGACGGATCGACCCCTCTCTTGCCTCGGAAATTGTCGCTGCCCTTCCCCCTTCCGCGCATGCGGTGGGCCTGTTCGTCGATCGACCGCCCGATGAAGTGGCCTCCCTGGCCGATCGCATAGGCTTGAAGACCGTCCAGTTGCACGGGGACGAGCCGCCGACCGACTTGGTCGCCCTGGGACATCTCCGCATCATTCGCGCGTTTCGCCTCGGAGATGCCGAGGCGGTCGCCCATATGGTGCGGTATTTGGATCGATCGCAAGAACTTGGCCGCCCCCCCGACGCCTTGCTGGTCGATGCCTATGTCGCCGGTCAGCCCGGAGGGACGGGGCAAGCAATCGCCTCCGAACTCCTCCAGCTCCTACCTCCTCTGCCCAACCTCATCCTTGCAGGCGGCCTGACCCCGGAGAATGTCGCCGGGCGAATTGGCCAGGTCCGGCCTTGGATGGTTGATGTCGCCAGCGGTGTCGAGTCGGCCCCTGGCCGCAAAGATTTCGTCCGTGTCGATGCATTCATGCGGGCCGTGCGCGGCGAGCGCGGCCCCGCGGATGTCCCTTGAAGACCCAGTCTCCAGGGTGGCGTGGCCACGTGGCCACCTCGCGTCCATTTCGTGTTGACACGTGCGTACGTATGTCTTATCCTGTCCGTCCGTGTCTGCAGCGGAGTTTCGCGGTCGCATGCGGAGGCCTGGTGTCATGGAGAATGATTCTCTCGGCCGACGCCGTCACCCCGATCAAGCGCGTGGGTTGCGACCGTTGCACCCGCTCTTGCCCAGCCAGTGGTTGAGTAAGGTGATCCGGGTGGCGATGTCGCAGGAAGACTGGGCGCATTTCGAGTCCTTGGTCCGCCGAGCTTCGACCCATTCGCCGACTCAAGCGAGGGCGCACGGGGTCGTGATCACCGGACTGATCGAGGAGACCTCCGCGGCCCGCTCCCACACCGACCCGGGTCCGCTCGACTGGATGGACTGGGAACGGCAAAAAACCTTGCGTCTGCTCCGGCCGGCCGTCTAGGACGTGCTGTTCGAAGCGGATTGACCCGGGGCTCTTCCCGCCCGATGAAGGGCGGGGAAGGCAGGCCGAGGATGACTGGTTGACAAGGATCGTGTCAGAGATGGAAGGGGCGATGCTCCTCACCACCCGAATGGGACCTCTCGACCCTGCGCCGCGGGGCGAGGCCAGGGGGTGTCGAGGGCTTCCCGGGCTCGGGTCGTTCCCGTTTGTTTCGTGTTTTCTCTCACCCTATGAGGAGGCCATCTTTTGGCGACCATTCTTTCCGGAGATGTGAAGGATTTATCCTTGGCCACCGCAGGCCACCAGCGGATCGTCTGGGCCGAGCGGGACATGCCGGTGCTCCGGGCGATCCGCGAGCGGTTCGAGGTCGAGAAGCCGCTGGCGGGCTTGCGGATGTCAGCCTGCCTGCACGTGACGGCCGAGACGGCCAACCTGGCCCGGACGATCGTCGCGGGGGGGGCGGACCTGGTCCTCGTCGCGTCCAACCCGCTCTCGACGCAGGACGACGTCGCGGCCAGCCTGGTGCAAGACTTCAACGTCCCGGTCTACGCGATCAAGGGCGAGGACGAGTCGAGCTATTACCGGCACATCGCCGCCGCGCTGAAGCATCAGCCGCACGTGACGATGGACGACGGCGCGGACCTGGTCAGCGCCATGATCTTCATCGCCCTGAACCGCCTGGACGACCTGCACTCCGAGGTCCGCAGCTGGGCCCAGACGCTCTCGGCCGACGACCGATCGGGATTGGTCGGCAACGTCGTGGCGAGCATGGAAGAGACGACGACCGGGGTGATCCGCCTCCGGGCGATGGAGAAGGACGGGGTCTTGAAGCTGCCGGTCATCGCCGTCAATGACGCCATGACGAAGCACTTCTTCGACAACCGCTACGGCACGGGCCAGAGCACGCTCGACGGGGTGATCCGCGCGACCGACATGCTCCTGGCCGGCAAGCGGGTGGTGGTGGCGGGCTACGGCTGGTGCGGCAAGGGGGTCGCGATGCGTGCCAAGGGGCACGGGTCGCACGTCATCGTCACCGAGATCGACCCGATCCGGGCGCTCGAGGCCGCCATGGACGGCTTCGAGGTCATGGACATGGCCAGGGCCGCGAAGATCGGCGACCTGTTCATCACCGTCACGGGCAACATCCACGTGATCCGGTCCGAGCACTTCGCCGCGATGAAAGACAACGCGATGATCTGCAACTCCGGGCACTTCAACGTCGAGCTGGCGCTGGACGACCTGGCCGTCCTGGCCAAGACGGTCAACGCGAAGGTCCGCGAGTTCGTCGACGAGTACGTCATGAGCGACGGCCGCCGCCTCTACGTCCTGGGAGAGGGTCGTCTGATCAACCTGGCCGCCGCCCACGGCCACCCGGCCAGCGTCATGGATATGAGCTTCGCCGCCCAGGCGCTGGCCACCGAGTGGTCGGTCTCGCAGCGTGGACAGCTCCAGAACATCGTCTACAACGTGCCCAAGGCCGTCGACCAGTGGGTCGCCGCGTTGAAGTTGCAGACCATGGGCATCGCCGTCGACATCCTGACCGAAGAGCAGACCAAGTACCTCAATAGCTGGGAAATGGGCACCTGATCGTAATGAGTGGCGAGTGGTGAGTGGTGAGTGGTGAGTGGGAAGAGTGAAGAAGTCACTCGGAGAGTGATGAGACGGAAAGTGGTCCTCGACTCGCCACTCGCCACTCGCCCATTTCAGACCTCGACGGGGACCTACCGCCTCTCTGGAAAGATCTTCATGCCCGACATTCGCGCGTTCCGCGGCGTCCGCTACGACATGGCCCAGGTGGGTGCGATGTCCGACGTGGTGGCACCGCCGTATGACGTCATCAACGCCGACTTGCAAGACCGGCTCTACGAGGCCAGCCCATACAATATTATCCGCCTGGAGCTGAATCGCGAGGAGCCCGGCGACGATGCCCAGCAGAACCGTTACACGCGCGCCGCGAGGTTCCTGAAGGAGTGGCAGCGGCAGGGGGTCTTGCGTGAAGACCCGCACCCCTCGCTCTACATCTACCACCAGACCTTCGAGGTCGAAGGCATCCCCTACACCCGCAAGGGCTTCCTGGCTCGCGTCCGCCTGGAAGACTTCGGCCGGGGGGAAATCTTCCCGCACGAGCAGACGCTGTCGGGCCCGAAGGCCGACCGGCTCGCGCTCTTCGAGGCGACGAGGTTCAACCTGAGTCCGATCTTCGGCCTCTACGGCGACCCTTCGGCCGAGGTCCTCCAGGCCGTCGAGGCGGGCATGACCGATCGGACCCCGCTGGAGGCGACCGACCACCTCGGCGTCGTGAATCGGCTCTGGCCCGTCCTCGACCCGAGGGCGCACACCGACGTTCAGGGCCTGATGGGCCCTCGGCCGATCTTCATCGCCGACGGTCACCACCGCTACGAGACGGGCCTGAGGTTTCGCGACGACCGGGCCGCCGCGGGCGCCCTGACCGGCCCCGACGACCCGGCCAATTTCTGCATGATGATGCTCGTCGGCATGAGCGACCCCGGCCTGTTGATCCTCCCGACCCACCGCCTCGTCTCGGGATTCCCCGGCCTGACCTTCGAGGCCCTGGCCGAGCGCCTCTCCCCCGAATTCGACGTGAGCGACGCCGGCCGAGGGGATGAGGGCGCTCGCGCCTCCTGGGGGGCGATCGAGTCCGATGGCGGCCAGGATTGGCTCGGCTTCGGCACGGTCGCCGACGGCCGATGGATGACGGCCCGGCTCCGATCCGACGCGAGGATGGACGCACTCGCCCCCGACCACTCCGCCGACTGGCGTTCGCTGGGCGTGAGCATCCTGCACGAGCTGGTGCTCAAGGCCCTGCTGGGCCTGATCGGGTCCGCCTCATGCCGCTACGTCCACCTCCTCGACGAGGTTGAACGCGACGTCGCGGCCGGGGGCGGCGACCTCGCCTGCCTCGTGCCCCCCGCGGGGATGGATCACGTCGAGTCGATCGCCTCGAACCTGGAGAAGATGCCCCCCAAGAGCACTTACTTCTATCCCAAGCTCCTCAGCGGGCTCGTCCTGAACCCCTTGAGCTGACCTCGGATGTGGAATCCGCCCATAATTGCCGATCGCCGGCGGTTTTCGCCGATCGGATCGACGGGGCAAGGAGCGGCCTCAATGCGAGGGCGCCGTAGGTGCTGAGGTGGCGATTGTCGAAATAGAACGACCCGCCGGCGTCGAATGGCAGGAGGGCGTGGGATCCCGCACGTTCCTGGAAGATGGGGAGCGGATCCAGGATCGTAACCCCTCGGTCCCTCAGCCTCCCCAGGAAGTCCGATTGAAATGCGTTCATCCCCTCATAAACGCCCGGGCGAGATGCCAGGCGGGCCAGGTCCCAACCTCGCCAGCTATAGAGTACGAGCGCCTTCGGGACGTCGTAATGGAAGATTGGGACGTCGCTCATGAAGTAGACGTTCACCTCCGCGTCGCGGAGGACGTCGATGGTCTTCAGCAGGGCGTCGGGGAACGTAGCCTCCTCGAAATAGCTCCCCCAACTCGCGACGAGGAGCACCGTCCGGATTTTCCCGGCACTGATGTATTCCATGACCGATGCGTTGAAGGGGATCGAACGCTCGTTCAGCCCGTATCGTTGTCGAGAGAAATAATCGATCACGGGAGGCGTGGAGGTATGCGTGGCGGCGCACGCCTTGATGCCCGCTTCCCGGCAGAGGACATCTACGGCCGGCAGGATGGACATCGCATGGCTGTCTCCCCACACCAGGAGTTCGACCGCGCCGTCGGCATCGCCCAGATGGATCAAATTCCCAGGAACATCCCGGGTCTCGACATTTCGACCGTAGCGCGAATCCGTCTTGCTGGTGTCGGCGAAACGCCTGGCTTGGGTCGGCAGTCGCCCTGCAAAGCCTCCGCTGCCATGGAGCAAGACGCCGCCGCACAACAACGACGCGTAGGAAATGGCCGCGACCGATAGGAGCTGCCGGCGGGATGCGAGCAGACTCCGGCTGCGGAACGGGACCTCGACGAATCGCCAGGAGAGGACGGCCAGGATCAGGCTCGCGACGACAAGGATCAGCCGCTGATTCAGGGAGAGAGGTGAGATGGTCTGATTCTTGGCGAAGGCGAAGAGCGGCCAGTGCCAGAGGTAGAGCGAGTAGGAGATCAAGCCGACGATTACCAGGGGGCGCCAGGCGAGGAACCGGCACGTCGAAGGGAGTCGCCCGGGGGAATCGCCGCCCCAGATGAGCAGCGCCGCCCCCAGGACGGGGGGGATGGCGGCAAGCCCGGGGAACGGGGTCCCCTGATCGTAAAGTAGGCAGGGTGTCAATATCAGTACAAGTCCAAGGGCCGCCGCGAATTCCTTCGCGCGCGACGCCTCGTCGGGCCGGCTCCCGGGACGCATGGCCAGCAATGCGCCGACGAAGAGTTCCCACGCCCTGGTGGGGAGCAGATAGAACGTCGCGGAGGCAGACCTCTCCGTCCCGTAGATGCTCAGGCCCAGGCTCGCGGCCGCGGCGCATGCGACGAGGCAGGACACGCGCCGGAGCCGCAGGACGGGGATGAGGAGCAACAGGAGCACCGGGACGAAGAGATAGAACTGCTCCTCGACTGCGAGGGACCAGGTGTGGAGCAGGGGTTTCTCCTCGGCCGTCGCCGTGAAATAGCCGGTCTCGCGCCAGAACTGGACGTTCGAGACGAGGAGGGCGAGGCCGACGATCGACTTGCCGAGCGACGCGTAGGCCGACGGTATCAGCAGGAACCAGCCCGCCACGGCGGTGGCCACCGTGACGGCCAGCAGGGCCGGCAGGATCCGACGAATCCGCCGCACCCAGAAGTCGGCGAGCGAGAAGGTCCCGCGATCCAGATCCTTGAGGATGAGGCCGGTGATCAAGTAGCCCGAGATCACGAAGAAGACGTCGACGCCGACGTAGCCGCCCGGGAAGGAGAGGCCGGCGTGGCAGAAGACGACGCTGAGCACGGCGACGGCCCTGAGCCCATCGATGTCCGGCCGATAGGGCATACGACTGGCATTTGATGTCATGCTCGGCTCAAATCCGTTTGAGGAAAGTTCAGCCCGCAGGCTTCGGCATGAGCGACGTGTTACGCTCGACTTCGACTCTTTCTCGCGCGGCGGGAGCCCAACCGCCGAGTACGGCCCGCTCTTTGTATCGACTTCTCAGATATTCTCATACATGGGGCGGGTCAGCGTTGCGGCGATGATGTCTGGACGCGGCGGGGACGCGGCTCTGCCCCACGACGCCCGCGATGGTAGCCGGAATTTCGGCGATTCGGCAAGCGGAACCCGACGGATTTCGGGCTTCCCCCGGAAGGGGCGACGGAGGATTGGACGCAACTCAATCTCGTCCGCGGACGCGTGCGGGCACGGCCGGGCGAAGCATTGCCCCTTTCGCCGGGGGCGTATCCCGGCTAGCCTGGGGGGGTGGGAATACCGAGGGGCCGGGACCGGGGCGAGCCCCGCGAGGCGGCGCGGAATCAGGACCGGACCGAGACGTCATGCCAAGCCAGCCGAAGACCGTCACCGTGGGGGGCGTGACGCTCCACCTGAGCAGCCCCGACGCGACCGAGCAGGGATGGATCGGCCAGGAGCAGATCCTCCGGCAGCTCCTGGCGTGCTGGCTGGTGGTCGACCAGAGCGACCGGCCGCTCGCCCCGCGCCTGCTGGGCCCTCCCGGGATCGGCAAGACGACGCTGGCGATGGCCGCCGCCCGCCTCCGCGAGCAGCCGCTCTACATCAACCAGTGCACCGCCGACACCCGGCCCGAAGACCTGCTCGTGACCCCCGTGCTCGCCGAGTCGGGCAAGATCGCCTACCACGCCTCCCCGCTGGTCTCGGCGATGCTCGCCGGCGGCGTCTGCGTCCTCGACGAGGGGAACCGGATGAACGAGAAG
>JAABUS010004333.1_pt1 | contig 20681 bp, 21 predicted proteins | sample 5560161 | NCBI WGS metagenome assembly JAABUS01 (sample SAMN10711885, study PRJNA513376) | rock metagenome | isolation source: Antarctica rocks | place: Antarctica: Victoria Land, Trio Nunatak nord | collected 2016-01-04
AAGCGAAAGTGCCCAAAGCTAGTGCGAGCACCCCCACCAGCAGGCCGGGCACACTGGGACGCCACCCGATGCTCGCTCCGATGGCCCCCAACACGGCGGCCTGCAGGGCCACGACCACCAACACCGCGGCGCCCTTGCCACCCAGGATTCCCCATCGCGGCAAGGGTGTGGCGCCCAGCCGCTTCAGTGCGCCGTAGCGACGGTCGAAACCCACCGCGATCGCCTGGCCGGTGAAGGCAGTGGACATCACCGCGAGCGCCATCACACCGGGGACCACGGAGTTCACGCGCGGTGTTGGCAGGTCGACGATCGGCAACAGGCTCAGGCCGAGCAGCAGCGTGATCGGAATGAGCATGGTCAGCAACAGCTGCTCACCGTTGCGCAGCAGCAGGATCAGCTCGAGTCGTCCTTGCGCCGCAAGCATGCGTGCAGGTGACGCAGGCCTCGGGTCAGGCAAGAACACGCCGGTGTCAAACCGCTGACCTGGGGTGTTGGCGGGTGCACTCACTGACACACCCCCACGTCGCTCCGCTTGCTCATTGCCGCAGCTCCCGCCCGGTCAGCTCGAGGAACACGTCTTCCAGGCTGCGTTGGGCCACCCGCAGGTCCGTGGCCAGCACGTCCATCCGGGCGCACCACGATGTCACGGTGGCCAGCACCTGTGGACTGATCTGTCCCTCCACCAGGTAGCGACCCGGCTGCGGCTCCGCGGTGTGGTAACCCTCGGGCAACGCGGCGCGTAGCAGGTCGACGTCCAGCCGGCTCGGCGCGGAGAAGCGCAGCTGCTGCTCGGCGCCCTCGGTGGTGAGCTCGGTCGGCGACCCTTTGGCGACCGCCTTACCGTGGTCGATGATCAGTACCTGGTCGGCGAGCTGCTCGGCCTCGTCCATCAGGTGCGTGGTCAGCAGCACCGTTACGCCGTCGCGCCGCAGACAATCAATGAGGTCCCACACGAGCAGCCGCGCCTGCGCGTCCATCCCCGCGGTTGGCTCGTCGAGGAAGACCAGCTCCGGTCGGTTCACCAGTGCACAGGCCAGCGCGAGACGTTGCTGCTGACCCCCGGAGAGCCGACGGTAGGACGTGCGGACCACCTCGGTGAGGCCAAGGGTCCTGAGCAGCCAGTCGGGGTCGTGCGGGCGTGCCGAGTACGAGGCGATCAGGCGGAGCATCTCGCCGGCCCGTGCACCGGGGTAGGCGCCGCCACCCTGCAGCATGACGCCGATCCGCGGTCGAAGCTGCGCGGTGTCGGCGATCGGATCGAGGCCGAGAACGCGCACGGTGCCCGCGTCCGGCGGCGTAAACCCCTCGCACATCTCCACCGTGGTGGTCTTGCCTGCGCCATTGGGGCCGAGCAACGCCAGCACCTGCGCGGGCTGCACGTCCAGATCAAGCCCATCCACGGCCCGGGTCGTCCCGAACGCTTTGGCCACCCCACGAAGTTGCACAGCGCTGGAGGGAGCGGCAGCGGTCACGAGGGTCCAGCGTATGCGGCGACGGGCTCGACAGTGTCGGCAGGCCGAAGGTAATCACGCCAGGGGAGCGAACGCCGAACGAGGAAAACGGCGACCAATGCCACGACGACCGCCGCAACCGCCGCCTGCACGATGACGAACGGGGCGATGTCACCGCCGTTGGGCATTAACAACAGCGCGATCACGGCGGACACCACCACCGCCACCCGGCGGTAGGCCGGAGCAGATGCCCACGCCGCGAGGGGGATCGCCGCCCACAGCAGATACCAAGGGTGCACCACGGGGAACAGCAACACCACCGCGGCCAGCGTGATGCCCAGCCCGCCCAACGCGTGTACGCGGCCCCACAGCACGGCCAGCAACATTCGTACGCCGACGTAGGCGGCGATCAGGGCGCCGATCAGGCGGGTGAAGGTGAGGATGGCCGAGGTGTGGTCGCCGAGGCCGAGCAGCTTGCCGACGAGCCCGGTGAACATCCCGGCGAGGGTGGACATCGACATCCAGCTGCGCACCGCGTTCGCCGTTCCCAGGGTCTTGGTCCAGCCGAAGCCGAGCCCGCTGGCCTGCCCGACAGCCAGGAAGACCACCGCGGTGATGGCGCCCAACAGGGCGCCTGCGGTGAGGATCGCCCGCACGTCAGCCCCCCATCGGCGGGCCAGCGCCATCCCGACGAATCCCAACGCCAGCAAGGAGGGCACCTTGACGGTGGCGGACAGCACGATCAGTCCCGAGCCCGCGCACAGGGCCACCAACGCCTGCCCCCGCAGCGGCCCGGCATGCTCGACGCCGCGCATTGCCAGCTCGACCCCCGCCAGCATCAGTCCGATCATCAGAGCCTCGTTGTGGATCCCGGAGACCAGGTGAAACAGGACCAGCGGGTTGAGCGCCCCCAACCACAGCGCGGCCACCGAGGACGCGCCGCAACGCCGAGCCAGGCGGGGGAGTGCCCACACGATGAACGCCACGCCCACCAGGGCGAGCAGGCGGTGCAGAAAGATGCCGGTGATGATCGAGTTTCCCGCAAGGTGGGCGAACCCCCGGCCCACCCAGAGGAACAAGGGTCCGTACGGCGCCGGGGTGTCCCGCCAGATGGTGGGCACCGTGCGGGTGAGCACGTTGCCGACGCCCAGTGCCTTGGCCGGGCCGAGCACGTAGGGATCCAGCCCGCGGGCCGCGATCTCGCTCTGGGCCAGGTAGGAATACACGTCCTTGCTGAACATCGGTGGCGCGAGCGTCAGCGGCAAGCCCCAGAGCAGCATGGTTCGGTCGAGCTGGGACCGGGTCATCCGGCGGGGGGCGCTACCGCGGGCGAAGCGACCGATCACCAGCCAGGCAAGCACCACCATGATCATGCCGGTGACGGCTATCGCGAGCGCCGTGCTCGGCATCCGGGCCGGCAGTCCCAGTACCCGCACGCCTTGCAGCGGGTTCTGCAGCACGGGGTTGGCGCCCGCGCCGAGGGAACCGAGCGCCATCAGGAGCGCCCCTGCCGCCCCGAAGCGCCGTGCCGCCCGCAGCTGTGCGGTCTCTGCGGGGTTCAGGCCGGGGGCGGACCGCTCGACGTCGTGTAGGGCGACAATGGAGAACGGTGTGCGTCGGCGCTGCAACACCGTCGACGCGTCGTCGACGGTGTTCGATCTGCCGCTGGCCACAGCGTCAGCCTAGCCGTGGGCACCGCGCAGCCCCACGGATCACAGCTCGGGTGGACAGGCGATGGGTAATTGCGTCACACTGGTGTTGTGAAATACCCCGCGGCCGCTGTGATCGATGCGCCTCACCATGCGCACGAGCAGCAGACGCGTGCGTCGGTGGCCCAGCAGCTGCTCGAGCGTGGCCCGGTTACCGCTACCGAGGTGTCCGTGAGTCTTGGAGTCAGCCCAGCAGGAATACGCAGGCACCTGGACGCACTGGTCGCGGCCGGCGAGGCCACCTCCATCGCTGCGCCGGCACAGGTTCCGCGCGGCCGGGGACGCCCTGCCCGCAGTTACCTGCTCACCGCCGCGGGACGGTCCCGGTTCAGTCCTTCTACCCAGGGTCTGGCGGAACTGGGTGTGGACGCGCTGCGTCAGCTGCGGGAGCTCGGCGGCGATGACGCGGTGCACGAGTTCGCACGGCGGCGCATGGCCGCCATCACCAACCAGGTGCCGATTGACGGGAGTCGGAGCGTCTCGGACAGTGCCGCAGGCCTCGCGCAGGCGTTGACCACGGCCGGATACGCTGCTTCCACGCGGCAGGTCGGCAACGGTGTTCAACTCTGCCAGCACCATTGTCCGGTGGCCCCGGTCGCCGCCGAGTTTCCCGAGTTGTGTGAGGCCGAACGGACCGCGTTTGCCGAGCTGCTCGGTACCCATGTCCAGCGGTTGGCCACCATCGCCAACGGCGACCCGGTATGCACCACCCACGTACCAACCCAGCAAGTGCCCGACCGCACCGCTCTCCGGAAGGAGCACGCATGACAATCGCTCAGGATTTGGCTACTCAGGATGTGGCTACTCGGCACGAGGTCGCCCAACAGGCGCCGATGACGCAGGACGAGACGATCGCCTCGCTCGGGCAGTACGCCTTCGGCTGGTCTGACTCCGACGCCGCGGGGTCGATCGCCAAGCGCGGGCTGTCCGAGGAGGTCGTGCGCGACATCTCGGATAAGAAGGACGAACCGGAGTGGATGCGCGCCAAGCGACTCAAGGCGCTGAGCATCTTCGACCGCAAGCCGATGCCCAACTGGGGCGCGGACCTGTCGGGCATCGATTTCGACAACATCAAGTACTTCGTGCGCGCGGGGGAGAAGCAGGCCCAGACCTGGGACGACCTGCCCGAGGACATCAAGAGGACCTACGATCGGATCGGCATCCCCGAGGCGGAGAAGAACGCCCTGATCGGTGGTGTCACCGCGCAGTACGAGTCGGAGGTCGTCTACCACTCCATCCGTGAGGACCTGGAGACCCAGGGCGTCATTTTCACCGACGCCGACACCGGGCTGCGGGAGTACCCGGAACTGTTCCAGGAGTACTTCGGCACGATCATCCCGGCCGGGGACAACAAGTTTGCCGCGCTGAACTCGGCCGTGTGGTCGGGCGGGTCCTTCGTCTACGTGCCGCCCGGCGTGCACGTCAAGATCCCGCTGCAGGCCTACTTCCGGATCAACACCGAGAATATGGGTCAGTTCGAGCGGACGCTGATCATCGTCGACGAGGGCGCCTCGGTGCACTACGTCGAGGGCTGCACGGCGCCTACGTACTCCTCGGACTCGCTGCACTCCGCGGTCGTGGAGATCATCGTCAAGAAGGGTGCGCGCTGCCGTTACACCACCATCCAGAACTGGTCGAACAACGTCTACAACCTGGTCACCAAGCGCGCCAAGGCCGAAGAGGGCGCGACCATGGAGTGGATCGACGGCAACATCGGTTCCAAGGTGACCATGAAGTACCCGGCGGTGTGGTTGATGGGTGAGCACGCGCACGGCGAGGTGCTCTCCGTCGCCTTCGCCGGTGAGGGTCAGCACACTGACGCCGGGGCCAAGATGCTGCACTTGGCACCCAACACCAGCTCCACCATCGTCAGCAAGTCGGTGGCCCGCGGTGGCGGGCGCAGCTCCTACCGTGGCCTGGTGCAGGTGAACAAGGGTGCGCACGGGTCGAAGTCCACGGTGAAATGCGATGCGCTGCTGGTCGACCAGATCAGCCGCAGTGACACCTACCCCTACGTGGACATCCGTGAGGACGAGGTGTCCATGGGCCACGAGGCCACGGTGTCCAAGCTCAGCGCGGACCAGCTGTTCTACCTGATGAGCCGGGGCATGAGCGAGGACGAGGCCATGGCGATGATCGTCCGCGGGTTCGTCGAGCCCATCGCGCGGGAGCTGCCGATGGAGTACGCGCTAGAGCTCAACCGCCTGATCGAACTGCAGATGGAAGGGGCTGTGGGCTGAGCATGGGTCCCAGCGAGACAGTCACTCCCGAAGCGCCGGTCATCCCGGCTGCGAGTCGGGGTGCTGCGTTCACGTCCTTCGACGTCGACGCATTCGAGGTGCCGAGCTCGCACGACGAGGCGTGGCGGTTCACTCCGCTGCGCAGGCTGCGGGGACTGCACGACGGCACCGCCCCGGCCACCGGTCAGGTGCGGGTCGAGGTGCAGGAATCCGCGGGGGTCACCGTGGCGACGGTGGGGCGCGACGACGCTCGGCTCGGCGTCGCCGGTACCCCGGCCGACCGGGTCGCGGCCCAGGCATGGACGTCGTTCACCGAGGCCACTGTGGTGGCGGTGGCGCAGGAAGCGCAGATCGGTGAGCCGGTCATGATCACGGTCACCGGGCCGGGCGTCGACCAGGTCGCCTACGGGCACACCCAGGTGCGGCTCGAGCCCTTCTCCCGGGCCGTGGTGATCATCGACCAGCGCGGCTCAGGGACCTTCGCGGAGAACCTGGAGCTGGTGGTCGGCGACTCCGCACACCTCACCGTAGTCACTGTGCAGGACTGGGCGGACGATGCCGTGCACCTCGCCGCGCATCACCTGCTCCTCGGCCGCGACGCAGTGATTCGGCACAGTGCGATCAGCCTGGGTGGCAGCGTCGTTCGGCTCACCCCGACGGTGCGCTACGACGGGCCGGGCGGGGACGCCGAACTGCTCGGGGTGTACTTCGCGGACGCAGGCCAGCACCTGGAACAGCGCATTTTCGTCGACCACGCGCAGCCGCACTGCCGCTCCGACGTCATGTACAAGGGCGCGCTGCAAGGCTCGCCGGGCTCCGGCGTACCGGACGCACACACCGTGTGGATCGGAGACGTGCTCATCCGCGCCGAGGCCGAGGGCACCGACACCTTCGAGCTCAACCGCAACCTCATCCTCACCGACGGCGCCCGGGCGGATTCGGTGCCCAACCTGGAGATCGAGACCGGCGAGATCGCCAATGCCGGGCACGCCAGCGCCACCGGCCGCTTCGACGACGAGCAGCTGTTCTACCTGCGCTCCCGTGGGATCACCGAGGAGCAGGCGCGCCGGCTCGTGGTGCGCGGCTTTTTCCACGAGGTGCTCGCCAAGATTACCGTGGCCTCGGTGCGCGAACGCCTGGAGGCGGCGATCGAGACCGAGCTCGCGGCTGTCGGCATCTGACCGGCAGCCCCCGACTGTTGAACCGAACTGGAGACGAGAACACCATGTCCACCTTGGAGATCCGCGGCCTACACGTCAGCGTGCATACAGGCGACGCTGCCGAGCCGTCGAAAGAGATCCTGCGGGGCGTCGACCTGACGGTTCGGTCGGGCGAGACGCACGCCATCATGGGGCCCAACGGTTCCGGCAAGTCCACGCTGTCCTACGCCATCGCCGGCCACCCCAAGTACGAGGTGACCGCGGGCACCATCACCCTGGACGGTGAGGACGTGCTGGCCATGACGGTGGACGAGCGGGCGCGAGCGGGGCTGTTTTTGGCCATGCAGTACCCGGTGGAGGTACCAGGGGTGTCGATGTCGGGCTTCCTGCGCAGCGCCGTGACGGCGACCCGCGGCGAGGCGCCGAAGCTGCGGCACTGGGTGAAGGAGGTCAAGGGCGCGATGGCCGAGCTGGACATCGACCCGGCCTTCGCCGAGCGCAGCGTGAACGAGGGCTTCTCCGGCGGTGAGAAGAAGCGCCACGAGATCCTGCAGCTCGCCCTGCTGAAGCCGAAGATCGCCATCCTCGACGAGACGGACTCCGGCCTGGACGTTGACGCGCTGCGCGTGGTCAGCGAAGGCGTCAACCGCTACGCCGCAGACAACGACGGCGGCGTCCTGCTGATCACCCACTACACCCGCATCCTGCGCCACATCCGGCCTGACTTCGTGCACGTGTTCTCCGGCGGACGCATTGTGGAATCGGGCGGCGCCGAGTTGGCCGACGAGCTGGAGACCAACGGCTACGTGCGCTTCACCGACGCCGACAAGGCTGAGGCAGCTTCTGCCGCGGCCGCACTGCAGGAGGTAGAGGCCTGAGCATGACAGCAGTCCAGGACACCAGCACCCGTCTCGATGTGGCCGCGATCAGGGCGGATTTCCCGATCCTCGGTCGCACCGTGCGCGAGGGCAAGCCGCTGGTGTATCTCGACTCCGGTGCCACCTCGCAGCGACCGCTGCCGGTGCTGGACGCAGAGCGCGACTTCCTGCTGACCTGCAACGCTGCGGTGCACCGGGGGGCCCACCAGCTCGCCGAGGAAGCCACCGACGCCTACGAGTCCGCGCGGGAGCGGATCGCCGCGTTTGTCGGCGCTCGGGCCGACGAGGTGGTGTTCACCAAGAACGCCACCGAGGCGCTGAACCTGGTGGCCTACACCTTGGGGGACAGCCGGTTCGCGGGTCGTAGCGTCGGCCCGGGGGATGAGGTGGTGGTGACGCAGGCCGAGCACCACGCCAACCTGGTGCCCTGGCAGGAGCTGTGCCGGCGCACCGGCGCGACCCTGCGCTGGTACGGCGTCACCGACTCCGGACGCATCGACCTGGACTCGCTGCAGCTGACCGAGCGCACCAAGGTGGTGGCGTTCACCCATCAGTCCAACGTGTTGGGCACCGTGCCGCCGGTGGCGGAGCTGGTCCACCGCGCGGCGGAAGTGGGGGCGCTGACCGTGTTGGACGCCTGCCAGTCGGTGCCGCACACCCCCGTGGACTTCCACGCCTTGGGGGTGGACTACGCAGCATTTTCTGGGCACAAGATGCTCGGGCCTTCCGGCGTCGGTGTCCTCTACGGACGCGCGGAGCTGCTCGAGCAGATGCCGCCGTTCCTCACGGGTGGTTCGATGATCGAGACCGTGGACATGGAGGTCTCCACCTACGCACCGCCGCCGCAGCGGTTCGAGGCGGGGGTGCCGATGACCTCTCAAGCCATCGGGCTCGGCGCGGCCGTCGACTACCTCACCGCGCTGGACATGCACGCCGTAGCCGAGCACGAGAACCGCCTGACCGTGGCAGCGTTGGCCGGACTGCAGGAGCTGGCCGGGGTGCGCATCATCGGACCCACCGAGGCGGTCGACCGCGGCGGTGCGGTGTCCTTCGTCGTCGACGGTATCCACGCCCACGACGTCGGGCAGATCCTGGACGACGAGGGCGTCGCCGTCCGGGTCGGGCACCACTGCGCGTGGCCACTGCACAAGCGCTTCGGCATCGCCGCCACGGTGCGGGCGTCCTTCGCGCTGTACAACACCTTCGACGAGGTCGACGCCCTGGTCGCCGCCGTCCGCCGCGCGCAGAGCTTTTTCGGGACACGCTGATGCAAATGGAACAGATGTACCAAGAGGTGATCCTCGACCACTACAAGCATCCGCACGGCCGCGGGCTGCGCGAGCCGTTCGGCGCCCAGGTGCACCACGTCAACCCCACCTGTGGTGACGAGGTCACCCTGCGGGTGGCGCTGTCCGACGACCGCGCGGTTGTCCAGGACGTGTCCTACGACGGCGAGGGCTGCTCCATCAGCCAGGCTGCGACGTCCGTACTGACCGACCTGGTTGTCGGTATGCCGCTGGAGCAGGCGATGACGACCCTCGACGCCTTCCGCGAGATGGTAGGGAGCAAGGGCACCATAGAAGGCGACGAGGACGTGCTCGGCGACGGCATCGCCTTCGCCGGGGTGTCCAAATATCCGGCACGGGTGAAGTGCGCGCTGTTGGGCTGGATGGCCTTCAAGGACGCCGTAAATCACGTTCTCGACGAGAGCGAAGCGGCGTCGCATGTTTCCGATGAGAGCTCGAACGAAGGAGTGCTGCAATGAGCGAGACCGAAACCCAGGTCGATCCCCGAGCGGGCCGGACCGCGGCGGACCTCGACGCGTCCACTGCGTCGGCGAGGCCGGAACCGGCCGCGGATTTGCCGTCGCTGGAGGACCTGGAGGAGGCCATGCGCGACGTGGTCGACCCCGAGCTCGGCATCAACGTCGTCGACCTCGGCCTGGTCTACGACATCCGGGTGGACACCGACAAGGTCGCCATCATCGACATGACCCTCACCTCGGCGGCCTGCCCGCTGACCGACGTCATCGAGGCTCAGGCCCGCTCGGCGCTCACCGACGACGGCATGTGCTCCGACATCAAGATCAATTGGGTGTGGATGCCGCCGTGGGGCCCGGATAAGATCACCGAGGACGGCCGCGAGCAGCTTCGCGCCCTCGGGTTCACGGTCTGACGGTCGTCACTTCGGCAAGCGTGAGTCCGGACCAGCCGGACTCACGCTGCCCCGATCAGCCCAGGACGGCTGCTTGAATGATGCGGCGGCAGGTGGGGCGGGGCAACAGCGGAACGAGCGCGCGCATCGCCGCGGCGGTCCCGGGCAGGTCGTCACGGCCCGACAAGTAGGACCGCTGTAGCTCGGGCGGCAACTCGAAGAACGCCGCGAAGAAGTTGGGCACCTCGGCGGGGCCCAACGCACAGAGGCCCCGCAGCCCGCGCAGCCGGAGCGCATGCACCGCCCGGGCTTTGGGTGACCAGATGAGGTGCTGAATGTCGGTCGTGGTGCCCCCTGACGCGATGGTGGCGGCGATCCGTGGGGCGAGTCGCAGTGTGGCGGCCACGCTGTAGCCACTGGCGGGATGGACCAAGGGCGCCGCGGCGCCGAAACGCACCACGGCCGGCGTGCGTCCGATCCACTCGGACCGCGGCAGGGGCGTATTCAGCGCGAAACGAACCCGCTCGATCGGTTCACCGCCGTCGAGCATCAGTCCGCGCGCTGCGAGCCGGGCGTTGAGCCGCTGCGCGAGTTCCGCGAGTTCCAGACCTGGCCGTCGAGCCAGCGATGTTTCCTCCAACAGCACTCGATCGCCGCCGACCGGCATCGCGTAGAGGAAGCTCGGCGGTTCCGTGGGGTCGGCGCCGTGGTCGGTGCGCCAATCCATGAACAACGCGTCGGCACCAGCCAATACCGGATCGGCGCGCTCCCGGTCGACGATGACGCCGTACGCGGTTTGCTGAGTGCGCCCGCCGGTTGAGGCGCCCCGGGCGTCGATCGTGATCCGCGCATGCGGCAGGCTGCCTTCGCTCAGGCCTCGACCGTCTGCACTCGCCGTGCCGACCAGCACCTGAACTTCGGAGAGGTCGAAAGACGTCTGCAGCGCGGCATTGTCGAGCACTGAGTAGTGGCGCGGAATCGGCTGCCGGTGCGGAGTCCAGACGACGGCCAGGTCCACAGTTGCGGCACGTGGGGTCGCCGCGGACAACTCGTCACTCCACGCGCCGTACGTCGCACGCCAAGGGGCCCACGGGTGCGGGTCAACAGCCGTCACCGCCAGACCGTGCGCCGCACAGGCCGAGGCAACGGCGCGCCCTGCTGGTCCCAGGCCAAGGACGACTACGTCTTGTGCGTGAAAAGGGCTGCCCGGTGGGCCTTTATCGCGCACGAGGCCTCGCCCCTAGGCCGAGCCCGTGGACAAGATCCCGCCGTCTACCCGCACCGTGTCACCGGTGATCCAAGACGCTGCGTCCGAGACGAGAAACCCCACCAGCTTGGCCACGTCCTCGGGGTTACCGAGGCGCTTCATCGGGTAGGACGCGGATGCCTGCTCCTCACCGGAGGAGTACAGCGCCTCGGCGAAACGAGTCTTGACCACGGCAGGCGCGACGGCGTTCACCCGGATGCCGGGGCCCAGTTGCCACGCCAGTTCTTCGGTGAGTCGGATCAGCGCCGCCTTGGACGCGCCATAGACCGAAATCACGCCGGAGGACCGGATCCCGGCCACACTGGCGATGTTGACCACGGCGCCCCCGTGCTCGCCCATCCACGCCTTATAGGCCTGCTGCACATAACCCAGCGCCGCGACGACGTTGACGTCGAAGATCTTGCGCACCCCGTCGAGGTCGGCGTCCATCAGCGCGCCGTAAACCGGGTTAATTCCGGTGTTGTTGATCAAAATGTCCAGCGAGCCAAAGGCGTCCACGGTCCGCGTGACCGCATCGGCCCTGGCCTCGGCATGACCGGCATTCCCGGTCAGTGCGAGCACGCGATCAGGCGCAGCAAGTTCCGCGGCCGCCGCCTCCAACGCCTCGGGCTTACGGGCCGTGATGGTCACGCTGGCTCCGCGGGAGAGCAGCTCTGTGGCGATGGCCAAGCCGATACCGCGGCTGGCTCCGGTGATCAGTGCGGCGCGACCGGCTAGGTCCTGAGGAATCGCTGCTGTCGTCATGGTGACGCACGCTACTCATCGGAAGGTACCAAGCAGGCACCCGCACACCCGTAGACTCGACCTTTACCGTCTGCTGTCCCTGGAGCTGTAGTGATCACCGCAACCGACCTCGAAATTCGCGCCGGCGCGCGGACGCTGCTGTCCGTGCCCGGTCCGGGGTTGCGCATCCAGGGCGGCGACCGGATCGGACTTGTCGGGCGCAACGGGGCCGGCAAGACGACGACGATGCGCGTGCTTGCCGGTGAGGGCCAGCCCTACGCCGGCACCGTGGTACGCACTGGAGAGCTCGGCTATCTACCCCAGGACCCCCGCGAGGGTGATCTCACGGTGACCGCCAAGGACCGGGTGCTCTCCGCCCGCGGGCTCGACGAGCTGCTACGCGACATGGAGAAGCAGCAGGTGGTGATGGCCGAGCTCGTCGACGGCAAGGCGCTCGACGCGGCGGTCCGCCGCTACGGGGTTTTGGAGGACAGCTTCTCCTCCCTCGGTGGATACGCGGCCGAAAGTGAAGCCGCACGGATATGCGCCAACCTCGGCTTGGCCGACCGCATTCTGACCCAACAGCTCAGCACCCTCTCCGGCGGTCAGCGCCGGCGGGTGGAGCTGGCCCGCATCCTGTTCGCCGCATCCGACGGCAGCGGTGGCCGCTCCGGCAACACCCTGTTGCTCGACGAGCCGACCAACCACCTCGACGCGGACTCCATCACCTGGCTGCGCGGGTTCTTGCAGTCCCACGAGGGCGGCCTCGTGGTGATCAGCCACGACGTTGAACTGCTTGCCGACGTCGTCAACCGGGTGTGGTTCCTCGATGCCGTGCGCAGCGAGGTGGACATCTACAACATGACCTGGCAGCGCTACCTCGACGCAAGAGCAACCGACGAGCAGCGGCGGCGCCGCGAGCGGGCCAACGCGGAGAAGAAGGCGGGGGCGCTGCGCGTGCAGGCCGCCAAGATGGGGGCCAAGGCCACCAAGGCCGTGGCCGCGCAGAACATGGCCAAACGAGCCGACAAGCTGATGGCCGGCCTGGACGAGGTCCGGGTGAGTGACAAGGTGGCGAAGATCCGCTTCCCCGAGCCCGCCGCGTGCGGTAAGACCCCGTTGATGGCCGAGGGCCTGACCAAGGTGTACGGGTCGTTGGAGATCTTCACCGGGGTCGACCTCGCCATCGACAAGGGCTCCCGGGTGGTGGTGCTGGGGTTCAACGGCGCGGGCAAGACCACGCTGCTGCGCCTGCTCGCGGGTACCGAGACGCCCGACCTCGGCCAACTCATCCCCGGCCACGGCCTCAAGCTCGGCTACTTCGCCCAGGAGCATGAGACGTTGGACCACAACGCCACCGTGTGGGAGAACATTCGTCACGCTGCGCCGGACACGGATGCCACCCAGCTGCGCAGCCTGCTCGGGGCCTTCCTGTTCAGCGGGGACCAGCTGGAGCAACCCGCGGGCACGCTGTCCGGCGGTGAGAAGACCCGCCTCGCGCTGGCCGGTCTGGTGTCCTCGGCCGCCAATGTGCTCCTGCTCGACGAACCGACGAACAACCTCGACCCGGTCTCCCGGGAGCAGGTGCTCGACGCATTGCGCAGCTATGCCGGCGCCGTCGTACTGGTCACCCACGATCCGGGTGCCGTGGAGGCGTTGGAGCCTGAGCGGGTGATCCTGCTGCCCGACGGTTCGGAGGACCACTGGTCCGCGGAGTACCTGGAGCTTGTGCAGCTCGCCTGAGCTGCGTTCGAACCAAGTGCGCAACACCGTGCGAACAACGAGGTAGACCGTCACGCAGACGGTTGAGGAGATGCCCACTCGCACCGGAGGCGTACGTGATGGAACTGTCCAAGGGAATTCGCATTGCCGGAGAATCACGCACCCAGCTGGCCACGGATCTGAAGGCCCGCTACGAGCGTGGAGCGAGCATCCGCGCACTCGCCGAGACCACCGGTCGGTCCTACGGGTTCGTCCACCAGGTTCTCAACGAGGCCGAGGTCACCCTGCGCGGTCGGGGACGTACGAGCAGGCAGGCCAAGGCCAGCTGAGCTGACGCCGCCCTGAGCGTGACGATCCTCAGGTCCAGGGCACACTGATCCGTTGTGTAAAAGTGCTACCAACTCTGTGACCTGGGCGATCCCGTCGAAGCAGGTCACAGGGTGTTTTGGTTAGGCGTTGTTGGTCGTCGATAGGCGCTGGTAGGTGCTTGTTCGGGCATGAACAGTGCGCGAATGGTGCGCGGCGGGTGCGCGAGGCGGCAGAAGTAGTCATGACGCAGTAGGCCCTCATATTCGGTGGGTACGAGAACAGCCATGGTCGCATCCACCGAGTCAGCTGCCTCGCGAACGTCCCACCGGGTGGTGGCGCATACATGGCGGGTGAGCACCCCAACCCATATACAAGCTGGCACCCCCGCTGGCGGCCAGTTCGTTGCCTGCCGTCAGTCGGGAGAACAGCCCGCGACGCTCTTTTCTTCGTGGGTCGTGCCGAGCGGGATCGAACACCTCCAGCCCGGTCACCCGGAACAGCACCGTGTCCAACATCGGGGCGATGCTGGGCAGGTTGTGCTCGATGCCGCCCACGTTCATGCCGTCGGCGATGGCCTGGTCGTGGGCGACGGCACCGACGTAGTGGGCGAGGGGGACCCGGGTGGTGGCGTGGCGGAACACGTCGGCCAACGCCTCCGGGTTGAACACCGCACCCGCGGACATCCGGTTCACGGTGAACATGACCCGGTCCGGTGGCACCCCTGCTTCGGCGAACGCGGTGAGGCGGGATTTGAGGTTGTCCACCGAGGCCATGGAGACGTCGGAGATGGCCAACGCCCACGCGTCTTTGGCCAGGGCGGGGATGACAACATCGTCGATCAGCTCGGAGGTGTCCACCGCTTCCACGATCTGCGTGTCCACGATGACGAGGTCGGCGACGGTGCGGGCCTCTTCGATGACGTCGCGGTATACCCCGGCGTTGACCTGGTCGGTGTCGAGCATCGTCTCCGGTGGCGCCATGGACCAGGGCGAAACCCAGCTTGCCCAGACGAACGTGGCGGGCGGCGGTCAGGCGGTCCGGGGTGATGATCGCAATTCGTGGGTCACCGCGCAGCGCGGCTTCGTACACCGAGGGCAGGGGGGGCTCCGATGAGCCGGAGGAACTTGCGGATGTCGCCTTGGCCCCGGTTCATGTCGACGAGCACCACCTTGAGCCCACCGATCTCGGCGGCACGTTGGGCGAGGAAGGTGGCCGAGGAGGTTTTGGCTTGCTCGCTGGGACCAGGGCCATCGCCAGCCCGCTGGCCACGTCCCGGGCCCCGACCGCGGCGATCACCGTTGCCCCCTCCCGTTGTACCTCACCGCGGGAATCGACGAAGCCACACGGGGCGGCCAGCACCTTGGGGCGGACAATGATCGCGGCGCTGTAGGCCGCGGTCACCCACCCCAGGGGGCGAGGCAGCGACGTTCCGCTCAACCAACTGGGCATCGGCATGCCATGGCTCTGGTCCTCATCGTGGGTTCACGCGGCGGTCGGGGTTGGGGTGCTCGTGTGGGTACGCGTATCCAGGCGGGGCAGCAGGACACTTAGGGCGATCATCCCCACGCCGAGGATGCAGTGCAGCCAGTTGTCGGAGGTGTTGATGGGAATGAAGTTGGCCATGCTGTGCTAGTCGATGAGCAGTCCATAGATCCACAGAACCAGATAGATCACCCCGCCCCCCGAGGAGAAAAAGCGAGCGCTGGTGGCGGTGCGGGCCAACGCAAGCCCGGCGACCCCGAACAGCCAGGAAAACCGCTCCCACCACCAGCGAAGCGCGCTGCACCAGCGAGCGGGTCCGCGACCGGGGCGACGTGGCCATCAAGATCATGCCCTTCTGCGCACGAATCGGGATAGTCAATCCTGCCTGGGTGCCGCACAGACCGCGATGGGGAGTATTCGTGCGAGGTCAGGGGGCGGATTCCGGGCCTTAACCGACTTTCGCGGCGAGACCACGCAAGATCTGGGTGGGGCGTTGCTGCTCGCCCTGTTGGGCTCCGAGGATGACGATGATGGCGGTGAGCACCGGGGTGGCCCACTGCAGCACGCTGAGCTGCTTCTGGGCCGCGCTGACATCACCAGGGGTTTCGGGGGAGGGGATGGTAGCGGCCTCCGCGTGGGATTGCCCGGCTTGGGCGATCTTGCCGCCCAGCACCCCGCTGTAGACGCTGGTTCCGGCAGCGGCCACCGTCAGCGCCGTCTTCACCACCGTGTTCGCGCCAACACCAGCCTGGGCACCGACCCGGCCCTTATTGGCCAGGATCAGCCCGAGTCCACCGATGGCGTGCACCCCGATCGCGGCGGCCTGAACCGGCGCCCACCGTGCCCACCCGGCAGCGCTCACCCGTGCCCGGTCGGCGGGATCGGCCACATCGGAGGCGCCACCATTGAGGCCAACGGCTCCCATCAACGAGCCCCCGAACCAGGCGGCGGCCCCCACGTCGTGCATCGAACGAAGCAGAGTGTTGCGCTCAGACATACTTAGTTACTCCCTTGGGGACAGCTTTTGGTGACGCAAGCCGACGGCCACGGCGTCGGTGCCGGTCACGTCCCAGTCGACCACAGCATGGATTGCGTCGCCCACTGAACGTCCAGGGTGAGAGCGACCCAGACCACGACGCGAGCGCCGTACACGCCACTGCGCCGTAGAGACCGCGCATCACCGCGTCTTCACATCCTGCGTCATCCGCGCCCCGGGGCCGGTTTCCCTCGACCACCATGCGCGCACACCTCTCAGCAGGCACGCTGGGCGAGGGGTCGCGGGCGCGGCTTTCCACCAGTACGAGAGAGGGTTGACCATGGCCGAGGCTTCGGATGGTCCCGACGTCGAGCACCGCCGCCCCGAGGGCGTATCAGCGGTACGGTGTCGGCGGTGGGCACGGTGTCGGAGGCGGTGGAGTTTCTCGAGCGGGCTCGGGGGCACCTGTACTCGTTTCACCAGCTGATGGGTGGTGCTGATCTCACCTTGGGTACGGCGGTGCAGCAACTGCGTGGCGCTGGGCACCTCGAGCAGGCCGAGCGTCTTACCGCGGAGCTCATCGGACGTAACGTGCTGGCTGGACGGTGGACTTTTCAGGTGGAGGAATTCGACGACGGCTACTGGGCTGCGTTTCGTGACCACGAACGTCGGGGGCGCGAGGAGCTGGTGGGGGGGCGCCGGCACCTGTTCGAGGCGCAGATGAAAGAGGACCGGCGCACACCCGGACAGGCCGCACACGAGGCCCGTCCGGTGAAGCAGGAGAACACCAGCTAGGGGGTGAGTTCGCTCAGGTGCGGCGGCGATCGCCGACCGGTCCGGAGCGCCGCATCCGGGCCAGCAGATCCCGCGCTGTGCGGGGCTGCAGCGGGGGGCTGACCGTGCTGGCGCCTTCCCGCGCAGCAGTGATGACCTCCCGCAACGCTGCCCGGGCGTCCACGGTCGGTGCCCACCCCAGCAGTTGCCGGGCACGGGTGGTGTTCAACTGCGGCACCGAGAACGCCAAGTCGACTCACCCGGGTTCCAACGCCTGTAACCGGGTCCGCCAGGCGAGCCCGACCAGCGCGCGGAGCACCCGTGCGGGCACCTGCACCGGCCGTGCACCCAGGGCTTCGGCGACATCGTCGCGGGTCACCGGTGGTTCGGCGGCCAGGTTGATGGCGCCGCCGATGCGACGGCGCAGGGCGCGGATGATCGCGTCGGCCACATCGTCGGCGTGAATCCTGGGTACGAGAAGGCGCCGGTCCAGGGGAAGCAAGCGGCACCCATCGCAGCGCGGCCGCCGGGACGTAGCCGGGCAGCCCGTAGCGCAGCAGTCCGCTGGCCGCGGCGCCCTGCACGACGAAGCCCGGGCGCAACCGGGTGATGGTCAGCGCCGAGTCCGTGGTCGCTTCCGCGACGTCGAGCAGGCGCTCGGCGGCAGCCTTGTGCTGGCGTCGAGCAGGCGCTCGGCGGCAGCCTTGTGCTGGCTGTAGGGCGAGGTCGGGATGCCTGGTCGGCCACTGCTCGTTGACCCGGCGCTGATCGATGACCGCGGTGTAGGCACCGACCGAGGACATGTGCACCAGGTGCGGCACCACCGCTCGCTGCACCGCCCGGCCTGACACCGCCCGGCCTGACACCGCCCGGCGCGTCACCGCCCGATGGGGTGGTGTGATCGTGGAGGTCGAGGAGCTGGTTATTCGTTGGGCTCGATTTCGGGGGTGCATCGCGGACAGCGTGGAAGGCCCGGGTCGTGGTGGGCGGGTCGGTGCTGGAGTGGTCGTTGGGCTCGACATGAGGTGTGTCCGACACGTTTTAGGTCCAGTACAGGATCCGCGCGTCCGGGAGGCGCCGGCCCAGTTCGGTGGTGAACCACGCCTTGAGCTGGGCCATCTCGTCGCGGCGGTAGACGAACTTGACTCCGCCGAACTTTGAGCGTTTCTCGCTGCGCTGCTCTTCGTCCATCTCCAGTTTGGTACCGGGGTACCACTGCAGCAGCACCTCCTTGCTGCCTGGGGTGAAGCGGTGGGTGATGAGCTCGGCGGTGAGGTCGAGGTCGGGCACGTCGGCGAGCTCGGCGGCGGCCAGGTCGAGCAGCGTGCCGTACTCCTCGCGCCACCCGGGCACGGGCATGACCGGGGCGATGGTGAGCCCCAGCCGGTAGCCGGCCAGCCCGAGGGAGCGCAGCGCCGCGAGCCGGGCCGCCACCGGGGCGGTGCCGCCCTCGAAGCGGCCTGCCACACCGGCGGCGTTGACCGAGACCCGCACCCGGGTGCGGCGGCCGTGCTCGAGGGCGAGCAGCGGGGCCACGTCGTCGAACTTGGTGGTGAACCGCAGCGAGACCTCCTCGCCCAGCTCGCCGCGCCCGGCCCGGGCGATCGCCTCCGACAGCGACCCGGTGACGTGCTCGATGCCGAGCGGGTCGGTGTAGCAGGACAGCTCGAAGGTGGTGCCCTCGTGCCCCCGCTCGGCGGTACCGCTGGTGACGTGGCCTTGCCCGGCGTGGGCGGGGATCTCGGCGAGCACCGCGTCGAGGTTGGCGTGCACCCGGGTGAGGGGAGGTCCGGTGAGGGAGCCGGCCAGGTAGCAGTACTGGCAGTGGGCGGGGCAGCCGCGGGCCAGGTCGATGCGCCAGTCCGCGCTGGGCGGGATCGGCTGCGGGCGCAGCAGGCTGGGTGGGGCGACGACCACCGCGAGGGTCTGCTTCGCCCGGGCGTAGGTCTCCCGCTCGCCGGCCCGGCGCAGGCCGGTGAGCCGATCACCGCGCTCGATCTCGATGTCGCTGACCCCGGCGGCCTCGCACCGGCGGACGATCTCGGCGGTGTGCGGCAGGTCGGCGGCGGAGCGGGTGATGCGCACGTGACGGGGCACCCAGGGCCGGCGCGGGCGGGGCGGGGAGCTGGGCACGCACCCCAGCATCCCCGCGGTGCGCGCGGTCCGCCGGGGTCGCACCCACCCGCCCTGGAGTCGAGGTGCTCGGGACGCGCGACTGAGGCATCGCGTCAGGAGCGTTTCAGTGGTGTCAGTCGACCACTTACCACGCCGGGGTGCAGGGTGAACGTGTCCGCCCCGCGGCGAGCATCAGCGCTCAGCCGAACATGCCGGCGATCCGCCCGATCAGCCCGACGGCGATGAGCAGAACGATCACCCCGACGATCACGAGCACCGTCACGGGCAGCGCCCGGCTGGGTATCGATTGCTGCTGCGAGGGCCCGACGGTGCTGGCCGCACCGGGTGGGGTGTCACCCGGGACGACACCACCCCCGGGTTCGAGGCCTGGGGTTGTCGTGGGATCGGGGTCGGCGCCAGTCATCCCTGCAGTGTCGCCCGCGGCGAACCGTTGCACAATCGGTTCGAGATGAAACCGGCCCCCACCGCTGAGCATGAGCGGCGTCGCCCCATGGCCGACGACTCGCTCGCCATGTGCTCGGCGTGCTTCACCGGGTGAGGGTGAGCAGGGCGTCTTCGGCGTCCGCCAGGGTGTGCACCACCTGGGTCTGTGCGGACACCGACAGTGCAGTCCACGCCGGTCCACCGAGGACGTAAGAACAGGTTGGTAGCTGAGCGAACAGGTGCCGGTCGGCGCTGCGGTCCATTTGCGCCCACAAAAACACCGCCGCGGGCTGTCGACGGCGTACCGCCGCCGCCAGCGCAGGTGCAGGAATGTCGCCGCCGAGCAGGATCACCGGCACGTGCTGTTGGGCGAGAATCGCGCCGAGTACTCGCAGGGGCAGGCTGTGTGTTTCTCCGGGTGCACAGGCCAGCAGCACCGCGGGGGCCGAAAACTTTGCTCCCGGGTCCGTGGTGGTCTCGAGCATGACCCGCGACAGCACCGAGCTGACGCACTCACTGAGCCCGTGCTCGATCTCGATTCCGGTGCCCGTCGCTGCCCACCGCAGCCCGGTGGCACCGAGTACCGGCCGGATCACCGACTCCCACGCGTGGGCGACACCGCACGCGGCGATGCTGCTGCCCACCAGGTGGTGCATGCGCGCGGTGTCCAACGCCTGGGCGGCCCGGGCCAGCTCCCCTACCGGCCCACTGGCCGCAGGCAGGAACTCCGAGATCGGGGGCTCGGAGGGTCCGGCGGGGGGCGTGGCGAGGTTCTTTTCGGTGATGAGTGCGGCCAGGGTCGCCTCGTTGGCCTGCAGCGCGTAGCGGGCGGCCTCGGCGGGTGCCGCGCCGTGGCGCAGCCCGCGGATCATCAGCATCAGCCGCGCCACGTCGTGGGGGGCGTAGCGCCGGTGCCGCCCGGGTGCATGGTGTGAGGGCCCCAGCCCGTAGCGGTGATCCCAGGTGCGCAGCGTCGCCGGCGCAATGCCCAGCTGCCCGGCCACCGCCGACACGGCTTGGGTGAGTTCGGTGTGCGGGCTGCGGCCACCATGCGCCTGGTGGGCTGTCCCGGTTTTCATGCGTACAGGGTGTACCTGATCGGGGGCGGGAACAACTGCAGCAGCGCTCCACCAGCAATGAGGCGGCGCGCTCGCGACGCGATGCTGTTAACACGTTGCCCCCTCGAGACGACCTTTGAGTAAGTTTTGACGCGGTTGGCGCGCGGGTCTACGGTGACGGAACAGCAGTTCATCCGAGACCGCGGTGAGGAGCGCTCG
>JAABUS010004334.1_pt1 | contig 20673 bp, 16 predicted proteins | sample 5560161 | NCBI WGS metagenome assembly JAABUS01 (sample SAMN10711885, study PRJNA513376) | rock metagenome | isolation source: Antarctica rocks | place: Antarctica: Victoria Land, Trio Nunatak nord | collected 2016-01-04
AAGAGGATGGGCGCGCGGGCCGACGCATTCGAGGAATCAGACCGGTCAATCTAGACCATGATCTGTCGCCATGTCAAGCCAGCAACAGCCGCCCGTTCGCACCGAACCATTCACTCCGCCAATGGTTCGGTTGCATCGGGGCGGATTGGGGAAACGAGGAGGGCGGACCCCGATGCGTTTCGCGGGGGGATGGGCACGCCCCGGCCGCGAGGGCGGGGCGGCATCAAGGACGGGTCGGTCGGCCAGTGGTGCGGCTTCAGGCGGCGGTCGTCTGGCCGCCGAGCAGCGTGAGGACTTCACCGGTGATGTAGCTCGAATCGGCTTCCGAGGCGAAAAAGACATACGCCGGCGCGACTTCCTCGGGCTGCCCCGGGCGGTTCATCGGCGTCTTCTGGCCGTGGGTGGCGACCTGCTCGGCGGGCTTGGCGACGGGCTGGAGCGGCGTCCAGATCGGGCCGGGGGCCACGCAGTTGACGCGGATCTTCCTCTCGACGAGGTTCTGCGCCAGCGACTTGGTGAAGGCGTGGATGGCCCCCTTGGTCGAGGCGTAATCCACGAGGTCCTTGCTCCCCTGCATCCCGGTGATCGAGCCGGTATTGATGATGGCGTCGCCGGCCTGCAGGTGCCGCAGGGCGGCCTTGGCCATGTAGAAGTAGCCGTGGATGTTCGTCCGGAAGGTCCGGTCCCACTGCTCCTCGCTGATCTCCTCCAGGCCCGGCTGGTTCTGCTGGTAGGCCGCGTTGTTGACGAGGACATTGAGCCGGCCGAGCTCGCGGACGGTCCGCTCGACGGCCTCGCGGCAGAATTCCGGGCCGGTCACGTCGCCGGGGAGGAGCAGGGCCCGGCGCCCCTCGGCCTCGACCGCCGAGCGCGTCTCCTCGGCGTCCGGCTGCTCGGCCGGGAGATAGACGATCGCCACGTCGGCCCCCTCGCGGGCGAAGAGCACGGCCACCGCCCGGCCGATCCCCGAGTCGCCGCCGGTGATCAGGGCGACCTTGTCGCGGAGCTTGCCCGCCCCTTTGTAATTGGGGGCCCGATACTCGGGCCGGGGGGTCATCTCGGACTCGAGCCCCGGCCCCTCCTGCTTCTGTGCGGGCATGGGAGACTTCGGATACTCATCACCCTGGGACATCGATAGCTTCCTCTGGTGGGATGGACGGGCCGCGTGCCCGGGTCACTTCACGGCTTGAGGACGACCTTGATGCAATCGTTCTGCTCATTGCCGAACGTCTTGTAACCTTCGCGGGCGTCGGCCAGCGAGAGCCGATGGGTGATGACGAAAGAGGGGTCGATCTCCCCCTTCTGGACCCGCTCGAGCAGGGGTTTCAGGTAGCGATGCACGTGGGTCTGGCCCATCTTGAGGGTCAGGCCCTTGGCGAAGGCCGGCCCGATGGGGAACTTGTCGGGGAGCCCGCCGTAGACGCCGGGGATCGAGACGGTCCCCCCCTTGCGACACGACGAGATCGCCTGTCGGAGGGCGTGGACGCGGTCGGTGGTCAGCCCCACCGCGGCCTTGACCCGGTCATACACGGCGTCGAGCGTGTGGCCGTGCGATTCCATCCCGACGGCGTCGATGCACGAGTCCGGCCCCCGGCCGCCGGTCATCTCGCGGAGCGACTCGAAGACGTCGACCTCTTCGTAGTCGAGCACCTCGGCCTTCCCCTCGCGCGCCATCCGGAGCCGATTGGGATAGTGATCGATGGCGATGACGCGATCGGCGCCGAGCAGGAAGGCGCTCCGGATGGCGAACTGCCCGACCGGGCCGCATCCCCAGACGGCCACGATGTCGCCGGGGTGGATGTTGCAATTCTCGGCGGCCATGTACCCGGTGGGGAAGATGTCGGAGAGGAAGAGGACCTGCTCGTCCGGGATGCCGTCGGGGATCTTGATCGGCCCCACGTCGGCGAACGGGACGCGGGCGTATTCGGCCTGGCCTCCCGCGTATCCGCCGTAGAGGTGCGAGAAGCCGAAGAGCGCCGAGGTCGAATGGCCGTTGACCAGCTCCGCCAGCGAGGCGTTGGGATTCGAGTTGTCGCAGCACGACCACAACGTCTTCTCGCAGAAGAAGCAGCTCCCGCAGGCGATCGTGAACGGGACGACCACGCGGTCGCCGAGGGCCAGGTTCTTCACCTCGTGGCCGAGGTCGACGACCTCGCCCATGAACTCATGGCCGAGGATGTCCCCCTTCTGCATGGTCGGGATATACCCGTCGTGGAGATGCAGGTCGGAGCCGCAGATCGCCGTGGTCGTGATCCGAAGGATGGCGTCGCGGGGGTTGAGGATCTTGGGGTCGGGGACATTCTCGACCCGCACGTCACGGATGCCATTCCAGCAGAGGGCCTTCATCGGTAGGGGCGTCCTGGTGGGTCAGGGGCGGGTAAGGACGACGAGGCGCCGGGGTCCGGACCCCGGCCGATTCAGGCCTTCGACGCGAGCCGTCCGGAGGTCTGGCCCTCGGTGGTCGGCATCTCGCCCGCTTCCAAGATTTGCTTGAAGCGACGCAGGTCTTCGCGGACCTGCAACTCGGGCGCCTCGCCGAGGAGCTTGGCGATCGTGGCGCCGATCACGCCGGCCGGGGGGTCGTAATTCAGCTCGACGGTGACCTCGGTGCCGCGGCCATTCGGCCCGGGGCGGAACCGGACGGAGCCGGCGTTGTCGATGTCGGCGCCTTCGATCGATCGCCACGCGATCAGCTCGTTGGGCTTGTCGTTGATGATCTCCGCGTCCCAGGAGACGCTCACTCCGAGGGGGCCCTTGGCCGTCCATCGCGATCGTTTCTCGTCCAGTTTCTGGACCGATTTCAGGTGCGTCATGAACCTCGGCAGGTTCTCGAAGTCGTGCCAGAATCGGTAGCAATCTTCCGGCGATCGCTGGATCGTGAACGATTTCTGGACCTTGACCCCCTTATGGACATCGCGACCGGTCCCCTCGCGTCGCTTGCCCGCGGTGCGGACGCCCGTCGCCTCATAGAGGTCGCAATGCCCGGAATAGGCTCGATAGGCCAGTCCGCCGCCGATCAATGCCAAGGCGATCCCTGCCGGTGTCCTCTTCTTCAGGCCGGCGGCGACCATCGCGGTGCCGGCGATCGCGCAGGCGATCCGTTCGCCCTGGCCGACGTTGACGTCGCTGGCATTCCCTTCGGTCTCCTCGAGGTCCCGGATCCGGCCGGCGGCTCCCCCGGGGGTCATCGACATCGACATGGTGGCGTCTCCTGAGCTCGTGGGGAGCAAGCAGGCCCCCTACCCTTTCAACAGCGACTCGGCGCCGTCGATCCATATTTCCGTGCCCGTGATGTGATCCGAGGCATCCGACGCCAGGAACAGCACAAGCCGTGCCACTTGTTCGGCCGACCCCATCTTTCCGTCCGTCAAGGGCATGGCCCCCTCGGGGAACTCGACGGGCACCTGGATCTTATCGAGGTCGCGACGTTCGGTATTCTCGTGGATCGGGGTGGTGATGGCGCCCGGGCAGATGACGTTGACGCGAACCCGGAACGGGGCGAGCTCCAGCGCCACCATCTTTGCGAACGCGACCTGCCCGGCCTTCGAGGTCGCGTAGGCCGTCGCGCCGGTGTTGCTGAAGATGCGGGTGCCGTTGACCGACGACGTGATGATGACCGATCCCCCGTGCCTCTTGAGGTAGGGCACGGCGTATTTGACCGTATGGAAGGTCCCCGTCAGGTTGATATGAATGGTCTTCCCCCACTCCTCGGGGGTCAGCGCTTCGATGGGGGCCCAGACGCCGTTGATCCCGGCGTTCGCGAAGACGATGTCGATCCTCCCCCAGCGGTCGCAAACCCGTCGGACCGCCGCTTCCATTTCCTCGGCGTCCGAGATGTCGGCGACGACCGCCATCGCCTCGCCGCCCTGATGCTTGATCCTCGCGACGGTCTCCTTCAAAACGTCCTCGGAGCGGCCCATCGCGGCGATCTTCGCCCCTTCGCGGGCCAGCAAGAAGGCCGAGGCCTGGCCGATCCCCGATCCGGCGCCCGTCACGACTGCCACCCGGTCGTCGAGTTGCATGTTCTCTCCCCTGATCCATTTCTCGATGCGTCCGAGAACCACCGAATGAGATGCGGGCGCCCCAGTGTAAGCAACTGGCGCGCCCGCTCGTAGGTCTTCGGATAAAGGGGATAGGGACCGGCGATGGCGAGCAGAACTCGCCGAGGGAGGTGATCAGCCCCCTCCGTGCTCTCGCTTGAAGAACCCATTGGGATAAGGGCCGACGCCGGGAACGAGCGGATCGAGGTCGTAGATCGGGACGTAGCAGCCGCCCGCGTAATAAGAGCCGACTGGTTTGAATGGATGCAGCACGTTACGGACCAGGCGCGGGGAGATGTGCGCCCTCCGGCACTCCGGGCAGAGCGTGCTCTTGCCGGGACTCCCGATAAAGAACGGATACACGCACGCCGTGCACTCCGCCTTCCAGAAACGCCCGTAGAGTCCGCCGTTCCTGATGTTGTTGGGGCGATGGACCTCGTCCTTGTCGCCCCAGCGGGTGGTGTAGAAGTTGTCGCGATCCTTGTCGTGCGGCAGGTGGGGTTCGATCGGGTCGAACCGGTCGAGAAGCCCGCTGCGCTGGCGGATATCGGGGATGTGAGGCTCGGGGATCTGACCGGCGGCCGGCACAGCGGAGAGGGCCGCCAAGGCGCTCAGCACGCCGAGGCCCCGGAGCACCACTCGTCGGCAAATCGAAGACGTGCGTCGCATCTCATCCTCCTCGTGGGGACGCAGGTAAGGAGAGGGCCCGGCAACTCCGGCCGGGCCCCGCCCAAGGATCGTTTCTCCCTCGACCGTCCGTCGCCTCGTCGCGATCCGCGAATCAAGGCGTGAACGGGGGGAAGGCCAGGAAGTCGCGCGGCGAACGCGTCGTGACCACGTAGGGGACGTACCCCGGGGTGATCGGGACCGGACCGCCGGGTCCGACGAAATACTTGATCTTGTTCTTGTGGAAGAGCGCACCCAGCAAGGAGTGGGGGGCATTCAAGAGCGACTTTGCCTTGCCGCAGAGGCCGCAGCCGGCGCCGCCGCATCCGCCGCAGAGCTTGCCCTTGAGGTGTCCAAGGAATCCGCAGAGCCCGCATCTCTTGCCGCCGCACCCGCCGCAAAGGTCACCGATACCACCGCCTCCGCAGGCACCACAGCCGTTCCCGCCACACTGGCCGCACCCACCAGTGCCCATACCATTGCCGTTCCCATTGCCGTTCCCATGCCCGCCGCCCCGCGAGCCATGCATGTGACGATGTCCGCCTTTGAGACCGCAACCCGTCTCACCGCAAAGCCCTGAGGCCATCGACGCCTGCGGGCTGGTAGAAATCACAGTCTGGGAAGAGCCCAGAATTCCGGTCGAGGCGAAACCGGGGGCGTTTCCGCTACCATTGCCGCCGCAGTGGCTCGCCCCGTTAGACTTGTGGCCATGCCCATTGAAGAGACCACAACCATTCCCGCCGGACGCGTCGCCGCCGCAACCACCGCCGCCCCCGCCACCGTGGCTGAAGAGGCCGCGACCCTTGCAGAAACCGCATCCGGCCCCGCCGCAAGTGCCGCAGGCGGCGGCGTGGCCGCCACCGGCCCCGCCGCCATGACCGAGGCCACTCAGTAGGCCGCCGCCGCCATGACCGAGGCCACCCAGTAGGCCGCCGCCGCAGCCTGCGGCGCCACAGCCAGCACCACCAAGACCGTGGAGCTTGCCGAGAAGTCCCCCGGTCAGCCCCCCGACTGCCTTGTTGAGATGGCCCGCGCAGTCTTTACCGGCGTAATGGCCGTAGGGGACCGGGGGCGCATAGTACGGGCCGCCGGTATTGACGTCGACCGCCGGCACCAGTCGCGGGATGTCGTGGTGGAACGGGTTTGCGGAGGCCGTCGTCGTCGGGATGGTCGCGAATGCGGATCCCAAGGCCAGTGCGAGCGTCACCCCTCGCCAGTTTCCGAAACGCATGGTCACTCCCTTATTGTCGTTCGGTGGATCCCTCCTGGAGTGTCCGGATACGAGCGAGCGGCGGCCGGGCTCGTGCTGTCCTGCGCACGGACCATGCCTGCATCCTGGGGCGAGCGGGATCAGAAGCCGGGCCATCAGGAGCAGTCCCCTGCGGCCCATTCTCGGCCCGATCCCCCTCGGCCTTCGTCAGAGTCCATCGGCCTGTCGGGGCCTCGATCTGGAGCCAAACCACCGGCGCGTGGAACGGGCCGGGTTGTCACCTCTCGGCGACGGCCCGGCCCGATGACCACCTGGAACGGTCCCGTCGATCTTATCGACCGCCGTAGATGACCGATGCGGGGACCTCGTTCACCCTGCCGTTGGTCGGGCCGTAGGTGATCTTGGCGTGCTCCTCGCGCTCCTGAGCCTGCCGGGCCGCCCGCCGGCGCGGGCGCAGGTCCGAGAGGCCGAGCAGGTGCGAGATGACGCGGGGATCATTGTGCGTCTTCGGCCGGATCGGGTTGGGGGCCATCCCCGTCGGCGTGAGCGAACGGTCCATCGTCCCGGGACGGCCGGCGGCGGCCGGAGGCACGCTCGAAGCGAGTCTCGGATTGAACTCGCCGATCGGCGTCGGCTCGGCTGAAGGGGCTTCTCCACCGACCACCGCATAGCCCGAGGCCGCCCCGCCGACGACCGCATGGCCGGGCGCATTGCCGCCCTGGACGATCATCGGGCCCGAAACGATCGGCGCCGACTGGCAAGTCGTGCACTCCTCGACGGAGACGATCGCGCCATCGGGGATCGGCGACGGCGGGGGTGGGACGTGGACTCCCTTGGCGGCCAGTTCCTTGACCTGGCATTCGTTGCACGACCGCTTGTTGCCGAAGAGGCCCTTCGTGTGCTTGTGCGGCCCGCCGGACGCACCGGGACGGGCGGGCCCCTGGGCCATGGCGGCGGTCGGGACGGCCAGGGCCAGGCCGAAGAGGGCGAGGCTCATACGTGCGCGGAGACGCATCGGGAACTCCTTTCCCAGGATCCTCCCCGACGCCCGGACGGACATCGGGACGGGGAACGTCGGGGGTCGGTCTCTCCGGGGTCGGATCGCGGACGATCCTCGACCGGCTCGGCCGCCCATACGTCCCTTACATCGGCCCCGCGCGACCGACATCTTGTGCAAAACCGCACCGACCGTCGCGATCGGCGAGTAAATCGGCGCCGATCGCGTCGGGACTGCCGTGGCGTCACGGCCGTCAATGCGTCAAGCTGGAGACGTTGGCGCGGGGATCGGGTCTTCTCGGAGGGTCCTGGAGCATGCGTCTGTACCTCGCCGGGCCGTTGTTCACCCAGGCCGAGCGCGCGTGGAACCTGAGGTTGGCCACCACCTTGACCGAGGCGGGACACGACGTCTTCCTCCCACAGGCCGAGGTCCAGAAGATCGAGACGCTGGACGCCGATGCGATCTTCCGCGTCGACGTGGATGGCGTGCGATCGGCCGACGCGGTGGTTGCCGTCCTCGACGGCGCCGACGCCGACAGCGGGACGAGTTTCGAGTGCGGGCTGGCCCACGCCCTGGGCATCCCCATCGTCGCCGTCCGGACCGATTTCCGCGGTGGGGGCGACGACCTTCCCGGCCAGGCGCTCCCGACGATCAACCTGATGCTGGCCCAGGCCGTCTCGGGGGCCGTCCACCTGCCCGGGCCATCCGTCGCCTTCGAGGTGATCGCCCAGGCCGTCCTCGAGGTCCTGTCTTGCCTGCCGGGCCCGGTCGCCCCCATGGAGCGCCTGGCCTCCCCGCCGGAGGACGCGAGCCCTTGAGGGGGTTCGGCCCCTGGGCCCGTTCGACTCGATAACGCAAGACGCCCGCCGTCCCGTGAGAGGGGAAACCGGCGGGCGTCCGATGGCTTCATGAGCGCCGGGTCGTCCCCATCAAGAGAAGAGCGGCTTCACGACCTCGCCGCCATCGACGATCTTGATCGGCCGGCCGATGGAGCTCATGTTCTCCTTGGTCGGGTCGATCTTCAATGAGTGGCAGAAGGAGTTCATCAGGTCGGTGACGGAGACCGGGTGGTCCTTGACCTCGCTGCCGTCGTCCGACGAGGCGCCGATGACCTGGCCCCCGCGGATTCCGCCGCCGGCCAGGGCGACGTTGAAGACGCGAGGGAAGTGGTCGCGCCCCGCGTTCGGATTGATCCGGGGCGTACGGCCGAACTCGCCCATCCAGATGACCAGCGTCCGGTCGAGCCTGCCGCGATCCTTGAGGTCGGTGATCAGGGTCGCCAGGGCCGGGTCCACCTGGCCCGCGAGCTTGCCGATGCGATCCTTCTGCTGATTGTGGGTGTCCCAGCCGTTCATGCGGACCTCGACGAACGTCACGCCCGTCTCGACGAGCCGACGCGCCAGCAGACAACCCTGCCCGAACGGGTTCTGGCCGTAGGCCTCCCGCAGCGCGGAGTCCTCGCCCTCGAGGTCGAAGGCTTTCATCCTGGGCGAGAGGACCATGCCGGCCGTCTGCCGGTAGACGGCCTGGTGGTCGCGGACGCGATCGGCCCCCCCCGATTGCGCGAAGCCCGACTTCTCCAGCGCCCCGAGGAGGCCCATCCGCCTCGAGAATCTCTGCTCGGGGACCGGGAGCGTGGCGTTGCTGGGGGGCTGGAGCGGGTTCTGGATCGTGAACGGCTCGAACGACGCACCGAGGAGGCCGGCGCCGACGGTCGGGCCGCCGATGCTGACCATGTGCGGCAGGTCGAACTTCGGGTCGCCCAGCTCGCTCGCGGTGATGCACCCGAAGTTCGGGTGCCTGACGGACCCGGACGGGATGTAGCCGGTGTGCAAGTGATAGGCGGCCCGCGCGTGATTGCCTTCCTTGTTGGTCATCGAGCGGATCAGCGCGACGTCCTTCATGACCTTGGCGGTCTGGTCCCAGCCCTCGGCGATCGAGATGCCCGGCACGGCGGTCTCGATGACTTCCGTCTCGGCGCCATTCTTGTGCCCGGGCTTGGGGTCGAACGTCTCGAACTGGCTGGGGCCGCCGGCCATCCACAGGAGGATGCACGACATCTGCCGATGGCGCAGCTCATCGGCCCGCAGGGCCATCAGGTCCGTGAAACTGACGGCCGAGAGCCCCGCCGCGCCGAGCCCGACCCCCTGGAGGAACCCGCGCCGGCTGAGCACGCCCCGACCATTCATCGCCACCTTGACGATCGTCTTTTCCGTCATCTGAGGAAATCCTTCGTGCCATGGGGAAAAGTTCGGGTCATCGGCGGCTGACGAACTCGGTCGAGTTGATCAGGCCCCAGAGGATATCTTCGAAGGCCTCGCCACGGTCGCCGACCTGGGCGAGATAGTGGCCGCACGTCTTGACCTCCCTCGCATTCGGTCGCCGCGCCAGCACGCGGAGGTAGAGCGTCTCCAGCGCGGCGCGGTTGTCGGGCTGCGACACCAGGAGCTCGCCGAGCATGGTCCCCTGCCCGGCCCGGATCGCCCGATCGACCTGCGGGTTGTTCATCAGGAAGAGCGACTGCGGGATCGTCCCCAGGATGTCATCGTTGGACAGGGACGGATCGAAGCCGAAAATCGTGTTGAACTGGGCGCGGGGGTTCCGGAGCTGGTAGCCCTTGTTGGCGACCGGCTTGGCGGTCTTCACCTCGGTCGCGTTCGCCTTCGAGACCTTCACGACCTTGTTTGCCCGCCGGGGATTCGCCGGGCCATCGAACGAGAAGTCGAGGGCTTGTGAGAGGGCCTCGAGGATCTGGTCGGACCGGAGCTGGCTGGAGCAGTTGGCCGCGAACGGCGTCCGCCCCGAGGCGGTGTTGATGGCGCGTGCCTGGCGCTGATAGGCCTTGGTGTTGAGGATCGTGCGGAAGAGCCACTGGACGTCGTAGCCCCCCTGTTGCCACTGCGAGGCGAGCGCCTCGAGCACTTCGGGGGAATGCACCTCCCGGCCCGGCCCCATGTCGTCGATCGGGTTCGTGAACCCCTCGCCGATCAGCACCGCCCAGATGCGATTGACGAACGCCTTGGCGAACCACGGGTTGTCCTGCCCGGTGATGTAGGACGCCACCAGGTCGTGATTCTGCGCGGCGGTGAGGCCGGCGGGGACGGGATCGCCCCCCTCGGCCAGGAAGAAGCCGGGGCTCACCGGGATTTGCTTCTGCGGGTCCTTCAGGTCGGGCATCGTGTACCGTGCCTTGCCCTGCCTGACGACCCCGAAGACCGCCGGCTCTCCCTTGACCGCCTTGTTCACCCGACGCGCCCGATCGCCCGCGAAGAACGAGGCGAGCTCGTGGAACTGTTCCCGCTTCCAGGGGTCGGTCTTGTGGTCGTGGCACTGCGCGCACTGGATCTGCACGCCGAGGAAGATGCGCGAGACTTCGCCCGCCATCTCGACCGGCTTGGCCTCATACGCCAGCGCGAAATTGACGGCCCCATTCTCGTCACTGCGACCCGAGGAGGTGATCAGGTCCGTCGCCACGGCGTCCCACGGCCGGTTCGCCGCGAACTGCTCGGCGAGCCACGACTCCAGCGCCGGATAACCGACCTGTTTCATGTTCTGGTTCGTCGCGTGGTAGGAGACCACGTCGCGCCAGTAGCGTGCCCAGTTGGTGGCGTAATCCGGGCTCTTCAGCAGGTCCGCGATCAGAGCGGCACGCTTGCCCTTGCCCTTCCTGTGGACGAACGCGCGGACCTGTTCCGGGGTGGGTAGTTTGCCCGTGACGTCGAGAGAGACGCGACGCGCGAACTCCTCGTCGGTCGTCGGCGGAGCTGCGGCCGTCTTCGCGGTCGTCAGCCCCTTCTCCAGCATGGCGTCGATCGCGGCGGAGTCGAGCGTCGGGGGCGTGATGGTCCTCGCGGGGCGCGAGGCGATGGCAGCGGGGGACTTGGTACCGCCCTCTGCGCCGTCCCGCACGTCTTCACGAACGGCCGCCTGCAGTTGCTGGAAGGCCTTGATGACCTCGCTCGCCTTGTCGCCGGGCGCCTCGGCCCGCGTGGACAACCCCAGGGCGGGGGCGAGCACCAGGGCCGCCGCGACCCGCCCGAGCCACCGTCCTGCCTCGTCGCGATTTTTCGCCATACCCCAACCGTCCTTTCGGATTCCGACCGATTGCCGCTCTCTCCCGGCTCATCCCGGACCGGCGTCACCCGCAGGCCCTTGCCGACATACTAGCACTGACGCTTGCAATTTACACGTGTTAAACCCCAGTCACTCGCGCGTGTGTCGTTGCCGTTGTGCGAATTCACCAACCTCACGGGAATTTTTTTTTCGGGATAATGAACGCCGGCGCGTTGACGAGACGCGGGCACGTCCTAGGTTGCTCGTGGAGGACGACCGACCGACCGACCGAGCGAGCGCCGTCGGGAGACTCGATCCGCCCGCCGACCACGGCTGCCAATGTCGCCCACCGACGCCCTCGCCCGTGGAATCGCGGGTCCCGCCAGGCCTCCTCGCCGCCGTGGATTGGACATCCGAGGCACTCGCCGTTTTTCGCTCCAGACGCCACCTGCATCGCTCTTGGTCGCGATCGTGGCCCGGGGCCTGGCCGTCGTTGCCGGCATCCTGACGCCCGGGGCCCGCGCGGGCCGGCGATGCAGCCCCGTGTGCGGCTGCCCACTCGCGACGCCTCGCACGGCTTTCGGACCGAAGGACCCCCGATGAGCTCCATGGACTTCAGCGACACGCGCGGGCGATCGGAAGACGCGCGGGCATGCGACCTCTTCGAGCGGCAACTGCGGGCGAGTCACGTACGGGCCGACCGCCTCTTCCTCGCCCTGCTCCTGATCTAGTGGACGGCGGCCATCCTCACCGCGAGGCTGATCTCCCCGATCTCATGGGCGGGCACGACCGAGCGGGTCCACGTCCACGTCTGGACGGCGCTGCTGCTCGGGGGGGCGATCGCCGCGCTGCCGATGTTCCTGGCCTGGGCCAGGCCCGGTACGGCCGCGACGCGCCACGTCATCGCGGTCGCCCAGATGCTCATGGGCGCCCTGCTCATCCACCTCAGCGGCGGCCGGATCGAGGCGCACTTCCACGTCTTCGCCTCGCTCGCCTTCCTCGCGATCTATCGCGACTGGCGCGTGCTGGTGACCGCGACGATCGTCGTGGTCCTGGATCATTTCTTCCGGAACATCTTCTGGCCTCGCTCCGTCTTCGGCGTCCTGACGACGAGCCCCTGGCGATGGCTCGAACACGCCGGATGGGTGCTCTGCGAGGACATCGTCCTCGTCTTCGGCTGCCTCTCATCGGTGCACAAATTGCGCCTGTTCGCCGACCGCCAGGCGGAGACCGAGGCGTCGCGGGAGCGGATCGAGCGGGCCAATGACGCCCTCCAGATCGAGGTCGCCGAACGCCGGAAGGCCGAAGAGGAAGCCTTGCGAGCCCGCGGGGCGGCCGAGTCCGCCAGCCGCACCAAGAGCGAATTCCTGGCGAACATGAGCCACGGAATCCGCACCCCCATGAATGGCATCCTCGGCATGACCGAGCTGGCCCTCGACACCGAGCTCTCGCCCCGGCAGCGCGAGTACCTGGGCATCGTCCAATCTTCGGCCGAGGCCCTGCTCACGCTCATCAGCGACATCCTCGACTTCTCCAAGATCGAGGCCGGCAAGCTCGACCTGGACCCGGTCCCCTTCGAACTCCGCGGCACCTTCGAGGAGACGATGGGCACGCTGGCGCACCGGGCGCACTCCACGGGGCTCGAGCTGGCCTGCCGGATCGCCCCCGACGTCCCCGACGCCCTCGTCGGCGACCCGGGCCGGCTTCGGCAGATCCTCGTCAACCTCGTCGGCAACGCGATCAAATTCACCGAGCGCGGCGAGGTCCTGGTCGATGTCCGGCGGGAACAGATCGCCGGAGGGGGGGTCGGCCTCCGCATCTCCGTCGCCGACACGGGCATCGGCATCGCTCCCGAGAAGCAATGCGCCATCTTCGAGCCGTTCGAACAGGCGGATGGCTCGATGACCCGCCGCTACGGCGGCACCGGCCTGGGGCTGGCAATCTCCGTCAAGCTGGTCGAGCGGATGGGCGGTCGAATCTGGGTCGAGAGCGAGCCCGGCCGTGGCAGCACCTTCCACTTCACCGTCCGGCTCGAACGACAGCCCAGCGACGACAACCGCCGGGGGATGCGAATCCTGCCGGGCCTGGAAGACATGCCCGTGCTCATCGTGGATGACAACGCCACCAACCGACGCATCCTCGAGGAGGTCTTGACCAACTGGGGGGCGCGCCCCGTCTCCGTCGCCGGGGGGCCGGAGGCCCTCGCGGCCCTTCGCGCGGCCTCGGAGCGCGGCGAGCCGTTCCCCATCGCCCTGATCGACGGCATGATGCCCGAGATGTCCGGGCTCGACCTGGCGGAGCGGGTTCGGGCCGACCGCGACCTGGCGGGCCTCGACTTGCTGATGTTGACCTCCGCGGGTGGTCCGGACGACACCGGCCGGTATCTGTCCCTCGGCCTTTCCGCCTGCCTGTCCAAGCCCATCCGGCAATCCGAGCTGTACGACGCGCTCATGAAGGCCCTCGATACCCCCGGGAAGGCCAGGGATGGGGCCACAGCACTCCAGTCCGTAGACGAGAGGCGGTCGGCTCCGGCCGCGACGACGGGCGGCCTGCACCTCCTGCTGGCCGAGGACCAGGTCGTCAACCAGAAGGTCGCCGTCCGGATGCTCGAGGGGCTGGGGCACTCCGTGATCGTCGCCGTCAACGGCCGCAAGGCGCTCCAGGCGTTGGAGACATGCCGGTTCGACGCCGTCCTGATGGACGTGCAGATGCCGGAGATGGACGGGGGCGAGGCCGTCAAAGCCATCCGCGCCGGCGAGCGAGGCACGGGGTTCCGTCTGCCGGTCATCGCCCTGACCGCCCATGCGATGAAGGGGGATCGCGAGCGATTCCTGTCGTCGGGCTTCGACGCCTACCTGTCCAAGCCCATCCGGGCCAAGGAGCTGAGCCGGGTGCTGCAGGAACACGCGGCCCGGACCGCCGTCGAGGCCCCCCAGGCGGGCGCGGAACCGGCGTGGGAGCAGTTGCTGACCATCTGCGCCGGCGACCCCGAGTTCGCCGGCGAGGTGGCCGAGGTCTTCCTGGCGACGGCCCCTCGGCTGGTCGCGGGGATCTCCGGCGCCATCGAGGCGGGCGACGCGGATCGGCTAGCCGCCGAGGCCCACGGCCTGAAGGGGATCAGCCTGACCATCGGCGCGGAGGAGCTGGGCAGGACCAGCCGGGTGTTGGAAGAAGCCGGCCGCCGGTCCGACCTCTCCGGTGCCCGGGCCACGGCGCCGGAGTGCCAGGCGGCCTGGGAAGTCCTGAGGGTGGCCCTCGTCGGCCACGCCCGGAGGTGAGCATTCCGAAAATCATGGCGGATCGACGTGGCTGGCGCGGATCGTGCATCGCGATCAGGACGGAAGGCAAGACGGAATCGCCGGGGCTTGCCAGGGTCGGTCGTGATGGCCAAGCCGGGCGGCGACACGTCGAGGAGGCAGACGAGACATGAAGATTCTGATCGCCGAGGATCAATATGTATCGGCCCTCTTCCTGCGCCGAACGCTGGAACGGATGGGCCACGAAGTCACCGTGGTGGGCGACGGCGAAGCGGCCTGGGAGGCCGTCCGGGGGGGCGACGTCCCGCTGCTGATCTCCGACTGGATGATGCCGAAGCTCGACGGCCCCGGCCTCTGCCGCCGCATTCGGGAAGCCGGGGGTGATCCCTACACGTACATCATCTTGCTGACCTCGCGAGAGAGCCGCGAGGACAAGCTGGAGGGACTCCGGGCCGGGGCCGACGATTTCCTGATCAAGCCGCCCGATGCCGACGAACTGGCGGTCCGGCTGGAGATCGCCGGGCGGATCATCAATGTGCATCAGGTGCTCGCGCAGAAGAACGTGCGGCTGTCCGAGCTGGCGACGATCGATGAACTGACGCAACTCAAGAACCGGCGGCGGTTCAACGAGGACCTGGAGCACCACGTGACGCTCTCGATCCGCGGCGGCATGCCCCTTTCGTTGATCATCCTCGACGTCGACCGCTTCAAGCAGTACAACGACACCTTCGGCCACCCGGCGGGCGACGAAGTCCTCCGGGGGGTGTCGGCCTCCCTCCGAGCATGCGTGAGAGAGCACGACCTGGTGGCCCGCTTCGGGGGAGAAGAGTTCGTCGTGCTGTTGCCATCGACCGACGCCGACACGGCCCTCGTCGTGGCGGAGCGGATTCGGGCCGCGATCGCCGCCCGGACCTGGCCCTTCGGCACCGTGTCCGCCAGCCTCGGGGTCGCCACCGCACACTCGGAGCGTGCCGAATCCCTGGCGAGCCTGGTCGACCAGGCCGACCAGGCCCTCTACCGTGCCAAGCGAGCGGGTCGCGATCGAGTCGCCCACTACCAAGAGGGGGCGGACCTCTCGGGCGAGCCCCTCCACGAGTGGGACCTCGCGACCTCGACCAACCCGCCCACGGCCTGACCAGGGCAGGCTGGCCGCGTTTCGCGGAGAATCCGCCGACGATCAGAGATTCGGGGTGTTCACCCCGGCGGGACCGGGCAGGACGGGTGCTCGCTCTTCCGTCCGCAGCATCGCCACCACCATCACCACCAGGACCACGAAGCTGACGACGGCCATGAGCCCGTTCGGCATGAAGAGGCGATTCCTCAGGGCGTAGCGATAGCCGAAGAAGAGGAACAGCCCGATCGCCAGCGTTGCGCCCAGGGGGACGCCGAACTGGTATTGCATCGTCGAGAGCACCAACGCCGCGACGGCGGCCGCGGCGCTGACCAGGCCGGAGATGAGCGATGGTCGGCTTCGCGCTTTCACGAAGCCCATCACCCCCCCCATGGCGAGGAGAACGGCGTAAATCCCCAGGGTGAACTGCGCCACGAACAAACTGGTCATCGTCGATCTCGGTCGTGTGCGGTAGGGGCGAGCGTAACCGGGGTAGCGGCCTGAAATTGCGTCCCTACTGTAGAGGCGGGGCCGCGCCGCGTCAACCGGCCAGATTCGGGGCATGGGCCGCCCATGCGTATGGGAGCTCGGCTCGTCAAGGACGGGTCACAGAGGGCTCGATTTCATCTCAACCCAAACGCGGAGACGCGCCCCGGACCGAGAAGGGTCCGGGGCGCGTCGATGATGGGATCGGATCGCCTCGAAAGTTCGATTCCGAATCAGGACCGAAGTCCTCCCGCCGTCCTCAAGGCGTGCTCCCGGGCCCGGGGGGTGTGACCGCCGAGCCTGGCGCTTCGGGGGGGGCAACTGGTTGCCCACCCGGCGGGGGCGGAGCGACCACGCCCGGCATCGCTCCCGCTCCACCGGGATCCTGCATGACACCCGCCCCGCCGGCATCCGCGTCGGGCACCGGGGGATCGTTCGTCAACGGGCTCGAGTTGATATCCGTCGGCCTGCCCATCCTGTTCTGGATCGGGTTGATCGCCCCCTGCGCCGGCGGGACGAGCAACGCGCCCGTACCGCCCGGTGGAGCTTCAATCCCCATCGACTGCATCCGGGCCCTCTGCGTGGCCGCCTGGGTGTTGGCCCAGGGGAAGTCGGGGCCGGGGGCGAAGTACTGGACGTCGTCGTGCATGTACTTGCCCGATGGCAACGTCATGCCCGCATATTCCACCTGGCAGCCGGTCGACGGCAGGAGCCAGCCGATGGCCAACCCGCTCCAGAGCAAGAAGCGCCGGCGGCTTGACAGACGCGACGATCCCGTATGGGGGGACCACATCGTTTCCACCCTCCTTGGGCCTCTCGGCGGCCATCCTGGGCCGCCGACGGTGAGTCCGTTCCAACCCGATGCCTGAGGTCGCCACGTTCGGTCAGCGCGGTCTTCGGGTTTCCATCACACAGAGGGAATCGGACGATCGGGACGGTCGAGCCCAATAATTCCGCCGCGACTCCGGAAATGAGCACGCGGAACCCGATCGGGCGTCCGAGAGTCTCCCCCCCGACTCGCTCAGGGTCTCGCGGTCGCGCGATCCAGGAACCGGGTGGCCGCATGCATGATCGCCTCTTCCGTGGCCTCGGCGCGAGGGAGCTCCGCGGTGATCCGCCCCTCGCAGAGGACCAGGATCCGGTCCGAGACGGTGAGGAGCTCGGGGAGCTCGCTGGACGTCATCACGATCGCCATGCCCGCCTCGGCCAGGCGGCGGATCAGGACGTAGATTTCCGCCTTGGCGCCGACGTCGATGCCCCGGGTCGGCTCGTCGAGCAGGAGGACCTTCGGCTCCGACAGCAGCCAGCGGGCGAGGATGCATTTCTGCTGATTGCCCCCGGAGAGGCTCGTGATCGAGGCGCCACCGCCGGGGGTCTTGATCGCGAGCCGATCGATCGAGCTGCTCACCGCGCGGGACTCGGCGCGGCGGTCGATCACGCCGGCGACCGCCAGGGCATCGAGGTGGCGGATCGTGATATTCTCGGCCACGGTCATCCGGTCGAAGAGGCCGAGCGTCTTGCGGTCCTCCGTCACCAGCGCGACGCCGGCGGCGATGGCCTGCTGGGGGCCCCGGAAGCGGACGGCCGCGCCGTCGAGCACGATCGTCCCCGACGGCGCGACCGGGGTGGCGCCGAAGAGGGCCTCGAGCAGCTCGGTCCGCCCCGCGCCGAGGAGGCCGGCGATGCCCACCACCTCGCCGGCGCGGACCTCGAAGCGCAGGTCCACGAGCGCCGGGCGGCCGCTATCGGGGGGGCTGGGGAGCGAAAGGCCCTCGACCCGGAGCAGCGCCTTGCCCGCGACCGAGTGGTCGTCGAAGGCCATCTCGGCGATCTCGCGCCCGACCATCCACCGGACGACCTGCGCCGGCTCGGTCCCCGCGCGGTCGACGGAGGAGACCAGCGCCCCGTCGCGGAGCACGGTCACGCGGTCGGACAGGGCGAACACCTCGTTCATCTTGTGCGAGATGTAGATGACGGTCGAACCCGCCCGACGCAGGTCGTCGATCACCCGGAAGAGCCGGGCGACCTCGGCGTCGGAGAGCGCCGAGGTCGGCTCGTCCATGATCACGATCTCGGCGTCGAAGGCCAGCGCCTTGGCGATCTCGACCATCTGTTGGTCGCCGATCCGGAGGTCGCCGACCCGTGCCCGCGGAGAGATCGGCGTCCCCAGCCGGTCGAAGAGCCGGCGCGCCTCGGCCTCCATCGCGCGCTCGTCGAGCAGGCCGAGCCCGCGGGTCTTCTCGCGTCCGAGAAAGATATTGGCGGCGACCGACAGCTCGGGGACGAGGTTCAGTTCCTGGTGGATGATCCGGATGCCGACATCCTCCGCGTCGCGCGGGCCGGAGAATGCCCGCTCGCGACCGTCCAGCACGATCCGACCCTCGTAGTCGACGATCGCCCCGGCCAGGATCTTCATCAGCGTGCTCTTGCCCGCGCCATTCTCGCCGCAGAGGGCGTGCACCTCTCCGGCACGGGCGTCGAACGTCACGTCGCGGAGCGCGTGCGAGCCGCCGAAGTGCTTGCTGATGTGCTCCATCCGGAGCCGGACGTTCTCGGGAGGGAGGCTCATTCGGGGGTCCGTCGGCGCGATTGTTCCGGGGGATGGCTCGGTGGCGACCCGATCGCCGAGGGGCTCGCACCCTCCCCGGCACCGTCATGGTCATGGTACGCCCTGGCGCCGAGGCACGGAAGGGGCCGGTCGCGGCCTCGCACGACGTTGCGTGGCGATCCGTATGGCGGCGGTCGGCAAGCCGGAGGAGGACGGACATGCCGGCCGCCCGACACGGACGATCGAGGAGGAAGAAGTCGACTGATCAGAATACGGGAATTTCGACGATGGCCACCGGCACCCGGGGCGGTTCCTGTTAAGACGTGAGCAATCGCAAACACAGCCATTCGTCGATAGGCATCGATTCCGCGGACGGCCGGGGTCCCACGATCACCGTAACGGCAGCGTACGCGAATCACCACCAGAATTCGGTGCGGATCACTCGGAGCATGGAGTTCAGGAGGATTTCGCCGATCAGCTTCCGCCCGCAGGCGATCCGCGCGTGGCCCGTCATGCCGGGGCGGAGCCCGGTGCCTCGGTCGTCGAGATCGCAATAGACGACGAAGGTCGCCTGCACCTCGGCCTTCTCGGCCTTCGACGCCCGGGGCGCGATCCGGCCGACCCGGGCCCGGAAGGTCTCGTAGGGCAAGGCACGCGCCTTGAGGACGACCGGCTGACCGGGGCGGATCCGCGCCTCGTCCTGCTCGGCCACGACGACCTCATATTCCAGGGCGTCCGGGGACTCGATCTCGCAGATCAGGTCCCCCTCCCGGAGGTACTGGCCGACCTTCTCCTTCAGCCGGGGCGTGGCGACCAGGCCGCCCACCGGGCTCGTGACCTCCACGCGGCCGACCAGGCCTTCGAGGTATCGCGCCTCCTCCTGCAAGAGTGCGAGGCGAGCCCGCTCGGCCTCGATCTCCTCGGGCCGGGCCCCCATCTCCAGGAGAGCCAGGGCCGCGCGCGCCTCGGCCAGCTTCTGCTCGCGGAGCGAGAGCTCGGCCTCGGCCTCCTGGGTCCCCGACGCCTCTCGGGCGCGCTTCCGGGCCTCGGACTGCCTGAGCTGGGCCTGGGCGACCCGCCACTTCGTCTCCGCCTCGCGCAGCTGCTCGCGGGACTCGGCCCCCCGATCGGCCAGCTTCCTCGCCCGGGCGAGGCCCGCGGCGGCGGCGTCCTGCTCGACGCGGGCCCGGGTGAGTTCTTCGTTCAGTTGCATCAGCTCCTCCTCGAAGGCCCGATGCGCCTGCTTCAGGTCCCGGCGCCCCAGTTCGAGCCAGGCCTCAGCCCGCTTGACCCGGGCACGCTGCTCCTCCACCTCCTCGGGGCGCGGGCCCACCTGGAGGAGTCGGAGCTTGGCCTCGGCCTCCTCCACCTGGGCCCGCTTCTGGGCGATCCGACTCTCGAGGTCGGGCACCTCCAGTCGGGCAAGCGAGATGCCCGGCGAGACCCGGTCCCCTTCGTCGAAGTCGATCTCCCGGAGGAAGCCGGCGATCCGGGCCCGGATCTCGGCCCGCCGCGTCGGGCGGACCGTGAACGCGCCACCGACCCGCTCGTCCATCCGCGCCGTGGACAGGACGATCGAGAGGGCCACCACGGCCATCGCCCAGGAGACCGCCCGCTTGCGCCGCGACCTGATCATCTTCCCGAACTCCCCGGCCGTGAAGCCATCGAATTGACCCCGCACCATCGCTAGACCGAGCGCCGTCATCCAGGCGATCCCGAGCGCGCCGCCCCGGCCCGACAGCAACCCTCTGAGCCCCGCGAGCACGAGGGCCGTGAAGAAGAGCGCATACAGCCAGCTCGCCATGCCGAAGCCGAGCAGGAACCGGCCCCGCGGCTGGAGCCCCGGCCGAGGGCCGCCCCAGAGCGCCCAGCGCAGGTGGCCCATCCAGGCGTCCCAGGCCCGCTTCCGAAGGTTCGGCATCTCCAGCCAATCGCTCAGGATGTAGTAGCCATCGAGCTTCAGCAACGGGTTAAAGTTGAAGAGCACCCGGATCCCGCAGATCGAGAGCACCACCCAGGCCACGTAGTTCGGCAGGCTGTCCGGGAGTGTCACCCGCCAGGCGAAGACCGCGACGGCCCACAGCACGAGGTCGCAGTAGCCGCCGGCGATCGTCACCCAAAGCCGCTTCCAGCGCTCGCGGAAGAGCCAGGCGTCCGACACGTTGCAGAAGAAGCAGGGGAGGCCGTACATCAGCAGGAAGCCCACCTCGTGGACCTCGCCGCCGTAACGCTTGCACGTCAAGCCGTGGGCGAACTCGTGGAGGGTCGTCACCGTCACCATCGTGACCCAGGCCAGCGCCAGCGT
>JAABUS010004335.1_pt1 | contig 20668 bp, 19 predicted proteins | sample 5560161 | NCBI WGS metagenome assembly JAABUS01 (sample SAMN10711885, study PRJNA513376) | rock metagenome | isolation source: Antarctica rocks | place: Antarctica: Victoria Land, Trio Nunatak nord | collected 2016-01-04
ATGCGAAGTCGCCTACCGCACAGCGGATGCTGAAGTACGCGTTCAACATGATCGACGACGGGTTGGTCGGCCAGCAGCTCTTCGCCGGCGAGGCCACCAGGTTGGCGTACATGACCGACGAGGCGGTCGAGGGCCGCGACGCTTTCCTGGAGAAGCGGGAACCGGACTTCGGCCCGTACCCGCACTACTACTGACCCCCCGCGGAATCTCAGCCGGTGGTGGAGGTGAGCAGGCGGAGAGTGTCCCCATCCCTGTCCCACTCGATCAGGCCCTCTTCAGCGAAGGCGCGAAGCCAGCCCTCCATCGGCCAGATTCCCCAGCGCCGGCGGAAGACCTGAGCGTTGGCGACGATGTCGGCCAGATGCCTACGCGGCGGGTCCTCGATCGGGTGGTACTGGTGCCAGGCCCAGGCCCCGCCGACCCAGGAGAACGGCATGCCGAGTTGGCGTGCGGTGAATGCCAGGTCGGTGTCCTCGCCGCCGTAGCCCACGTAGTCCTCGCAGAATCCACCGAGCGCGGCGAAGTCCGTGCGACGGATCGCGAAGGACAGCGACCAGAACAGCTCATACCGGCCCTCAAGAACCAGGGCGACGTCGTCTGGGACCGGGCGCGCGGGGTGCGGTACGGCGAGGCGGGCGAGCTCATCGGTATCGGCAGTCTCAGCGCGGATCGCCTCCGGTAGATAGCCCACCGGTCCAGCCAGCAGCCCGCCTGACTGTTGAGCCATCCAGCGGTATCGCTCGACCAGCTCCGGGCACGGAATGCAGTCCACGTCGAGAAAGATCAGCAGATCAGCCGAGGTCGCGGCGGCGCCCGCATTCCGCGCAGCAGCCAGCGGCAACCGCTCTCGATCATCCGCCGAAGGCAGCACCATCTCGACCATCACCACTGGTGGCCCGGGCGACATGTCCCGCCATGGGTCAGCCCCGCCCATTCGGACGATGACGTGTTCGACCTTCCCGGCCCCGCGGATCAGCCGCTGACCAGCCAGACCTCGACGCATCCCAGCAAGGTGCGCGATCCGGTCGCGCACCGTGGTGATGACGGCTATGTCGGCCACGCTCAGCGCACACCTACGACGGATCGTCGGGCTCGGCTACGGCGGTCCCGGCCAGACAGCTCCAGCAACGCCGCTGCCATGGTGGCCGAACCGCGACCGTCGGAGTAGGCCGACCAACCGGTGCCGCCGAGGGACTGTGCCCGGTCGAGCAGCCGCGGCCAGGAATCGCGATCTGGCCACGCCGGCACCGATAGGCAAAGCCAATGCCGCACCAGCGCGGCTGCCTGGGCCTGCTGTTCGCCGAAGGGCCGGTGCTGGGGTACGGCGATCAGTGGGCGGCCAGCCGCCGCGACGTCCGCGACGGCCGCATCACCGGGTGCGGCGACCACCACGTCGGCACGGCAGAGCACCGGCCAAGGATCGGCGATCCACCCGAGGCGCTCGATCACCCCCCCGCCAGCATCGCCGTTGAGGCCTTGACCGCGCGGCGAGCGGCCCACGAGATGCCAGTGCGTCTCCGGTACGGCGGCGGCTTCACGCAGCGCGGCTTCGGTCATCGAGTCCCCGCCCCGGCCGAGCATCAGGACGACGCAGCGACCCGGCCGCGCGCATCGGCCCCGCACCCGGTCACGACCATCGAAGCGGGACACAGGCCCCACCCACACGGTCTTGTCGAGCCAGCGCTGCGGCCATCGGCCATGGGTCAGCCGCGGCCAGGGAGCGATGATCGTAGATGCCACGTCGTAGCCAAGCGCGTGCGCACGATCCAGCCTCTGACCGCGCATGGCTACGGCCACCGGTGGGATCGAGAGCAACCGGGCCAGCAGCAGCACCTCTACCGACACGTCACTGACCAAGGTTGAGCAATGCTGCTCCTCTGCCCATCGTACGATCTGACAGTTTCGCTGTCGTAACCCACTGTGCCCCAATGGAGCCCAGTGCAGGCTGTCGGATGCCGTGACATCGCCTTGGGCGGGCGGCACATCGTCACGGGCAAGGCGGAGTTGGTTGATCGGCACCGGGGACTCTGCCGAGCTGAGAACCGTCATGTCGGCGCCGAGATGAGCCGCGAGTGCAGCTGCACGATGCAGGTGCCCAGACCCGACATGATGTGCGTAGTAACCGATCACGGCTGGCTCACCGACGTCCTCGGCCGAACCCGCCCACGGTCGCGAAGCACATGTGTTGCGGTCGGCGCTTCGGGTTGAGGAGGGACGAGGCCGCGGTAGAGATCCACGTAGGCATCCACCATCTTTTGCACATCACAGGTCTGTTCGGCGCGCGCCCGAACGACGCCGCGGTCCAGCGACATCGCCACCCGGATCGAACCGGCCAGGGCCGCAACATCTCCTGGGGCGGCCAGACTGCCGCTGCGCGCATCCAGGACATCCGGGACCGCTCCGCGGGCGAAGGCGGCCACCGGCGTGCCGACGGCCAGGGACTCCGCGATCACCAGGCCGAATGGCTCGTCCCAGCAGGGACTCACCACCGCGACCGCGGAGGCACCGACGATCGACACCAGGTCGCTATGCCCCAGATGACCCACCCAGGTCGCTCCACGTCCAAGGCGCGGAGCGATCTGCTCGTCGAAGTAGCGTCGGTCAGATGCCGGGCCGGCCAGCACGAGCGGGACCCCCGCCATTGCTGCTGCGTCGATGGCAAGATGCGCGCCTTTCTCCGGGACCAGCCTTCCCGTCCAGACCGCTTGTGGCCCACCGGGTCCCGGGACCCACCGCTCAAGGTCGACTCCATTGCCGATCACCGGGATGGATCCCAGTGCGGACGCCCAGGCCCGCGCCGTCCACGGCGAGACTGCGACGGGGAGAATCTGTCGACCGCCATGCAACGCAGATTCCAACCACGGCGTGGGTGGGGTGTGCAGGCTCAACACGGGCGGCCGAGGCAGCAGATCAGCCATCGCCACTGGCAGATAGTGCAGACAGTTGAGTTGGACAACGTCAAAGCAGTCCTGGTCGGCCAGCCGGAGCATCAAACGCTGATACGCGTGGTGCTCGCGGAGGAACTCCTCCGGCGGCATCGACACGTCCCCGCGTGCCCGGGCGGAGGGCCTGAAGCCGATGTCATCCAGGAGTTCGACGCGTCCGATCGTGGGATCCGAGCCCTTGCCGGCAAAGACTGTGACGTCGTGGCCTCGTCGGGTGAGCAGGGAGGCGAGCGTCCAGGTGTGGGCCTCCATGCCCCCGGCGAACGGCTCGGCGATGGGGAACCGGACGCCGGCAACCAATGCGATCCGTAGACACGGGGCCGGGGTGGTCATTTCAGGACGTCCCGGTAGATCGCCTCGTGGGCGTTGGCGATGTGTCTCCGCTGCGCGGTACGGGTTGCCACGCTCAACGCGGCCGCCCGGCCCGTCGTTCGGGCGGCGAGCACCGCCCGGCGGAGCGAGCCAGCGTCCAACCCGGATTCGTCCAACCCGAAGGAAAACACCGGGCCTTGTTCGGCGTAGTAGCCGCAGGTCGGCGCAACGACCGCCGTACCCACGTCCCGGCACGCCTCGAGCCAGCCGGAGTGAGTCCCGTACCGGTATGGCAGGACCGAGACATCCAGGGCTGCAAGGTAATCCCACAACTCCGCATCGGAGAAGAAGTCGTGCACCACGACCTGAGCGCCGCGAGCCGCTGCCGCGCGCAGGGCGTCGACCACGGCTGGGTCATGCCGATCACCGTCTGCCTCGGCGACGTCGCGGTGGATGTCGACCCGTAGCCGGGCATCGCCCATCTCCTCCACGGCGTCCATCAGGGCGGTGATCGTCGGCCGGCCGGACATGCAGGGCCGCATGCTTTTCAGGTGCAGACCCACAAGGAAGGGTCGCGACCCAGTCCCCGCGGGGGGGTCCTTGAATGCCAAAGCCGCCCGGATCTGGCGACGATGCAGTTCGACCAGGTCGAGGATGTGCGGGTGGGGCAGTACCCGGGAGACCCGCCCCCACCGGTATTCGATTTCGGCCGCCGCACCGGGCGTGAGCGTGATCAGCGCGTCCGCAGCCGGAATGAGGATGTCGAGGTGCTCGTCGTGGGGCACCCGCGTCTCGTGGTGCGGATTCCGGAGATCGTGCACGGTTTGGACCAGCGGCTTGCCGTACTCGCGCAACACATTGACCAACTCGCGCAGCAGGTCCGGCGCGCAGGCATCGAAGCCGAAGTGGATGTGGAAGATGTCGAAGTCGTCGGCATTGGCCCGTACCCAGTCGGGGTCCAGCATGGCCGGTGGCCACCACGGCATCGTCGGGTCGGGCAGACGCCGCACCGGATCACGACGGGACGCGGCAGCGGAGTCGGGCTCGGGGTGGCTCAGGTGCCGGACGTAGACATGGTCGGCCGGGATAGAGGCAATGCGCAGCGGCGCGGTCTCGATGGATGCTGAGGTACCAGCGGCAGGCGTCAGCACTAGGTCCGGGGCAGTCACCGCGTAGTGTCCTTCCTCCCCGCCGCCAGTGGTGCCACAGCTTACGTTGTAAGCTGCCAGAGAGGACCTTACGTTGTAAGCAAGCCTGAACACAAGAGGCCTGGCGTCCCCAAGGAACCGGTACCCGACTCAGTGACTTTAAATCACGTCGACCGCACATCGGCCCTACGGAGACCAGTCGTCGGCTGGTTTCGACGGTGGCCGCAGCCCTCCCCTGACTCTGTCTCCGTCTTCCCGCTCACCTACCAAGGCGAATGTCTGGGCTCACTCGCCACAGGCAGCCGTACCCCGGGAGCCTCCGCTGTCAGCGCGTTCGTTGTCGTCCGGGAATAGCCAGCACGAGCAGCGCGAATCCGGCGACCGCGAACACGGTGCGTGCGGCATGAGCGGTCAGCCAGGACGAGCGTAGATCCTGCCAGTCCACAGGCGGCGCGGCTGGCTGCCAGGACATGATCTCGTCGTTGATCGGGAAGTGTACGACGACAGTGACGAGCAAGCCGACAACCAGGCACGCCACGGCGGCCAGGACAAGCCGGCGAGTACGCGGAGTCCGCCACGACGCGGCCAGCGCAGCCAGGGTCGCTAGCAACGCGAGCCCGCCGATCGGCGGCAGCGCCTGCGTGTAGGCAGGAGTGATTGCCTGGTGATAAGCGATCCAGAGCTCAGCGGAGCTGCCCAACGAGGCTTCACTCAGCCAGGTCGCCAGGATCGCTCCGGCGAGTACACCGCTCAGGATGATCGCCACCCGATGGGCAACGCCGAGCAGCAGCGGAACCGGGGCGGAACCGGTCGTCGGCGGCGTCGGCGTCGGCGTCGGGCGAGGTCGCAGTTCTTGGGAATTAGCCATGACTTCCTCTTCCATATATTGATCCGAAGCTTCTTCGGACGGATATAACGTTGCATAGTGGACCGACGTCGTCCAGACACCGAATGAAGAGGCCGACAACCATGTGACAGAGGCGGCGGTTTCGCGACCTCGGCCACCCCGGTCTCGGTCAGTAGCTGAGTGGCTGGCCGGCAAGAAAGAGCCGGCACCACGTCTCAGCAAGCCACTGTTCGAATCTCGGTGGGTCCCAGCCACGCTCGTGGACCAGTAGGTAGTAGAACTCAGCGGAATTCATGCTCCAGACGACGTCGGCGATCTCATCGACGTGCAGACCAGGCCGCAGATCCCCGGTGGCGATGAGGTCTTGGGCGAGGGAACGCATGTTCCTCGCCCGACGGGCGTCGATCTCATCGCGCATCCGGGCGAGTTCGGGAGCCTGGGCAGCCGCGTCGCGCAGGGCGAGGTGCAGCGCGCCCAGACGCTCCCCGATGGCGCGCACTCCGGCCGCGTAGGTCTCCAGCTTCTCCTGCGCGCGGGCCTGCTCTTTCATGCGACGCACATAGTCGCGTTCCTCGGCGGGCACCGCCTCGTCCGTACCTGACAACGCGGTCTCTAAAAGCAGGCGGAAGATCACCGGCTTCGCGCCCACGACGGCGTACACGGTGTCTACCGCGACCCCAGCCTGGGCGGCAATCTGCGCGACGGTCGTCGCGGCGAACCCTTGCTCGATGAACAGCCGGCGTGCGGCCGCCAGGATGCCCGACCGGGTCCGCCGGGCCTGTTCGGCCCGCAGCTTTGAGCGGTAGACACGGCTCTTGACGTCGTCGGGCATGAGTCCTATCTTACTGCTATTAGTCCGAGGTATATTCGGATGATTCACCTCCATGGACGAGGAGACGATATGCAGGATCAGCGGCCGAACGGCGTGGTCGTACGAGCTCCCGGGGGAGGTCCGGCCACCTGGGCCATGGGCTCGTTGTTCGAACGGCTTGCCTCGGGCCGGGAAACCGGTGGGGCCTTCGATCTGACTCTGGCTACCCAGCCTCCCGGTATCGCGCCACCACTGCACGTCCACACGCGCGAGGCAGAAGCCTTCTACGTACTCGAGGGGACGATCGTCTACCAAGCCGGCGACGAATTTCACCACTTGGCTGCCGGGTCGTTCATCTACCTTCCACAAGGCGTGCCGCACGCCTTCCGCATCACCGGCACCACGCCGGTGCGTTTCCTGAGCTTCGATTTCCCCGCCGGGCTGATGGACCTCTACGACGAGGTAGGCATGCCGGCCACAGAACGCAGGCTGCCTGGGGCCGACGGCTTTTCGATCGATGAAGAGATTCCGCGCTGGAGCGAGATCAGCCCCCGCTACGGGCTGCAAGTCGTCGGTCCTCCTATCCCGGCTGACGTCTGACTTGACGAGGACGGGCACGACGGCCGTTGCTTCCCCTACGGCGACCGATGCGCTGTACCGCGCGTCATCGGTGAACAGGCGCTCGACCGCCTGTCGCACGTAGACGGGATGGGTGGGCATGGAGGCGACGCGGAACAACTTACGACGTGAACTAGCTGCGTCGACCCGGCTCTGTCGCCGGGCACTGCCCCGCGAATACCCACTTCGGCACACTTCCAACCCGAGGACAATGAGCAGCCGGGCCCCTACGGTGACAGCCATGAGCGATCCGACGAGGTCTCCGACCGACGACGCACTCTTCCTCGCGGAGGAGTCATGAGAACCGGCACGGCGCGGATCGGAGTCACCGGGCTCGCGGTCATGGGCCGCAACCTGGCCCGCAACCTGGCGCGCAGCGGCTTCACGGTGGCCGTGCACAACCGGTCGTACACCAAGACCAAGAGCCTGGTCGACGATCACGGTGACGAAGGTGAGTTCGTCCCCAGCGAGAAGATCGACGACTTCGTCGCCTCCCTGGAGAAGCCACGGACGATCATCGTGATGGTCAAGGCCGGTGACCCCACCGATGCGGTCATCGACGAGTTGGCGCCGCTGCTGGACGAGGGCGATGTCGTCATCGACTGCGGCAATGCCCAGTTCAGCGACACCCGACGCCGGGAGGCCGCGCTGCGCGAGTTGGGCCTGAACTTCGTCGGCGCCGGAGTGTCCGGCGGCGAGGAGGGCGCGCTGCTGGGACCGAGCATCATGCCCGGCGGATCGGAGGAGGCATACGAGCGCCTCGGTCCGGTCTTCGAGAAGATCGCCGCGCAGGTCGACGGCACACCTTGCTGCATCCACATCGGCCCGGACGGCGCCGGCCATTTCGTGAAGATGGTGCACAACGGCATCGAGTACGCCGACATGCAGCTGATCGCTGAGGCCTACGACCTGCTGCGTGAGGGACTCGGTATCGAGCCCGCCGAGGTCGCCGACATATTCCGGGCATGGAACGAGGGCGACCTCGAGTCCTTCCTGATCGAGATCACCGCAGACGTGTTGGCGCACAATGACGCTCGTACGGGCAAGGCATTGGTGGACAGCATCGTCGATGAGGCGGAGCAGAAGGGTACGGGGCGGTGGACCGTACAGAGTGCGCTGGACCTCGGCGTCCCGATCACCGGCATCGCCGAGGCGACCTTCGCCCGCTCGCTGTCCGGTCACTCCGAGCAGCGGGCAGCCGCCCGCAAGGCCTTCGGCGGAGGCACCGGCGATGCCTGGGCGAAGAACGATCGTGATGCCTTCATCGAGGACGTGAGCCGGGCGCTCTACGCGTCCAAGGTCGTCGCGTATGCCCAGGGCTTCGATCACATCCAGGCCGGCAGTGAGGCTTTCGACTGGAACATCGACCGCGGCGGGGTGGCCACGATCTGGCGGGGCGGCTGCATCATCCGGGCTCGGTTCCTCGACCGGATCAAGGAGGCTTACGACTCCGACGCAGACCTGACCAGCTTGCTCGTCGCGCCGTATTTCGCCTCGGCGGTCTCCGACGCTGTTGACAGCTGGCGGCGAGTGGTGGCCGGAGCGGTCCACGCGGGCGTACCCACTCCGGCATTCTCCTCATCGCTGGCCTACTTCGACGGGCTGCGGCGTGACCGCCTTCCCGCGGCGCTGATCCAAGGTTTGCGAGACAATTTCGGCGCGCACACTTACCGCCGCGTTGATGACGATGGCGCCTTCCACACCGGCTGGGCCACCGACGACCGGCTCGAATCCTCCGCCTGACCGCTGCCACCCCATCTGACTCAGGGGACCCCTGCGACGTTAGGTACGTACCAATCTTCCCCTGACGTACCAGGGGACGCTGCCGACCGCCACGACAGGGGAAGATTGCGACGCTAGGTTCGTAGCGGGGTGCCCCTGAGTCGGATCTGGCCGCCGCGGGACTGGAGGCTGCGATGCTCGTGATGGATCGGCGCGACGACGGGATCGTGGTGCTGCGCCTGGCTCACGGCAGGGTCAATGCCCTCGACATCGACCTGTTGGAAGCGATCATCGTTGCCTGCGGCGAATTGGCCGACGCCCCGGCAGTGGTCATCACCGGCGACGGGTCGAGCTTCTCCGCCGGCGTGGACCTCCGCCGCATCCTCAATAGCGACGCCGCCGAAACCGAATACTTCCTCGACACCCTCTCCAGAGCCTTGCTCACCGTCTTCACCCATCCCCGCCCGGTCGTGGCAGCGGTCAACGGGCACGCCATCGCGGGAGGCTGCGTGCTGGCCGTTGCCACTGACGTACGACTGATGTGCGGCGGTTCCATGGGGTTGACCGAGGTCAAGGTCGGCGTCGCCTTCCCGACCGCGGCGCTGGAGATCGTCCGGCACGCGGCCGGCCGGCAGGCCCAGTCGCTCATCCTGTCCGGGCGCCTGCTCGAGCCTGCTGAGGCTGTTGATGTTGGCCTCGTCGATCGGATCGCAGACCCGGCGGATTTGCTGGACGCCGCACTAGCCGAGGCTCGCGTCCTGGCCCAGATCCCGACCGAGACCTACGAGATCACCAAACGGCAACTCCACGCCCCGGCGATGGCCGCGATCGCCCGCGAATACGAGATCTACGATGCAAGCGTCGCCCGTACGTGGACCTCTGACCGCGGGCGCAGCGCGATGTCGGCCTTCCTGGCCTCCCTCGATCAGGCTCGGAGTTGACGTGGACAAATCCCGCAACGTGCTCGGCGGTCCCCTGCAGGAGTGCTCGAGCGATCCGGTAACCGGCTTCTACCGAGATGGCTGCTGCAACACCGACACCGCGGATTTCGGCAGCCACACGGTCTGCGCCGTGGTGTCCGAGGAGTTCCTCGCGCATCAGGTTTCGGTCGGCAACGACCTGTCCACGCCGCGACCGGAGTACGGCTTCGGCGGGCTCCAGCCGGGTGATCGCTGGTGCGTGTGTGCCTCGCGTTGGCGGCAGGCCTACGAAGCCGGCGCAGCCTCGCCCGTGGTGTTGGCATCAACGCACGCCCGCGCGCTGGAGCTCATTCCACTTCAGGCGCTGCGCGAGCATGCAGCCGACATCCCCAGTGATGCAAGCGAACTCACCTAGAGCCGGAGCCGATGAACGTGAATGAGACGAGCGAGAGCACTCCAGCCGGTCGTACGGTCCGGGCGTGGCGCGCCGCCAACGAGGCCGGGGATAGCCAGGCCGCGATCGATTGCCTGGCAGCCGATGTCCAGTTCATCTCGCCGCTGACGGCGCAGTTCCGGTTCCGCGGTCGCGACCAGGTTGGCGAGGTCCTGGCCGCCGCGTTCGAGGTGCTCAGTGACGTCCGGTATCACACCGAAGTTGGCGACGAGGCGACCCGAGCGCTGGTCTGCACCGGTCGCTGTGGGAAGGAGCAGTTCGAGGAAGCCCAGCTCCTGCGACTGGATCCTGACGGACTGATCGTAGAGCTGACCTTTTTCGGCAGGCCGTTGCCCGGGGTGACGGCCGTCATGGCAGCCATCGGGCCACTGCTCGTACGCCGCCAGGGACGTCCTGCCCTGTCCCGCATCATCGCTGCCGCCACCAAACCACTCGCGGCTATGACAAGGATCGGTGACGCCCACCTCGTACCCCGGGCCGACCCTGCCCGCACTGAGGCGCGCAAAGTCCGCTGCACCTGAGGCGCTCACGATCATGGGCCGACGCGTTCGCGCAGCCCCGCGAACAGCAGCGCAACCGTCACCCAGTCGAACAGGCCGCCGAAGAACATCGCCGGAGACCTTCCTCGGGCAGTGCGCATCCGTAGACGCAGATGCAGCCGGCAATGTGCCTCGTCGACCGGCCGCAACACCAGCGCCCAGGAGAAGGCCAGAACGTCCTCGGGCAGCGAATCACTCGGGTCCGGCCAGGTCCAGTTGCGCGATTTCTGGCGGAGCGAGAGGTAGACCAGCGCCTGCTCCGGCTCGATCTGGACGACTTCGAACTGCGGATCGCCCGGCCCCCAGTCCGGCACCCGTTGGCCGGGAAGGAGATCCAGCAGCGACGGGTCGACCGTACGAAAGCCTCGACGCCCGCGGGGAATGGCGAGTTCGACCCAGCGGGGGAAGTACCAACCGGCCCGTTGCTTGCCCATCTGGACGATCCAGGGCCAGACCGTCGCCGCCGGAGCCGGGATGGTCACGGCTCGGTCGATGACGTGACCGGCGCCGGCCAGCAGCTCGTCCCCGGGCAGGGCCCGGGCAACCTCCTCGTCCCCCACGCCCGAGCGACTGGAAAGCCGTCTGAGCGGGCCGGCCACGAGTCCGGTCGCGCTCAGGATCCCGGCCAAGCTGACCAGCCGTCGCTTCATGCCCATCACCGTCGAGTCTGTCACCGGGCCAGCCACGAATGATCGCCCTTATCGCGATAACGACCGCTAGCGGGGCTAAATGACCATCCTTATCGCGATAAGGGCTGTTATGAGAGCGTCAGAGGAGGCGCAGCGGATAGACCTCGAAGGACGTAGCCAGCCGTACGCCGAGTTGCGTGCCGGCCAGCCGGGCGAATCCTTCGAGCATCTCCTCCGGATCCGGCGCATTGGCACCGAAGGACTCGAAGTAAGCCCGATGCGCCCTGAGCGACTCGACGCCGGCATCGAAATGCTCGCCGATGTCGACCCCGTGTGTCGCCTGCGGGGATCCACCGGCGGCGACCAGCCGGACGCCGTTCCACGGTTCGAGCCCCTTGCCGAGCAGATCGCGAAACACCCAGCGGTTGCCTGCATCTCGGGCCGCGTCAAGCGTCGCCTGACCCGCGACGATGTGGTCGGCCATGTTGAGCGCCCCCGGACCGAAGGTCTCCCGGAAGTTGCCGGTGATCACGATCTCCGGGCGATGCCGGCGGATCACCGCGGCGATCGCCCGGCGAAGCGGAATTCCGTACTCGAGAACCCCATCCGGGAAGCCCAGGAACTCCAGCTCGGTCACCCCGACCGCTGCGCAGGCGGCCCGCTGCTCCTCCTTGCGGACCGGGCCTGCTTGTTCGGGGTCCAGGGTGTCGATGCCGGCCTCGCCAGCAGTCAGCAGGCAGTACGCGACGCTTTTACCCTGCGCCGTCCAGCGGGCCACCGCGGCCGACGTCCCATACTCCATGTCGTCGGGATGGGCGACGACGGCCAGGGCCCGCTCCCAGTCCTCGGGGAATGGTTCCAGCCGACGGGGGGATTCAGGCGGTGCGCTCATGGCGGCCAAGTGTGGCCCACAACGGTCCCGATCCGGCGGTTGGCCTGCTAACCACCGGCTTCTCGAGTACTACGGTTTCGCTCGTGAGGTCCAACGGGGACGGCCGACGATTCAGTGAGCGAAATCGGGGTACTCCTGCCGTACGGCGCGGCTGCGCTGACCGTCGATCTCGAGAGGTTTCGCAGATGTCGCAGACAACCGCCGATTTCCTGCTCGCCCGGCTACGTGAGTGGGACGTGCAGAAGGTCTTCGGCTACCCCGGCGACGGCATCAACGGCTTGCTCGCGGCTTGGGGCCGCGCGGACAACCAACCGCAGTTCATCCAGGCAAGGCATGAGGAGATGTGCGCCCTGGAAGCGGTCGGGTACGCCAAGTTCTCCGGCCGGGTCGGGGTCTGCGCCGCGACCTCCGGTCCCGGCGGGATCCACCTGCTCAACGGGCTGTACGACGCCAAGCTCGACCGCGTCCCGGTGGTGGCGATCGTCGGGCAGACCGACCGCACGGCGATGGGCGGGTCCTACCAGCAGGAGGTCGACCTGCTGAGCCTGTTCAAGGACGTCGCGAGCGCGTACGTCCAGGTAGTCAACGTCCCGGAGCAGTTGCCCAACGTGATCGATCGAGCGATCCGGACGGCACTGGCCGAGCGGGCACCGACCGCCGTGATCATCCCGGCTGACGTACAGCAACTGCCGTACAGCCCACCGACTCACGAGTTCAAGATGGTCCCGTCCTCGATCGGCACGGACTGGCCCACCGTCACGCCGGACGACGCTGCGGTAGAGCGAGCCGCCGAGGTGCTCAACTCCGGCGAGAAGGTCGCCATCCTGATCGGCCAAGGGGCTCGCGGTGCCCGGGCCGAGCTGATCGACGTCGCCGAAGTCCTCGGTGCCGGAGTGGCAAAGGCGTTGCTGGGCAAGGACGCTGTGCCCGACGACCTGCCCTTCGTCACCGGCTCGATCGGACTGCTGGGCAGCCGGCCCAGTTACGAGATGATGCGCGACTGCGACACCTTGCTGATCGTCGGCTCGAGCTTCCCGTACTCCCAGTTCCTGCCCGAGTACGACCAGGCCCGAGCCGTACAGATCGATATCGACGCGCGCTACATCGGGATGAGGTATCCGACCGAGGTGAACCTGGTTGGCGACGCCGCCACCACCCTGCGCGCCCTGTTGCCGTACCTGACCCGGCAGCAGGATCGGTCCTGGCGGCAGACGATCGAGAGCAACGTCGCCACGTGGTGGGACACGATGCACGCCGAGGCCAAGGTCGAGGCAGACCCGGTCAACCCCATGCGGCTGTTTTCCGAGCTGTCCGCGCAGCTGCCGACCGACGCCATCGTCACCGCGGACTCCGGCTCGGCCGCCAACTGGTACGCGCGACAGCTGCGGTTCACCGGAGAGATGCGCGGGTCGCTCTCAGGCACCCTTGCCACGATGGGTTGCGCCGTGCCGTACGCGATCGGTGCGAAGTTCGCCCAACCGGACCGGCCGGTGATCGCCATGGCCGGGGACGGGGCCATGCAGATGAACGGCCTCGCCGAGCTGATCACGATCAAGCGGTACTGGCACGAGTGGGCCGATCCCCGGCTGGTGATCGCAGTCCTGCACAACAACGATCTCAACCAGGTGACCTGGGAGATGCGCGGGATGGGAGGGGCGCCGAAGTTCGTCGAGTCACAGCAGCTACCGGACGTGGACTATGCCGCCTTCGCCGCCTCGGTCGGCTTGGCCGCCAGAACCGTCACCGATCCCGAGGAGCTGGCCGGGGCCTGGACGGAGGCGCTGTCGAGCGACCGTCCCACGGTGCTCGACGTACACACCAACGCCGACGTGCCGCCGATCCCACCGCACGCCACCTTCGACCAGATGAGGGATGCCGCGCTCGCGTTGGTCAAGGGGGACACCGACAGGTTGGGAATTATCAAAGAGGGCCTGATGACCAAGGCCCAGGAATTCCTGCCGGGCAAGGATCGATAAGTACTTCAGGGGCCAATCCAACGACGAATCAACGACGAAGGAGAGCAATGCGAGCGACCGTGCTGAATTGCACGCTCAAGCGGTCCGGTACGGAATCCAACACCCAGGCACTCGTCGACGTGGTGATCGAGGCACTTGAGGAGCATCAAGTGTCTTGCAGCACAGTGCGGTTGGTCGATTTCAACATCGCCCCCGGAGTCGAGTCCGACATGGGCGACGGCGACGAGTGGCCGCAGGTCCACGACGCAATTCTGAGTTCGGAGATCCTGGTAGTTGCCACGCCCACCTGGATCGGGAAGCCGAGCTCGATCGCCCAACGCGTGCTGGAACGGCTGGACGCCATGATTTCCGAAACCGACGACGACGGCCGGCCAGTGGCCTTCAACCGGGTCGCCGGCGTGGTGGTCACCGGGAACGAGGACGGCGCCCACCACGTAATATCCGAGATCGCCGGCGGCCTCGGCGACATCGGGTTCACCATCCCCGGCCAGTCGTGGACCTACTGGAACCGCGGCCCCGGACCCGGCCCGTCCTACTCCGAGACCGACGAGGGACACGACTGGTCACACAGCACCGGCCGGGCGATGGCGGCCAACCTCGTCGCCGTGGCTCGAGCGTTGCAGGTCACTCCGATTCCGGCGCCGCCCTCGGACTGAGCGCTCAGAAAGCGTCCAGCACGAGGCACTCGACGCCAGGCAGGTCAGGCGGGAAGCGACGCACCAGAGCCGGGGTAGGCGGCCCGCAACTCCATCCGGGCCAGCTCGGCAACCGGATCCAGACCCTCCCGCATCAGGGGAAGAAACGGCGACTCAGTCATCGCCCACATTGTTCCCCGCGGAGTTGATCATCGGCAAAGTCGGCGGATTCCGGATCGCGACCTCGAGTTCGAGGTCGAGCGGTTGTGGTCCTTGCCCGACGGGGCTGTCATTCCACGGTTATGCGCATAACCGTCGAAATTGGGCCCGTTCGGCGACGGTTATGCGCATAACCGTCAAGACGAGGCTGACTGGAAGCGGCGCAGGCGCAGGCTGTTGGAGACCACGAACAGCGAGGAGATCGCCATCGCTCCCCCGGCCAGAACCGGGTTGAGCAGCCCCGCGGCAGCCAACGGCAACGCGGCGACGTTGTAGGCGAAGGCCCAGAACAGGTTGCCCTTGATCGTGGCCAGCGTCCGGCGGGAAAGGCGGATCGCGTCGGCGGCAACCCGGAGGTCGCCTCGTACGAGGGTGAGATCCGATGCCTCGATGGCCACGTCCGTCCCGGTACCCATCGCCAGGCCGAGATCGGCCTGGGCCAGCGCAGCGGCGTCGTTGACCCCGTCCCCGATCATTGCCACGACCTTGCCCTTGGCCTGCAGCGCTTTGACCACGTCGACCTTGTCCTGCGGCAACACCTCGGCGATCACCTCACTGATCCCCACGGCCGCGGCAACCGAGCGGGCGGCTGCCTCGTTGTCCCCGGTGAGCAGGATCGGGTCGAGACCCAGCGCGCGAAGCCGGCTGACCGCCTCGGCCGAGGTGTCCTTGATCGCATCGGCGACGACCAGCACCCCTCGCGCGGCGCCGTCCCAGCCGACTGCGATGGCGGTCCGCCCCTCGGCCTGCGCACCCTCCATGGCTTTGGCCAGCTCGGCCGGGAGAGGCTGGGACCAGTCGGCGAACAACCGGGTACGGCCGACCAGTACGGCGTGGTTCTGCTCGCCTACGGTGACCAGCCCCTGAACGCCGAGGCCTTCGAGGTTGCTGAACTCCTCGACGGTGGGCAGCTTTCCCGTCCGCTCGACGGCGGCCTTGGCGATCGCCTGGGCGATCGGATGCTCGGATGCGTCCTCGACCGCACCGGCCAGCTGCAGCACCAGCGCATCGTCCTCGCCGGACGCCGCGATGACGTCGAGCAGGGTCATCCGGCCGGTGGTCACGGTGCCGGTCTTGTCCAGCACGACGGTGTCGACGGCGCGGGTCGACTCGAGAACCTCGGGACCCTTGATCAGGATGCCGAGTTGGGCACCGCGCCCGGTACCGACCATCAGTGCGGTCGGCGTGGCCAGGCCCAAGGCGCACGGGCAGGCGATGATCAGGACCGCTACGGCTGCGGTGAAGGCGAGTTCGGCGCTGGCCCCGGTGCCCAGCCAGAAGCCGAGCGTTGCCAGGGCAAGACCGATCACGATCGGTACGAAGATCGCCGAGATCCGGTCGGCCAGACGTTGCACCTGGGCCTTGCCGTTCTGGGCGTCCTCGACCAACCGTGCCATCTGGGCGAGCTGGGTGTCGCTGCCGATCCGGGTGGCGCGTACCTGCAGTCGCCCACCGGCATTCACCGTGGCCCCGACGACCGGATCACCTACGCCGACTTCGACCGGGACCGACTCGCCGGTCAGCATCGATGCGTCGATCGCACTGCTGCCGGAGACGATCACCCCGTCGGTGGCGATCTTCTCGCCCGGCCGTACGACGAAGACGTCGTCGACGGCAAGCTGCTCGACCGGGATCCGGACCTCGACCCCGTCGCGTAGAACAGCCACTTCCTTGGCGCCGAGTTCGAGCAGGGCCCGAAGGGCCGCACCGGAACTGCGCTTGGCGCGGGCCTCGAAGAAGCGCCCGGTCAGGATGAACAACGTCACGCCGGCGGCGACCTCGAGATAGATCTCGTCGGCACCGGACCCGCGTGAGGCGATGAAGGTGAACGGCATCGTCATCCCGGCCACGCCGGCCCCGCCGAGGAACAGCGCGAACAGCGACCAGCCGAAGGCTGCGATCACCCCCAGCGAGATGAGCGTGTCCATCGTTGCCGCGCCATGCCTGAGGTTGGTCGCGGCGGCCTTGTGGAACGGCCAGGCCGCCCAGGTCACCACGGGTGCGGCGAGAGTCAGTGCGAGCCACTGCCAGTAGGTGAACTGCAGGGCCGGGATCATCGACATCGCCAGCACCGGGATGGTGAGGATCAGACTGACCATTACTCGTTGACGCAACGGCGTAACGGCGTCTGCGCCATCACCGCCGTCGGTGGAGGGCATCGTCGCTGCCCCGGTCTCATCACCAGTTACCCGACTGGATTCGGGAGCGGGGGGCAACTCGGCTGTATAGCCGGTCGCCTTGACGGTTGCGACGAGATCCTCGGCAGTCACCGTGTCGGGGAAGGTGATTCGTGCCTTCTCCGTTGCGTAGTTGACCGTGGCGGTGACGCCGTCCATCCGGTTGAGCTTCTTCTCCACCCGGGCAGCGCACGAGGCGCAGGTCATCCCGCCGATGGCGAGTTGGATGCTGTCAGCCACTGACGATCACCGTGAACTCCGCCGTGTGGACCGCACCCTCGTGCTGGAAGTCCAGGAACAATCGGTACGAACCGGAAGTCGGGAACTCGGTGCCGAATTCCACCGCGGGACCGCCCTCATCACCTGCACCGGCCTCCTCGGCGGGATGGGTGTGCAGGTAGGCCAGGTCGCCCACCCGTAACGAGACGAGATGGCCGAACGCGCCGAGGTAGGGCTCGAGATCGGTGACCTCCTGGCCGTCACGCGTGACCGTGAAGGCCAGCTCGGACTCAGTACCGGCTGTGACGTCGCCGGACAAGGTGACCTCGTAGCCGTCGAGAGTGCTGGTCGTTGCCGGTGCCGGCAGGGCCACTGGCGCGAATTCACCGGCCACCGCTAAATCCGTACCGAGTACCAGAGTCCGGCCCAGCCCCTCGGGGGCGAAGTCGGCGAAGACCCGGTACGTGCCGCCGACCGGCAGATCGAGGGAGACAGTCCAGGTTCCGTCCCGGGCCAGCACCGGATGGACGTGCTGGAAGCCGGCCAGGTCACGGCGTACGGCGATGAGGTGCAGATCCTTCTCGTGCGTCTGCTCATAAGCCATCAACGGCTCCCCGGCCGGATCGGTGACGGTGAAGGAGAAGTCCGTGGCTGCGCCAGCGACCAGGGTCGAGGCGCTCGGGACCAGGGTGTAGCCGGACACGGCCAGTCCAGGCGGCGCCGCAGCAGCCGAGCCCTCCTCCATGCCGTGTCCATCCATGCCGTTCTCGTCCATGCCGTTCTCGCCCATACCGTGCTCGTCCATACCGCGCTCGTCCATGCCGTTCTCGTCCATGCCGTTTTCGCCCGTCATTCCCGGCTCGTCATGGCCGCCGGAACGGTGCTCGCTGTCCGCATCGGCCGCGACGGGGCCCACCGCGCCGCCCAGCACGAAGGCTGCGCCGAAGGCGACCACGAGTGCGACCGTGTACGCGCCGAGCTTGGCCACGTTGCTGTCTGGAAGCTTCATGAATTCCTCTTCATTGTTCGGGAAGCGGGTGGCCTCAGCTGCGGACGAGCCGCGCGATCGCTTCGGATGCCTCGCGGACCTTTTCGTCGGCTTCGACCCCGCCGCGTTGGGCAGCTTCGACCACGCAGTGCGAGAGGTGCTCGTCCAGCAGTTCGAGGGAGAAGGACTGCAGCGCTTTGGTCGCTGCCGACACCTGGGTGAGGATGTCGATGCAGTACTTGTCCTCCTCGACCATCCGGTGCAGGCCACGGATCTGACCTTCAACACGGCGTAGTCGCTTGAGATGCCGGTCTCTATCGGCCGCGTAGCCGTACGACGGTGTCTCTGTGCTCATGACCTACCTCATGCTTACGGGGAGGGGGTATGCCTCCATTGCGTTTGACTATACCCCCCGAGGGTATCGCTCGCAAGGCTTTGCCGGTGTGGTGGCTACCGCGGGCGTCGCTCAGGTCAACGATCGAACGTCGGCACCCGGTTTAGAGCGGGGCCCGGCGGGTAAAGCCCAGGAGAACGCTTGGGGGCCGGATTGGATCGCGACAGCGGCAACGGGGACAGACGGACTCGACGATCGCCTGCTGCTGGCTCCGATGGCACGTCTGTGTCGAGCCTGTCGGCTCTCCCGGTCCTTCCGGGACTGCACATCGACGGCCACTACCTGGCTTCCGAGTCGCCGCGCTCGGCCGGAGACGCCTGGTTCGACGTCATGGCGTTGGCCGACGGTCGGGCCGTCATGTTCGTCGGCGACACCGCGGCGGGTGACATCGACGCGGTGAAGGCCGCCGAGGATGCCAAGGTGGATGGCCTCGCCCGACGTGGCTCGGAAACGCCATCGGCGAGCGGCCGGTTGCGAATGAGCCTCGCCCGACTGTTCGCCGATGACGATCTGGTGGCCGTGCTCGACCGGGTCGATCAGGAGTTCGACGGCGGGGAGCTTGCCAGTCCGAGCACCGTCTGCGTCGCGGTCATCGATCCGCTGGACGGTCAGGTGGACTACAGCACCTACGGTCATCCGCCGCCGCTGGTCGTGGCTCCAGACAACACCCGCTACCTGCCGACGGCTCGCGGATCGCTCGGGCGCAGCCTCGCGCTCCCGAGCAAGACTGCCCGGCTGGCTCCCGGCGAGGTGCTCGTGCTGCACAGCAAGGGCCTCGGTACAGAGTCGGGTCAGGCGGTGGCCGCCGGCCTGGCCGAAGCGATCCGCAACACCGATGCTGCCGGTTCCCCGACCTCGGCGAGCAGGTACGACACGGTGGGCACCGATTCAGTCTGCCGCACGACAACTGCCGAACTTCGACGATGCGGCTCGTACGGCGCACTCGCCGTCCTTGCCGTTCAGCATCGGCCGGAGGCGTCTCGGCTGGCGCTGACAGTTCCGGCTGTGCACAAGAGCCTCGAGGCGGTGGATCGTACGGTCGGCGACTGGCTCAGCGGGCTGCGGAGCAGCGTCGAGGACGGGGTGGGGGTAGCTCTGGCCGTCGGCGAAGCCGTCACCAACGCCATCCAGCATGCCTTCGTCGGACAGCGAGTCGGCTCGGTGCGGGTCGAGGCCGAACTGCAGAAGGACGGCATCCTCGCCTTCTCGGTCCATGACGACGGATGCTGGCTCCCGCCGGAGTCCTCGCGGACTGGCCGGTCCGGCCGGGGACTGAGCATGATCGCGCGGCTGTGCGACCGGATGGTGGTCCACCGGGAGACGACCGGCACCGTCATCGAACTACGGCGCCGGCTGCACCATCCGGTGGTCCGTTCCTCGGCGGCAGCGCCTCGAAAGTGATGCCGCGACAGCGTTTGCTGAGATAACGTTTACGCCGTAAAGGCAGCGGGTATCCGAAGGCGAGCCCGACCTGCTCCACGCACGCATCGGCTCACCGGCCGCAACGACACGTTGCCCTGAGGAGGACACCATGACCTACCCACCTGATCCCCCGTCATCGCCCTACCGCCCGGACGCGGGTTCGGGCTATCTCTCCACTGACGCGCCCCCGGCGCTGTCGGATGAGACATCGCCGTACGCCGCCGGACAGGGCACCGTGGGAGACAGCGCCTTCGCGCCTCCTGCCACGAGTGAGAGCTCGGATGCCTCGGACTCCTCGACGACCGACATCGCCAAGCAGCAGGCCGGCGAAGTCGGCGACACGGCGGCGCAGGCCGGCCAGCACGTGGCGGGGGTGGCAAAAGAGCAGGCCGCGAACGTGGCCGGACAGGCTAAGTACGAGGCCAAGAATCTGTTGGGCCAGACTCGCACCGAGCTGACCGGCCAGGCCAGCAGCCAGCAGCAGCGGGCCGCTTCCGGCCTGCGCTCCCTGGGCAACGAGCTCCAGTCCATGAGCAGCAACTCCGAGGGCGACGGACCGGCCAGCGAGGTCGCCCGGCAGGCCGCCACCCGGATCAATTCCGTGGCGTCGTGGTTGGAGGATCGTGAGCCCGGCCAGGTACTGGATGAGGTGCAGCGCTTCGCGCGACAGCGTCCGGGCGCCTTCCTGGCGCTGGCCGCGACCGCCGGGCTGCTCGCCGGCCGGCTCACCCGTGGTCTGACCGCGGGCGACTCCTCCGGTCAGACCCAGAGTGATGGCCGTTCGTCGACTCCGGTCGGCGG
>JAABUS010004338.1_pt1 | contig 20661 bp, 16 predicted proteins | sample 5560161 | NCBI WGS metagenome assembly JAABUS01 (sample SAMN10711885, study PRJNA513376) | rock metagenome | isolation source: Antarctica rocks | place: Antarctica: Victoria Land, Trio Nunatak nord | collected 2016-01-04
CGACCAACTCGACGGTGGCGGACTTCGAGCTCTCGCCGTGACAAGCCCGCGGGCCGGCGAAGGAAAGACGTCCACCGTCGCGAACCTCGGCGTTGCCCTGGCGCGTGCAGGGCAGCGCGTTGTGATCGTGGACTACGACCTGCGTCGTCCGCGGGTCGAGGCGTTCTTCGGAGTCGAGAACAGCAAGGGAGTCATCTCGGTGCTGCTTGGGGACAGAGAGCTCGTCGATGTGCTGCAGGAGATCGATGGACAACCGGGCCTGTCGGTCATGGCCGCCGGTCCGCTCCCGCCCAATCCCTCGGAGGTGCTGTCGCTCGGTCGGGCCCAGGGTCTCATCGAGGAGCTGCGGGGTCAGGCCGACTTCGTCCTGATCGACTGCCCCCCGGTGCTGCCGGTTCCAGACTCGCTGGCGATCTCGCAAATGGTGGACGGCGTGATCTTGGTCGCGGCAGCACGACGTACCTCGAAGCGCTCGTTCGTGCGAGCGATCGAGCTGTTGGAGCAGGTCGACGCCCCGCTCGTGGGCTCGGTGCTCAACGAGGTGCGCGGCGGTGGCGAGGATGACTACGGTTACGGGCAGTACTACGCCGGGGTCGCCGCTGACGATGGGTGGAAGGGACGGCTCTCACGCTGGCGAGGCAGGCGCAAGACAGAGGCTCCGCTGCCGGCTGTGTCACAGGAGTCGACCGGATCCGCCGAGCCCGACGCCGCCGAGCGTCTCGTGGTCGGTGAGCGCGAGGCGCGCGAGCAGGAGGAGGCTGTCGCCCTGGAGAAGCAGCCGCCAACGGTCGAAGATGGTGCCCGGGTAAGGCCAACGGTGTAGCCGTGACGACCCTGAGCTTCAGGTCTAACGACTCGGCGAATCCTGCGCGTGCGCTCGCACCAAGTCCCCCGACCTGAGCTCGGGGGCAGGCGGCCCCTGATTTCGGGTCGCCGTGAAGCGGTCGCGCCCGGGGTTGCGGCGAGCCCCCCCGGCGGACGGGTCGGTTGGGGGATGGCCAGCTCCATCGGCCTGCTTCTCGCGGTCATCGCTCCGCTCATCCTCTCGCGCCCCACCCTGGCGTCGTTGGGCCAGCCGCCGGTCGTACTCGCCCTTGCGACCACCTGGTACGCCGCTGGCCATCTGTGGTTGCTGCTGATGGTCGGCGCCAACCGTCCGATCAGCCTCACGTTCTGGCTATTTGTCTACGTCTTCTTCGGGCTCGGCGCCCTGGCCAATGCGGTTAGCCAGGAATTCCCGCTGTTCCGTCAGACCTTCGACGAAGGTCCACAGGTTGCCGCCCAAGTGACCATCCTCGTCGGGCTCGCGGGCTATGAGATCGGGAGACTGCTGGCCAAGGATCGTCGTATGCAGGAGCGCTGGACGCGCAGGCTCAACCGGCCAACGGTTGCTTTCAGCCGGGTGACGGTGATCGGGATCGTCGGGATCGTTGCGGTCAGTTATTTTACCCTCAAGTACGGGCTTGGCACACGCTTCAGTTCGCGCCAAACCGCGACCGAGAGTTTCCTCGGGCCGGGAGACGCGGGGACCCGCCTCTTTCAACGAGAGAACAAGTCGGGAGGCCTGCTTCGTATCGCGCTGGACGGTATTCCGGTCTTCGTGGCGCTTTACCTCCTCCTCAGCCAATTGCGACTGCAGCGAGAGCGTGCCAGAATGAGTGGGCGCGTTATGAGGTTGGGTGTCCTGACCGGCGTGCTGTTCATCGCGCTCGCCGTTGGCGTCCTTCTGGCTGACAATCCGACCTCGAATTCACGCGCCCGGTTTCTCGGGGTTTCGATCGCATTGCTCTTGGCTGTCTGGCCGCTCGTCACTGCCCGCCGGTTTCGGATCTTCGCGGTGATTCTCATCCTCGGCACCCTGTTCGTCTATCCCATCGCCGACTTCTTCCGGTTGGAGGAGCGGGATCGGCAGACCGCCCCGCTCAACACACAGTTCCGGACAAGCCCGGACTTCGCGATGTTCCAGCAGGAGGTCAACGCGCAGACATACGTGCAGGGCAGTGGTCACACGGGCGGCAGGCAGCTCCTGGGCGTGGCGTTCTCATGGGTGCCGAGAGGAGTTTGGCCGGGCAAGCCGATCTCGACGGGGGCTCTGGTCTTCCCGCAAGCGGCCGACACCCTCCCGACGTCGCTCACGATCTGGGGTTGGGCCTTTGTCGACGGTGGAATGCCGTGGGTGTTCATCATCTTCGGTGTGTACGGATGCGCCACGGCTGCGCTCGAAGGTGCTTATCGACGTCGACCGCGAGACCGGCTGAGCCTTGCGGCAGTCGCCGTCCCGCTGCTTGCCGCCACCCAGACGCTTTTCCTTCGCGGTGACCCGCAGCCCGTAGTGGGCGAGGTGGCGCCCATGGTGCTCTTGCTGCTCTTCGCGTGTCGGCGCCGGCCACCACGCGGGCAAGCGCTTGCGCCGACCGGGTCGGTGGACTCCGGCGAGCGGGAGGTCCAAGCCGCTCCTGTCCCGCTCCAGAAGGAGCAACCGCGTCCTTTCGTCGCCAGGCGTCTCCGTACGAGCCCTCGTCCTTCCTAAACGGAAGTTTTAGAAAACTTCCGCGTAAAGAGACGGACTTGAGTTATCCGGGTTCGACGGGAGTTCACTCCAGGAGGCTATCCCGGCGGGGTTCATTCGCGGGCGCGTAGTCGGTTGCCCAGACGGCGAACGTGTTCTTCAGTCCGGCCCGCGCGCCGACGGACTGCCAAACGCGACTGTGAGTCGACCAGTAGTCTTCGATCTCCACCCGGGCAAAACTCGGAGCCAGAGCACCGCGGATCGCCTCATGATCGACACCGTCGCGGACGACGTGATACTCGACCATGTCAGACGGCTGATCCTCGCGGAGATCCTTACGGACGCGCCGGAGCCGTGAGGCGAGGCCACGTGCCACGTTGCCCTTGCCAAGTCGCCAGCTCAAGTACATCAGGTCGCTCGTCATCTTGACGCCTCTCGGAAGCGACGGGTACCAGAGAGGATCCTGAATCGCCAGCAGGCACCCGCCGGGAGCCAGGTGGTTGGCCACTGCGCTCTTCATCGCAGCGAGGTAATCCGGGATGTGGTGGAGGACTGACGCGTAGAGGATCACCGAGAAGTGACGGTCCGCCAGAGGAGCGAGGCTGCCTTCAGCATCGAAGACGGCGTGGAAGGCTTCGTTGAGGCCAAATCGCAGTTCAAGCTCCTCGATCGAGGGTCGCGACATCTCGGTCGCGGTCACGCTGGCGCCAATGGCGAGAAGCGGCTCCACGAACGCGCCGTCGCCCGCGCCGATCTCGAGGGCGTCGAGCGGGAGACCGCGTGCGTGAACGCGCCGGAGCTCCCCGCCGATGCGGTTGGTGAGCCGATCGTAGAGTCGGGCGTGCTTCAGGTGTGGAGACCCCGAGCGATAGTCGTAGCCTTTCCCATGAGCTGTTTCCTGCAGATCTTGCATGTCGTTCATCGGCCGATCTCGTCCTCCGCCGACCCGAGCGTGCAGCCGTGCGGAGTTGGAGCCTTCCTCTCTAAGGTTCGCCGGGTTCGCGTCGGCTGACGCGATGCCGAAGGCTTTCGCGCCCGCCGCAACCTACCGAACTGTCCGATGATTTTGTCTGTCCCTTGTCGGCGAATTCGGCCAGGGGCGCGGCAAGTACTGTGCGGCTCATGCGAGTGCTCCACGTCCTACCGATAATCTCCGCGCGCGCCGGAGGGCCGGTCGCATTTGCGGTCGACGCGGCGGAAGCGCTCGCACAGATCGGCGTCGAGTCGACGCTGCTCTCGACGAGTCTCGGCAACTCCCCGACCGCCGGCAGCCGCCGTCGGGTGGAGCCGCACGAGATGCCGGCAAACCTCGATCGGCTCGACCTGCACCTGTTTGACGTCAAGCCTCCCAGACGGCTCGCGTTCTCGCCGTCTCTCGCGCGCCGCCTCGACCGTATCGTCGGCGACTACGACCTCGTGCATGTGCATTCGCTGTGGTTGTTTCCGCAGTACGCCGCGCAATGGGCGGCACGGAGCGCGGGGATCCCGTACGTCGTCTCGCCGCACGGCGCACTTGACCCGTACCTGCGTGCGCGAGGGCGGGGACGGAAGGCGCTCACCGACGCCCTCTGGCAGAACCGGATGCTCGACGACGCCGCGCTGCTGCATGTCACGACCGCGGAGGAAGGACAGCTCATCGCAGATGTGGCTCCACATGTCGGCCGGGCGACCGTTCCCGTCGGTGTGTGGGTCGACCGGCTGCGCGTCGGTGGAGACGCCTTTGCCTTCCGCCGGGAGCATCTCCGCGGGCGCGAACATCCGCTAGTGCTCTTCCTTGGACGGCTGACGTTCAAGAAGGGCGTCGACATCCTTATCCGTGCGTTCGCGCACGCGCAGCGACAGTACCCGGACGCGCTCCTCGCCATCGCCGGGCCGGACGACGAGGGCCTTCGTCCAAGCCTCGAGGCGATCGCGAGGACGGAGGGGGTCGCTGACCGCGTCATCTTCACGGGCCCGCTGTACGGGACAGACCGAGCAAACGCGTTCGCCGCAGCGTCGATCTGGGCGTTGTCGTCGCACACGGAGAACTTCGGCGTGGCCGTCATGGAGAGCCTCGCCGTCGGACTGCCGACGGTCGTGTCGCCCGAGGTGAATCTCGCCAGCGTGATCGAGGAGGATGCTGCGGGCGTCGTCGCCGGTCTGGCCCCTGCGGAGTTCGGCGCGGCCCTGGCGGCCCTGCTCGGCGACCCAGAGGGCCGTGCGGAGATGGGACGTCGAGCGCGCAAGCTCGCCGAGCGCTACGACTGGGCGAACGTCGCTCCCGATCTCGCCGCAATGTACGAATCCGCGGCCTCGCGGGCGCAGTGAGGCAGTTCCATAGTCATTACTATTGGAGTAACACAGTTGAATTAGCCGGACTTCAGGAGAATCGACGCACCGTCGCATTCCAGTCCCAGAGTGGCTCGCTGCGCCCGAGGAAAGCGGCCAGAGCGTCCGCGTCCTCGCGGCTCTCCTGGATTATCCATTCCACACTGTCCCGGCTTGGCGCGACCGAAGGTTCCCAGGCCCTCGGAAGGAATCGGTCGCTGACGCGACGTCGCCACGTCTCGGGGATGCGGTGCCGGGCACGAAACTGGTACACATCCGAGAGCAAGAGGCGGCGCCACGGTGACGGGACGGTCCTCGCGTCGGCCGACCGGTTGAGGATCGCGCTCTCATCGATGGCAAGGAGCGCGGGATCGAGCCCGAGTGAGGCCACGACATCGCCGACCACGCGGCGGCGGCTCGCGGTGTACTCCTCAAACGGGATCACGCTCACGGCATCGGAGCCAAAAGCCGCAAGCCATGGTTGCAACTGATACCAGTATCGTCCGTAGTCGATGAGGGTCCGGTCACTCCTGACGGCCGTTTCAAAATCAGCATGTTCCGTGACACCCCAGGCCACCTGATGACGATAGTGACTGATCGCGCGGTACACCGGATCGCGGACCAGGTACAGGATCCTCGCCATGGGAGACAATCTCGCCGCTAGCGCGGCGACGGGCGGTTGCTCGGGAAGCATGGAGTAGCTCGTGGATCCATCGAGAAGGCGGGCCGCCTCCCGCGTGTCGCCGCCATACAGACTCCGGTACATCGTCTGCGCCACGTCCATCCGCCCGCGACTGCGGACGAGAATCCAGGGCTCCTTGACGTGGGGAACGACAATGTCGCGATGGGTTCCAAGATCGGCGCAGAAGGTGGTCGTGCCCGCTCGCATCGCGCCAATCACAAAGATGTCCGGCACAGGGGTCGGTTCGGCGGAACTGATCCGATCCGGTTCGGCGGCCGCCTGTGTCTCGAAGGCGAACTCCGCGACAGGCCGGGGACGATCTCCAAGGACTGCCTCCCGAAGCGGCAGGCCCCGCCGGCGCACTCTCTTGGGGTTCTTGGAAGCGCACGGGGCCATCAAGGCCAAGGTTACAAGGCGAGCCTGGAACCACAGCGCCGCCGTGGTCAGCATCGCCCCGAGCGCCACCCCGATCGACGCCGCCAGCGCGCCGTCGATCCACGCGCCGGTGGCCCCGAAGGCGAAGGTGGCTACGGCTCCTATGACTCGCGCCTTGAAGGTGGACTGCAGAGCTTCGGCGGAGCGAAGTAGTAGGAGTGGCCCCAGGCCGAAGGCGTTTGCCGCGGTGGCACAGAGCATCGCCGGCAGGATCGGGTACGTAGCGCTCCAGGAGGGTCCGAGGAGCGTGTAACCGATCCCAGATGGCAACGCCAGGACCGCGGCGCCCCAAGCCAGCGTGACCACGGTCGCGGTGGCGCCCGCTATCTGCAGTCGCCGCCATACGGCATCGGCAGGCACGCCGACGCGGGCTCTCGTGAGTAGGGGCATCACTGCGATCCGCGCCGCATTGACCGCGACCTGCACGGGACCGAACAGCAGTTGAGCACCGCGATAGCCTCCGGAGTCGGCGAGGCCCGCGAAGATGCCCACTGCGACGAGCACGGCCTGTGCACCTCCGTAGAGCGCGAGGAACTCACCCGCGTACCGACCCCCGGCGCGCCCGTGGGCACGCGTCCAACGCATGCTGGCGCCAACCCGTGGCAGGCAGCGCGCCTGGACCGCACCGATCACCCCGCACAACGCCCCCGCACCGCTCCAGAGCCACACGAGGGATGTCGCCTCGTCGGTGCCAAACGACGGTGCTATCACCAGGCCGACGGCCAGAAGCGCTGCCCAGATCAAGTCGTTGACCAGGGCAGCGCGCGGCCGCCGCGAGGCGAAGAACGCGAAGCGCCACACGTCCTGCAAGAACAGCAGGGGAGCGGGGAGCAGTATCGCTACCGCGATCGCGGCCCCGCCGTGTCCGAACACCGCCAGGAGCACACCGACGAGGGTGCAGACGAGACCGGCACAGACCGCCGTTCCGCTCGCGTCCGCCATCATCCGGCGCCGGCCGGTCGGAGGGAGGTTGTCCCCCCGGACCGTGATCACCTCGGCGGTGAAGGCCTCGACGGTTCCCAGAACGATGGTGTATACGACGTACGCAATGCCGAAGGCGCCGAACTGGGCGGGCGTGGCGTGTCGAGCCACCCCGATGGCGAGCGCCAGGCTCGTCGCGCTGAAGACCGCTTGGTCGGCGGCGACCCAAGGTATCGCGCTCCGGATCCCAGCCGAACCCGGGCTACGGACTGGTTTCGCGGGCTCAGATGCCTCCTCCGCCGCCGCGTAGCGAGACCAGCGACCGAACAGGAGTCGGCGCGGCACCCGCGATTTGTGTGGCACCCGCGAAATCATATGACTGTCGCCGGTGTGGGCAGGGCCTCCCGCGTTACCTTTACGCTTCGCCCGATGCACCTTGATTTCGACCTTCAGTCGCACTCCACGTACTCCGACGGGGACCTCGCGCCTCGGGACGTGGTCGCCGCCGCCGCCGACGCGGGCGTCGGGCTGTTCGCGCTGACCGACCACGACACGGTGGAGGGAATCGACGAGGCGCTCGCGGCCGCGGTCGAGCGGGAGCTGAAGCTGGTGCCCGCGGTCGAGCTGAGCATCGTCGACGAGGCGGCAGCTGACATCCACGTGCTCGGGTACGGGATCGACCACCACGACGTCGCGCTGCTCGACGCGCTCGACCGCTTTCGCGCCGATCGCGCCGGGCGCGCGGATCGGATGATCGACGGCATGCGGACCGCGGGATTCGAGCTCGACAGCGCAACGATCCAGGAGCGCCGGTCCGCGGGTCTGCCGATCGGTCGCCCGCACCTCGCAGAAGCGGTCCTCGGTCACGCCGCCAACGGCGTCCGTCTCGCCGATGAGCGGATCGCCACGGTCAGCGACCTGATCCGCGGCTACCTGATCGAGGGAAAGCCGGGTTTCGCCGGCCGCACCAAGCCGACCGCGACCGAGGCCATCGACGTGATCCACGCCGCTGGAGGCGTCGCGGTCTGGGCGCACCCGTTCTGGGACGTCGCCGACCCGGAGGCGGTGATCGACACGCTCGAGCGCTATCGCGCCCTGGGGCTGGACGGGATCGAGGTCTTCTACGTCACCCACGACGAGCCGCAGACGCGACTGCTTCACGACGCCGCCGCACACCGCGGCCTGTTGCGCACCGGCTCGTCGGACTTCCACGGCCCGGGCCATCCGCTGTTCGCGCGCCTGCGCGCCTTCGAGCTCCACGGCCTCCTACCGAACCTTGGCCCGCTGCCCGAGCAGGCCCGCTCCACGTGAAGGCGCACTATCCTGCGTGCCTTCGTGCACCGACCGGCTCCCGTCATCCAGTCGAACAGAACGTCGGATGTTTGACCCTCTGGTCGTCGCCTTCGGCCTCGGCGTCGGCGTCCTCGTCGGTCTGACCGGCATCGGCGGTGGCTCGCTGATGACGCCGCTTCTGATCCTCTTCGCCGGCGTCCAACCCGTCGTGGCAATCGGCACCGACCTGGCCTACGGGGCGGTGACCAAGACGGTGGGAGGCTGGCGGCACTTCCGCAAGGGCACCGTCGACCTGGGCCTCTCGAAATGGCTCGCGGTCGGGTCGGTGCCCGGCGCCATCGTCGGGGTGATCATCGTCAACCGCCTGCACGCCAGCTACGGCAACGGCTTCGACGACGTCCTGCTGCTGTGCATCGCGGCAGCTTTGGCCATCGTCGGGACCACGGTCCTGCTCCGCGCGCTGTTCATGCCCAAGCTCGTCGAACGTGAGCGCGAGACGCTCGAGCTCACCTCGCGTGGCCGCGTGGGCGCGTCGTCGATGGGCTTCGTCCTCGGGGCGCTCGTGGGCGGCACCTCGGTGGGCTCGGGAGCACTCATCGGCCTTGTCCTGATTCTGGTCTTCCGCCTGACCCCTCGTCGCGTCGTCGGCACCGACGTCTTCCACGCTGCGGTGCTGCTCTGGGTGGCGGGAGTCGCGCACTGGATCGCGGGGAGCGTGGACCTCCTCCTCATGGGCAACATCCTGATCGGCTCGCTGCCCGGTGTCGTGATCGGGACGGCGCTCATCGACCGGGTCTCCGCCACGGCACTGCGCCCCGCCCTCGGCTGCGTGATGCTCGGCAGTGCGATGGGAGTACTGAAGAAGGCCGGTCCCGAGGTGCCCGGGTGGGCGATCGTCGCGGTGCCCCTCGGCGCGGGAGTTGTGTCGTACGTGGTCACCCGACGGCGGCGTGTCGCGGGCGTCGCCGTTTCCCCCAGCGTCCCGGGATCTGCGTGATCCACGCTCAGAGCAACCTCCGTGCGCTGGAGGCGGAGGCGGTTCACGTCATGCGCGAGGTCGCGGCGGAGTTCGAGCGGCCGGTGCTGCTGTTCAGCGGCGGCAAGGATTCGATCGTGCTTCTGCGCCTGGCCGAGAAGGCATTCCGGCCCGGGCGCTTCCCGTTTCCGCTGATGCACGTGGACACCGGGCACAACTTTCCCGAGGTCATCGAGTACCGCGATCGTGCGGTCGCGCGGTTCGGCGAGAGGCTCATCGTCGCCAGTGTGCAGGACTCGATCGACTCCGGGCGCGTGGTCGAGGAGTCGGGGCCACGCGCGTCGCGCAATCGGCTGCAGACCACGGCGCTGCTCGACGCGATCGAGCAGCATGGGTTCGACGCCTGCTTCGGCGGCGCGCGTCGTGACGAGGAGCGCGCTCGCGCGAAGGAGCGGATCTTCTCCTTCCGCGACGACTTCGGCGGCTGGGACCCCAAGAACCAGCGCCCCGAGCTGTGGTCCCTGTACAACGGGCGGATTCGCAAGGGGGAGAACGTGCGCGTCTTTCCGATCTCGAACTGGACCGAGCTCGACGTGTGGCAGTACATCGTCGAGGAGGGCATCGAGGTGCCGGCCATCTACCTCGCTCACGAGCGGGAGGTCTTCGACCGCGACGGGATGCTCTACGCGACTAGCGTGTTCATGGATCGCGACGAGCGTGACGGCGAGCCGTTCGTCATCAACGTGCGCTACCGCACCGTCGGGGACATGAGCTGTACCGGCGCGGTCGCCTCGGAGGCCGGCACGCTGGAGGCCGTCGTCGCCGAGATCGCCGCGACGCGGATCACCGAGCGCGGCGAGACCCGCGCCGACGACCGCGTCACCGAGGCGGCAATGGAGGACCGGAAGAAGCAGGGATACTTCTAGTGTCCGGAATCCTGAACAACGCCAACCCGTTCCTCGCCCAGCAAGTCGAGCTGCTGCGCTTTGCGACCGCGGGCTCGGTCGACGACGGCAAGTCGACGCTGATCGGCCGCCTCCTCTACGACACCAAGTCGATCCTGCAGGACCAGCTCGACCAGGTCGCCGAGGCTTCACGCCGGCGACATGGCGACAGCACGATCGACTTGTCACTGCTGACCGACGGCCTGCGCGCTGAGCGCGAGCAGGGCATCACGATCGACGTCGCCTACCGTTACTTCGCCACCCCGCGCCGGCGCTTCATCATCGCCGACACGCCCGGACACGAGCAGTACACGCGCAACATGGTCACCGGCGCCTCGACCGCTGACCTGGCGATCGTGCTCGTCGACGCCCGCAAAGGCGTCCTCGAGCAGTCGCGCCGCCACGCGTTTCTGGCGACGCTGCTGCGCGTGCCGCACCTGGTCGTCGCGGTCAATAAGATGGATCTCGTCGGCTACGACCAGTTCGCCTTCGAGGCGATCGTCGCCGAGTTCACGGACTTCGCTCGCAAGCTCCAGGTGGCCGATCTGACGTTCGTCCCGATCAGCGCGCTGCACGGGGACAACGTCGTGGATCGCTCGGAGCGGATGCCGTGGTTCGGCGGCACGCCGCTGCTCTACCACCTCGAGCACGTTCACATCGCCTCCGACCGAAACCTCATCGATCCGCGGATGCCCGTGCAGTGGGTCATCCGCCCCGGCAGCGACGAGCACCACGACTACCGCGGTTACGCGGGCACCGTGGCCAGCGGAAGCTTTCGCCACGGTGACGAGATCATGGTGCTTCCGTCCGCCAAGACCGCCCGCGTCGAGGCCGTGGAGACCTTCGACGGCCCGCTGACCGAAGCTTGCGCCGGCGAATCGGTGGTTGTGCGTCTGGACCGCGACATCGACATCTCGCGCGGGGACATGCTCTGCCGGCCCAACAACCAGCCCGTGGTCGCACGCGCGCTGGAGGCCCAGGTCTGCTGGATGCACGAGCGCCCGCTGCGTCCGGGAGCGCGGCTGGCCCTGAAGCACACCACCCGCTGGGCGCGAGCGATCGTCGACGACCTGCGCTACCGCATCGACGTCAACACGTTGCACCGCGACGAGGCTGCCGAGGAACTCCGCCTCAACGAGATCGGTCGCGTGGCCCTGCGCACGAACGTTCCCATCGTCCACGACGAGTTCCGTCGTAACCGGACCACGGGCAGCTTTATCTTGGTCGACGAGGACACCAACGACACCGTCGCGGCAGGAATGATCATCGGGGAGCAGGGATGAGCGGCGAGGCCCAGCCGATCAGCGACAACGTCGTATGGGAGCGCGGTCGTGTCGCCCGTGCCAAGCGGACCGCGACCGTCGGTCAGCAGGGCGCCACGGTCTGGCTGACGGGACTGCCGGCCTCGGGCAAGTCGACGTTGGCCAAGGCGCTGGAGGAGTCGCTGATCGACACCGGCAACTCGGCGTACCGGCTCGATGGGGACAACCTCCGTCATGGGCTATGTGGCGATCTCGGATTCAGCGACGAGGACCGGGAGGAGAACGTTCGGCGTACGGGTCACGTCGCCCGCATCCTGGCCGACGCGGGCGTGTTCGCGATCGTCGCGCTCGTGTCCCCGTTCGAGGCTTCTCGCGCCGCAGCACGGGCCCTGCACGAGGCAGAGGGACTGCGCTTCATCGAGGTATTCATCGACACCCCGCTGGAAGAGTGCGAGCGTCGAGACCCGAAGGGCCTGTACGCAAAGGCGAGGGCCGGCGAGCTCGACGCGATGACTGGCGTCGACGGCGTCTACGAGCCGGCCGACGACGCCGATCTCCACCTCACGCCGCCATGGACTCCCGAGGAAGCCGTGGTGCGTATCGCGGCGCTGTTGTACCGATAGCGTTTCCACAGTCGGCGCGGCTCGCGCACGAAGCGATAGGCCAACTCCCTCCCGCCGACTGATCAGCGCTGGCGCCGGTGCCCGCGGCACAAGGCCGGCGTGAAAGCAGCGGTCGGGCGGGGGCCGGCACCTTCACTCAGCTCAACTCAAGCAACGTTCCGGCACGCCTTCAGGAACGGTCGTTGAGTCGCGCCAAAGCTCTTCGATCAGCGAAGTGGAGCGTTGCATAGTTTTGCAGGCGTCGCGATCCGTGTCAGTCGTACGCGATTGCCGCGTACGGTATATGAAGGGGCGCAAACCAATAACGATCCTTGAGCGAAGGAAGTCAATGCGCACACAGCCACGTCCGCGTCATCAGCTCACCCCGTTTCTCTTCGAGGTGGTCCGTCCGTTCTTCCGCTTCTCGTATGAACGCGAGGCTTGGGTGTTGCGCGCCGGCGGCTCGACATGGGGCCCGGTCGTCCGGCGCCGCCCGGCGAAGGCCGCGGGCACGCGTGAGAACCAATCGCTCCAGGACGACGAGGAGCTACTGCTGCACGACACGTAGTCGGCGGCGACGTCGCAGCGGTCGGTGACAGCCCGGGCACGGGCTCAGGGCTTGGCCAAGCGGAGGGACAGCGTTCGATCGCCGATGCGAAGCGTGGCGCGCAGCTTGTCGGCCAGCCGGTCGGTCAACGCCCCGGACGTCTCAAAGCGCAACTCGCCCGTGGCGCGCATACCAGCGGGAATCGGGTCAAGGAGCTTGCCGGCAACCTCGGTGGCGTTCGGGTCGGTGGTGAGCTCGTCGTCGCCCGAGATGAGACGAGCCGTGCCCAGGGTGGCCTTCTCGCCGCGGGCCGTGACGCGAAGGCGCACCGCGAGGCGCGCGCGGCGGCGCTTGCGACCCGAGGGGGTGGTGGCGGCGACGAAGGTGCTCGAGAGCACGCGGATGCGCGGGGCCTGCGGCTCGGCGCCGTCGCGACCGGTGCGGCCGGATTCGCCGGTCGCGCCCCTCTTGCTTTTCGCGTCGGTCCGGCCTGTTTCGCCCTTTCCGTCCTTCGCGCCGCGTCCTTGCTTTGCGTCTTGCGCTCCCGTCGCACCCCGTCCGTCCTCTGCGTCCTTCGCGCCGGTCGTGGCGGTTGCGCCGGTCGTGGCCGGCGGGGTTGCCGGCGCGGAGGCGAGGGGAGGGCTGCTGCTGTCCTCACCCCCGGTGAGCTTGCTGAGGCCGATTCCTAGTAGTACTGCGCCCACGACGACGGAGGCTATGACGACCGCGACGAACTTGCCGAGACCGCGGAGGAGAGAAGGGTAGTCGGGGCCCAAACGGCTTAGATTGCCGTAGTTCGCGCCGGCGTGAGTCCACGCGCCGCCAGGAGTCGGTTGCGGGTGGCATCACCGGTGGCGCCGTCGTGCTCGGAGCGCGCTGCCTGGGGGATTCCGGAGGAGACGATGCGCACCTTTAGCGTGACCCGGCGAGCGGGAGGCCGCCTCGACTGCGGCCGAAGGCGGCGGCGAGTGCGAGCAGCCAGCCCGCGCCGAAGAGGTAGCCTGCGAGGCAGTCGCTGACGACGTGCGCGCCGGAGAGCACGCGCGCCGGGCCCATCGCGAGGATCGCGATGGCGCAGACCGCCACGGCTTCTCGCTGGCGGTGATGCCACGCGCCGCAGCCCAACCTTCAGGGAGTGAGCAGCGGTGTCACGCTGCTGCGGGGCGAGCTGCTCGATCCGGCGTCGCTGCGGACGGTGGTGGCCGAGGCCGAGCCGGACGAGCTCTACCACCTCGCCGCCCCGACCTTCGTGCCTGCCTCATGGGAGGACCCCACCGAGACGGTGGGTGCGATCGCGGGAGCGACGGCCACGCTGCTGGCCCTCGCGCGCGCGCGCGACTTTCGCCTCTACGTCGCAGGGTCCTCGGAAGTCTTCGGCGACGCGGGCGAGTCGCCGCAGCGCGAGGGCTCGCCGATGCGCCCGACCTCGCCCTACGGCGTGGCGAAGCTCGCCGCGCTCGGGCTGGTGCGGGTGATGCGCGACCGCCACGGGGTCCACGCGAGCTGCGGGATCCTGTACAACCACGAGTCGCCGCGGCGGCCGGCGCGCTTCCTGCCGCGCAAGGTGACCCGGGGCGCGGCGGCGATCGCGCTCGGGCAGCAGCAGACGCTCGAGCTCGGTGATCTCGACGCGGTGCGCGACTGGTGCCACGCGCGGGACGTCGCGCGCGTGGCGTGGCTGATGCTCCAGCAGGACGAGCCGGGCGACTACGTCGTGGCGTCGGGCGTCGCGCGGACGGTCGGCGATCTCGTGGGCGCGGCGTTCGCTGCGGCCGGAATCGCGAGTGAGGGCCGGATCGTCGTCAACCCGGAGTTCGTGCGGCCGGCCGAGGCGACGCCGCCGGTGGGGGATCCCTCGCGGGCAGGGCGCGTGCTCCGCTGGGCGCCCGAGACGAGCTTCGAGGCGATGATCGCCGAGATGGTCGAAGCGGACCTTCAGGACCTTCGTGAGCTAGGCTGATCGCTCAGCGAAGTGGAGCGTTGAACTTACATGTAACTGAGCTGCGAATTCGTTGTCAGTCCTGGCGCGCTGGCGGCGTAGCAGTACCTAACAGGGGGCGCAAGACAACCGATCCCGAGTCAGGAAGTCAATGCGCACACAGCCACGTCCGCGTCACCAGCTCCATCCGATTCTCTTCGAAATGGTCCGGCCGTTCTTCCGCTTCTCGTATGAACGCGAGGCTTGGGTGTTTTGGGCCGGCGGCTCGAGATGGGGACCGGTCATCCGGCGCCGGCCGGCGGAGGCCGCGAGCACTAGCGAGAACCAGTTGCCGCACAACCCATAGCCGTCAACGACCCCAGCGCAGTCAGCGCCCGCGTCCGGACGGCAAGACTCATCAGGGCGGGGTCAGGCGGAGGGGCAGCGTGTGCGATCGCCGATGCGGAGCCTCGCGCGCCGCGTGTCGGCGAGTCGATCGGTGAGCGCGCCGGACGGCTCAAAGCGCAACTCGCCCGTGACCCTCTTTCCGGCGGGAATGGGATCGAGGAGGTCGCCGGCAGCCTCCTTGGCGTTCGGATCGGCCTTGAGCTCGTCATCGCCCGAGATGATGCGAGCCGTGCCCAGCTTGGCTCTTCGGCGCGGGCGGTGACACGCACGCGCACCGCGACGCGCGCGCGGCGGCGCTGCCGGCCCGAGGGGTGGTGGCGGCGACGAAGGTGGTCGACAGCACCCGGATGCGCGGGGCCTGCGGTTCGCCGTCGTCGGGACCGGTGGTTCCTGACGCGCCGGTCGCGCCCCCTCCGCCTTTCGCGTCTTTCGCGCCGGTGCCCATACGACTTCAGATTGCCCTAAATCGCGCCGGCACGAGCCCACGTGCCGTCACGGACACCGTCGCAGCCGGTAGCACCGGCGGCGCCGCATAGAATCACTAGCCTTATGCCGACGTGGCTCCGCGAGGTCCCCAAGCCTTGTGGCGGCTGGTTGGTTGAGGCTCAGGGAGAGACCGTGTCAACGAAGTTCTCCAGCGATCGATGAACCCAGAAGCCGAGAACTCCAACCTGTCCGCCGCCGTCGCGTCGGTATGGGTGCGCAAGTGGCTCATCCTCCTCGTCGTGATCGCGGCAACGGTCCTGACCTACGTCTACTCCAACGGGCAAGACCGCGTCTATCGCGCCTCGACACAGGTCTTCGTCGAGGCATCACAACTCGACCAGCTTCTGTCCAGCGCTCAGAACTTCGGCACGGATCGCAACGTGCAAAACCAGGCTCGACTGCTCGAGTCACGCGGTACTGCGGGCGCCGTAAGCCAGCGCATCACGGTTCCCGGCGGCGCCGAGGCGCTGCGGACGGCCATATCCTCAACTGCGTCGGCCGGTGCCGACTTCGTCGTGGTGTCGGCGAAGTGGGGTGATCCGCGCCTGGCCACGTCGATTGCCAACGCGTTCGCCGACGAGTTCGTCAGGCGGCGCTCGGCTGATCTGCGCGGGCAGATCACCGACGCGCTCTCCGCCGCCCGTCGCCAGTTGGCACGGATTCCGGAGGGCCCGTCCAACGCGACGCAGCGACAGACGGCCCTGGCGACCATCCGACAGCTGGAGCTTGCGCAGACCCTGCCTTCGAGCAACGCCCAGCGTGTCGACCCCGCGACCGTGCCGACCGGGCCGGTGTCGCCGCGCCCGAGGCGCGCTGCGCTGTTCGCCTTCGGGCTGAGCCTGCTGCTCATGATCGCGGTCGCCCTCGGTCTCGACCGCTTCGACCGCCGCCTCAAGCGGGTGGAGGACATCACCAAGCACTTCGGCTCGGTGCTGCTGACCGCGTTGCCGCACACCCGCAACCCGACGATGCAGGACGAGCATGGCGCCGTGTTGCCTCCAGAGCTCAAGGAGAGCTTCCGCGGCCTGCGCACCAACTTGGCGCTGGCGTCGATCGACGAGCCTCTGAAGGTGCTCGTCGTCACGAGCGCGATCCCCGGCGAAGGCAAGTCGATGGTCGCGCGAAACCTGGCGCTGGCGTATCGCGAATGGGGGCAGAGCGTTGCCGTCGTCGACGCCGATCTTCGTCGCCCGACGTTGCCGGGCTTGTTCGGCGTCGAGGCGGAGGGCGTCGGCTTTACGGGGGTGCTCACGGGTGAGCAGGAACTCGGGGCGGCTCTGCTTGACGTTTCGGTGAGCGTTGAGGGCCTCGAGACGCTGGAGCTCATCCGCGGCGGGGCGACGCCGGGCGACTCGGTCACCAACGGCGCATCCACGGGGGAGCGCACCGGCCGCTTGAGCCTGCTCGCCGCCGGGGAGACGCCGGCGAACCCGCAGGCCGTGCTCGCCGCTCGTCGAGCAACCGAGATCATCGACGAGCTGACCAGGACGCACGACATCGTGATCGTCGACACGCCGCCGCTCCTGGCCGTCAGCGACGCCGTGCCGCTCGTCGAGCACGCCGACGGCGTGTTGGTCGTCGCGCGGATCGGCTTGACCACGCGCGATGCTGTCGGTCGGCTCGTGGAGACGATGAGCCGCATTCCCAACGCCAACTGGCTTGGCATCGTCGCGAACGACCTCGCAGAGTTCGGCCGCTCCGAGTATGCGTACGGCTACGGCTACGCGGCCAAGCCCACGGCCACCAGCAAAGCTTGAGCCGCCGTGGCCACACTTTCCGTTTGGGGACGCGTCGGCGGCCCATACCAGCCCTCGCCGGTGGCGCCCGCTCTCCTTGCCATCGGGTGCTTGGCAGCCTCGGTCGCGGCCGGCGCCCAGGTGGGCACGGCCGATCCGCAGCAGCCGATCGGGATCGTGGCTGGAGTGCTCGCCCTCGGTGCCGTGTTTGCGATCCGTTCGACGCCAGTGGCGCTCGCGATCCTCGCGCTCTATCTCGGGGTCGTCGACGGCTACCTCAAGCTGGCCACCGGCTCTGACTACGCGACCTTCGGGCGCGATGTCGTCCTCCTCGGCGTCGTGGCCGGCACCCTGTGGCGCTCGGTCATCCTCGATCGCTCCTCGCGTCTATCGCTTCCCCCGCTCGGGCTCTTCGTCGTCGCGATCGTCGGCGTCGTCGCCGTGCAGGTGCTCAATCCGGAGGCCAATGGCGTGCGAGCCTCGATCGTAGGGCTGCGCCAGCACATCGAGTGGGTCCCGCTCTTCTTCCTCGCGTACGCGGCGGTCCGCCGCACGGAGCACCTTCGTGCCCTGCTGATCGTCATGCTCATCGTCGGGGCCGCGAACGGCGCCGTGAGCCTCGTGCAGTCGCAGCTGACGCCGCAGCAGCTGGCGGGCTGGGGGAAGGGGTATGCCGAGCGCATCAAGGGCAAGGGGAAATTCGTCGGAAGCGCGCGGGTGACGTTTGAAGCCGGAACCGGCCAGACCACCACGCGTCCCTTCGGGCTCGGCTCTGAGGTGGGGGCGGGCGGCGTCTTCGCGATGCTGGGCCTCACGGCGGCTCTCGGCCTGCTCATCGCCGGCAGCGCCAGATCGAGGCTCCTTGTTCTCCTGCTCGCGGGCCCGCTCATCGCCGGTGTGGTCACATCCGGTGCGCGAGCCTCCTTCGTGGCGACCTACGCCGCGATCCTCGGCTTCGGGGCGCTGGCGGTCGTCTCCCGTCAGGCGGTGCGCGGTCTGATCGCTCTGGCGGTGGTCAGCGCCGTCGCCGTCGGCGGGGTCACTGTGGTATCGAACGGGGACGATCGCAGCGCCAGGGCGGAGCGACGCGGATCTGTCTCGTCACCGACACGTGCGCTTTCCACCTACCGCGAGGAGCGACTAACGAGCTTGCAGCTCTTCCCGAGGTACGCGAAGAGCTACCCGCTCGGCGCCGGGCTGGCCTCGGTCGGCCCGTCGGCGGCCGCCCTCGCCACCGATTCTTCGGAGCTACTCGATTCAGAGCCACTCGATTCAGAGAACGAGTTCAACTTCCTCATCGTCGAGCTCGGCATTCCGGGCCTGATCGCGTTTCTCGCGTTCACCGTCGTGGTGACCGTGCTCGGCGTGCTGCGCATACGCGCGCTGCCCGAGTACCGCGACCGGATCTTCCTCGCAGCCATACTCGCGCCGATGTTCGGCGTGATCGCCCTGTACTTCGCCGGACCATTCACCGCCACCGTGCCGAGTGGCCCGTACCTCTGGGCGGCGGCGGGCATCGTGGCCGGCTGGCTGTTCGGTCGCCGGCAGCCTGAAGTGGGGACGGGGTCAGCGGCGGCGTGATCTCCAGCCGCGGCTCTGTGCCGGGGGCTAGGGGATGCCGCCTGAGGCGCAGGTCGGATCGTTCGGATCGCAGACCTGCTGGGTGAGTTGGTGCAGCGACCCCATGACCGTGAGGACTGGTGGCTCGTAGTCCCCCGTGGATCGGCTGTTCGTCGCATCGCGGGTTAAAGGATCGAGTTGATCTTCTCCCATGCGGGGCTCCTTCGCTTCCAAGGGGGATTCAATCAACGACATCCGGGGGAACGTAGCACGCCCGTCAAGGCCGTCTTCGCGCGCTCGAAAAAGTTTAGGTTTGACGCTTGCGGTGGGCAGCCAGGTCGGTGTAGATTGCCCGCGACGATCCAGGGAGCAGCGGTGGTGGCACGCTCGAAAGAGCCTGGGTCGGGCGCGATCAAACTCGTAAGGGAGACACGATGAGCGGCTTTCGGGCAATGACTGGGACGAGCGGGGCGGGGTTGTCACGTGTCGGGAGGCTGCTGGTCGCGGCCGCAAGCGCGAGCCTCCTGCTAGCTGCCGCTGGGCCGGCGCACGCCAACACGACTCCTCAGTCGCTGCCCTTCAGTCAGAACTGGTCGAACACCGGCCTGATCACCACGGACAACAACTGGAGCGGCGTTCCGGGCATCGTGGGCTACCGCGGTGACGACCTGACCACCACGCTCGATACGAATCCGCAAAGCGTGACCCGCGACGGCTCGGCGACGCCCGTCAACGTGAAGGCAAACCAGACGAACCCGAACACACTACTCATCGGTGGGCTAGCGGAGTTCCAGATCACAGACCCCACCGTGGCGCTCCAGCCGTCGACCACCGCCGACGCCCCGCACCTGGTCTTCTACCTGAACACCACCGCCTCTGCAAACATCGACGTGTCGGCCAGGCTGCGCGACATCGACGGCTCGGCCGACAACGCGGCGCAGCAGGTCGCCCTGCAGTACCGGGTGGGCAACACCGGCGATTTCCAGAACGTAAGCGGAGCGAGCTACGTCCCTGACGCGACCACCGGTCCCAGCGAGGCGACACAGGAGACCATCCTGTCCGGCAGGCTCGGCAACGATGCCGCTGGGAAGCCCGAGGTGCAGGTGCGGGTGATCACCACCAACGCCACCGGCAACGACGAGTGGGTCGGCGTTGACGACATCTCCGTGACCAGCGCGCTTCCGCTCGACGCCCTAAAGATCAGCGAATTTCGCACCCGCGGTCGCTCCTCGGCCATCGATCCCACCGGGGAGGCCGACGAGTTCGTCGAGATCACCAACCGCTCCCAGCAGACCGTCGACGTCAGCAACGTCGCCGTCATCACCTGCGGGGGCGTCTTCGGCGCCGGATCCCGCATCCACCTCTTCAACCTCGGTGGGTCGCTCGCGCCGGGCCAGAGCACTCTCGCCAACACCGGGAACGGCTACACCGGCGGCATCGACGCCAACAAGACGCCGGACTACGACGTGGGGTACGGCGCCCCCGGCGCCTCGTCCGAGGGCTACGCCATAAACGTGGGCAACTCCAGCGGCGCGCTGTTCGACCAGGTGGGTGAGCCCGGGAGCTCCTGTGCCGAGGGCGCAGGGCTGACGACGCCGACCGCGGAGGGCAACTACTCCTTCGTGCGCCGAGCGGGCTTCAACTCGCTCCCCGACACCAACAACAACGCGGCTGACTTCGATTTCGTCTCCGACACCGCGGGGACGTTCGGACCGATATCAGCGCTTGGCCTACCAGGCCCCGAGAACCTCAACGACCCTCACCGCCTGGGCGCTACCGAGTATCGAGCGACGCTGTTCTCCGGGACCAACGCCAACCTGAGCCCGAATCGCACGTACACGGCGTCGGACCCTCGCGGCACGAACGGCGTGCTGCGCATCCGGCGGACCTTCACGAACAGGGGCAGTACGCCGATCGAGGAACTGCGCTTCCGGATCTACCGGATAGACACCAAGAACAACCCGCCGGGCAGCACGCGGGCGGACCTGCGCGCGATCGACTCCGAGCCGGAGACGGTTGCGACCCGAGACGTGGCCACCACGATCGTCGAGGGCGCCTGCCCCGCCGCCGAGCCC
>JAABUS010004339.1_pt1 | contig 20659 bp, 16 predicted proteins | sample 5560161 | NCBI WGS metagenome assembly JAABUS01 (sample SAMN10711885, study PRJNA513376) | rock metagenome | isolation source: Antarctica rocks | place: Antarctica: Victoria Land, Trio Nunatak nord | collected 2016-01-04
CCCGATACACGCTTCGGTTATAACGTAGGCCAAGACAGCCCCCTTTTTTAGCGCCAGCTTTCCCGAAAACCAGTCTAACCTATGCGGAAACGTTGTCAACGGATGAGAGGACCGGCGGGGAAGTGAGCCTACATTCTCGTCCACCTAGGTGTTTACGGGTTCGTCGAGATGGTCGCCTTCGTCGTGACACTGGGTGTCGGGCTCGCTTACGCCTGGAAGAAGGGAGCCCTTAAATGCATGCAATGCAGAAGTTCAACAAGCCGATCATCGTCACGATGAGCACGAACAAGGTCATTACCTGGACCAGCTAGTGACCGACCCCTCTGTTCACCTGTTGATTGCCCTGGTCGCCTGGCCTATTAACAGACTGCTATCGATTGTCCATCGGAACTACAGCGGGTAGGTGGAGTTCGACACGGCAAATGTACCAGAGAAATAGCATGATGGGCTATGATGGATCGTCGGGATTTAGCGATAGTAGTGGATTATGAGTCCGTAAGTGGGGAGGTAACAGCACAATGATCACGATCGAAGAAGCTCAAAGGATCATCTCCGCCGCTGAGCACAAGGCCCAGCAGATGGGCCAGCCGATGAACATAGCCGTGATGGACGCTGGAAGGAACCTCGTAGCCTTCCACCGGATGAATGGAGCCTGGGTGGCGAGCATCGACATCGCCATAGATAAGGCCTTCACCTCGGCTGGCAGAGGTCTCACCACAAGAAAGATCGGCGAGATGGCCCAGCCTGGACAGCCCCTGTTCGGCATCAACACTACGAATGGCGGCCGGATCGTCATCTTCGCCGGCGGCATCCCGCTGATGCGTGATGGCGAGGTGGTCGGCGCGATAGGAGTAAGCGGAGGCACGGTGGATGAGGACCATGAGGTGGCAGAGGCCGGCGTTGCTGCCTTTAGCTAAGGCCTGTACCTAACGCCTCTACACTACGCTTTGGTCCACTGACGCACCGTTTCGTGATGGTTTGACCCTATCCTCGTTCTGGCTAGCGTAGGTCGCCCCACGCTCCTCGGGCGCGATGCCGGCCTCTCGGACCCTCTCACCGCGGCGACATCCTTGGGATCTTCGAGCACAACCGTCCAGTGCGCTGCAATCCAGTGCGCTGCAATAATCGTCAATAAAGGAGTGGAGAAGCCGTTGGCTATGCGGAATTCGCAAACCCCTGCAACGTCCTATTTATCACTCGTAATTAGCTAGTGGGCGGTTCGGGGTCGCTCGTCGTTAGGTCAACGAAGGATTGATCGGTGGCGAGATCGCCGACTTTCACTATTTGGTCCACGTCGCGTGAGCACGGCGACGTGTCATTGGTCCGAGAGGCCCGGGATCTGGCCGTTGCGGAAGGCGTCGACGAACAGCCGGTGGTCGTCGCGGGCAATCTCGGAGTAGCGGGTGCCGAAGTCAACCATCTCCTTGACGAACTCCTTCTCTTTGCCACTGATCGCCTCGATGATCTCATCCTCGGTCTGGAAGCCGACGATGGTCGGGTCGGAGTCCTTGTCCGCGACACAGTGCACCTTGGCGGTTGCCCGGCCGAGGTAGTCCAGCACCGGCGCCATCTGCTCGGGCTCGGTGAGATCCGACCAGTCGAGATCCTCGACATGGGGTGAGAGCTCGGAGACGACGAAGCCGACCCCGTCTATCTCGGTGTTGCCGAGCCAAGGATCGGCATGGGCCTGTAGCGCCCGCTGCGAGACCGCCGTGCGGTGCCCGTGGTGCTTGAAGTAACACTCGATGCGCTCGTCGCGCACGATCCGGCTTGGCGCCGCGACGTTGCCCTGCTTCATCGAGAGCACCACGTCGTTCTCCAGAGCCTGGGTCGGGCCCTCTACCAGGACGTTGTACGCGGGGAGTCCGGCCGAGCCGATGCCAAAACCCCTGCGGCCGACGATGTCCTTTACCTCGTAGGTCAGGCTCCGGAAGCGCTTCGCTTCCGGAATCGTCTCCAGGTACGCCTCGTAGGCGGCCTGGACTTTGGTTTGTTCGGCGTCGTCGAGCTCGCGGACCCCGGAACCGCGCCGGAACCGCCGCTCGAAGTTCTCGTCGATCAGAGTCATCCTGTCGAGCAGGTCCACGCGGGTGTTCAGCCGGGTCTCAAGCAATATCTCCTTGACCTCACCGTCTGTGGTCTCCAGCCGCAGCGAGTACTCGTGGTCGCGGTCGGAATCTACGAAGTAGCGCACCTGTTCTATATAGGCCCGGACGTACGTCTCGATCAGTGACGCGATGTCGGCGTCCGAGATGGCCTTCATCCACGCCAGCAGGGCCACGCTCGCGACCATCCGTTTGATGTCCCAGGTGAAGTGGCCGAGGTAGGCTTCGTCGAAGTCGTTGACATCGAAGACGAACACTCCGTCGCCGTCCATGTAGGTGCCAAAGTTCTCCGCGTGCAGGTCGCCCTGGATCCAGACTCGGCTGGTGCGCTCGTCCGCCCAACGGTCCTCCTCCCGCTCCATGTCCGCGTAGAACAGGCACGCGCTGCCACGATAGAAGGCGAACGGGCCGGCGGCCATCTTCCGGAACTTCTGACGAAACGCATCGGGGTCGGCGACCATGAGATCGGAGAAAGCGTCAACCAGCACGTCGACTATCTTGGCCTGACGCTCACCGGAGGACTCGTGCTGCCGTCCCAGGTCCACAGTTCCGGGCATGAAAATCCTTTCACCGTCAGTCACTACTGGCAATTATTAGGCCGGTAAAGGTAACAGTAGCACGGCGTCAATCGGCTTGTGTCTATACGCCGCGAGCCCCGAGCGAGGCCTGCGGCGGCGCGTAACTTCCTCTTTCCGGGCCGGGTAGACCGCGCCAGTACTAGATCTCGGGGGCGCGACCGGGCTATACTGCTTCTCCTAGAACCCCGTCAGGGGAGGTAGAGGATGCCGCACTACCCGAACCGCGGGTCCGAGAATGGAGAGGGGGCTAGGGTAGGTGCCTGGTCCAAGGGTGGCGAGTTCCTCGGCGAGGCGCGTCTTGCCCGAGGGAGCGGAGGAGCGTTAGACGCTTACGCCCACTGCTCCGTAAGCCGGGGTACGGAGGAGCGCGAGATCCGCTTCACGCTGCACGCGTTCGGCGGGGGCTACCGGATACTGGTGGAGGAGTGGGGGAACGGGGAGGACCGGACGGTCTGGCTGGCGCCGCTGGAGGAGGAAGAAGAGTCGTATGTTGGCCTGTTTTCCGAGGAGGAGGTCCGCGAGAGGTTCCCATACCTGCTGGCGGCCCTCGAGATGCCCGACGGCGTGGGGACGACTCGTTTAGACGCTTGACACCACTCTGACACCACCGGGAACGCACTACGGCGCAACGCGGAGTAAGGCAGAGAATAGAAAGTGGCTTATATATGCGTGATTCGCAATCCTCTGCAAAGCCCTGCAACACCCTATTTATCACTCGTAATGAGCAGGTCAGCGGTTCGAGTCCGCTCGTCGGCTCTCTTTTTTTCTTGCAATTTGCAGGAAAAACGCAGCGCATTCAAAACTAGCCCGACAACAAGGTAGGACCCTTTGGCAGCAGTAGGGCAGCAGTAGACACGAAATACTGTTCTCGTCCGCTGCTGGCGGGTCGGGTAGCTCCGCGTTTCTACTTTCCGGGTGCTGATGAACGAGATGAACCTCGACGGGACGACGTGGTGGTTCTAGAGACCGGTGATCCTGGGATCCAGATTGAGGGGCTCCGCTCACCGTAACGCTCGGAACCCTCAGGGCCAGCGACCGATCCCTGGAAAGCCAAGTGTCTCCTATTTCTTTCAGAGAGGATGGGGCGGGATAGGTTCGCCAGTCGTCCGGTAGCGAAGAGGACGATAGGACTTCGATCGAATCCTCATCTAGAGTTGCGGAGACGACCACGAAGACGTCCAACACACTGGGATCCTCCACGTGTACCAGTTGCTCCAGTACCGCGAGCGGGATGCTCTCGGATGAGTAGACGACCGCTCTGCCCTTGCTGTTCCAGCGGCCGCCATGGATACGCGCACCTTCACCGCTGTACGACGTGTCCACATACGTCGGCGCGCAGATACGCCACGTCGTGACGGAGGTCAAGTGACCGACCCCGCTCTAGAGTGTGTTATGAACTCGATCAGGAACGGCTTAGTAATGCGAAAAACGGAGAACTGCGAGAGACCGAACCAACCGAGGAACCTGCATCCCAATGCGGTTCTCACCCAGGTTCATAACACACACTAGAGCGATTTTCATACCGACTGCAAAGAAACTCGGTGTCTGCGATGCGCAAAGAGTTCCGCTATGCATTGCCGGCTAATCCGCGCTTTTCAGTTATTTTGCAAATTGCTCTAGGACGGGATGCCGTGTTCGATCCGCCCTATGAGGTCCACGACTTCTTGTGCGCCCACATCAACATGCGAGTAATCTAGAGGTGACTCTCCACCTAGTGCTACCTTCGGGGTAGAGAGCCAGTGCCGGGCCTTGTCGAGATCGCCACCAAAAAGACGGGTTCCAGTTCTGAGTGATAGAGAGGACGGCATCCGGATGCTTATTGGTGAGAGGGTTATCTATATAGGTGGTGTTACCCACGGTGTTGCTGGGCTTCGCACGGTGGACCAACTTCTCAGCGCCCGTGAGCACTACCATCTCGAAGGTGAGGCCGTCGGTCATGGAGACGCGGTCCTGGTTGAAGACGGCCCATTTGCCTCCGCAGTTGGCATCGTACCATACGCCTATATTGTGGTTGTAGCCAGCGCCGCTCCCTGGGCGCCGAACACCCTTTACCAGAAGCACGGCTTTGGGATTCTTGTTAGTATCCGATCGGTCCAGGTAGGTACTATTGTCGACGATGTTCCGGGACTCAGATCGGTGCATGAACGTGGCCTCCTCCACTTTCTCAGAAGTTGTCCCGGACGCCGTGGTTCCCTCCGCTGTCGTCTCCAGGGTTGTGACTTCCGATGCTCCGCCCGGCGATTCCGTCGCTTCGGTAACGGTGTCGACGCCGTAGTACGTGTCATAGTACCGGTACACGAAATAGCCTTCGACGGCGAAGCCAAAGATCAACACGATCAATACCGCCATTTTCACCCCGACTCTGCGCAACACCTTCGCCTTGTCTGGCAGCCACTTATCCTACAGTGAGGTCCATGATATACCCGCATGAGTCGTCGCCGAAGGCGAGACTTTAGTGAAATCGAAGAAGCCAGTGTCACGGTGTGTGGACGGCGGCCGCGGGTCCTGCAGGACGTTTTGTTCGCTTACACGAAAGCCCTCTAGTAACGGAAGCGCGACACTAATCTCAACCTCGGCTATTTGCCTTACCTAGGATTCATCGAGCTCCCAGACGGGAAGTTCCGTTCGATCCAACCGTTCGCGTGCTCGACCAGCCCCCGCACATCCAACAGGTGAGCCGCGACCTCTCCGACCGGTCCGCACCTCCCTTTTCCGGCCGCGAGCGCAGGCCACGCGAGACCGAGCGCTACCTGGGATGCCTCCACGAAATCCACTGCCGCTGTGCGATCTATGGTGCGGAAAGTCGGAAGGCGGTTTTTGTCCTGTGAGGTCACGACCTTCAGTGGTTAAGGACAGTGTATCCGCCGCACCCTACGCCTGCGAGGATGCTTCCCGTTCGCCGAGATCGTCAAGGGAGAGAGGCCTGGCCGGGGGGAAGTCTATCGCCGGGGTTGTCGTGCAGGCGAGGTCTGGACCTACGTGGAGGAGTGCACCCGGCTCAATGGGTCGCCAGAGCGGGTCCTCGTCCATGCGTTCGGTCGCCACCACTACCGAGGGGCGCCTCTTGAGGTCCCGGGAGCGCACGCGGACGGTGCCAGCGGCGCTGGCGTGGTCGAGGTGGCGGGAACCGTGGGCGCCACCGGCGGCGCGCTCCAACACGAAGAGGTCGTGCGTCTCCGGGTAGCGCAGCGCCCAGAGGCCGTCCGGGGTTGTGAGGACCATGTTCAGCGAGAATACGGGCAGCTCGCACGAAATCCAGCGTGCCGCAGCCCCGATCCCCGCCCCGACGTCGCCTCCCGCGGCTTCGATCTCTTTGGTGATCAGGGCGAAGTATCGCTCGGAGTCGGTCTCACCGTCGACGAGCTTCCGGTACTCGCCGAGGCGCTCCTCCAATTTCTCCAGGTCCCCTACGACGCCGTTGTGGGCGAAGAGGCGCCCGCGCTGCTCGAAGGGGTGAGTGTTGCGAGAGCTCACCTCGCCGGTCGAGGCGTAGCGGACGTGGGCGACGAAGGTGCTGGACCGCTCCTCCCTCGCCGCCCGGCTGAAGGAGGCGTCTTCGTAGGCGGCGATGGGCTCGCGCATCACGTGAGGCCGGTCGTCGGTGTCGAAGGTCCCGAGGCCCGCCCCGTCGGGCTCCCCGCGGCTCTGGAGTGCCAGGCTGTCCGGCGCCTCCAGCAGCCAGAAGGTCGCCCGGATGCGCTCCTCACCTCCGCTGAGCCCAAAGAGCCGGCACACCGCTACTTTTCTTCTTTCGCGCTCGGACTCCGGCGGTAAGCGTTGTGATGGTAGGCTGCGGAGGCCGCATCATGGAGTGGCGCTGGCTGCCTCTCCAGGCGCGGAAGCGCACGCGAGAGGTCCTCCAGAAGCAGGTTCGCCAGGTCGCGGCTGAAGCCGTTTCGGACGACCACCCTTAACACGGCCAGGTCTTCGCGGTCCTTGGGGAAGGTATAGGCGGGTACCAGCCAGCCGCGCTCGCGCAGCGCGTAGGAGACATCGAAGACCGAGAAGCTCCCGACCTCGTCCTTAACCCCGAACGCGAAGACTGGCAGCTCGTCGCCGGTGGTGACCAGTTCGAACGGCCTGAGCTTCGCGATGCTCCCGGAGAGGTAGGTCGCCACGTTGCGACACTCCTGCTGTACCGCCCGGTAGCCCTCGAAGCCCAGGCGTAGGAAGTTGTAGTACTGGGCGACGACCTGGGCGCCGGGACGCGAGAAGTTCAGGGCGAAGGTCGGCATCTCGCCCCCGAGATAATTGACCCGGAAGATCAGGTCTTCGGGAAGAGCGGCGGCGTCGCGCCAGATGATCCAACCGACGCCCGGGTACACGAGGCCGTACTTGTGGCCGGAGGTGTTGATCGAGGCGACGCGCGGAAGACGGAAGTCCCATGCGAGGTCCGGGTCCAAAAACGGCGCGACCATCGCCCCGGAGGCGCCGTCCACGTGGATGGGGACGTCCAGGCTCGTCCTCTCTTGCAACTCGTCCAGAGCGGCGGAGATTTCCGCGATCGGTTCGTAGGAACCGTCGAAGGTAGAGCCCAGGACTGCGATGACGCCGATGGTGTTCTCGTCGCAGCGCTTCGCCGCCTCCTCACCGTTCAGGTGGAGACGGTCGCCCTCCATCGGGACGTAGCGGGGCTCGACCTCGAAGTAGTCGCAGAACTTCTCCCAGCAGACCTGCACGTTTATGCCCATCACCAGGTTGGGGCTTGCGGTGCTCTCTCCCGAGGCACGCCTTTCGTGCCGCCAGCGGCGCTTGAGGGCGAGGCCGGCCATCATGCACGCCTCGCTGGATCCAGTGGTAGAGCAGCCGGTCGCCTCCGCACCGCCCGGCGCGTTCCAGAGACGGGCCAGCATGTTGACGCAGCGCATCTCCAGCTCGGCGGTCTGCGGGTACTCGTCCTTGTCGATCATGTTCTTGTCGAAGCACCTGGCCATGAGCCTCTCGGCCTCGGGCTCCATCCAGGTGGTGACGAATGTCGCCAGGTTCAGGCGGGCGTTCCCATCGAGCATCAGCTCGTCGCCGACGATCTGGCACGCCGTTTCGGGGAGCATGGGCCCGTCGGGTAAACGGAACCTGGGCACGTCGGCGCTCTCGCCCCCGCGAGCGTAGAGTGGGTTCACCGAGAGCATTAGGTCTCCGACACCGCCTCTGTTGACCTTCCGGTGAAGCGCCACCCTTACCACCTTTCTTGAAGACGGCGGTCATCCTTCCGGACAAGTGTACACCGGTCCATTCCTTCTACGTCGCAGTTGCACACCCCGTCAAAAAACGGGTACCGGAACGTCCCTCCGAAAAGCCGCTTGCATTGCAGCGTTCGCTTCTCGGAGATACAGGTATCGGAAAACGGGCCAGGCTGTTGCAAAACCCCTGCAAATGGGCTTGTCTTCGGCTGTCTGTGGAGCCTCAGGGTAGTCGAGCGGTCGGCGGAGGGAGCGCCCATCAGGGGACGCAAGGCCACCAACCGCTTCAGGATCTGCCCGGCGGCGATCAGGAGCGCCTCGGCGTTGACCTTATCCAACCCCCTGAGCCTGAACCTCCGCATGCCATGGCGGTCCTTGGCCTCGGCGAAGAGCGGCTCCACCCACACCTTACGCTTGCGCAGAGCCTTCCGGTAGGACTTCACCCTGTCGAGGTAGCTCTCGTCGAAGCGGCGAAAGACGGTGCGCCCTTCTTTGTTGGAAGTGCATCCGGGTTTCAGCGGGCAGGCGTTGCACGCTTTGGCCTTCGCCTTGTAGCGTCTGGCCCGTTGAGCCTTCCAGGTGCTCCAGTAGCGCAGGGTCTCGCCACGGGAACAGACGTAGAGGTCCCTCTCGGCGTCGTAGATGAAGGCGGCTTTGGGGAAGAACTTCGGGCTTCCATCAGCTTCATACAGCGCGAGATAGGCGCGGATGCCCGGCTTCTCCACGGCCGCCACATTCTCGACGGTGCCGTAGATCCCGTCGGCTACGACGCGGCGAGGCCGAAGCCTCCAACGGAAAACTGTCCTCCACAGTAGGTCGAGCATGGGGCGGTTCTCGCTGACCTCGGCACGCCGACGCCGCGAGACCCAGGTGGGTTTGGGTTCAGTCTTCTCTCGTATCCCGCAAACGCCGGTCTCCGAAGCGGAGGGCCACCTCCCTGCGAGAGCGCAGCCCGAGCTTCTTGAGGACTCTAGCGGCGTGGTTGTCCACGGTGCGGATGGAGACGACGATCTCGGCGGCGATCTGTTTGTTGGTCAACCCACGAGCCATGAGGACCGCGACCTCCTCCTCGCGCCGGCTGAGTGCGGCCGGTGCGCCGGTCGACGGCTCGTCCGGCGCACCGGCTAAGCCGGACTCCCCGGAAACTAGGCCAGCAATGACGGGTTCTGTCGCTTTCCTGTTACTGATGGCGAATTCATCAGGCGGCGGCAGGTACGGCGATCAACCTGGCAAACAGAGAGCGCCTGGTAGTCGTCTTCGGTATTCCCATCCGCCACTCGCCCACCTCGCATCTGCGCCAAGATTTCATGCTCCCCACCCAACCGGCTTCCTCTATGGGGTTAGACTCGCGATCCACGGGGTAGAAACGGAAGTATCAATTGGGTATCGGGTACTGTACCGGAAAGGACAAAGCACATGGCCGAAACGAGTAAGAAGGTCGAGGAGACGCCGGGCGACGACTTTCCTTCCTTCGACCTCACCGGGAAAAAAGCTCTCGTCACCGGAGCGACCAAGGGGATGGGTCGGCACGCGGCGGTCGCGCTGGCGAACGTCGGGGCGGACGTGTTCCTGAGTGGCCGCCACGAGGGCGAGCTGGCCGAGTGCGCCGAGGAGGTGCGCGCGCTGGGTCGGCGCGCCGAGACCGCGGCTGCGGAGCTCGCCGATGTGGACGCCGTCAGGCGGCTGGGCGAGACTGCGATCGAGACCATGGGCGGCATAGACGTGCTGGTCAACAATGCTGGCGTTGCCCTTCTGGAGCCTGTACTCGAGGTGACGGTTGAGAAGTGGGACGCGCAGCTCGACGTCAATTTAAAGGCGCCATTCTTCCTCGCCCAGACCGTGGCCCGGGCCATGGTTGAGTCCGGGCGAGGCGGCAAGATCATCAACATCTCTTCGACGGCTGGCCTCATTGGCGTGCCCGAGCACGCGGCCTACTGCGCCTCCAAAGGCGGCCTGCTCGCGCTCACCAAGACGCTGGCGTTCGAGCTGGGCCCGCACAACATCCAGGTCAACGCGATCTGTCCCGCCATCGTGATGACGCCGATGGGCCGGCAGGTGTGGGACCACCCTGGGGTGCGCGAGGAGGCGCTCGAGAAGATGCCGGTCGGCCGCTTCGGCAAGGAGGTCGACGTCTCGGCGGCTGTGGTCTACCTCGCCTCCTCGGCTTCGGACTGGATGTCAGGCTCGCAGCTTGTCGTGGATGGGGGCCTCACGGCGGTGCGGTAAGTCCGCTTGGCTCTCTTCCTAGCCGATGGGAGAGGAGTCGTTGCCGGGGCTGGCTCCGAACTAGCGACAGACCTTCACCGGGAGAATTCTTCCCTTCCCATAACCGTAGCAGTGAGGAGGAAGATATGGTCAGGAAGTGTACGGCTGTCGAACCCACTGATGATTGGGAAGTACTTGTACCTCTGTTCCGGTGACCGCAGCAGGATGAGTACGAGCAAATACGGCCACCGGTGCCCTAACGAAAGCGAGCTTGAGAGAGGAGCGGTGCCTGCGAGCTGTAGCTAGTGCCGATCGAGTTTTCGAGCTATGTCTTTGTCCAACCGGTAGCAGATCGAGCGGCCATGCTGATCCGTGCTCCGCTTTGTTCCAGGCGAGTGACATACTCTGCGCTGGCGTACTGCACGCCCTGATCACTATGGTGGATCAACTCCGTCTCAGGCCGGCGGGCTCTCTCCCATGCCTTCTCGTCCGCCCTCGTGGCCCGGTATCTGTTGCGCCCGCCGTTGCGGTTCACTTCCCTACAGACGGTGGAAGCAGACCGGCCCAGCCGGTCGGCGATCACACGAAGGGACTCTCCGGTAGCCAGCCCCCGGGAGATCTCCTCTCGCTCGGTCGGGGTTAGCGCGCATCTGCGCCGGCGTCGCTCGGGCCAAGAGATCCCACCGGTGGCTTCGAGCATCCCGTGAATGGAGCCGGGATGCTTCTGTAGTGGCCGGGCGATGTCGCTGATGGATTCTCTTCTCCTTCTCCAACCCTCCATCGCTCCCACAACTCCTGCTTGCCTGCCGCAGACAACCCTCCTGGACGAGCCAGCCTCGCCACTCCTGCACCTCCGATTCGGACAACACCGAAAACCTACCGTGTTGCACCGACCGGTTGAACCCACCGCCGCTTTTCTTAGCACCTCTTTCTCCTGCTTGAGGATGCGGTTCTCTCTCCTGAGCCTGCTCAACTCCTCGCGCTCTTCTGTAGTGAGTCCTTCGTGCTCGCCGGCGTCGACCTCGTGCTGCCTGATCCACCTCCTCAGGGACTCGCTGGCTATCCCGAGCTCCTTGGCCATCTTCGGGATCGACCTGTTCGAGGAGCGGTAAAGCCGAACGGCTTCTCTCTTGAACTTCGGTGGATAGTGCGGTGTTGGTCCCGGCACTCGGACCTCCTTTCCGGGGACTCATCGTCCCCACTCTAGAGTGTCCGTCTTGTCAGGGAAAGTCCAGCGAGAGTGATGGTTAGGCGGTTGGCCCGCTCCTGAGGCTTTTCGATGATTTCTCTGAATAGCATAGGCAATCGCTGTGATGGCTAGGATGATCTTGACGCTGAGTTAACAGACTGGCAACATTGGCTACTAACGGGAGAGATATTCACAGTCAGGATATACATACCGAGTTAGTAGCGAGTAACGGATTGAATGGGGGGTTCTGAAATGGTTTACGGCACAAGTGCGGGCTCAACTCCTAACATTGTCGCTACGGTGCGACACGGGAGGCTATACGGCTCTCATGACGAACTTGAGCCTTCGAGACAAAAGATTCTAAAAGGCGGGAGGGTTATCGACCCCGCGAACGGTGTTGAAACGGAAATGGATGTGAAGATTGAGGGATCCTACGTCGTGGAGGTGGGGGAGATCAGGCCGGAGCGTGGCGACCGTGTCTACGACGTGAGGGGCCTGCAAGTATGGCCGGGGCTCATCGACATGCACCTGCATCTAGGTGACCTCTTCGAGACGAGCTCTGCCCCTATATTTGAGTCCGTGGCCGATGGGGTGACCGTGGCGCTCTCGCCCGGAGCCAGCAACACGTTCATGGCCCCAGCGCTATTGGGAGCTGAAGTGGATCGCGGCGTACCGATCAACATGGGGCTCTACCTAGGCGGCCTCAACGTCATGGGTTGTCGCCTCTCGGTAGACGAACTCGTTTCCCTTTTCAAAGGTGAACTGACAGAGGAGATTGCCTTCGAGAAGATGACGCGAAACCCGGTTACCTTCGCCACCGCACCTCTCACCGTCGGGCTAAAGGATCATATGGGGCACTTCATCGCGAGCGACGAAGTGCTGGACGGATTGTTCGAGGTGAGTTCACGCGCAGGACTGATCTTCATGAGTCACGCCCAAGATCCCGTGCACAGCGAGAGGTTAGTCGAATTGTCCAATGGACGACCCTTACATCTTACCCACACGACCGCATCTGGCTCAGGCTCCCACGGCGAAGCCACGGAAAGCATGCAGCGAATGGTTGAACTATTCAAGAGGCCCCACGTTTCGGGCGACCTCATGACAGCCCACCTGCGTCCTGGGCTGGGCAACCGTGAGGGCATCCTTATAGACAGGGCGGCCCAGCAGATCGCCTACGAGGCGCTCGCGGACGGCACCGTAGAGGTGCTGATCTCCGACGGGCAGTGTGACGCGACGATGAAGGGCTTTGGCGACACCCGAGACAACATACCAGCCATACTGGAGTTGGCAGATCAGGGAGTGCTGTCGCTCTCCCGAGCCGTGGCAACGATGACGAGCAACGTAGCGGGCTTGATCGCCGGGTTGACCCATGAGGACTGGTGGACACGCGAGCTCGGTCACCTCGGGGAAGGAGCCAGGGCAAATATCACGGTCGTCGACCCACAGGACAAGCTGCCCACGTTCGTGTTCGTCAATGGAGTCATGGCCGCGATGGAGAAGCGGCCGGTCAGGGCGGCGAACGGAGCGGGTGGCTGGGTCACCAAGTTCGGCATATTGGACCGGACGGGCGTCGGAGATCTGGCCGCCTTCAGCTACGGTGAAGGAGACTGATCCCTCGGTCGTTATCGCCTACGCTACTTCTTCCCGCGTATGCTGAAGACGGGAGTCTCCTAAGGTGAAGGCTCCCGTCACCGATCATGCTGCTATCTGAAACCATGGCAACAGGGCAAGCAGGGGGACTATTATCGCCGTGCATAGGGCCATGGAGAACGTATTGCCGATAAAGAGGTGCCAGTGGCCGGGAATTCGGTTGATCACAAATTGTGCCACGGGTGGACCGGCAATCGCCCCTAGGATTGCCCCAGCCAGCACGCTCTGCATGGTGCCCCCGAAGGTCAGCACCACGGCCGGGGCGATGCTCACCACGGGGACGAACGTCGGGTACCATTCCAGCTCCCTCCACCGCTCGTAATAGAGGAAGACGCCAACCGCTGAAGCCAGGATCTGGCTGAGTAGCAAAGCGGGCAGGAGCCCACTACCATACACTGGGTGCAAAGGATTCAGTAGCCAACTTAGTAAGGTTCCGAGGATGAGCCCGGCCGAGGCCAGCTCGTTTCCGTAAAACTGTGCTTCGCTGAAGTCTGCGAGCACTCGCCTGCCGAACCACCCTCTCTTACTAGTGGGGTCTCCGGGCGGCGGCGGTTCGCGAAGCTCTGCCGCCACTTCAGTTTCTGGTATATCTTCGCCATCAGGCGGTGCCTCTTCCCGGTTCATCCAAGGAAGAAAGCGGCAAAGCTCGAAGACGATTATTGCGCCAAGCCACATCCCTGTTACGTTCCCGATGACCGGCGGCAAGCTCAGGGGAGTAAGGATATACGTTATGATGAGGTAGGCGATGGGGAAGGTGATCAGCCCGCCCAGGATCCCCCCGGTTAGGGCATTCTTCCAGCCTCGACCATAGACGAACACCACCCCGGCCGGAATGCTGACGAAGGGTACGAAGGTGGGTACCCATCCTCCGGAGAGCAGGTTCCCGAACAAAACCACGGAGATCCCGAGTCCTATGAGCGAGGAGACCAGAATCCAGGGCCACAAGCCGGTGCCGTAGGAGATGGGAAATCCTCTCCACCTAGACTCGCCCCGGTCTAGAACGTAAGCAAGAAAGGCGAAGGCCAGGATGCCAATGGCCCCGAGCAGACTCTTATAGAATTCGGCCTCCGTGAAGTCCCCAATGAACCACAGAAACCTAAAGAGCCCGGTGTCTGGCGCCTCCGCAAGCCAGGTCTTGAATGAGAAGATGACTTTGTTCGACTGTAGTCCTGGTTGCAGGGCTATCATGCCTGCGTAAAGGATAAATCCCAGCGCAATCACTGTGAGAAACTCCGGAATCAACCGCATTCTAGTCTTCATGTCCTACCTCCTTTATAGTACTCGGCAGACAGCTGACACCCGCGTCTACACGTGCGATTCGTCAGATTACGAGGAATGTCATGCTCCCTAAGAGCCTTCCCTTCTCTTGCAAACCTTCACCCATAATCAGTATACCCATGTCGCCCGTGCGCCACATCCGCTCATGTTAGGGAGGCTCGCAAACGGGGTAAACTCAATGTTAGGGTCAGAGGAGCTTGCTCCTGAAGGGGAATGGTCGGAGTGAAGGAGGATAGATATGTCGCGGGATGCTGCGTTGGCTGCCTTGGATCGTATTGATCCCGATCTTGGCGCGTTCATTGAAGTGGATAGAGATAAGGTTCTAGAGGAGGCGGAATCACCTCGGAGCGGACGACTCTCGGGAGTACTCGTCGCGGTCAAGGACTTGGTAGACACGGCGGGCTTGCGGACCACTTACGGTTCGGAGTTCTTCGCTGACCACGTCCCAGAGCGCAACGCTTCGATCATTGATGTCCTTGAAGGTGAAGGCGCGATAGTGCTGGGTAAGACGAATTTGAACGAGTTCGCCTACGGTGTGAGCGGCTACAACCCGCACTATGGTGCTATCCTCACCCCGAGAGACCGCTTGCGCACCGCCGGTGGTTCAAGCAGCGGTTCGGCGGCGGCCGTGTCTGCTGGTGTCTGCCGCCTGGCCGTCGGCACGGACACTAGCGGCTCGGTACGGATACCAGCCGCCTGTTGCGGTGTATATGGCATGAAACTGGCCCACGGCGCTGCCTCATTGGAAGGCATCTTCCCGCTTGCCGAGAAGTACGATTCCTTAGGGTACTTGGCGGCAGGCATTGAGGATCTGCAGCAAGTCTTGGGCATGGACGAGCTTCCCGATCCTGGAAACCTCAATGTAAGGCACATTGGCGTAGATGTCGAGGTGCCGGATCTGCCAGAGGACCACTGGACGCTCTTCCGCGAGCAGGTCTGGGAGGTGCATGGAGAGCGCTACCAAAAGGAACCCGAACGATACGGTAAGGACGTGCGATGGAAGATGGAGCTGTCCTTCGACGATGTGGAGGGTGCTGGGGAGAGCGTAGAGGCCTGGCGCGGTAGGTTCCTCGAAGCGGTGGAGGGGATCGACGTACTGGTCGGACCGCTGCTCGACGGTGCAGCGCCGCTGCTGGATGCGGCCATCGCGGACTTCGAGCGGGACGAGTTCCTGACCGGCTTTCGGCTGCTCAGGCATACGCCACTCTACAATGAGCTAGGATGGGTAGCTCTCACCGTACCAACAGAAAACGGACCTGTGCAAGTTGCTGCTCGTCCCGGTAACGAGGCAGCGGTGCTCGCCGTCGGGAGAAAACTCGGGCTTTCGAGTGAGGAGACCATGGTCCGATAGCGAGTGGTTCACGACTTGGGGGTTCGGAGCTTCTTCAGCTCCTCTTCGGTGTCGCGCAGTCGTCGGTACTCATCCGGTTCCAGAAATACCCCAAGCTCTTCGCCCCCGGCTTCCGGCTCGCCCTCGAAAGAGGCGATCAGGTTCACCTGGTAGCCGACGACGCCGTCTTTGTCGAAGAGCATTCGCTGCTCCTTGATGTGGACGCCATGCGTGCTCCGTAACGAGGCCGTGGCGCGGGCGATGCCCCTGCGGGCGGCATCCTCGAACCCGTTCGTGGAGATGGCGCTGATGAGCACTTCGGTCCTTGGGGCTGCTTGCATGGGTTCGGTTCCTCCGTGTCGCGGTGTGGCCGCCATGATACCTCAACCCGTCAACGCCGCGTCATTGTTGGAGTGGAATGTTCGGCATCCGATGGGGAAGTAACGACCATGCGGAAACGATGCGTGGCGATGGTCGAAGAGCTCCGGAAGGCGGAGGATGCGCGGGAGAAGTTGCTCGACGTGAAGTAGGTGGCTGGATCATACCCAGATGGCCATGACATGCAAGTGCGCCTTTCCCGGCTCGTGAGCGACCTTCGTGCTCGTTGCCGGCAGAGGGATGGTGAACAGTGAAGATCGAGGCTATCCGCATCGGGCATGCTTCCGTGCGCATGGGGCCCACCATGCGCACGGCCATCCAACAGAACCTCGTTCTGTACCATCGCCTCTCCGAGGCGACGTCTCAAGTGGTTCAGGGCCACCCCGACGATAACCGACACACCCGGTTCCGTTGACAGCTCCTTCCCTTGAAACCTCCTGCCGGTAGCACCTTCGGTCGAGAGACGGCGGACAATGCTAGGATGAGTCCTCTGTTTGGAGGGGACATGCTCCGATGAGGCCACGCGGCCGTCGTGTCCGGAGCGCGGCGACGATCCTCCCTAGCCGACCGACTGGTGCTAGTTAAGGCATGAAGTCACCACAAATACAGCTCAGACCGGATGCTGAACCCGTCACGGACACCTTAGTTTCATTCTCACAGCCACAAATGGCGCAACGCATGGCTGCAGCGGAGGCTGGCGGAAACGACGCGGAGAGCCGATTCTTCTCGGTTGGCTGGAGGGTTTCAGACGTGGCATGCTCCCTATCTCGCACGTCACCGTCTGGAGGGGGGACACGAAAAAGCGGAAGAGGAAACGGGCAGAGTCCACGGATGAGCTTCGCTGGGAGGGGCTCGACTTCCTTTGCGCGTGCGAAGGGTACGCGACGTTTTGGCGACAGGCAGAACAGGGTATAGCCATGATCCTGCTCTGCTAGACATTCACAATGGACGAAGGAGTTTGACGACTATGAACTCGGTTCCCAACATCACCCTCAACGACGGCAACACCACCATTCCGCAGCTTGGTTTCGGGGTCTTCCAGATCAAGCCTGAAGACACCGCGAAGGCGGTGAGCGAAGCCCTCGAAGTCGGCTACCGGCACATCGACACCGCACAGATGTACGGTAACGAGAAGGAGGTCGGCGAGGGCATACGCGCCTCCAGCCTCGACCGCGGCGACGTCTTCGTCACCAGCAAGCTCAACAACAGCTTCCATGATCCCCAGGATGCCCGCGAGGCGTTCGACACTACGCTCTCTGAGCTCGGCTTCGACTACGTGGACCTGTTCCTCATCCATTGGCCGTTGCCCACGCTCTACGACGGCGACTTCATATCCACCTGGAAGACGCTCGAAGAGTTCAAGCGCGACGGCCGCGCCCGCTCGATCGGGATGTCGAACTTCCAGATAGAGCATCTGGAGCAACTAGCCTCAGAGGCCGATACGGTGCCTGCAGTAAACCAGATCGAGGTACACCCCTACTTCACAAATGATGCGGTGCGCGAGTACGGCAAAGAGCACCAGATCGCCACCGAAGCGTGGTCGCCGATAGCTCAGGGCGCGGTGCTAGACGACCCCACCATCACCCAGATTGCCGAGAAGGTCGGCAAGACCCCGGCGCAGGTTGTCTTGCGGTGGCACGTCCAGCGCGGCGACATCGTGTTCCCGAAGTCGGTGACGCCATCGCGCATGAAGGAGAACTTCGAGCTGTTCGACTTCGAGCTCGAGCCCGAGGACATGGACGAGATCTCCGCGCTCGACCGGGGCGAGGATGGCCGTACCGGTCCGAACCCCGACACGTTCGCCCACGTCCCAAGCTGACTGTCTCATAACGGATCGGGAACACACACCCTGAGACAACCGTGACGGCCGAGATCGCCACCGGCAGCTTCACCCGATGGGGTAGACTAGGGCGCCTCAAGACTCTCGCCATCTACGGATCGGGCTGGTTCGCGCCGACAAGAGAACCAGTGGGGAGTATTTATGTCCGCTGACATGCGATGGAGCAAGGGACATAGGTGACAAATACTCGTGTAAGCAGTGTCAGCAGTAGTGTCAGCAGTAGGGACGACACAGCGCGGTACTTGACGGCAGTATATCCACGGCCTGATCTACGATTTACCCGCAAATTCAGCACTTAACGTCACTTGGCGGTACGAGGCGGAGAACGATCGAAGCTCACTCGTAATGAGCAGGTCAGCGGTTCGAGTCCGCTCGTCGGCTCTCTTTTTTATCCCGATTTGCAGGTAAAATACGAGAGCTCGAACGAAGGCCAGGAGAGACTCCGGCCCAACTTACCGCAACCGTACCGCAACCCGGGCCGCGAGGATGTCCGAGGATCAGTCTGGGGACGGGGGCAGCCAAAGTTTTGGCCACACAATGTGGCTACCACCGATGACCCAGGCTACGATCACCTGCGGCTCGCTAAACTGCTCCTTGTACTCCTCGCGCTGCGTAGTCGACAGCGTCACTACCCAACAGAGTGTCGCCCCGGCTTCAAGATGAGGTTCCAGACATTCTCGCCGGATCAGCAGCTCACTACCCACCCTGGAGCCTGCTCCAGTGTAGTGTCGTTCGCTCAGCTCATCGTTCCAGTAGTGGTAGCGAGCAATTCGCTGATCGTCTAGCATGAAACCTACCTGACCCGGCTCGGTTGCGATGATGGGCGATTCGGGCAAGAGCCAGTTCGCTGGCAAGTGCAGGCCGCGAGTCTGGCGCTCGGGCAAGATCCAGTCCTGAGTATCGGACAGAAACTCCCACGCTAGTGGAGCCACCATCCAGTCGCGGGCGAAGCCCGCATATGGCTCGATGATCGTGTAGTTTCCCGGCACCGATAGCCGGGGAGGTGCAGGTCGACATACTACCCACGGAATCTTTGCCAGTTCCCCTTGAGGCGGCTTCATCGGCCCGTGGGCGGATTGGAGAAACGCCCTGATGACGACTTCCGCCCGAAGGCGCGACCGGTTTGCCACCGGCCCGGCTGCAAACGCCAGGATTTCTGCTTCGTTGGGGTCGCGGTCTTCTAGGCGGTTCCTTACCACTTTACCAACAGCCTCACCGAGCGTGTCTAGTCCCTCTGTATCGTTCGGGTCCTCTGGCCACCAGTTTGGGCGCTCAGACGGGCGGACGGCCCAAAGTGTGGGGTCAGCCATGACTGCCACCCACCGTGCGTGAATCTCCGCTCGATCTACGTCAAGCGCGGCCACCTCGATCGACCAGTGTAGCGCTCGCAGGTATGCAGAACGAAGCAAAATAGAGACTCTGTCGTTGATCGCCAGCGATGGTTCGTTGGCGCCTCCTCGGTAATGGTAGTCGAAGTGCCCGTTTAGTTCTGACGATAGGCTTTGCTGGCGCGCGAGTTCAGCTACCTCCCGCTTCCACTGTCGTGAGAAAGGGATGCCCGACCTATCCAAACCATTGGCCCATTTGAGGAAGATCGGTGCTAGATATGCTCTCACCGTGTCTCTGAAGGTTTCGATGTCGGAGTTACCTGCGGTCGTATACTGCGAGTGTCGCGGTCGATAGTTGAGCGACGCTGCGAGGGTTGCTCCTTCATCTCCGAACTCGCGCAGAAGGAGGTCTGCGCCGATGGACGGGACGATGTTGGCCTGGCGAGCGACGGACCGGACCAGTTCTTCGCACGAAAGGAGAAGCTGTCCGATGATGGAATCTGCGACCGTCTCCCAATCCGTGCGGTGGGGAGTCGCGTCGGTGATGGATAGGAAGTAGTGGTGGCGAATAACAGGCACGTTCGTAGTGTGGAGGTGCTCGACCAGCCAGCTCAAGTAGGTGCTCTTGCCAGCACCTGGGCTCCCTGTCACCACTACAAGGCTGTCGCTGCCCGCATGGAGCCGCGGCTCTACTGCTTCTTCACTCCAGACTTTGGGAGCGACGTAGTCGTCTGGCACGAGGAAGCCCTGGGGGATCTGAGGTGGAAAGTGCCAGAGTGCGGCTGCGCGTACGTCCACCAGGGTGACGGTGCCGTCCACGGTGGGTTCGTTCTTGCGATTGATCCAGCGCCGGATCTTGCCCATTAGGCTCGTCCAGCCTTCGGTACTTCCGCCCAGGCGACGGAAGCGTTCTTGAAGGGCGGCGTCGAGAGCCTCGAACGATCGCTCCCTGAAGAAGAAATGGAACGACGCGAAAAACTCTGAAGCGGCAGCGGTTCCCCCAAGTTGCGCCGAGATCGTAGCTTGCAAAGAAGCCGGAAGTCCGTCAAAGTCCACGAGGCCGGAATCCGAGAGGTGATGGCGAATGGCTGCACTCGCGGCGCGGTTGGTGAGGAGCGCAGCCTCGCTCACAGCAACGCCCGAGGCCACCACGTTGTCGAGTGAGTTTTCCACTTCTGGAGTAAGGAGGTCTTCGGACCCCTTTTCCCACTCTCCTGTTTGATCAGGTGGTCCCATTCCCACTCGACAGAGGCGTCGGTTCCAAACTTCACCTGCAACAATCGGCGTGTACCATCGGCACGCTCGGCCTGAATATCGTCGAGCGAGCCCTCGGTCGTCTCCAGGCGTACCCATCGATAGGCGTCCGGATGTTCGAGCCACTCGATAAGCACTTCCGCTGACTGGAGGTCCTGATACTCGTCGCCCGTTCGGCGTGCGCCGGATGCAGTATAGAAAGTCACCCTTACCTCACCTCAGAAGGCTACGCCTCCAAGGGATATATACGAAGAATGATCCACAGGCTCATCTGTTACGTAGCCTAGCCACGCCGGATACGGAAATTCCGGCTAGTAGAGGCTGAGAATCCCGTCCTTGAGTCT
>JAABUS010004340.1_pt1 | contig 20656 bp, 18 predicted proteins | sample 5560161 | NCBI WGS metagenome assembly JAABUS01 (sample SAMN10711885, study PRJNA513376) | rock metagenome | isolation source: Antarctica rocks | place: Antarctica: Victoria Land, Trio Nunatak nord | collected 2016-01-04
GGAGAGCTGCATACTTGTTGGAAAAGTAATAGCAGAGGTAGCAAAATTTTTGAGACCCGGCGTAACAACAATGCAGGCTAATAACGTAGCAGAACAATTTATCCGGGATAATAAAGCCACTCCTAATTTTTTGAATTACAGAGGTTTTCCTTATGCTGCGTGTATTTCTGTGAATGATGCAGTCGTACATGGTTTTCCTACAAACAATGTTTTAAAAGAAGGTGATATTATTTCTGTTGATCTTGGCGTATTTAAAAATGGGTTTCATGGTGACAGTGCATATACTTTTGCTATAGGAAATCCTGGTGAAAATGTTATTAAGTTAATGAAAGTAACCAAAGCGTCTCTATATAAAGGAATAGAAAAGGCTCTTCAGGGAAATCGAATAGGGGATATTGCTTATGCGATACAGGATTATACCGAACGTTTACATGGTTATGGCGTAGTAAGAGAGTTAGTGGGTCATGGATTAGGAAGAAGCCTGCATGAAGACCCGCAGGTTCCTAATTTCGGTAAAAGAGGAAACGGTCCAAAATTGAAGGAAGGAATGGTATTGGCAATTGAACCAATGATCAATCTTGGTGTCAAAGACGTTTTTTATGATGATGACGGGTGGACGGTTCGTACAAAAGATCATAAGCCCTCCGCTCACTATGAACATAATGTTTGTATAAGAAAAGGTAAAGCTGATATTCTTTCGTCTTTTAAAGAAATTGAAGAAGCTGAGAAAGCAAACAGCAATCTATGTGCTGATTATTATTAAGCCCGACCCTATCAGGGGCTTTTTTATGAAATGGATAAAGATAATTCTCTCCTAAGTATCCCGGCGGGTAAACAATTAGCAGTGATCGGTGGCGGTGCAGCAGGCTTTTTCTGTGCAGTTAATGCAGCCAGAATGAACCCATTTTTAAAGGTTACTATTGTTGAAAAGACAAGCAAGCTTTTATCTAAAGTAAGAATAAGCGGAGGCGGCAGATGTAATGTAACACATGCATGTTTTGAAATTCCGGTGCTGGTAAAAAAGTATCCGAGAGGGACAAGTTTTCTTAAAAAAACATTTCAGCAATTCAATACTGCTCATTGTGTAAAATGGTTTGAAGAAAGAGGGGTCAAGTTAAAAACAGAAGTTGATGGAAGAATGTTTTCTATTACAGACAATTCGCAGGCTATTATAGATTGTTTATTGAAGGAAGCGAATAAGTATAAGGTAGAAATATTGATGAATTCAGAAGTAAAAAGCTTGAAATATGAAGAAGGAAAATTTATTTTCAAATTATCAGGCATGCAACAATTTACTTCTGACTTTACATGTGTGGCTTGCGGCGGCTATCCTAAAGGCGTTATGTTTGAATGGCTAAAAGCTTTAGGACATTCAATTGAAGAACCTGTACCATCTCTGTTTACTTTCAATATACCTGACAATCCGATTACGGGACTAATGGGTGTTTCTGTTGAAAAAGCATCTGTAAAAATTGTTGGAAGTAAATTATCGGATGAGGGACCATTATTGATAACGCATTGGGGCATGAGTGGCCCTGCTATTTTAAAGTTATCTGCGTGGGGAGCAAGAGAACTTGCAAATAGAAATTATAATTTCAATACTTTGATTAACTGGCTACCTCCATATAACGAACAAACTTTACGTAATACCTGGCAGCAGATCAGAAATGAACATGCTGCACAAAAGATAGGTAATAGAAATCCGTTTAACCTGCCAAACAGACTTTGGAATTATTTATTGAATGAAAGCCAAATAAAAGAAGATGTAAGGTGGGCAGATTTGCCAGGAAAAGAACAAAACAAACTAATTAAAAACATAACGGCGCAGGAGTTTGAAGTGAAAGGGAAAACGACTTTTAAAGAAGAATTCGTCACCTGTGGTGGAATTGAACTTAGCGAAGTTGAGGTCAATACAATGCAAAGCAAAATTGTTCCAAATTTGTTTTTTGCAGGAGAAATCATGAATGTAGACGGAGTAACAGGTGGTTTTAATTTTCAGCATGCATGGACAAGTGGGTGGATTGCTGCGAGTAGCATTGCAGGTTTTGATAGAGCATCTTCTATAACATGAATGCGCAGAACAATTTTTATAAAAGAGAACGTATCCTGTATTTGCTGTTTCAAATAACATCAGGTAATTAGCTGACTTTTTCAATGCTCCCTATATTGTTCATAATTAATTAGACAGCAAGAATGTACAGAAGAACTTTTATAAGATTTTGCTGCAATATTAAGCAAAGGAGATTTTAGAGCGCTGATATTCGCTTTTAATATGCCGAACTACTTGAATACGGACTTAATGGGTGTTTCGAAACCTTTTCTCACTCAGCTATAAAAATATTTTCCTGTTGTAGAAGTGGCAAGTTTTTAAATCGCTGAATAACCTGCGCAACGACTACTACATCTTTCTGGCAATAATTTACAATACGCTGCAGATTATTTTCTTTATAATATACGTGCTGCACCATACTGCCATCTATATCGTCTTTTGACGTTGGAATGCTTAGTATACTTGCAAGTAAATGAAGCGAAATATAATTTTTATAGTCACCAAACTTCCACCATTGCAAAGTGTCGGTCATACTTATCTCCCACGGCTTTGCCCCATGTATGTGCATATAAGCCGGCAGCGGCATTTGATTTATAATCATTCGTCTGCATAAAAACGGAACATCAAATTCACGGATATTATGGCCGGCAAACTGAAACTTATTTTTATGCCGGAAAAACTTATTTGAGATTTCAATAAATTCCTTTAGTAACATTTTTTCATCGTGTCCCGAAATGCTCTTAATTCTTAAACATGTTCTGTCGGCTTTATCCCTATAAAAAAAGCCTGCAGATATGCAAATAACTTTACCAAATTCTGCCAGTATTCCTGCCTTTTGCTGATACGTTTCTTCTTCATTAAAATTTTCTGGCATTGTTTTTGAAATTTTGTCGAAAAAAAGTTTGCGGCCTTCTGCTGACAATTCATTAATATTACTAACCTGTGGTACTGTTTCTATATCAATTAGAAATAAATCAGAAAGTAATTGTATGTTATTCAAAACAGATTTTCTTTATTAACTAAAATTCTTTATCAAATAAAATAAACCAACCCATGAGCTACAACTCTGAATACTCTGCAACAAACCCACAACAACCAGCTCCCAGAAGAGATGATCGTAAAATTATTTATGGAATTTTAATTGCCGCCCTGTTAGGTACATGGGGGTATATAATTTACGATAAAAGTAAAACGAATGAGTCGATTAATCAATTGCAGACCCAATATTCTAATGTAGATTCTGCGCGAAATGAAGTTCAGGCTGAGTATAACGATGCTTTAGCCCGCCTTGACTCAGCAACAGGTAACAATACTCAACTTACCGGAGCACTTGCTGAAAGACAGGCTGAAATTAATAATCTGAAAAAACAGATCACTTCCATCACAAACAAGAGAAATGCAACTGCAGCAGAACTCGAAAGAGCCCGTGGTTTGATTAATCAATTAAATATGCGGATAGATGATATGTATGCAGAGATACAAAGACTGAAATACGAAAACCAGCAGCTAGCAACATCTAACAAAAGACTTAAGGTTGAAAGAGAACAGTTAAGCACAGAAAGAACTCAATTGCAGGAAAACCTGACAACTACTGAAACTGCCCGCAAAGAGGTCGAAGATGTGGCATCTACCCTTCATGCAAGTAATTTAAACATCACACCTATTCATGTAAAGGGTAATGGAAAAGAAAAAGAAACTACAACAGCAAAAAGAGTTGATCTGCTGCGAATCTCCTTTAATGTAGATGAAAATAGAATTGCAACAAGCGGCAATAAAGAATTATATGTAACCGTTACAGGGCCAGACGGTCGTCCAGTCACAATGGCAAGTGAAAGCGGGACTTTTGATACCCGTGATGAGGGTTCTAAACCTTATACAAACAAAGTAACTATACCATTCGAGCAGGGAAAAAAATCCACTGTCAGCTTTGACTGGAAACAGGAAGGAAGATATCAGTTAGGTGATTATAAAATCGAAGTGTATCACAATGGATTTAAGATTGGTGAAAGCAAAAAGACATTAAAGAAAGGCGGTTTGTTCGGATAAGCGTGAATGATTTAACGAAAAAAAAGCAGGAGACTTTCTCCTGCTTTTTTTATATTTATAGAATAGCCCTCAAAGAAGCACGTCCTATATGTATTGTTCTTGTTTCTGCAGGCTTTCTTCCTTCGTATTGAAAGTTTAGTTCAAGATTGTTGCCAAGCCGTTTTGTAAGATCAAAATTCCACAAAACATTTTTGCCCGGTAATAATGCATCAAGCATTATATAACTGACAGTAGTGTTAGGTAAACCTGTGTAATTAATATTTGTATAGGTTAATTTGCCGGTGAAACTTGTATTGTTTACAGCATTATATTTTCCTTCTACATTTAATGAATTACTTATAGATTTTTCTCCGCCATAAATAACTTTATTCTTTTTTTGACTAAACTCATAGCTTGTTGATAAACGGTAGCTGGTTCCGCTGGTAAAGGTTAACCGGGGTTCAATATTTATAGTTTTTATCTCATAGTTACGGTTACTGAATTTCGGAGTGAACAAAGAATTATTTCTAACTCTCTGAATCATTTCAAATGAATAGTTTCGGGATGGATTCAATCTGCCTCTGAAAGTCCAGTCATTTAGTTTCCTGCTTTCAAAACCATAGGTTAAAAGTGACTTATTATAATTAATTCCATTGCTGACATCAAACCCCCACTTGGTGCTAAACCTGTTAAAAGAAAGTGTGTTTGTAAATACATTTGTAAGCGTAAGCAACGAGGTATCTTTTATAGAAACTTTTTTAAAAGGATTAAAGACAATATCTCCTTTTGCCAGTTCTTTTTTGCCTGTTTGCAAAGACGATTGAAAGTTTATTTTTCCAATAAAGTTTCCAAGCTTTTTATTCTTAAAACTATTGGTTAAAATCCTCGGATTTAATGTGACATTGTAATTGAATTGCGTATAGTTAGCTTTTACAAATTCATTAGTTGGAGTGAAAACACGAATAAACTTTGCCTGATCAGGAAATAAAGCTATTTCAAACTCATTTAACTGTGGTATGCCATCGCTGTTGTAATCATTCCATGCATATTCTCCACGACCTGCCGGTACTTCAATATAACTAAAATCTCTCCTCTGCTCCTGTCCTGCCCCGACTTCATACAAAACGGTGCCTGATACAAATCCTTTAAATTCATTAATTGCATATTCTGCCCTGCCTAATATTGTATTTTCCGGTTTAAGATTAGACAATGTTTTATTAGTAACCTGTAATTGTCTGTATGTCACATTAAGCCTGATCTGATGATGACTGTTTGATAACAATTCAGTTGTAAAATTAATATTGTGACTACGGTCAACCTGTTCAAGTTTCTTAAAATAAGGAAGCTGATCACCGCGTGTAAAGTAAGTTAAAGCCCCCCGATTATCTTTTGCCTGGTTTGAACGTATGAATGCAGAAATCGTGGTAAAAGCAAAGCTTGAAGATGAAACCGTATCAGATATGCGATCATGTATTTCGTTGTGCTCCAAAGCATAAAATGCACCAAGGACATAATTATTTAATTTCGAAAAAACCTTACTGATATCAACTGAAGGCCGGAGAAAAAAACCTGTATTATTTAAAGAATGAAAATTAATAAGGTTGAAAATACTTCTCATTTGCCAGCCTTTTATTTTCTGGTCGTTAGCAAGAAGCTGCCGAACACCTTTATAACCATCGCTTCGCAAATAGGCTGACGATAGATATTGCAATGAATTGCCAGCAGAATCAGATAATTCAAAATTAGCAAAGGGCAAATGTTCATTCGCAGCTTCGGGTTGAAACTCAAGTCCCCAATCGCGGTAAAACTCCACTGTTCTCAATCTTTCAACGGGGCGAAAATTTTTATCTGTCGCTTCGTATCCGCCTATTGCTTTTAGCTGTAATCTTTTGCCGGCGGCATTTTGAAAATTGATCAAATGACTCATATTTATCTTTCCTGCAAATCCTTTATTATCTCCTTTATCTTTCTGTGAAAAAGCATTTAAATCATAATTACTCATTGCAACCTCTGTCGAAATATTTGTTTTTTCATTTAGCACATATACTGCACCCATTGTAACAACCTGTTGCTTTTTAGGTGTTACAAGGTAAGTAGCAGGCTCATAATAACCTTGAGGAATTCCATTAACCGGAGCTACCCAGCGATATACTTTTCCGTTTGCACCATTAAAATCAGGCACATAATTTCCTTTGCCCTGTCCAACTTCTATAAAGCCCAAACTGTATTTAGCGCTGTCTTTATTAGTTGAGTAAACATAGATTTTCTTACTGCCACGATCGTCAAAGGTATCTATTTGAGCATATAATATTTTGGCTGTTGAAAAGGTATCAGGTGTTGCAGTTGGATAAAAAGCATATTGAGTACTGTCACCAATATCATTTAGAAATTGTCTTTGTTTTGTATCAAGCGTCTGATTAACAGGTGAATTTTTTGCATCGGCATTGCTGTAAGCTGCAACGTTTATGGTAAGCTTTTTATTTACCCTTAGTTCGTCTGATACATATAACATAGAGTTTAAAAAGCTTCGCTCTGCATACTCAAATTCTACCTGTATACGACTGTCTTTTGTGATCATACGGCGGGGAGTGAAAGCAATCTCTGCAGTATTGTAATTGATCACATAGTCCTGGTCTTCGCCGCGCTGCATCAATTGACCGTCAATAAAAACCTTTTCTGTTCCTGCAAGAACAATAAAAAATATTTCATTGTTTACTCCTTTTAGCCTATAAGGTCCCTGGTTACCTTCCTCGCCCTGAAAAACATTTCTTGTAAACTTACCTTTAGCAATTGCTCCGCTTGTCAGTACTTTGTTCGATCCATTTTTTCCTATCCGGGAAATATTGCTGTAAGAAATTCCCTGAAGTCTTTGATAAAAATTAAGAAAATAAGACTGGTTTTGCCGTAAATCTATATCTCCCAGATTAACCTCCCAACCGTTTTTTTTGAACTGGAGCCATACCCGGTCAAACTCATTCAACTGCTGTGTTGTACCATCAGGTTGAATTGGAATATTGTTATCCGTAATAGCCGCAGCTATCTGTATGCTGTCTCCCAATAATCCATTCAACTGCAGGTTAAACTGTGAATTAACAACAACATCCTGGCTGTTTCCAAAACTTAAAGCACGTCCGAAACTGCCATTATAATTCATTGTGCCAAAGTCGAATAAACTGCTTGTATTAGCCTGCCTGTTGCTAAGCACTTTATTTTGTGCGATAAAATTATTCATTACACTATCATACGTAAATCTTTTTGTAACAGCATTTAGACGGTAAGGAAATACCCGGTAAAAAATTTCAACACTATCTGTCTGTAAAGATCTTTTAAAGGTAAGAACAGCATTTACTTCATCAAGTGTATAGTAAGCAGTATCAAATCCTCTCATAAAAAAAGTACGCGGAACAATGCTTAGACTGTCAACTATTACAGCCGATGAAGCAGCAATCTTTTTGCTGCGAAGATTTGAATATTTATAGGGCTGCGACTTTACAGTTGCAACCGTCAACATTCCTATGAAAATAGCTATATATTTAAAAAAAGTCAAAAAAGAAAACTTCGCGTAAATTTAGACCATTGTATATGTGAGTTAAAGATTAATTAGCAGATAAACCATAAATTATCATGTTCACTTTATCAATTTCGTTGAGTTTGCTTATGCGACAACAAATTATGCCTTTTATCCTTAACCCCGTTGATTGTACAGTGTAACTCAAAATATTTCTTTAGAGGCTTTTGGCAGAAAAGGAATAAGCCGTATATTTGCAGCCCTAAAAGGAATTGGCTGCGTAGCTCAACTGAATAGAGCATCTGACTACGGATCAGAAGGTTTTAGGTTTGAATCCTAACGCGGTCACTGAAAATCAAGCAGTTGTGAAGTAAAATCTATGACTGCTTTTTTATTTCTAAGCAATTTCCAAGCAAAAATTCCCTTTTATCCTCTTTTTACTTATTTTATTGTCACTCTAAAATTTAGTGACATTTGTCAATTCCAAACCTTTCTTTTCTTTCCTAATTTTATCGTAAGCTAATTATTACCATTAAAAGTAGATGTTATGACCTGGAAAGAAAAATTACGCAGTAATTTATTGCTTCGTAATCTGGCCTCAGATGTGATCGGTTATCCTGTTTCTGCAGCACAGAAAACCTTTGTTCCTTATTTTCAGTATAAGACAGGCGTTTATCAAAGGGATTATTATCTGTACTTTGCCGCTCCGCCTACCAGCGTCCGATATACAAATGATATTTTCAATAAACTGTATGAATACAATGGGTATAACATTATTCAATTTGTAGAATTTCATTATGCGGCTTATGATAATAAAGCAGATTTCCTTCGTTTTCTTCGCTATGAAACTGACAGAAGATTAAAAATAAAGCTAGGTAGATCTTTCACAGCTAAACTGGAGACAGTTCTAGACTGGCTCAAAGAAAAACAACAAGAGCAGCATACTGTCCGGCAGCAGGAGTTGAAAATCCATCTCGAACAAAAGGTTTACAACATCATTGAAAAGGAAGTAAATAAGGATAACAGCTTTCAACAACCAGACAATGAAAAAATAGCTAAAGAGATTGCCAACACTTTATCACCTTACCTTAATACCCTTGTTGCAGCTTCCGAAGAAAAAATTGAAGCTATTGCAGCAGGATATGTAATGGGTAATATTCAACTTAATAATCATAGTCATCTGGAAAAACTTATCCAGCTTTTTTATATAATTCAAAACTTAACCGCACCTAAAGACATGGCAAAAGGCGAGCAGGTGTTTAAACAATTCGGCGCTATTGATATAGCTCATATCCTGCATCTTCACTTTGATGCTTTTAAAAATAAAAAGGTCAATACTATTCAGGGTAATATTAAGGAGGCCATAGATAAGCACCGCAACAACAACGCTAAAGTTCAAAAGCTGAACAAAGCGCTTGAAGAGTTTTTCTACTCTTAATACTTATCCTGATAAATGGTGTTTTATTGTAAACGCACCTCTCCTTCTTAATCTAACTCCTTCTAAACCAATCTTTAAAAATCCACTGCTAATCCATCATTGACTTCTTTATTTTTCTGAACCAGTTTTACGTCCATAAAACAAAAACGTATGGACACTTTATTTATCCCCACTGAAAATGACGTTAAGACTTGGATCAAAGAAGCTGTAAAGGAAAGTCTGAATGTATCTGCTGCACAAAATGATAAAGCTTCCCAGACAGCACAGGAACCGCTGATAAGCAGAAAAGATGTAGGAACCTTCTTAGGTATCTCCATGGTTACTCTTAACGACTGGATGAAAAAAGGCTTGCCTAACCATAAAGTAAACGGAAGGGTTTACTTCCAGAGATCAGAAGTATTAGAGTACGTAAAGACTAACCGCAGAAAGCTGTAATACTGGCCAGAAAACAATTTTTATAACCAGTAAAGCCAGCAAATTTATGGAAGTCAGAGACGATAATGAATCGGAGTATTTACGTATTGGCACAACGTATTACAGGAAAATCAGAAAACCTTTTGCCTCGGGAGATTTTACAGAATTACTATTACCATGGTCAATAGAATGCATTAAACAGGATCATGGCAAAGATTTTCTGGCTGCTGTTCCCCGTTACAAGGGTTTTTGCCTTGTCCCCAATCATGTAGCCTACAGGCGGGACATTGATAACTTTTATAATGAGTATCATCCCTTTGCTCACGAACCTTGTTCGGGTTATCCTAAACATACCCTTGTTTTCTTAAATCACATTTTTGGGGAACAGCTGGATTTGGGTTTGGATTACTTAAAAGTTTTGCTGCTCTATCCAATACAGATACTTCCCATCCTTTGCCTGGTTAGTACAGAACGGAATACTGGCAAGACAACATTCCTCAATTTTCTCAAAGCTATTTATGGTTCCAACATGACCATTAACAGCAATGAAGACTTCAGAAGCAACTTTAATGCAGAGTGGGCAAACAAGTTAATTATAGGAGTGGATGAAACTTTCCTGGACAGAAAGGAAGATTCTGAACGGATAAAAAACCTGAGTACTTCTAAATATTATAAAGTAGAAGCAAAAGGACAGGACAGGCAGGAAATAGAATTTTTTGGCAAGTTTATTCTCTGCTCCAATAACGAAGACAACTTTATAATTATTGATGCAAAAGAAATCAGGTATTGGATCAGAAGACTGCCAAGGCTTCATCATGCTAACAATAACCTTTTAGTAGAACTTGAAGCTGAGATACCTGTTTTTATTCATTATTTACTTAACCGCCCTTTCTCCACGCAGTGTACTACCCGCATGTGGTTTACACCACAACAAATAGCTACAAGCGCATTAAAAAGAGTAAAAACCTACAACCGGAACAAACTGGAGGTGGAAATGTCTCAAATCCTTTTGACTATCGTTGACCAGAAGGAACTAAGTGAGATATGCTTTAGTTTATCAGACATGCAGGAATGGCTGCAGAAAAAAGGCTTCAGAGGGTACGACAGCAACAGCATTAAAAAAGTGTTGCAGGATAGCTGGAAACTTATTCCTTCTGAAAACTCCAATGCTTACACTCAATATCGTTTCGGTCTTGATGGAAGTCTGTACGAATACAGCCACAAGGGCCGATATTATAAGCTCTCCCAAAAAGAGGTTGTAAACCTTCATTTTTTTGATGATTTTGATGACAAGAGTATAAGTAATTGAAGATAAAGAAGTTATGGTCATCGGAAACGTCATCAAAGTTTCATCAGAAAAAGTACTGTGATGACAGCGTTTATACTCCTGATGAAAAAAAGATGAAGTAATAAGTAGTTATAAATCAAAGAATAAGAGCAGGTTTCATCAAAATCATCAAAAAAACAGTGTAATGAGCAGCCCAAATTTTTCTCTACAGGAAGTCAGGCAAACAGACATAGTAGCGTACCTGGAAAAGTTAGGTTACCGGCCAGCGAAAATCAACAACAATGACTACTGGTATCTGTCACCATTCAGAGATGAAAAGCAAGCATCTTTTAAAGTCAACCGGAAATTAAATGCATGGTACGATCACGGTTCAGGTAAAGGAGGTAACATCATAGACTTCGGAATAGAATACCACAAATGTTCTATACCTGAATTCATCCAAAAGCTATCTCAATCTTTTTCTTTTCATCGGAAAACTCTTTCGGTTCAACAGCCTCAGGCAAACACACAAAACCTGGAGGAGGCATTTGAACCTACCATAAAAGTGATAGCCGCAAAGCCAATCACAAACCCTGTTCTTTGCCGCTATCTTCAAGACAGAAAAATACCTCTTGAAATTGCTGATAAGTATTGCAAAGAAGTAGATTTTGAATGTAGTGGTAAACGATTTTTTGCCATTGGATTTGAAAATAAATCAGGTGGATTTGAGCTACGGAACCAACATTTTAAAGGCAGCAGTTCTCCCAAAGATGTCACGCTAATTAGTTTTTCTACCGCTGAAAAAATTGCTGTTTTCGAAGGTTTTTTCAGTTTTCTTTCTTACCAAACTCTTCATCAAAAAGATGCACCACTGACAAATTTTCTGGTACTAAACTCCCTGTCCTTTTTCGAAAAGGGCCGGCAATTGATGGAAGAAAATCAAAAAGTCGACCTGTATTTAGACAGGGATGAAGCCGGAATGAAGTATACACAGACAGCTTTGAAGTGGGATCATAAATACATTGACCGTAGTCATCTGTATAAAAATCACAAGGACTTAAATGAATACTTGCTTTACGAATCAAAAACTTAAACCGGGTTTGAGGTTAGGGAGGCATTTGTAGTTTTTATGGTGCCAGCTATGTTTTGGTTATACCAAAACGGCTGGCTCCCCTCATGCTTCGCATTCTGGGAGAATAAGTTTTCATGCTACCGCATTCGGCAAATAATAATTATAAAATATGGAAGAGGCGAAAGGGTTTACAAAAAGCAAAGGAGGAAGACCGGAGAAAGTTGTGAAGCGAGACAAGCTACTTGGGGTAAAGTGTACGACAGTGGAAGCCTTTTTTATTAAAGCAAAAGCGGAAAAGGTGCAGCTGACCGTTTCAGAATACTTAAGAGAACAGGGACTGACCGGAAAAATTGACATGCGGAGAAAAGTGTTTCCCAAAGAAGTTTTACAGGCAATTGCAAGTCTTAGTCACCTGGCTGCTAATTTAAACCAGATAGCCAAAAAGCGAAACAGTCAGGATGAATTAAATGCGCTGGAAAGAGCAGAACTACAATATGCAGTTTCACAGTTTAAGCAGTTTATAAAAGATTGTAAACAGTATTTTCAATGATTGGAAAAATAAGCATCGGAAAATCTTTCAGGGCAATTATTAATTATTGCCTGAATGACAAGACTCCAAAGAATGAACAGGAGCTGGTATTCAAGGACAGAGCCGAAGTTTTATTATACAACAAATGTTTCGGAAACCAGAAAGAACTGGTAGAGCAATTTAGCAATGTGAGCCATTTAAATCCAAAGCTTTCAAAACCTGTTTTGCATATTGCGCTAAGTCTTGCACCGGAAGATCAGTTAAGAAAAGACAAGCTCATGGAAATGTGTGAGCAGTGCGCCAAAGAAATGGATTTTGAAAACAATCAGTACATAGGTATTTATCATCGAGATACTAACCATCAGCATCTTCACATTATAGCTAACAGAGTTGGTTTTAATAAGCGCACAGTAAGTGACAGCAACAGCTATCAAAAGATTTCAAGCTATTGCCGGAAAATGGAACTGAAGTATCAGCTTAAACAGGTACTAAGTCCAAGGAGATATCTATCACCACAGCAGCGAAACATGCCAAGGCACGACCAACGAAAAGAGCGGTTGCAGCAGGATATTCAACAGGTGTTAAGTAAGTCTGGTAACTACCAGCAGTTTGAACAACGGATGAAAGAAAAAGGATATCTTATAACCAAAGGCAGGGGAATATCATTTACCGATGAAAAAAAAGTAAAAGTTAAGGGAAGTGAACTTGGCTATTCTTTACAAACCATTGAACGGATAATTGAAAAGCAAAATTTACTTAGAAGTACACTTACTCATAAATATGAAAACAGGAAAGATTTGCAGTTGCACGAGAATTTTTTAAAGAACCAAAATCTGGAAAATAGCATTAAAGAGGGCATATTAAATACAATGGAGCAACTCATGAAGACGGAAGGAAGAAATGAACAAATAGACTCTCACCTGCAGAAACCAAAACAGAAGAAAAAACAATATCGGGCACATCATCTGTAATACAAAAAATAATATAAATGGAAACAGAAATCATGCAAACAGTACTGACAGAAGTGCTTAAAGAATTAAAAGAAGTAAAAGAGCAGCAGGAAAAAGCAGCAAAAGCTTTACTTACTATAACGGAGAAAGTGGACGGTTTCGAACAAAAGCTATCTGGAATAAAAGTAGCTCCACCTGCAGTTAATATGACCCCGGTGATAACAACCATTTTGCAGGGACTTGACAAAATAAACAATTCGATAGAATCACAACCCAAAAGCATAAACTAGGCAGTTTAGAATATTACTATTTCCGGAATATGGTGCAAGAGAATATTACGGACTTGTATTTGGAAGGCTATTAATGTGGATATTCTTTATTTTAATTGCTACTTATCTTTTCATGCTCGGTAAAGAATATATACAAATACGTGCTTATGGAAGATAAGGAATGATAAAGAGGAATATTTAACTTCTGCTATTATCTTTTTTAATGGTTTTGTCAGTCTGCTGATCATTAGTTAAACGAGTGCCGAAATTCCAACGGTGAAAGCTTCGTCTTTGTTTTGAATAGTTTACTGAATGACTGCGGATGCTCAAAGCCCAGTTCGTAGGCAATTTCACTTACAGTCAACCCGGTAGTCGATAATTTTTCTTTGGCTTTTTCTATCAGCATGTGGTGTATATGTTGCTGTGCATTTTGCCCTGTAAGGGAACGCAACATATCACTTAAATAACCGGGGGAAAGGTGCAGCTGTTCTGCCAGGTATTGCACCGTCGGCAATCCCTGCCGTAGTGACGTCTCGCTGTTAAAATAATCGGCTGTTATGTGTTCCAGCCTCTGCAACAGATCATTGCTTACTGCCTTGCGCGTGATGAATTGACGTTTATAAAAACGATTAGCATAGTTCAGCAATAACTCTATCTGCGATATAATAACGTCCTGGCTGAAATCATCTATGCGGCTGCTTAATTCCTCTTCAATGATTTTAAAAAGGGTAATAATTGTTTCCTTTTCTTTATCCGACAGATGCAAAGCTTCATTAGCAGCATACGAGAAAAAGCCATACTGTTTTATTTTCTTTGTCAAAGGATAGTTCAGCAAAAAATCGGGATGTATCAGCAAAGTATAACCTGAGTTGTCTCCGTTGTCGTCATCACTTCCTATCACCTGGTTAGGACCGGCGAATAGTAAACCACCTTCATCAAAGTCATAGTAACCCTGGCCGTATCTTACCTTTCCACTAAGTTTTGCCCTGTACGATATTTTATAAAAATGCAGCACATGTGGGTTTGGCATATTGCGCAAGTCAATCGTAATGGCTGAGTTATCAATCAAACTGATCAGCGGGTGCAATGGTTTGGGTAAATGAAGCAACTTGTGTGCTTGTGTTATAGAATCAATTCTGTAAGCGCTACTCATCTTTTCCATAGTTGAAATTACTACAGTTAGAGCCGGCAATAAAAATTACTGCCGGCTATTAAATTTTTACCAGGGAATTTCACCTGTTTGAGGATTAAATTCTTCGCTGATATATTTTCCTGTTGGTCCATCGTTGCCAATTAACGCATACTTCGCTACACGTGCTGCTGCTTCCTCAACCGTACCGGTTCCCCGGTGATGATTAAAATCGGTTTTGGTAAAGCCGGGATCAACCATATTTACTTTAACAGGTGTATCCCGCAATTCGTAAGCTAAAATGAGCGAGTACATATTCAGCGCCGATTTTGAGGGTTGATACACGGCTCCTTTATGATGGTAGTATTGGCCATTTGGATCATTGGCTAATGTGAGCGAACCCTGGCTTGAACTCACCATTACAATACGTGGCTCCGGCGATTTTTTCACCAGGTCTATAAAAGCCTGTGTTACCCTTACCACACCAATCACATTAGTATCAAACACTGCTTTAAACTGTTCAGGCGCGGCTTCTAATGCCGCCTGCGGAAAGCCACCGGTAATGCCTGCATTATTAATAAGCACATCCAGCACATCTGTTTTGTTGCCGATTGCGGTACGGGCAGCGTTTACAGATTCGGAATTGGCAACATCTATTTCTATTGCTTCTACGTTGGTTAACCGTTCCGCTTTTAATTGTTCTACCGCTTCTAAGCCTTTATTTATATCCCGGCTACCAGGTAAACATAAAAGCCTTTCTGCAATAGCTGGCGGCCGGTTTCAAAGCCAATGCTTTTATTGGCGCCTGTAATAAGTACCTTCTTCATTTTTTGTTTTTATTTACAGGGCAAAGCTCACCTGCTGCCATTTAGTTCTTGTAGGCAAATTGAGAATATTTGTAGCCAAAATGAGAAAGTTGAAATAATACTGGGGACTTTTGACTTTTCGGGAAAGGTGCAAACAGTCAGCAGCCAGGCGATCCGGCAAAATTGGCAAAGGCACTGATAACAATAGCAAATGAAAAACAGCCGCCTTTACGTTTTCTTGCAGGCGCTGATGCCATCGCCACTGCAGAACAGGTAGCAGCTACGCTACAACAGCAAACCAATACCTACCATAATTTATCAAGTTCCCTGGCTTTTGAATAATGATAGCAAAGGTTGAATAAATGAAAGCTACTTCGGTAGCTTTTTGTTTTCATGTAGCCGACAGTAGAGTTTCAATTAAACATCGTTGTGTCACTCACTTGTACAGTTGTGGTTGCTTCGGTAGGTTGGTAACTGAGCCGTTGTGGTGTCTTGTGACCAACAACTTTGTGTTGCTATTAGGCACCCCTCTAATTCAGTTGACGGTGAAGTATCATCAAACGCAGCAATGCGACAGTACCTGCCCGTGCCATAACCTTCATATTTTTCGGCCTGCGGCGGAGAAAAGACAAAACGGGATTAGATTTGCTAAATGGCAAGTAATGCAATTAAAATAGAAAATTTAGATCCAGAAAAATTTGTAAGGCTTATCGGAGATATATTATCAACACAAGGACATACCTCAATCAGAGTTACAGATGGTCCTGGTGATGGTGGACGAGATATTCATTCATTGACATCAGCTGGAAACAAACACCTTACTCAATGTAAATATCATAACAGTAGTAATTTCACATGCACAAGTAGAGACATATCCGAACTTCCAATGGCTATGATAAAACTTGGGTATAAGGAAGGGCTATTTGCAACCAATGCTAGGATATCTCCTCAGGGGAAAAGAGAGTTTTTAGATAATTATGAGCACCTAAGTCTTGATTTCTTTGATGGAAAAATCATTCTTAAAGCTATTGCAGCCTCTGGGATATTAAAAACATTATGGACCAATGGCGATAGTTTGAAAAGCATGAAAACTTCCTGGATTTTCCCATTCATAATAAGAGAGCATGTGAATGATATGCCAATTGTGATTGATCAAATGGATGAAACGGGATTACCTGACATAGGCCTTATAAATGAAATAATTAAGAAGAAATATCCAAATGCATTAATTGGTATAGCCAGAGCTACTTCTTCGGCTGAACCATTTGATCCATACCGACCTCCTGAACCGTATACACAAGAAGAAGGGATGTTCCCTTTTATATTTCTTAATGAAATTGTAGTCACGGGTGAAACACTACCTAGAATGTCAGATTTCTCCGAGGATCTCGCAAAAGGAATAATCTTCTGGCTTGGAGATAAGGTAGGAAACTTTTCGGTTCGGATTGGTGAACCGCATATAGTTCCTTTGGAGGGTGTGAGTACAGGTGGCAAGATGAAAACTGACATTAAGCCTTTAACATATCTAAAATCTGAAACATCATGCGGTAAAGAAATTGATTGGTTTAGCGCCATTGACGAACATTGGATAACCGAATCTGATGCAAGAATGTCTGAAGCCGAAGCTATAAGACTTTATAATTCTGAATGTGATGTATGCTTAAGGTATGAGATCAATTGTAGACCTAGCTTAAAATCCCAATCAATGCAAATGGCACTCAGAGAAAATCGTCTTTTAGCTTGGGAAAAATCCAAATTTGCTTTTGTTCCTGAGTTTGAAAGCTGGACGCATTCTCAGGTCATTAAACCAGATGAAGTAATAAAATGGCCTTGGAACAAAAAGATACTCTGTGCCTGGTTACACGCCGACTTACTAGGGGGATTGGTATCTCTTCGAAGTATGAAGGAATTTATCAGCCGGAACGAAACTGCCGAAAGCGTAAGGCTTCAAGAAATTGAAAATCTTATAAAACAAGAGGAAGTTTTCGAGTTAATACTACCTGAAAAAGCTAGGCATATGGTTGGAGCAGTTGGAGTTGATCCATTGCAAGAGATAGATCAGCTGCGTTTTATTACAGGAGAAGTTGTTCATTATCCTGAAAATTTACCGTCGCCAATTAATCCTAATTCTAGATTTTTCCTTATTGAATTTGTGCTGTTAATCTCAGAATCTTTCGATGAGATATTCGAACTATGGATTTCAGAGTTTAAAGAAATAGATGAGGAACAATCATCGTTAGAAAGGGAGGGACCATATGCAATCTTCCACTTGGCAGCAAAGAACTTGCCGCTACTCAACTCTGCCACAACCGAACTCCTTCAAAAGCTACATTACTTAACGAAAGAAATCTTTAAAGAATTGGAAAGTATTGTTGGAACAATTCAAATTCATAAGTGTACTAAAGATTATTGGAAAGAGCACTACGGTATAACTTTCGGTCTAAGTTGGAAAAATAGTAAACTAACAGTTCAATGGAAGGATGGAAAGCCTGTTCCAAATAGCCAGTTAGCAGATGAAATGGGACTTTAGCACTTCGAAAGCTTCCTTACTGAAGAATTTTGATAAGGCAGTAAAATTCAATAGTGAAAATAATATCTTTGGAAAACTTCAGCTGTTGTTAGTAACCTTACGGTAACTTCATCGCATTTTCGGCGATAGTGTACTATGAACCATTTAATGACTTTGATATTATGTTACCTTTCTTAAAATGGGCTGGAGGCAAACGTTGGCTAATAACAAGACCAGTTAGCATATTACCGGACAAGGTTGAGTTTAATCGCTATTTTGAGCCGTTCATAGGTGGTGGCGCAGTGTTTTTTCATATGCAACCTAGAGATGGTTGTATAAGCGATCTCAATCCAGATTTAATTAACACATATATAATGATGCGTGATCAGTGGGCTGAGCTTACAGACATTTTGTCGAATTACCATAAACAACATTGTGAGGAATTTTACTATAAGATTCGTTCTTCTAGACCAAATACATCCTTGAAAAAAGCAGCCCGTTTTATTTACTTAAATCGAACTTGTTGGAACGGCCTATATCGCGTTAATAAAAAAGGAGAATTCAATGTTCCCATTGGAACTAAGACTAAAGTGTTGTTAGAGGAAGATAATTTTCAAGAAATTTCTCTTTTATTAAAGGGAATGGATATAGAAGCTTGTGATTTTCAACCCACCATTGATAGGGCCGACATAGGGGATTTTGTTTTTGTTGACCCACCTTATACTGTTAAACATAATCTTAACGGTTTCGTTAAATACAATGAAAACATATTTTCATGGGCGGATCAAGTTAGGTTGAGCAAAGCCATAACTAGGGCAATTGACCGCGGCGTTTATGTTTTACTTCTTAATGCTGATCACAATTCCATAAGATCCTTATATAGGGGCGTAGGTGAGAAGATTATTTTAAGAAGAGCCAGCGTAATTGCGGGCAATTCGGAAGCTCGAGGCATTTATAGCGAATTAGCAATAAAGTGCTGGTAATACGAAAAAAATGATAAAGCGAATTACGCTATTCTTTGCTTCGATAGACTATCAGGCACTGAGTAAAAGTTTCAAAGAAGTGATGTTTTTGACAGCGGTAGCATTATTACCCCTAATATTAAATATAATTATCGCTTCCGTGCCCGCAAACAGCTTTAGCGAAGCCTTAAAAACCAAAATAGTTCCGGGAGAAATACTTTCATATTGTTTAAGTTTTCTTGCACCATCACTTTATTTGCTAACAAAAATTCACGGGTCGGGTTATAGATTGCCCTTTGTACATTTTTTTTCGATCTCGACGTTAATAATATACATTCTATGTATAGTGCTTTATTTAATAGCAAAAAATCATTGGGTACCGCAAATAAATATGGAAAGCCACAGTGTTGATCTTTACTTCAAATTAGCCTTATTATTCTTCGCTGTTTCACTGATTTATAGGATCTTTTCCGTGTACCATGGCAAAAATGCGTCTAACTGGTCAGATACCAGAAATAGACAGCAAAACGATTTTAATGCAACATTCCGTGAAAGTATCAATCGGTAATTATGAATGACATTCCAATTCAATTTCAAGTAATCAAAGTCACCCAACCTCTGGGGGATTTTTTTATTGGCAATATCAAGGCGAGAGATTTAGTGTATATATCGTATGCTGATGTTCGCCGAATTGAAGGAGAAGAAAGAGAGGTTGAGAGATATTTAGGCATTCAACGCCCCCTGGACAAAAGTAGAGTTGTTAAAATAAGAAAATATTTAGACTCTCTAGATGCGGCCAACTGGAGTCGTTTTGGCTGTAGATCAGAACTGCGCAGAATTTGATCTAAATGGTGAAATGATTCTCAAACCATATGAAGCAGATTTTTCAGAAGATTCGATTTCGTTGGACAAAGTAGCAAAAGTTTTAGACGGTCAACATCGAATAGCGGCCTTTTTAAATGAAGCTGGAAATTATGATGAAACATTAAGCAACTCCTTTTCTGATTTTCAATTTAACGTTGTAATTTTTATTGGGTTGGATATCGACGAGCAAGCAAATATTTTTGCAACAGTTAATTTAGCTCAAACAAAAGTAAGCAGAAGCCTTGTATATGATTTAGAAGGTTTATCAAAAACCAGAAGTCCCTTTAAAACTTGTCACCAAATTGCTGTTGCGTTAGATGGCGCTGATACAAAAAGCCCTCTTTACCATAGAATTAAGCGCTTAGGCGTAAAAACAAAAGGAAGAGAAGAATCGGAGCCATTAACTCAAGCAGTATTTGTAGAGTCTCTTATCAAATTATTATCACCCCAGCCTTTTGCAGATAGGACTTTATATATGAAAGGCAAAAAGCCAAAATTTGTAAGCAATACAGAGTTGCAAAAATTTCCCTTTAGAAATTTATTTATCGCTGAAAAAGATAATGATATAGCAATTATACTTTTTAATTACTTCACGAGTATTCAAAATAAGTGGCCTACCGCATGGCAAGGAATTCAACAACAAGGAAATATTCTCCCACGATCTAATGCTTTCAAAGCATTTATGCGTTATTTAAAAATAGCCTATCAAAGAATAGTTCATACAGAATTTGGTAGAATTCCTGATGTAGAAGAATTCGCTGCAATATTTAACCCACATTGCAGCAAAAGGCCCTTCAACTGTTAAATTTTAAAGTTTTTTAAAAATAAATCAACGTTTTTACACTGCCTTATTCGTACCCCCCT
>JAABUS010004342.1_pt1 | contig 20645 bp, 15 predicted proteins | sample 5560161 | NCBI WGS metagenome assembly JAABUS01 (sample SAMN10711885, study PRJNA513376) | rock metagenome | isolation source: Antarctica rocks | place: Antarctica: Victoria Land, Trio Nunatak nord | collected 2016-01-04
GGTGCCGCTGACGGCGCGCGGGGTGGCGACGAGAAAATCGATGTAATCGGTGTCGGCACAGCGCGGTGTGTTCATGCCCGCCACTCTACTCGTACCATGCCATTGGGCTCAACTGCGTAAGTCCTATATACCATTGAGTCGATGGCGGGCATTGTAAAAACGCGACACGGGGGCTTATTCGTGCCATCATACGCGACGTGGCCGCGTGCCCACGCTTTCGGGGCGACATTCTCCGGAAGATTGCCGGCTGACTCTATTTGCGTGTGAGCGATGATGAAGCAAACCGTCGGGAAGCCCCGTGGGGTTCTGAATCTCAAGGCGGGCGAGAAGAAGTTCCACCTCTCGCTCCATCCGCCGATGGCGGGCCTTGATTTCTTTGTGGAGCATTATTGGATCGTCACCTGGGACCTGAGGGGCCAGGAACCCTACCGATCGGAGACCCTCCCGCACCCGTGCGTCCATCTGGTTATCGAGGAGGGCAAGTCGCGGATCCTTGGTGTCGTGACAGGAAAGTTCTCCACGCTCCTCGAAGGTGCGGGCCGCGTCTTTGGTGCTAAATTCAAGCCTGGCGCCTTTTATCCCTTCCTGCAATCGCCGATTTCCCAGTTCACTGACGGCGCGATCAGCCTCTGGGACGCCTTCGGTGCGGCAGGCGATGCGCTGGCCACGGCGATGGTCGGGTGCGCAGACGAAGCGGCGATGGTCGCGCTCGCGGAAGAATTTCTTCGCGAGCGGCTGCCGGAGCGGGACGAGAACGTCGCGGCGATTAACCGGATCATTGACCGGATCATTGCCGACCGGGAAATCACGAAGGTTGACGACATCGTGGACCAGCTCAACCTCAACAAACGGACGTTGCAACGCACCTTCCGTGAATACGTCGGTGTTAGCCCGAAGTGGGTGATCAAACGCTATCGTCTCCACGAGGCGGCCGAGCAATTGGCGGATGGCGCCGAAGTGGATTGGCCGAGGCTGGCATTGGATCTCGGCTATTTCGACCAAGCGCACTTCATCAAGGACTTCAAGACCATCGTCGGCAGATCCCCGGCGGAGTACGCGAAGAATATCGAGTAGGGCGTGTATGTACGCCTGATTCTCCGGGGAACACATCGCGCGGCGTCGGCGGCGCGGTAGTGTACAATGCACCGCAGTTGCCGTGGCGCGTGGGGCGTACGGTCGGGTTTGCGACGGTGGGTTGGGGATGGTATGCGACAGGCGCCGGCACAACGGGGGATAGTAATGGGCGCGGCGGCATACCTGCCCGCCGGGACGACGCTCTCCATCGTCATTCCCGCGTACAACGAGGCGGTCGGCATCCATGCGGTGCTCAGCCGCGTCTGCGGCGATTATCCCGACGCGGAGATTATCGTCGTCGATGACGGCAGCACGGACGGCACCGGCGACCAGTTGCAAGGCTTGCCCGTGCGCGTGCTGCGCCACCCGTACAACAAGGGCAATGGCGCATCCGTGAAATCGGGCATCCGCGCCGCGCGGGGCGATTACGTCCTCCTGCTCGACGCGGACGGGCAGCAGGAACCGGCGGACATCGGCACGTTGCTCACGCACACCGGCGTTTACGATCTGATCGTCGGCGCGCGGACGAAGTCATCGCAGCAGAACCGCGTGCGGGCGCTCGGCAACGGCGCGCTGGAGCGCGTCGCGTCATACCTCGCGGGAACGCGCATCCCGGACTTGACGAGCGGGTTCCGCGTCTTCCGGCGCGCGGTGATCCTCGAGTTTATTCACCTACTGCCGAACCGCTATTCGTACCCGACCACGAGCACGCTGGCCTTCCTCAAGGCGGGGTACAACGTCGCATTCGTCCCGATCGTCGCGAACAAGCGGCAGGGTGGCAAGAGCGGGCAGAAACTGCTCAAGAACGGCGTGCAATTCACGCTCATCATCCTCCGCATGATTACCTTGTTCAGCCCGATGAAAATTTTCGCGCCAATTGCGCTCGTCCTCTTCCTACTCGGGACGGGGTACGGCGCCTACACCGCCGTTACCCAGGTGCACCTGACGAACTCGACGGTCCTGCTCTGCGTCACGAGCGTCGTCATCTTCCTGATGGGGCTTATTTCGGAACAGATCGCCGCCCTGCGTTTCGAGCGCGTCGAGCGTGTCGTCGACCCGCCGCGACCGCGCCCCGATGACCATGAGCGGGATCGCGATCGCGACCGACCCCCGGAGTGATGCGTGTGACTCTGCCGCCCCGCCGCTCGTCCCCGCTCCGTCGCTGGCTGCCGCGCCTCGTCGGCCTCGCGCTCTCCGTCGTCGCCGTTGCCGTCGTCGGCCCGCGCGACGTGCTGAACGGGCTGCGCGCGGCGAATCCGGCCCTCGTCGGGATCGCGGCAGTCGCGGTCTTCCCACTGCTCGCGCCGAAAGCGCGACGCTGGCAGATCGTACTGGCCGATTTCGGCATCACCCTGCCGTGGCGAGATGCGTTTCGGTTCTACGCGATTGGCTTGTGGGCGGCAATTGTGACGCCGGGGCAGTTGGGCGATGGGTTGAAGGCATGGTACGTGCAGAGCCGGGGCAATCACCTCGCCCCCGCGCTCGCCAGCGTGATCGTTGATCGTTTGTTTGATGTGCTGATGCTCCTTGCCGCCGCGTCGGTCGGGGCGCTGATCTACGAGTCGGCGTTCGGGGCGCAATTCGCCGTCGTCGGTGCGCTTACTGTGATCACGCTCGGCGGGATCGCGGTCGCGGCGTACCCACCGTTGCGGATGCGCGCCGGGCGAATGCTTCCCACCGCGTTGCACGCGAAAATCGCGGGGCAGCGGTGGGTCGTCGCGTTGCAGGGCGCGCACCTCACCTGGCGCAGCCTGTCGCTCGCGCTCGGCTGGTCGGTCGTCTCGTTCGCAGCGACGCTCACCCGCATCTACCTCTGCTTCCGCGCGGTCGATGTGCGGCTCCCGGTCGGGACGTTCGTCGCCGTCGTTGGGTTATCATCACTTGCGGGATTGCTCTCGGTCAGCGGTATCGGCACGCGGGACTGGGCGATGATCGCACTCCTCGGTCGCGAGGGCATCGGGCACGACACCGCGCTCGCAGCGTCGTTCCTGATCCTCTTCCTGAACCTGACGAACATCGTCCCCGGTTTCGTCGCGTGGCTGCGCGACCCCGTGCCTTTGCGCGGCGGGCAATCTCGCGAGCCGGTCACGGTACCGAGCGTGACAACGTGACGGCGCGATCGACACTGCGGGAACTGTTCGTCCGGTCGATTGTCTGGTTCGCCTTTCTCGCGCTCGGTTTCACGGCGGTCATCCACTCCGGGTTGCCGCAGGGTCCGGCGGGCGGCGTCCTCGCGACGGCGCAGAGCATCGTGCAGCACCGGACGGTCACGGTTGACGGCAACACCGCGATGCTCGGCCCGCTCGATGCGGCGACATCCGGCATTGCGTACGTCAATAATCACTTTCACGCGCCGGACGCGCCGGGTGCGGCGTTCCTCGCGGTGCCGGCCGTCTGGTTGGGATTGCCGCTGGCGGATGGCCTCCGGCAACCCGACGCGGTGATGCTCCTGGTCGGGTTGACGGGTGTGCTCGTGCTCGCGCTCGCCGTGGTCGCGCTCGCGTGGGCGGGCGTCCGGCTTGGACTGTCGCCGCTGCGGTCGCTGATTGGCGCGGCGATCGGTATTGGCGCGTTCCTCTATCCGGTCGGCGTGCTGACCGATTCCACGGTTCTGCTCGGCGCAATATCGCTCCTCCTCGCGCTGACGCTCGTTGACGGCGCGGACAGCCGGGTTGAAGAGGGGTGGACGCCGCACGGTCGCTTGGCGCTCACGGGGTTCGTGCTTGGGTGTTTGCCGCTCCTCGTCTGGTACGGCTGGCTCGCGGCGGTCTTCGTCGGCCTCGCGCTGATCACTCAGGGTGGGCGCAAGTGGTGGACGCGCATCCCATGGCTCGCGCTCGGGATGGCGGGGCCGGTCGCTGCACTCGCGCTCTCCAACACGGTCTGGTTCGGGCGACCGTGGCGCGCGGCGTGGCTGTACACCACCGGCGATGCGTGGCAGCGCACGATCGATGGCCGGTTCATCGCGACGCCGTTCACCGCACTGCGACAATCCGCGCGGGCGTTGCTCGATCTCTCGATTCGCCATCCGCTGCTGATCGTCGGATTCGTCGCGTGCGTCGTCGGGATGGCCTTCGTGCCGTGGCGCGCGCGCGCGGTCTTCGTCACGCTCGCGCTGACGCTGGGTCTCCCATCGCTGATCGAACGCCAACCAGACGGACTGGCCGCAGAGATGCGCCCGGTGCTGCTCTGGGGCGCGTTCGCCGCCGCCGGCTTCCTCCTCCTGCTCGCACTCGTCGCGCGGGAGCGGCCCGCGCTGGTGCGCGCCATCGTCCCTGCGGGTCTCGCGCTGATCGCGGCGGGCACTGTCGCGAGCATCATTGGTGGCGACGGAGAGCGCACCGTCGTCATCGCGGCGGGTAGCCATCCGTTGTCATACATCGCGCCGCTCACGCTCCTCGGTAGCATGTTGATCCTTTTGCTGCTTGTCCCAATGCTGCAACGACCGAAGGTGCGACGGGAGCGGGCGACGATGCTCACGGCGGCAACGCTGCTGCTACTGACGGTGTTGTCCGGCTGCGGGAGCGCCACATCCGTCGGGACGGACGCGAGAAGTGACGCGCCCAATCTCCTGCCCGCAATCGCGATGCGCGGCTCCGGCGGCATCACGACGGCAGTGTGGACGCTGGACGCGAACGCGCAGATCGCGCCGGACGGCGCGACGCTGACCGCCCCGAAAAGCGCGGGAACGGCGACATCGCCGCGCGTGCCGGTGCAGGCGGGAGACGCCTACCAGGTGCGCGCGCGTGTCGTCGGGCAGCGCGGCGCGCCGACCGGCGTGACCGGGCGTGTCCAGTGGTTCGACCGGGAGCAGCGCGCGCTCGGCGAGAGCGTGCTGCCGCTCCCTGTTGGCCTGCCAAGCGTCGATGCCGCCGCCCCGGTGGGCGCGACGACGGCGCGCGTCGCGGTCTCCGTTTCCGCCGGCGCGGCAATTGACGACATCCAACTGCGACCGCGCGACGGCGGCAGGCTCGACCCATTGCCCGCCTACGCAAAGGCGGCGCTCGCCTTCTCGTTCGATTACGAGACGGCGATGGGCGGGTTGATTCACACGCGCGGCGGCGAGACCGCCCATGATGTCAAGGACGCCGAGGCACGCGGGCTAGCGATGCGCGATGGCGCGGTCTTTCTCCGCCGCCTCTTCGCCGCATATGACACGCGGGCGACGTTCTACGTCAACGGCTACAACTTCCTCACCGGCAACACCGAGCATCGGCTCTTCGTCGGCAACCCGACGTACACGCGGTATAACCAGCGGAACGGCTGGGCGTCCGACTACTGGACGACGCACCCTTGGTACGGCGACGACCCGTACGGCACGGAGCAGACGAACCCGGCATGGTACTTCGGGTCGCTCACGAAGCAACTGGCGCAGGATGGTCACGACATCGAGTCGCACACCTTCGGGCACCTCTTCATCCACGCCGGGATCACCGCGCAGGAACTGGACGACGACCTGACGGAGTGGGACACCGTCGCGAAGGAGAATGGGTACGCGCCCGCGCATTCCTTCGCGTTCCCGTGGGTCGCGTCAAACAGCGTGACGCCGGAGTATTACGCGGTTCTAGCGAAGCACGGGATCACTAATGTGACGCGGTTCTACGACCTCAAGCCGGGGACGTATGAACGCTTCAGCGTGCCCGATTATCCGTCGATCCATGTCATCCCGGATCAGGAGTTGATCGACCGGCAGGGCGACGAGCAGGCGGCGATGCGCGGCATCGACATGACGCTCGCGACCGGCGGCGTCTTCTCGCTCTGGGCGCACCCGGAGAGCGTCGCCAGCGCCAATGCGCAGGCGATCTGGGGGCGCGTCGTCGCATACGCGGCAGATCGGCGGGCACAGGGGCTGTGGGTGGCGCCGGTGACGACGATCACCAACTTCGCGGATGCGCGCGATCGGTTGCGCGTGTCGAGCGTGCATGTCGGCGCGACGACGCTCCTCACGGTCAGGAACGGGGGGCCAACCGGCGTCAACGACGCGACGCTCACCCTGCCGCGCGCGCCCGCTCAGGTCGAGTGGTCGGGCGGAACGGGCACGCGGGACATCAACCGCGCGCAGATTCGCGTCGGCAACATCGCCCCCGGCGAGACGGTCTCCATCGCGGTGCGATACCCGTGACGGGCACGGCGGCCTCATCCCCGTTGCGACGTGCCCCCGGTCTGCGGCGGCGGGCATGGGCGGCATGGCGGCAGCGTTCGTCCGCAGTCGTCACGCGATGCGCCGTTGCAGCCGCGATGGCGGTGGTCGCCTATCTCGCCTTCTTCGCCATCGCCCGGCCCGTGACCATCGATATCGGCCGGTTCCCCGACCGGCTCGTGATTGCAGGCTTCAACAGCGACGAGCGGGACAACGGCGTCACCTACCGCTGGACGCGCACGAGTGCAACGATCCGGGTGCCCGGATACGGCGGCGTGCGGGAGGCGCACCTCGATGTTGCCGCGCGCAATGGTCGCGGCAAGCAGATTGAGACGCCGTACACCGTCGATCTCGGCGCGGAACCGGCACGCCTCGCGGCGGCGGAGACCTTTATCCCCGCCCTGGGCGATCTGCATGCGAGAACCGGTGGGGACGCACTGACGGTTCGTTTGCAAGCGGAGCGGTACATGCCGGGCACTGCGGACACCCGCGTTCTCGGTGTGCAGGTTGATCGCGTCCGCATCCAGCCGGTGGCGTCGTCGTGGTGGCTCGGTGTGCGCGGCGGTTGGCCATGGGTGCTGCGACTTGCGCTGCTCGCCGTCGTGATCGCCCTTGCAGCGCCCCGGCGGTGGAGCGGCCTCCTCGGTGGCGGTATGAGCGTGGTCGTCGCGGTGCTGGCGTTCGTCGTGCCGTCGAGCCGGTTGATCCTCCCGCCGCTGCTCGTGCCCGCCGCAATCGCGGTCGCTGTCATCGCTGCCGTGGTGCGTTGGCGTACGTTGGCGGCGGTGCTGGATCGGGTGTGGATCGCGCTCGACCGACCGGTGGTGATGCACCGGACAGTCGGGCTGCTCGTCGGCGCGTACGTCGTGCTCGCGCTGCTTGTTGTCCGCAACGTGGACTTCATCGGCCACGCGGACTACGCCGACAATGCGGTGCGGGCGCGGAACATCGTGCGCGGGCGCGGCGATGTCATCGACTACGTGCCGCAGTTCTACCAACGGTTTCCGCGCATCGTGCATCCGGCGGAGACGTGGCCGCCGTTGCAGGTCTGGATGATCGCGGCGGCCTTCCGCGTGCTCGGCGTCTCGACGGTGGTGGCGAAACTGCCGAACATCGCAGTGATGGCCGCGTTGCTCGCGCTGACCGCGTGGATCGGCGCGTGGCGGTGGTCGCGCCGCGTCGGGCTGCTCGCCGCGCTTCTGCTCGCCGCGACGCCGCTCTTCTTCGAGGACACGCTTTTCCCCGTCAACGATCTCGTCTTCACACTGCTCTTCGCGGCCTTCGTCGTCGCGTTGTATCGCATATGGTGCGAACCCGACCTGTCGCCACGTTTGCAACGCCTTGGTCGCTTCGCCGTCTGGATACCGGACATCATCGTGGGCGGGCTGGCGGGGTTGCTCCTGCTCGCGAAGCCGAGCGGCGCGGTGCTGATCGCGGGGGCAGCGGCAGTCGCGTTTGTCATCGCGCGTCGCCTAGGGCGCACGATTGGTTGGCGGCACGCTGGCGTCGCGGTCGCCGCGCTAATCGTCTGTTACGCGCCGTGGGCGATCCGCAACCTCGCGCGGTTCGGCACGCCGTTCCACTCGACGGAAACGTACGATGCATGGGTGCTGAAGTATGACCTCGCGCAGCCGTCCGAGGGCATCTATCGCGTGTATTGGGATCGCCCGTTGCCGCATCCGCGCCTTCTCGTTGGCTACGGCTACGACCATTTCCTGACGGTGCAGGGGCAGCAATTCGCGAGGCTCTGGCACGACTTCAGTGGGGAGGCGCTCGCGCCGCGCCTGCTGCTGCCGCTGCTCCTGATCGGCGCGTTGATCGGCGCGGCGCGGCGGCCGGGATTCGGCGCGCTGCTCGCCGGAGCGGCGGCGCCGTACACGCTCTTCGTGCTCGTCTACTGGCACTACGAGGTGCGGTACGTGCTCGTCTTCGTGCCGTGGCTGCTGCTCTACGCGGCGGCGGGGCTGGAATGGCTGTACGATGCGCTCGGCGCATGGCTCACGGGGATGTGGCGGTGCGCGCTCGTGCCTCTGCTCGCGCTCGTGCTGCTGCTCGCGGTGGTCATTCCCGCAGGCGCTGACATCACGCAGCGCGCGGAAGCCCAGACCGGCGGGAACGGGATGGTGCAACTGACGGACTGGCTGAAGGCGAATACGCCGCCGGACGCCGTGGTGATGACGCGGAACCCGTGGGAGGTGACGTGGCACAGCGACCGGCGCACAGTGATGCTCCCACTCGGCAGCACGGAGGAGATCTACGCGGTGATGCGGCAGTACGGCGTGACCGTGCTCGCCCTCGATCACATCAACGACGCGAGCACCACTCGCCCGAATCTGGATGACCTCTACAAGTTCAAGGCGTTGCCGGGCATCACTCCACTCTATGATCCCCAAAACGACTTCTTTCTCGTGTTCCGCATTGCGGTGCCGCCCGGATGAGAGGATGGTTCGATTGACCGGCGACGCCCTGAAAGTGGTCATGCTCACGTCGTCGTATCCGCTTTATGACGGCGACATGACCGCCCCGTTCATCGAGGAGATCGCCGCCGGTCTCGTGGCGCGGGGGCACGATATCCATGTCGTGCTTCCCGACCATCCCCGGTTGCGGCGTGCCGCTGTCGCGCGCGGCGTGCACCTCCACCCCTTCGCGGCCGCGCCGGTGCGGCGGTGGGGCGCGGCGTGGGGGTACGCCGGGTCGCTCGCGGGGGATGTCGCGTTGACGAAAGGGGCGTTCGCGGTCGCGCCCTTCGCCCTCGCGAATGCCGCCCGCGCCGTCGGTCGCATCGCGAAACTTGTGCGGCCCGATCTGCTGCACGCGCACTGGGTGATCCCGAACGGCCCGCCCGCCGCGCTGATCGCGCGCCGTCGCGGCCTGCCCCTCGTCGTCAGCCTGCACGGGTCGGATGTCTTCGTCGCGGAGTGCCTCACCCCGGCGCGGCGGGCCGCGCGATGGGCGTTCGGGTCGGCGGACGGTGTGACGGCCTGCTCCGGCGACCTCGCGGATCGTGCGATGCGTCTCGGCGCGTGTGAAGATCGCACCCGCGTCGTGCCGTATGGCGTGAATAGCGCGCAGTTCCGGCCCGTGGACGATGCGACACGCGCGGCGGTGCGCGGGTGGTTCAACTTGCCGCCGGAGACGCCGCTGTTGCTCTGCGCGGGCCGGCTCGTCTATAAGAAGGGATTCGCAGTGGCCGTCGCGGCGTTCGCGCGAATTGCCGCCACGCATCCCGGTGCGCGGCTCGTAATCGCCGGTGACGGGCCACTGGAAGGCGATTTGCGCCGTCAGGCGGAGCACCTCGGCGTTGCGGATCGGGTATGCTTCGCCGGGCGCGTCGATCGGGACCGGCACCCGCAACTCGTCGCCGCCTGCGATGTCTACCTGCTCCCGTCGGTACACGACCACCGGGGTAATGTGGACGGATTGCCGAACGCCCTGCTCGATGCGCTCGCGGCGGGGTGCGCGGTCGTCGCGTCCGATGTCGCGGGGGTGCGACTCGCGGTGCGGGACGGTGAGACGGGTGTGCTCGTGCCGGAGCGGGATGAAATCGCGCTCGCTGACGCGGTTGATGCGTTGCTGCGCGATCCGGCGCAACGCGCCGCCCTCGGAGACGCGGCGCGCGCGGATGTGATGGCGCGACTGACATGGGCGCACACCGCCGCCGCCTTTGAACGGGTCTATCAGGACGCGCTGGCGAGCAATCCGGTGCGTGAGAAGGAAGGGCAGCATTGACCGAACGTGACACCGCGCCGACGGTCGGCGTCATTGGGTTGGGCTACGTCGGCTTGTCGTACGCGGTGGCGTTCGCGGCGGCGGGATGCACCGTCGTCGGCTGCGATGTCCTCACGGCGCGGGTCGCGGCGATTAATCGCGGCGTAAGCCCGCTCCCTGACATCCTGCCGGACGCGGCGGTCGCGGCGCAGGTACGGGCAGGTCGTCTGACCGCGACGACCGAGGACGCGCCGCTCGCCGGGTGTGACGTGCTGATTATCGCCGTGCCGACGCCCGTGAACGCGAACTACGACCCGGACCTGTCGATGGTGCGGGACGCCACGGAGCGCATCAGCCGCGTCTTGCGGCGCGGGCAACTGATTATCCTCGAATGCACGACGTACCCCGGCACGACCGAGGAAATTGTTGTCCCGATGGTCGAGCGGGCCGGGTATCGTATCGGTGAGGATGTCTTCGTCGCGTACTCGCCGGAGCGCATCGACCCCGGCAACACGAACTCGCAGGGATGGACGCTGAAGAACACACCGAAGGTGGTCGGCGGCTGCACGCCGGAGTGCACTGCCCGCGCCATGGCGCTCTACGAGCGGATGACGGAGCGCGTCATCCCCGTCTCGTCGCCGCGCGTCGCAGAGATGGAGAAGCTGGTCGAGAATGTCTTCCGCGTCGTCAACATCGCGCTGGTGGACGAACTCGCGCTCCTGTGTGACCGGATGGGCCTCGATGTGTGGGAGGTGCTGGACGCCGCCGCGACCAAGCCGTACGGCTTCATGCGCTTCGTGCCGGGGCCGGGGCTGGGCGGCCACTGCATCCCCGTCGATCCGCTCTACCTGACGTGGAAGGCGAAGGCGTACAACTTCCCGACGCGCTTCATCGAACTGGCGGTGGAGATCGACCGGCGGATGCCCTACCATGTGCGCGACCTCGTCGTCCGCGCGCTCAACGGCCAGAGGAAGAGCGTCAACGGCAGTCGAATTTTACTCAGCGGCGTCGCGTACAAAGCCGATGTCGCGGACACGCGAGAGACGCCCGCCGCCGCCCTCTGGCAACTCCTCACGGACGACGGCGCGACCGTCTCCTACCACGACCCGCACGTTGCGACATTCCTTGCCCCCGATGGCGTGGTGCACGCCTCGACGGAACTGACGGATGAGGCGCTGCGGGCGGCGGATTGCGTCGTCATCGTGACCGACCACGCCGCCGTCGATTACGCGCGGGTCGTCGCTCGCACCGCCGCTATCGTCGATACGCGCAACAGGACGCGCGGCATCCCGACGGGCGAGGGCAGCGCCGCGATCACACGACTGTAGCAGCATGATCGCGTCTCGTTCGTCGCCGCGTAATACCAAGGCCGCGTCGCGCCCGCGCCGGGAACGTCTGCTTCTCGTCGCGCTGCTGATTGGGTGCGCCTGCTTCGCCGTCAAGACGATCGACATCGCGCGCTACGACGCGGCCATCGTGCGTTTCCCGTTCCAGGTGGACGACGCGGAGGGTGTCGTGGTTGCGGAGGCGGGCCTGATCGCGCATGGGACGAATCCGTACGCCTTCCAACCCTCACCCGCACCCTATTTCTACGCCGGACCGTACACGCCGGTCTACACGACGCTCAACGCGGCCGCCATCGCCGTGGCGGGGCCGACGTTCAAGTTCGGTCGCGCGCTCCAATGGCTGGCGACGGTTGCCGTGGCGGCGTGGCTGGCGTGGGCGGTGCACCGGGCGGTGTCGCGGCGCATCGGCTGGGTGCTCGGCGCGTGGTGCGCGGGACTCTTCTTCACCGCACACCTCGTCGTCGTCTGGAGCGTGCGGGTGCGCCCGGATATGACCGCGCTCGCGTGGAACCTGCTCGGCGTCTTCGTGCTGCGCGCGTGGGTGGATGAATCAGGTGATCGGGAGTTGTGGCGGGCATCCGCGTGGCCGCGCGGGCGCGATCTCGCGGCGCTCGCGCTCGGCGCGGCGTGCTTCGCGCTCGGCTGGTGGACGAAGCAGACCTTCATCGCGGCGCCGCTCGCCTTTCTCGCCGTTACGTTGCTGCGTCGTCCACGGGTTGCTGTTGTGCTCGCGGGGCTGTACGCGGTGATGATCGCGCTGCCCTTTCTCGTGCTGACCGGGCTGACGCATGGCGGCTTCGCGCAGAAGACGATTGGCTATCAGGGTTCATGGGAGTGGACGGCCTTGCACCGCCTCGCGGAACCGTTTGTCCATCGGTACGCGCTCGTGCTCGGCGGCGCGTTGATCGCCGCAATCCTCATTTCCCTCCCGATACGTCGCCCGGCGTTCGCCGTCTGCTGGTTGGTGTTGAGCGAGGGTTTCGCCCTCGGCGCGGGGACGAGCGGCGGCAACCATAACCATTTCGTCGAGTTGCTGGCGGCGTCCTCGCTCATCCTCGGCTACGGCATCGGCGTGGCCATCAACCGACCGCCGCGCGCGCAACAGGCGGCGTGGGCATGGACGGCGGCGGCGGTGGCGGCTATCCTGCTGCTCAGCGGCGTTTCCGCGATTGAGCACGAGGGGACGGCAGGGTGGCTGGCGCGCGACTACCGGCAGCCGACGCAAGGGGAGCGCGACGGGCTGGCGGCGGTGGCCTCGTATCTGGCGAACGCGCCGGGGCCTGTGTACAGTAACAACGTCGGCATCCTCGTCGTCGCGGGGCGCACGGTGCGCGTGACGGACCCGTTCACGATGGCGGCGGAGGTGCGCCTTGGTCGGTGGGACGACGCGGAACTCGTCGCCGATGTCGCGGCGGGTCGCTACGCGGCGATTGCGCTCGGATACAATCAGAATGTCGCGGAACTCAACCCCGATCTGCCGCCGACGGACGCGACACCGGGCCTGATCCGCGCGATTCAGGCGCGGTACCGGCTGGTGGAGCGCAACGTCCTGAATATCTACGTGCCGAAGTGACCGATCAACACGATGGAGGAGGAAGCCAATGAGCGACCAACAGACCGGGGCGGCGACGCAGGAACCGGCGATCAGCAAGGAACTGCTGGACATCCTCGCGTGCCCGTGCAGCCACCATGCACCACTGCGGCTCGAAGGCCAGCGCCTGATCTGTACCGACGGCGCGTGCAGCCGCGTCTTTCGCATCGAGGACGGTATCCCGATCATGCTGCTCGACGAGGCGGAGGGCGACGGCCCCCCCGCATAGAGAGTGCTGAGTACTCAGAAGGTTACTTGCGCTGCATCTGGCGTTTTTGTGCCCACAAATTAAGAAGCTCACCGGCGCGCAGCGGCTGATCTTCGAACTGGCACGCGCGGTCACGGAGGCGGGGCATCGCGTGACGCTGGTGACGCATCGCATCCACGATGAGCCGCGCGCCGCCATCCCCGCCGCCGTCCGCGTGATCGAAACGGGGCGGCGGGTCGATCGCTTCGGGCAGCATTACGCCGACGCCGCGCTGGAGTATGTGCTCGCGCCCGTACTCGTGCGTGATATCCCGTCAGATGTGGATGCGCTCGTCTGCTTCGGGCCGCCGTCGATGCCCGCGCTCCGGTGGGCGCGGCGGCGCGGCTGGGGTGCGCCGTCGCGCCCGCTGCTCGCGTTCCTCTACGAGCCGCCTCGCTTCGTTGACCGTGACCGCGCGGATGTGATCGCGGGCCTCGGCTGGAAGGGAAGGGTGATCGGGCCGTTCCTCGGCCTCTATCGTTTCGTCGATCGGCGGCTCGTCCGGGAGGCGGATGCATTGCTCGCGAACGGCGACTATGGGGCGGCCCGCCTCCGCACCGCCTACGGACGGCCCGCGACTGTCCTGCCGCACGGCGTCGATTTCCGCACGCCGGATGCGGAGGAGGTTGGGAGCGTGCGCGCGCGCTTCGGCATGCCCGGCGACGCGCCGTTCGCCCTCACCGTCAATCAGTTGCATCCGCGCAAGCGGCTGGACTTGTTCATCGGCACGGTCGCGGCGGCGCGGCGGACCATACCCAAACTGCGCGGGCTAATTGTCGGGCGCGGCGTCGATGAAGGCCACCTGCGCGCGGAAGCCGCCCGCCTCGGCGTGACCGACACAATTACGTTCGCGGGGTTCGTGCCGGACGCCGACCTGCCCGCGCTCTACGCCGCCGCGACGCTCTACCTCCACACCGGGCGGGACGAGACGCTTGGTCTGTCGGTATTGGAGGCGGCATGGAGCGGGACGCCCGTCGTCGCCGTCGATGAGGGCGGCCCGCGCGATATTCTTCGTGCGGGCGAAACGGGATGGCTCACTCCGGCCAATGTGCCCGCGCTCGCGGCGGCGGTCGCGGCGGTGCTGCGAGACCCGGCAACCGCGCGGGAACGGGCGCAGCGGGCGCAGGCGGATGTGCGCGGGCGATTCCGGTGGGAGGATGGCGCGCGGTCGTTAATCACCGAAGTGACACGATTGCGCGACGCTCGCTGAACTTATCCTTGACGCGCGCGAAGGCGTTTGGTACTATCTCCGTGGTGAGGGAACGCGCCAGCCGGGGGAGTGTCGGAACTGGCAGACGAGCATGACTTAGGATCATGTGCCGCAAGGCGTGAGAGTTCGAGTCTCTCCTTCCCCACCAAGCGAACTGAATATACGTAGTGAGCGGAAGTGGCTCAGTGGTAGAGCATCTCCTTGCCAAGGAGAAGGTCGCGAGTTCGAATCTCGTCTTCCGCTCCATTTTTATGCCTTCATGATAGGGTAAATGATGAGCCGCCCTTGGGCGGCTCATGTCCGTTGTAGCGCCGTGGGAACGTCATGGGAACGGACGTCACTGCGCTTTCCTGTCAGCACTTCTTTCACGCCGCACCCTCATCGCCGTTTGTGGCAACCTAGAGTGGTTGCCACGCCGTATCCCTGCATGGGTTTGACAGCGATAAGGGCAACGCATATAGTGTCCTCAGTCCCAGAATCGAATCCTCGCGACGATCGGTTCGTTATCGTGCGCTCCGCGTAAGTATGCAGGGGGAAGCAGAATGGCGATTTTCGAGGCCACCAAACTCGAGCAGTTGCTTTGGAACTTCCGCACCGGACGCATCGATCGACGCACGTTCCTCCGCACGCTCGGTGCGGGCAGTACGGTCCTCGCCGGCTCCGCATTCTTGGCGGCGTGTGGCGAAAGTGCCCCGAAAGTCACGCCGGCGACCGGCGCGAATGCGGCAGCGGGCAACACACCTAGTGCCGCCGCGCCGACAGCCGCCGGAGCGGTGCCGACCACTGCCGTAGGATCGGCGGCAGCAAGACCGACGGGCGCACCTGCGGCTGTCGCAAGTCCCGCCGCATCCGGTGGGGCCGTGAGCACCACAAGCAACGCCGACACGGTCGTGCTCGCCTTGCAAAGCGACATCACGAGCCTCGACCCGCACGCCAACGTGCTGCGCGATGGCATCAAGGTCTTCTATCATCTCTTCGACAACCTCGGCGTCCGCAACTACGACACGAACCGCGTCGGCCCGTGGCTCGCGACCGACTGGAAGGCGACGAACGACACGACATGGGAGATGACCCTGCGGGGCGATGTCAAATTCCACAACGGCGACCCCTTCACGGCGGAAACGGTCAAGGCCAACATCGAGCGCGTGCTGAATCCGGACACCAAAAGCCCGCAGCGCGGCAACTGGGTCGCGGTCGACAAGATCACCGTGCAGGACAAGACGCATCTGACGTGGATCACCAAGAATCCGTATCCCGTCTTCGCGGAGCGGTTGCAGAACCTCCAGTTCCTTTCGGAGAACGTGCTGAAGGAAAAAGGGGATAAGTTCGTCCAGGACAACGCCATCGGCACCGGGCCGTATAAACTGGTCGGGTACGAGCGCGGACGCCAGATCGCCTTGGTCCGCAACGACGACTATTGGGGGCCGAAACCCGCCTTCAAAAACGCGACCTTCCGCATCATCCCCGATATTGCGACGCAGATCGCCGAATTGCTCGCGGGCCGCGTTGACATCGTGCCCGCCTTCCCCCTCGATCAGATCGATGCGCTGGAGAAATCCGGGCGCGGCAAGGCGGCCGTGCAGCCAATCCTCCGCACGATGTTCCGTGGCCTCGATGCCAAAGGCCGCACCGGGCCGAACCCGATGCAGGACAAGAACGTCCGTCTCGCGATTAACTATGCCTGCAACGTCAAGGGCTATGCGGACACGCTGCAGAAGGGCGGTGACTTCACCCCCAGCAACGTCAATCCGCTCGCCTTCGGCTACGAGAAGAGCATCTCACCGTATCCGTACGATCCGACGAAGGCGAAGCAACTGCTGACCGACGCCGGATACAAGCCCGGCTCCGACGGTGTGATGGCCAAAGAAGGCAAGGCGTTGGATTTCAAACTGGTCACTGGCCCCTCGACGGTGCCGAATAATGCGCAGGTGAATCAGGCGATCAGCCAGGACCTCCAGGCCGTCGGCATCAAGGCGACGATCCAGAATATCGGCGATTCGACCGCGTTCACCACGATGGTGAGCGAGAGCAAGACGCAGTTCTTCCAGTGGGACTGGGGCTATTTCTCCGTCTTCGACGCGGACGGCATCCTCTGGGACATGCACCACAGCAGTTCGCCGTACGCCTACTTCTCCACGCCGGAACTGGACAAGCTGCTCGAAGAGGGACGCGGCACGCTCGATCAGGTGAAGCGGCAAGCGGCGTATAGCAAGGCGCAGCATATCCTCCACGACGAGGCTGCCGTGCTCTTCATGTTCGGCGTGCATTCCATCTGGGGCGTCAGCAGCAGGCTCGACTGGAAACCGCGCTCGGACGAGATCGACCGTTTGTTCGAGGCGAAGCCGAAGTAACGAGCACTCGGTAGCCGGTCGCCGGAACGGGATCGAATCGACGGCTACTGGCTACCGAGTGCTCCGCGAGGATCGCGGAAATTGCGCGCATACATCGCGAACCGTCTGCTGCAAACGGTGGTTGTGATCGTCGGGATCTCGATGATCGCGTTCACGATCACGTACCTCGTCGGGGACCCGCTCGCCGTCTTGCTGCCGCTCGACGCGCCGAAGGAACAGCGGGACGTTTTCCGGCATGCGCTAGGCCTGGACCAGCCGTTGCCGGTGCAGTATTACCATTTCGTGGCGCGCGTCGCGACGGGCAATTTCGGCGATTCCTATGTGATCCACAAACCGGCATACGAATTGATCTTCGAGCGGATGCCCGCGACGCTGCTCCTGACCTTCAGCGGGCTGCTTGTCGCGCTGCTGATCGCGGTGCCGCTCGGCATCCTCGCCGCATACCACAAGAACTCGTGGATCGACAACCTTTCCGGCGTGATCGCGGTCGCGGGTTCGGCGATGCCGATCTACTGGCTCGGGCTGATGCTGATCATCCTCTTTGGCGTGCGGCTCCGCTGGCTGCCGCCGTCGGGATACGGCAGTTGGCGGAACCTCATCATGCCCGCCTTCACCCTCGGCGTCTTCCTCGCGCCGATCACGATGCGACTCGTGCGCTCGGGCATGCTCGACACGCTCTCGCAGGATTACATCCGCGTCGCTCGGGCGAAGGGACTCTCGGAGCGCGCGGTGCTGTCGCGGCACGCGCTCAAGAACGTGATGATCCCGGTGATCTCCGTGCTCGGTTTGCAGTTCGGGCAACTGCTCGGCGGCGCGATCGTCACCGAAACGACCTTCGCGTGGCCCGGCGTGGCGAGTCAGGCGGTGCAGTCGATCCAGAACCAGGACCGGCCCGTCGTGCAGGCCGCCGTCATGATCCTCGCCGCGCTCATCTGCCTGGTCAACCTCGGTGTGGACATTCTCGTTGCATTCCTCGACCCGCGCACGGGGAAGTGAAGGCGCTATGGTAAAAACAACGGGCAATCTCGTCGGCGCGCTGCCGCAGGCGCACATCTTCGCGGGGTCACGCATCAGCGAGCGGCGCAAGTTCTGGCGGCGGATCCTGCGGCTGAAGGGCGGATTGGCGGGCGGGATCGTCACCCTGATCCTCGTATTGATCGCCCTCTTCGGCCCGCTCCTCGCGCCGCACGATCCGGTTGCCGGCAGGATCACTGACCGGTTGAAGCCGCCAGTCTGGCTCGGCGGCACACAGAATTTCCTGCTCGGCACGGACCAGATCGGGCGGGACGAACTGAGTCGCCTGATCCTCGGCACGCGCGTCTCGCTGGAGGCTGGCACGGCGGGGACGCTTGTCGCCTGCATCGTCGGCGTGCTGCTCGGCCTGTTCGCGGGCTACTTCAGCGGCATCGCGGACTGGTTTATCTCCACGGCGGTCAATGTGATGCTGACCTTCCCTTTCGTGCTGCTCGCACTCGCCGTGATCGCCGTACTCGGCACCAGTTTCCGCAATCTGATTATCGTGCTGGCGATAACCGCCTGGCCGATCTACACCCGCGTCGTCCGCGCGCAGGTGCTGACCTTGCGCGAGCGCGAGTTTATTCAGGCGGCGCGCGTGATTGGGGCAGGTAACACCCGGATCATGTTCCGGCATGCCCTGCCGAATGTGGTCAACTCGATCATCGTCATTGCCAGCCTGCAAGTGGCGCAGTTAATTATTCTCGAGTCCTTCCTCAGTTTCCTCGGCCTCGGCGTGCAGCCGCCGACGCCATCGTGGGGCAGTATGCTCGGTGAGTCGCGCACCTACATGTTCGACAGGTGGTGGCTCGCGACCTTTCCCGGCCTCGCGATCTTCGTCACGACGCTCGCCATCAACCTCTTCGGTGATGGCCTGCGCGATCTGCTCGATCCCCAGTCACGCAACACGATCTAATTCCAGAAGTTTGCGGACACAACCTGGTTCGGCTGCTCGGAAGCGTTTCCCCAACTGAGCGAGCGCTTCCGGTGTGGCGATTATCCTTTCAGGCGGTTCCTGTGAAGGCGAACGCTGCTGGCGTCACAACGTCCTCGTCACGCACGTCGGATAGCGCGTGTGCGTAGATTCTCATGGTGATACCCGGATTGGCGTGTCCGAGACGGCGTGAGACGGTCGGCACCGGCCAGCCGTCCGCGAGCAGGTGCGTCGCGTGCGTATGCCGCAAATCGTGCACATCGAATCCGGGGAGCAGATCGGCCTCGTCCTCCGCTTCCCGGTTCGCCTTCGTGACGATCACGCGCAATGAGCGCAGCACATTGGATGGATCGACCATGCCGCCCGTGTCGGTGCAGAACACGAGGTCGGTATCCTCCCATTCGGTCGCGCTCAGGCGACGCTTTAATTGGCGGGCGCGATGTGCGCGCAACGCGGTAACGGATTCGGGGAAGAGGGTGATCGTCCGCAGCGCGGCGGTGCTCTTGGGCGTCTGGATATGCGGCTTGCCCCTCAGCGCTTCCACGGATTGCCGCACGCGCAACTTCCCTTTGTCGAGGTCTATGTCCTGCCAACGCGCGCCCAATGCCTCGCCGCGTCGCATCCCTGTCTGCACCAATAGGAGCCAGACCGGGGAATAGCCGCTTGCCGCTGCATGAGTGAGGAATCGCTGAATCTGCGGCGCGGTGAGGATCGTTGGGGCAGCCGGGCGCATCGTCGGAGCGTCGATGGCGTGCATCGGGTTCATGGTGACGATGCGCCGCTTCACCGCGTAGTCGAAGACCTGTAGAAGGCGCTGATGGCAGCGATGAATCGCGTGCTCACTGTGCCCATGCTCCCGGAGGTTCGCGTAGAGGGCATCAATCGTCACCGGCTGCACCCGCTGGATCGGAACCGCGCCGATGAAGGTTCCGACATGCGCGATGAGGGTGACGCCGTAGTGCTCCTGCGTGCGGGGTTTCAGATCGGGCGCGCGCAAGGCGAGCCATTGGTTGCACACGTCCGCGAGGGCGAGTTTCGACGGCTTGACGGCGATGCCGCTGTCCGTCTCGGACACCCAGGCGATTGCCTCTTTCTCCGCTTCCTTCTTCGTGCGGAACGTGCCGGTACGCAGTTGCCGCTTCCCGGTAAAGGGATCAGGCGGCAATTCCACCTTCAGGCGATAGGACTTCGTGCCGTCTCGGTGCGGCCGTTCCTCGATGTGCCAGCGTGCCATCCGTCATTCCCTTCGTGAGTGGGCCGGTTGCCCGGCCCCGCTGCTATTCCGTCAGTCGGTCGTGATGCGCTCATGGATGCGTGCCGAGGTTTTGGCCGCGTCGGTACTGTGGAATGCGCTTAAAGATCATCGCCCTACCCTCCCTCTCTCCTACCGGGGCCGGAACATCCGGCCCCTCTGACCCCTCTGCTATGCGCGGTAGCCGCTGCCCCACGCCGATGGGCTGTCCTCGAAGTCCTGCGACGGCTCCCCCGCCATGTCGTCCGGCGTCGTCAACTCATGGATGGTCAGCACCCGGTCGATGCGGAAGGACTTCACCTCGCGGCGCATCGTGCAGTACGCCTTCGTGACAATCGCATTGTCTTTCGTGAGAGTGATGCTGTTCGGCCAGAGCACCCGCGCATCCTGCTTGCCGTCCGCGCCGATGTACAAGACGACCGCTGACGAGTCCCGCATCGCGTCCTTGACGAGTGCGAGGGTGTCGTAGGCGACCTTGTAGCCGTTGGAGCGGCTGTAGACGTGGCAGGCGACTTCCATCAGGTTGAAGTCGGTCTGCGGGTCGATGGTCGTGGGCAGGATCATGCCGCTCTTCGCGGCGACGGTGCGGGCGGTGGTACCATTCGTCGTGGACATTGGAGGAACCTTCCTTTGTCTGCCGCCCCGTTGGTGTTATACTGGTTTTGGGTGACACGTCGGGGTATCATGGCGGCGGAGGTGATGTCCGATGAACGCCCTGTCCCTGCCTGATGCGTGGTCCGCTGCTGATCTCTATGCCCGCTATACCGACGCCCCGACC
>JAABUS010004344.1_pt1 | contig 20640 bp, 16 predicted proteins | sample 5560161 | NCBI WGS metagenome assembly JAABUS01 (sample SAMN10711885, study PRJNA513376) | rock metagenome | isolation source: Antarctica rocks | place: Antarctica: Victoria Land, Trio Nunatak nord | collected 2016-01-04
CAACTGGCTGGCGGCGTTGGTGAGGATTCCCTCCCATTCCTCCTCGCGCCGGGCCGGCTCGAACCGCTGGAGTTTGTCCGGACTCGTCAGGCGGATCGGGTCGAGGCTGAGCCTCCGGGCGTGCGACGATCCGGGGGTCCAGACCCGCGTCTCGACGCGATCGAGGAACGCGCGTCGCGAGGCTTTCGCCTTCTCGTCGAGCCCCGGGGGCTCGTCGGCCGCGCGGAGGAACTGGACGAGGTCGCCTTGAGGGTCGATCGCCAGGACGGGGATCCTTTGGCGGATCGCCTCCTCGGCCACGACCTTCGCCATGTACGTCTTGCCGCTCCCGGCCGCCCCGACGACCGCGACGTGCGTCGGCAGGGCGGCCATCGGGAGCCCGACCGGATGCCCCCCATCGACGGTCGTCCCGATCCGCAGGGAGTTTTCCTCGGGAGGGGGGACCGCGAGGGGCACGCCGGATTCGACCTTCACCGGGGGACGGGAGGTCTCTCGGGGTGGCTGGGGTCCGCTTGCGGACCCCGGTCCGCGGGCCTTGGCGCCGGGGTCCGCAAGGGGGGGGGTCCCCCACGCGCACCCCAGCCACCCGGAGCCACGAAGGCCGGGGGCAATACGGTGATGGGCGATGCGATGGTGCTTCCCGGCAAGGTCGCTACTTCACCCGAGGCCGACTGCATGACGACTGGTTGAAAGGCGATCGGCCCGAGGATCGGTGCAGGCCCCGCCGGAATCTCATGGGCGCGAATCGCCGGCTCCGGGACGCTGACAGATGAAGGCTTCGAGGCCATGTCCGTCCAATGCGAGAACCTCTGCCCCTCGTGCTTGGGGCCGAGGCGCCGGACGCATTGATCTCCCCTGTTCCAGGGACAGACCGAGCAGAGCGACGGCTCGCCCGGGGGCTTGAGGCCGGTCTTCGACGTCTCGTCATAGACGACCCAGGCGGCCATCGACGCGAGCAGGTCGTAGACACGATGGCGATGGCCTTCGACCCTCTCCCACGACAGCTCGAAGACCTTGCGCTCCGGGTGCAGGTACAGGACACCGACGTCGGGCCGGGTCTGATGCTGATGGTGGTGCATCAGCGCATAGAGGCTCACCTGGAAGAGGTCCTTGGTCGGCTGGTCCGCGGGGGTGAGCTTGTAATCGATGATCCGATGGTTCTCGGTCCTCCAATCATAGAAGACGTAGTCGAGGATTCCTGTGACGTGGACCGGCTCGCCTGCCGGCCCGACCGGGAAGGTGACTTCCACCCGTCGCCTGCGGTCGCCGAACATCTGGTCGAGGATTTCGTCGGCGGGCTTCCCTCGGGAGCGGGCATAGGCCACGATCTGGGCCAGCTCTCTCATGTAGACCGCGATGGCATGGACGAACGCCTGCCGCTGGCGGACGTCCTTCCTTGCCAGGGCATCAAGGTCGATGCACTGCCCGTTGAGGAAGATCCGCAGCCCCCGCTCGATCGCATCGGGGTCGGCCGGGCCGTCCAGGACCGCGCGGACCTCGGGGGCCCTGCGTGCCTTGAGGTTGAACCGCTCGACCGAGTGATGGAAGACCGAGCCGCAGGCCGTCGACTCGTCGCCGCTCGCCTTCCAGATGTGCGTCATCGCCCGCGGCCAGAGGTTCTCGCGGCGGGTCTCCTCGGCGTCGAAATACAGGATGCGGGGGCAACTGGCCGCGACGCGGACTTCCGACACGCTGAACGAGACCGGCGGCATATCCTTCAAGTCCTGCACTGGAGGAAGAGGTCGTTCTCATTCGGCGTCGCGTGAATAAGCTTGTCGATATGCATTTGATTGACGACGCGCTTGACCTGCGCAAAGGCCTCGTCGAAGGGGAATTTCATGACCGGCGGCGTGTCGATGTACCCTTGGGTCACTTCCCTGGCGGACATCCCCAGCCGCCAGGAGAGCTGGGCCATGACGTACTGCCGGACCAGTGTCTCATCCATGAATATGCGCGAGTCTGTCAGATCGGCGGGGATCGAAGGGCCTTCGGACAGCAGGTGACGGAGCAGCGGGTGGTGGAGATAGCGGCCCTTGCGGTGGTTCGAGGCGACGACCTCGGCCTCGCCGACGGGCCGGATCGTCCCCCGGGGCCACTCGATCTCGACGTCCCCCACGCGGGCCAGGCCCACGACGGCCCCGAGCGCATCGAGGGCGGCGTATTGCTCGAAATCGAGCTTGATGTGCTCGAAGGATTCCTTGCCCAGCTTCTCCAGGTCTCGGTAAAACGCCACCCCTTGCGCGCCCATCTTCAACGGCCGGCGCTCCTGGTCGGTGACGAGCAACCGATGGTGCGGGGGATGCTCGTCATTCAAGAGCCTCTTCAACGCCTCGGTGGCCGACCTGCCGCTGTTGGTGACGAACAGCACCCCCGTGGTGATCTCCTGGGCGTCGTGCTCGCGATGCTCGCGGACCAAGACGTCGTAAGGGGGCATCCGGCCGTTCTTCTTCGTCATCCGCTCGGCGTTGCGGAAGGTGTACGGCAACCCCTCGCCCCGGCACTGCTCCAGCAGGGCGAGCACCAGGCCCGCCAGGTTCCCGGCGTCCGGGGGCAGGCTCCCCGGTTGCAGCCTTCGCTGGGCGACCTGCTCCTCGACCTTGCGGGCGACCATCGCGTCGATGGTCTCTTCCAAAGTTGAATCAGACGATGGTCGCGGGGGGTCGTCTCCACGAACGTCCTTCTCCGGCCACTTTTTGAGCCACGTCTCTCCCCCAACCCGCGCGAGTTCGGCCTGCTGTTCATCCCAGGCATCGCGTGCCCAGATGACGATGTCGCGGGCGCGGAAATCGCGAGCGTCCTTGAGTTGGCCTTCGAGCCAAGCCCGGCCCAGCGGGAAGAGCGAGTCTTCCTTGAGATGGCGGCGGACGGGATCGAGTTCCATGAACGGCTCGTGGAACCGCTCCAATCGCGCCTCGAGGATTTTGCGGGCGTCGTCTTTGTGGATTCGAGGGAGATCAACCTGGTACTGCGCGATCCGGTCCCAGACGGCCTCGGAGATTATGCGGTCCTCCTTGAAACCCACCAAGGTCTGCTTCACCCCGGAGACGATCACCAGCATGTTGCTCGCGTGGTCGATTAGCGCATGCAGGAAGCGGGCGAGCGCCTTGAGCTTTTCATGGTCGAGGTTATCGACCTGATCGATGCATAGGACGAATGGCTGGTCGCGGATTTGCGCCAGGTTGGCCAGCGCGAGGAGGACTTGCTCGACGGCTTGGTCGTCCAGCAAGGCGGCCGACTCCTGCCCATCGACCTTCAGGCCCAGCCGTGTCGCCGCGTCCGCGTCGATCTCCTCGCCCGAGAGCCAGGCCAGGGCCGCAGTCGCCAGCCTCTTGTAGGTGGGATCGGGCGTCTTCCGCGGGTACGCGTACTTGAAGAACTGGAAAAGCATGTCATAGACATCGCGCGAGCCCGGCATCTGGGCGAAGGCCGCACGATAGGCGGCAACCGCCTCGTTCATACCGACCTGATCTCCCCCACCCTTCCCTCGCTTGATTGCATGGGAGACGGCGTCGCGGACGAGTCGGAAGAGCGGCGACTTATCGAGCGGCTCGCGCCCCCCTTCGGAGAGGAGGCTGACAACGCACTTGAGCATGTAACTGGGGAGTCGCTCGGGATCGGCGAGGATGTTGTGCAGGAAGACGTAGCAGGCCCTCGGACGGCCCGGCTCGACTTCTTCGATGGCCCAGCGGTAGAGGCGGGAGAGCAGGTGGCTCTTACCGACCCCAGCCCCTCCCAGCAGGACGGCACCCACCCCCCTGCCGTCCTTGTTGGCCTGCCCGGCCAGGCTGACCAGCTTCACGAACTTCTCCGCATGGATTCCCGGCACGTCGATGTCGTAACGCGACGGCTCGTTGACGCGATTGGCAACGAACGGGTTCGACTTGCCCAGGGCCCCCAGGAACGCGTCGAGCTGTGGCTTGCCTGGCTCGACTCCCGCGGCCTTTTCGGTCGTGGAATGCAGCATCGCCTCACCTCCTCGACACGTAGACCAGGAGCGAACCCGCCTCACGCATCCCCGCCTCACGCTCCTCGGGGGTGAGCGTCCCGTGCAGCCCTTCGTGGCTATCGAGCCCGAACTCGTCGGCGTCCCGCAACCGATTCAGCCCGGCGTCGAACAGGTGGCGGTCGAAGTCGCTCAGCACGCGCCGGAGGTCGGCGAGCTTCACGAAGTTCGTCTTCCCGTTGCGCCGGTCGAGCGACTCGAACGCCTCGCGGAAGGCCGTGCCGAAATCGCGCAATTCCGTCGTCATCGAGATGGTGGCCGGCCCTTCGTCGCCGGCCTCATTGACCAAAGCCGGGCGTGCCGCCAGGGCCTGCCGGCGAGACGCGGGCCCCATGTGATCGATGGCGAAGAGGTGCGGCTTGTTCTTGATCACGACCCAGGCGAACTTACCCGGCAAGCTTTCTTCCTCGATGCTCCGATCCAGGGCCGTCTTGAAGGGGCCCTCGACGGCGGACGTCAATGATTTCGAGAGCTCGGCTACGGTGAACGCCCGGGTGATCGTCTTCTTCTTCGGGTCCGCGGCGAGGGTCATGGCGTAGTCGAGGAGTGCCGGGACGACCGCCTCATCCTCAATATCTGCCCTCAGGAGGACAGGGGCAGCGGGCGGGAGGACCTTCGCACCTTTGCCGGCGACGACCGCCCGTTCCGCGAACACCTTGTCCTTGACGGCCTTGTTGAGGATGGCGTCGGAGTGGCGGGAACCGCAGAGGATGGCCAACTTTTCGAAAGTCGGCGGGTAGGAGCCGTCCCCGAGCCGGCGCTGCGACTGGAGGACGCGGATCATCCTCTCGGCCAGCACGGCGAACTCGCTCGGCAACTTCCCGCTCGCGATGAGCCGCGCCACCCCCTCCTTGAAGGGCTTGTGCAGGGGCGTCGCGAGCCAGTCCCCGAGCTTGGGGATCGTGGAGGACTCGCCATCTCGCCCCGCCGGTGCCCCTTTCCTGGCGAATGCCAGCAATGCCGAGACGACGGACTCATCGGCCGCATGATCGGTGAGGACCACGGGGGCCTCGGGGAGGAGCTTGCCCTTGCTGGCGACCACGGCCCGCGTCGTGAATGCCTTGTTCTTGGCGGCCTTGGCGAGCTGGGGGCTGGTCGGCGGTATCTCGCACAGGGTCGCCAGTTCTTCGAGGGTGGGCGGATAGGCCCCGTCCCCGCGCTCACGCCGCTCTTCGAGGCGGGAAAGCATCCTCTCGATCAAATTGTCTGTCGCGTGATCGGCTTTTTTCTTGGACATTCGTCGGCCTCGACGCTGGGCGGGGGCACGGGCGGGCGTCCCTGACTCCGATGGTCCGGCCGGGAATATCAAAATCCTGGGAGGAGTGTCCTCCGTCGCTGCGGAGGCGGAGGACGCGCGGAGGGACCTTCGAACCACAGCAATCTGAAAACGATCATTCCTTGATACAGCACGCATCGACTCATTGCAAGTCATGAGAACGCATCGGCTCGACGGCATGGAAGGGTTATGACGCATCCCCCCGGTCGTCGGCCCGGGCGGCGGCAGGATCCCATGTTGCGAACGGGGCGCGTCCGGGTAAGCTGGAGGGGTGGCATCGCCCGCATCGCGGCCCCGGCCCTTCCGCCCCGGTGACCGGGAGAGGGGAACGCCGAACTGGGAGCTGGACCTACGTCATGACATCAATCCCGGGGCTTTTCGGCGGAACATCCGACGACTGGCGGGGTCGGCTGGCGGCGATCGTCGCGACCATGCGCGACATGAGCCGCCAGACCGATCCGCAGGCGATGGTGCGCGCCTATGCGTCGCGGATGCGCCAGCTCATGCCGATCGACCAAGCCGTCTCGCTGAGTCGACGCGACCTCGACCCGCCCCGCTACCGGATCACGCGATCGACCCTGTGGAAGGACGAGATCGACCCCTGGAAGGAGAAGGACCGCCTCCCTCTGCTCGACCGCGGGCTGCTGGGCGAGCTGATCTACGGCGACGAGCCGCGGATCATCGACGACCTGATCGTCGACCCCGACGACCCGGGGGCCGAATACCTCGCCGGCCAGCGCTCGCTCCTGGCCATCCCGAACTACGACCGGGGGGTGGCCCTCAACATGTCCGTCTTGATGCGCTCCGAGCCCGGGGCGTTCGACCGCGAGAAGCTCCCCGAATGGGTCTGGACGAGCAACCTCTTCGGCATGGCGGCGCACAACCTGGTCCTCTCCGACGAGCTGAAGCGGGCCTCCGACCGCATGGAGCGCGAGCTGAATGTCGTCGCCGACATCCAGCGCTCCCTCCTGCCCAAGGTGCTCCCCGTGATCCCGACCCTCGACCTGGCCGCCTTCTACCAGACGTCGCAATGGGCGGGAGGCGACTACTACGACTTCTTCCCGCTGGCCGACGGCCAGTGGGGCATCCTGATCGCCGACGTCAGCGGCCACGGCACCCCCGCGGCGGTGATGATGGCCATCACCCACACCATCGCGCACGCCCTCCACGGCCCCCTGACCCCGCCGGGGACGATGCTCGGCCACGTCAATCAGCAGTTGGCCACCCTCTACACTGCCAACAACGAGGCGTTCGTCACCGCGTTCTACGGCATCTATGACCCCCTCCGGCGCGAGTTGACCTACGCCAGCGCCGGCCATAATCCCCCCCGGCTGAAGCGGTGCGAGGACGGGAGCGTCGCCTCGCTCGAAGCCGTCGGCGGGCTGCCGCTCGGCATGTTCGCCGACCAGGTCTACCATCAGGCCACGCACCGACTCGTCCCCGGCGACCAGATCGTCTTCTACACGGACGGCATCACCGAGGCCACGAACCACGCCGGCCAGATGTTCGGCCTCGATCGGCTCGACGAGGCCCTCGAGAATTGCCACCTCGTCGCATCCGGCCTGATGCAAGCCGTGCTCGATGCCTATGATGCCTTCACCGCCGGCCGGCCCGCCGCCGACGACCGGGCCGTGGTGATCGCCAAGGTCTCGTGAGTGGCTCAGAGAGTGGCTCAGAGAGTGGTGAGTGGCGAGTGGTGAGTGGTGAGTGAAAGACAGGGAGCTAACCTGGGCTCATCGGCATCCTTACTTGTGTCGGCGGCGTTGCGACTCTCCACTCCCCAACTTACTCGCCACTCGCCACTCGCCACTCGCCACTCGCCACTCCCCAACTTACTCGCCACTCGCCACTCCCCAACTTACTCGCCACTCGCCACTCGCCACTCGCCACTCGCCACTCGCCACTCGCCACTCGATCGGAGATACCCCGAATGCGTATCGGAGTGACAGGCGCCACCGGGTTCCTGGGCCGTTACATCGTCGCGCACCTGGTCGACCAGGGGCACCACTGCCGCTGCTGGTATCGGCCGTCCAGCGATCGCGGCGGCCTGGAGGCCTCGGAAGGGGCGATCACCTGGGTCGAGGGGAGCCTGGGCAACCCCGAGTCGGCCCGGGAACTGGTCGAGGGGTGTGATGCCGTCGTGCACGCGGCGCTCGAGCATCCCGGCGGCGGGTTCCGCGGCGGCGAGGGGGACCTGCTCGAGTTCGTCGAGGCGAATGTCCTGGGGACGATCCGCCTGATCGAAGAGGCGCGGCGTGCCGACGTGACACGGTTCGTCTTCATCTCGACGTGCGCGGTGCACGAGACGATCCTCGACGACCGCCCCCTCGACGAGGCCCACCCCCTCTGGCCGGGCAGCCATTACGGCGCCCACAAGGCGGCGATCGAGGCGTTCGTCCACAGCTACGGCCGTGGCAACGGCTTCCCGATCTGCGCGTTACGTCCCACCGGCATCTATGGGATGGCATGGCCCGTCCGGGCGAGCAAGTGGTTCGACCTGATCGGCAAGGCCGTCCGGGGCGAGGACGTGAACTGCGAGCGCGGGGGCAAGGAGGTCCATGCGGCCGACGTCGCCCGAGCCGTGGCCTTGCTCCTCTCAGCCGACGGTGTCGCGGGCGAAGCGTACTCCTGCTACGACCGTTACATCTCGGATCACGAGGTGGCAACGATCGCCAAGGAGATCGCGGGAAGCCGGAGCGAGATTCGAGGAGGGGCCACCTCGCCCAGGCATCAGATCGTCACCGACAAATTGCAGGCCATGGGCATGCGCTTCGGTGGTCGACCGCTGCTGGAACGGACGATCCGCGACATCATCCAGCAGGCGGGGCCTTCCTGAACCCACGACGTCGGTCGGACCGCAGGCCAGGATGCCGTCGACTCACGTCACGGGCCTGGCCATGCGACGCGGGCCCGTGGGTGCCTTGCCTTCCGAGGGGAGCTTGGGGGCCTCGCGCTCGCCGAAACCCTTGACCACATAGGTTCCGCTGCGCGGATTGCGCTCGATGTCGACCAGCGCGAGGTTGTCGGCCTCTTCGAGCAGGTGGGTGAAGCTCCGATAGCCGTAATACGTCTCGTCGAACGACGGCTTCTTACGCTTCATCGTGTCCTTGATCATCGAGGCGTAGAGGACTTCATGGTTCTCCCGCCGCAGCGCGTTGCAGGCCTCGATCAGCAGGGTGTAGACCTCGCGCTTCCGGTCGGGGAGGTCGGCGGACAGGTTGGTCGCGATCTGCTGGTCGTCCTGCTCCTGCCGCTCGAGATCCTCGTAGTAGATGAACTCGTCGCAGTTGTCGCGGAGCAGTTCCGACGTGGAGCCCTTCATGCCGAGGCCGATGACGTGCTTGCCGTTCTCCTTGAGCTTGGAGACCAGCGGCGAGAAGTCGGAGTCGCCCGAGACGATCACGAAGGTGTCGACGTGCGGCTTGCTCCAGGCCAGGTCCATGGCGTCGACGACCAGGCGGATGTCGGCCGAGTTCTTCCCGGTCTGGCTCCTGCGGGGGATCTCGATCAGCTCGATCGCGGCCTCGTGGAAAGGCGCCGTGTAGCCCTGGTAGCGGCTCCAGTCGGCGTAGGCCTTCTTGACGATCAGCTTCCCTTTTTCGACCAGCCGTTCGAGGACTTTCTCGATGTCGAAGCGGGTTTTGCGTTGATTCTGGAACCCCATGGCGAGGTTTTCCAGGTCGACGAACATGGCCAGGCTGCGTTCGCGTTCGATGGTTGCCATGAAGGCTCAACTCTCCGCGGCCCGGCGAGGCATCGGTGTCGCGCGGGCCGAATCTCGACGGTGGGATCGACCGCGGGCCGACCTCGCGCATCCAGTCCCGCCGAGAGCAACCCCGCTCCGGCCCGTCACCACCCGGAACTCGATCCGACGTCCTCGGTCTTCGCGCGGGCCGATCACGATGACCGGCGCCCCCGCGCTCAACCGCCGCCGCCGCCCCCGAACCAACCGCCGCCGGCATACAGGTCGCGCACGGTCCGCCGGGGGCGCGACTCGTTGACCGTCAGCTTGCGGTCGCGGAAATCGCTGCCGGAGAGGGCGGAGATCGCCGCCTCGGCCTCGCGCTCGTTGGGCATCTCGACCAGGGCGAATCCCCTCGACTGGCCTGTCCGCGACTTGACCTGCACTTCGGCCATGGTCACCGCGCCAAACGGCTCCAACAAGGTCCGCAGCTCATCCGAGGTCACCGCATAATCCAGGTTCCCGACATAAATCATCATCGTGGGCTTCCGCTCCTCGGCAATCGTCGAAAAACTCGACTCAAGGCCGCCTTCGCGCTCGCAGTCATCCACCGGAGCAGTCGGCGAGGCCCCTCAATCGCGCTTGAGAAACCACGCGACGGCCTTGAAAACAACGTCCTGGGCGCCTGGCATCCGGCCCCCCAGGTGCGGAGGCGAGACCTACCGGGACAACACCGGATCGATAGCGAAAGCATACCGGAAATGAGATCGACTCGCCAGGGGCATCCGCCCCTCTCGGACGGAGCGGGCACCTCGATCGGGCGTGACTCCGTGGGGCGGCATGCTCGACTTCGATGCGCCGACGCCTGGAGCAAAACCTTGGAGTCGAGTCATTCGAGAACGCGGAGAAGGATACAAACGCGACGGGGCGCGGTGGAAGCTCGTCGGCGGTGCCGGTATCGAGGACGACGAGAATCCCCGGCCGTGCGGACGACCGGGGAGCGGGATTCACCGATATTCCGCTTGCAGCTCCGCTCAGGCCTGCGGGGCCGACTTGGGCGGGGCCTGGGGGGCGCCGTAGCCCGGCATCGACTTGCCCGGGGATTGCGGGGCGCCGTAGCCCGGCATCGACTTGCCCGGGGATTGCGGGGCGCCGTAGCCCGGCATCGACTTGCCCGGGGCCTGCGGGGCACCGTAGCTCTGCGCCTGGGGGGCACCGTAGCCCGGCATCGACTTGCCGGGAGCCTGCGGGGCGCCGTAGCCCGGCATCGACTTGCCCGGGGCCTGCGGGGCACCCGAGGCCGGCATCGACTTCGAGGGGCCTTGCCCTATCGGCATCTGCTTGGAGGGCTGAGCGTACGACGTGGTCGCCAGGCTTGCGCTCAAGACCGAAGCCGCGACAAATCCCAATGCGCTACGCAGATACATGGATGCAATCTCCTTGAGCCATCGAACCCTTCACGATCGGCTGAACTGTGGACTCGCACCACTCCGCAGCCGAGTGTCCTCCATTATACTTGACCAAAACAATGCGGTCTCTGGGTATTTTGCGGAATTTCCGAAGAATGTATGGGCCCTTCGCATTTTCAAGCCCTTTTCTCTCTTTCAGAGCGATCTCGGCGCCCCATTGCCCCGCAGAAATAAGCAGGAATGGGCGATGATCCGAGCGGGCGGAGTGAACAAGTGCGGCGAGCTCGTGGACGAAAAGGGGGGATGCTGGAACGCCTTTTCGTTCCCGGCCTTGAGTGGAATCGGCATGGCGGGGTATAACGAGTGATCGCGACGCCATGAGACCCCGCGGCGCGATGCATGCAGCGAGTCCCCAGGGGGACATTCATGTTGCCGACGTCCAAGGAGGAGGACCCGTGCCCTTGATCGCGTCTGGGAGCAGGCCGCGTCGGAGCCATGGGGTGTTGTGGACCCTTGGCGTCATCGGGTTCGCGATCTCGTGGGGCCCGGAGGCCCGCGGACAAGACGCCCCGGAGCGGCCGAAGGGCTCGGCCCCTCGGTCACAGCAGGGTTCCGGGGAGCTGAATTTCGCCAACGGGCTCTTCCGCGACCGCCGTTACGAGTTGGCGGCCGAGGAGTACGATCGGTTCCTGAAAGAGGCGGACCCCGGCCCCGATGCCGACGCGGCCCGATTCGGCCTGGCGAGCTCGCGACTCTTCCAGGGGCGCTACGCCGAGGCGCGCCGGCATTTCGAGGACTTCGTCAAGGCGGCCCCCGGCCATGCCAACGCCCCGACGGCCTGGTATCGGATCGGAGAGGCCGCGTACATGCTCGGCGACTGGCCGGCCGCGCGACGGGCGCTCGAGACGTTCACCGCGGGCAACCCCGAGCATCGCTACCTCGAGACGGCCTGGCCCTACCTGGGAGACGTCTGTTTCCGGTCGGGGGACCTGGCGCAGGCGCGTCGCGCCTATGAGCGATCGCTGGAGCTCCATCCCAAGGGGCGCCTGGCCAATCGCGCGCGGTTCGGGCTGGGCCGGACCCTGGCCCAGGGGGACGACCCGGACGCGGCCCTGACCGTCTTGACGGCACTGGCCCGGGGCGGAGGCCCCGACTGGTCGGACAAGGCATGGTTCCAGGTCGGGCGGATCCAGGCCGAGAAGGGCCGGTTCGCCGAGGCGGTCGAGGCCTTCGAGACGCTGGAACGCGCCGCCCCTCGAGGCGCACAGGTCGCCGAGGCGCGGCAGAACCGTGCCGAAGCCCTGATCCGGCTCGGCCGCCGCGACGAGGCCGAGCCCCTGCTCCGGCCGCTCGTGGCCGACGCGGCGCAGCCCCTGGCGGCGCGGGCGGCGTTCGCACTCGTGACGTCGCTCCTGGATCGCGGGGAGGCGGCCGAGGCGCTGACGGTCTGCGACGAGGCCCTGCCGCGTCTCGGCAAGGACCCGGCGGCCCCCGCCCTGCTCTTCCGCTCGGCCGAGGCCGCGCAGAAGCTGGGCCAGGCCGACGCGGCGCGGGCCCGATTCCTCCGCGTGGCCGAGGCCGACCCGAACGACCCCTGGGCCGACGACGCCGCCCTCCGGGCCGCCCGGCTGGCCCTGGAGGCGCGCGACCATGCCGCCGCCCGGGGCGTGGCCGCGACGTTCGCGACCCGGTTCCCCCAGAGCCCCCTCCGGGCCGACGCCCGCCTGATCGAGTCGCGGGCCGCCCTCTCCGCCAACCGGCCGAAGGACGCGATCGCCATCCTCACCGCCTCGCTCGCCGAGGACAAGCCCAGCCCAGCCACCGAGCAGGTCCAGCGCTATTACCTCGGCCTGGCCTTCCGCGCCGACGGCCAGTCGGCCAGGGCCGCCGAGATCCTCGACTCCCTGGCCCGGTCGCCGTCGGCGCCGGTCGCGGCCGATGCGCAGTACATGATCGGCCAGGGGCACATCGAGGCCGGCCGGTTCGCCGAGGCGATCCCGCCGCTGGAGGGGTACCTGGCCGGCAAGGCCGACGGAGAGGTCGCCGACTACGCCCTGGCCCACCTGGCGCAAGCCCGGGTCGAGCTCGGCCAGGCCGACGCCGCCTCGAAGTCGCTCGAGGAGCTCACCCGACGCTTCCCCAAAAGCAAGGCGTTGCCCCCGACCCGGCTCCGCCTCGCCGAGGCCGCCCTGAAGGCCGGCGACCGCGACCGCGCGGCCGAGTTGTTCCGGCTCGTGATCGCAGGCCCCGACCCGAGCCTGGCGGCGCGTGCCCGGTCGGGCCTGGGCTTTGCGTTGCTGGAAGGGGGCAAGGCCGAGGAAGCGGCCGGCGTGTTCGCCGCCGTGCAGCGGCAGAATCCCAACGACCCGCTCGCCCCGGAGGCGGCCCTGTCGCGTGGCCGCGCGCTCGAAGCGGCGAAGAAGACCGACGAGGCCCTGGCCGCCTATGCGCAGGTCGTCGAGGACCACCCGAAGACCGAGCAGGCCGGCCTGGCGACCCTCGCCCGGGCCCGGCTCCTAATCGATGCCGGTCGCCCCGATGACGCGGCGAAGGCGTATGCCCGCTACGTCCAGGACGGCCCCGGACCGGCGGGGAAGGAGAAGGGCGCGGGGCTCGACGCCGTCCTGGCCGAGTGGGGCTGGGCGTTGGTCGATGCCGGCAAGGCCGCCGAGGCCGACAAGGTCTTCACCCGGCTCCTTGGCGAGTTCCCCGAGAGTCCATCCGCCGCCGACGCGCGCTTCAACCTGGCCGAATCGGCCTACCAGGCCAAGGACCACGATGAGGCCCTCCGGCTGCTCGCCCCCCTGGTCGCCGAGGGCTCGAAGGCGGACCCGAAGCTCGTCCAGTCCGCGCTCTATCGCCTGGGACGGACGCAGGTCGAGCGCAAGGACTGGCCCGGCGCCGCCGAGACGTTCCGGCGGCTGCTCGCGGAGTATCCCACGGGGCGGTTCCTCCGCGAGGCCCGGTTCTGGCGGGCCGAGGTGGCCCTCCAGGCCGAGGATTACAAGACGGCCGAGGCCGATTTCCAGGCCCTCGCGACCGAACTCGCCACCCCTTCCGACCCCAAGGAGCTGGTCGGCACGGCCCGTCGGCGGCACATCCAATGCCTGGTCGCCCTCCGGCGCTGGCAGGATGCCCTGACCGCCGTCGAGGCATGGAAGCCGGAGGGACCCGAAGATTCGTCCAGGGACGAGATGGAGTATTCCCGGGGACGGGCCTTACAGGGCCTGGCTCGCTTCGACGAGGCCCGCGCCGCCTACCAGACGGTCATCAACGCCGCCAAGGGGGGCGAACTGGCCGCCCGCGCCCAGCTGATGCGGGGCGAAACCTTCTTCCATCAAAAGGCTTACCACGAGGCGCTCCGCGAATTCCTGAAGGTCGACATCCTGTACGACGCCCCCCGATGGCAGGCGGCCGCACTCCTGGAGGCGGGGAAGGTCCACGAGCAGCTCGACCAGTGGGCCGACGCCGCCGAGACCTATCAGAAGCTGTTGTCCAAATTCCCCGGCGACCCCCACGCCGCCGAGGCCACGACCCGACTCGATGCGGCACGCCAGCGCGCGGGGAGCGCGGCCGGGGCCTCGGCCGCCAATATCCCTTGAAAAGAAGGGCGGAGGCCCCGGGCCGCCTCGATTTTCATGCGTCCTCGGGCCGATCGTCTAATGAGGGGCCCGGATGCCCGAGCCGCGACGCCCCTCCTGAACACATCGTCGAGGGAAGGATCCCGTTCATGCCTCGATTCTCACTCGCGAGACGCACGCCTGGCCGCACCGCCGCGGTGCTCGCCCTGGCGTTCCTGGTGGTGGCGGTGGCGGGGGGCGCGGACGGCGGGGCCGGCCTCGGCCCCGAGTTCGAACTGGTCATGCGACAGGCCAGGGCCTTCGCCGGACGGGCGGTCGCCTGGTACGGCAAGACTCCCCCCGCCGACCGGATCATCTGGGGAGGGTTGATCGCCAGCGCGGGCCTGGGGGCAGGGGTGATGCTCGAACGCCTGCTCCGGCTCCGCCGCCGCCGGGTGACCCCGCGCGACTTCATGACGCGGTTTCTCGACCGGCTCCGCGACGGCAAGCTCGATTCGGGCAAGGCGCTGGACATCTGCGAGCTGAACTCGAGCCCGGCCGCGCGCGTGGCCCTGGCCGCGGTCCGGCGCTGGGGACGGCCGGTCGCCGATCTCGAGCGGGCCGTCGCGCTGGCCGCCCGGATCGAGGCCGACCGACTCCGCCGCAACGTCGGGACCCTGCGGCGGATCGCGGCGTTGACCCCCCTGATCGGCCTGCTCGGGACCTTGCTCTCGGCCGGCCGGGCCCTGTCCGCGATCGGCCCGGCGTCCACGCCCGGGTCGTGGGGCCCTGCCCTGGGGGCCACGCTCTCGCCCCTCACCGCCGGGGTCGCCCTCGCCATCCTGGCTTTGGTCGTCTACGATGGGCTCGTCGGCCGCATCGAGACGCTCGTTGGCGCCCTCGACCGCCTGGGGGCCGAGACCGTCGACTCGATCGCGATGGCGACGCCCCCCGAACCGCTGCCGCGCAGGGGCGAGCCGAGGCAAGCGACGCCCCGGGGCCCGCACTCGATCCGCCTCGATATCCCCGCGCCGGCCGCTCGTCCCATCGAGGTCGAGGGTGATTTCCCGTGAGCCCTGGCCCGCCCGAGCCCCCTCCGGATGGCGGGGCGGGGCGGGGTGAATACCCGGACCAGATTCCTCGTCCTCGACCCCGCAGCTTCGGCCCCTCCTCCGCGATCCCCGGTGAGGCGTGACACGATGACCGGCCTGAACCTGGAAACGTTCCTCCACCTGCTCCGGGCCGACCTGGGCGCCTGGGCCAGCCTGGGAGCGATCGTGCTGGTGCTCGCCCTGATGACCTGGACGAGCTGGGGCTCGCGGAAGGTCTTGCGCAAGTGCCTGGTCCTCTCGGTCGTCGCCCACCTGGGCCTGGCCCTCTTCGGGAGCACGCTCCCGATGAGGCTGCTGGGCCTGCGGTCGAGGAAGCCTGCCGGGTCGTCGCCCCCGGGAATCCAGCAGGTCCGGGTGATCCCCCAGGCCGAGGGGATCGACGAGCCCCCCACAGAAGGGCGTCGGGGGCGCCGGGCGGCGCCGGCGTGGGATCGCCCGGATGACCTGCTGGCGGTGGCCGACCCGGTGGGGCCATCGCCTCGCCCCGACCCGCCCGCGCGCGATCCCCTTCCGCGTAGCCAGCCCGCCCCATTGCCCACGCCGGCCGACCCGGCGCGTCCCGAGCCGTCCCCCCCCTCGGCGCCCTCGCCCGAGACCCGTGCCGCCGAGGAGTCGCCGCAAGAACCGTCCATGCCCCCCGCCCGGGTCACCCCGAGCGACCCGAACGAGATCGCGGCGCCCGTCGTCGCCGCCCGGGACATCACCGAGCCCGCGACGCCCCCGGACGAGTCGGACGGTCGGCTCCGCCCCGAGCTCACCCCGGCCCGAGCCCCCGATCCGCAGGCCGAAGCCGTCCGCACGCGGCCACCGCTCGAGGCCCTGTCCACCCCCCCCGCGCTCATGCGGCCCGACGCCGGCGATCCCGGCGCGCCCCTCGAAGCGCGGCCTCGCGAGGCGACCCCTCCCGCCGGAGAGATCGTCCCGCCGGAGGCCGTCGTCTCCGCCCCCGATCCGGGCGAGTCGGGCGTCGCGAGTGGGGTCCGGATGCCACCCGGGTTGCCCCAGCTCCCATCGACCCTCCCCGAGGCCGACATCCGTAGCGGGTCGCGCCCGAGCCGCGTGGAGGAGCGTGGCGCGGGGCCCGGCGCAGCTCGGCGGGGGGCCGAGGCGCCAGGACCGATCGCCTTGTCGCGCGTGGCCCCGGCCGGCCTGCCCAGGCTCCCCGAGGTCCAGGGCACCCCGGGAGGACACCGCCGGGGCGACGTCCCCGAGGTGTACCGGTCGCGGCTCGACCCCAATCGCTCGGCCCTGGCCGGCCGCGCCGGCGCCAGCTCCGCCAGTGAGCAGGCCGTCGAGCGGGCGCTCGACTGGCTCATGCGGCACCAGGACAGCGACGGCCGCTGGGACGGCGCGACCGCCAAGGACGACGGCGGCGGGGTCTTCCGCGGCGACGACGACTACACCATCCATTGCCCCCCCGGCGAACCCTGTTTCGGCGAGTGCATTTACTGGGAGGCCGACACCGCCTTGACCGGCCTGGCCCTGCTGTCGTTCCTGGGGGCGGGCTACACTCAGACCGACGGCAAGTATGCCGACACGGTGGGCAAGGGGCTCGACTTCCTGCTCGCGGCGCAGAAGCCCGACGGCGACTTGCGCGGGATGAGCCGGGCCGTCGGCATGTACTGCCACGCCATGGCCACGCTCGCCCTGTGCGAGGCCTACGCGCTGACGGGCGAGGACCGCCTCAGGGTCCCGGTCGAGAGGGCGGTCGGCTACATCGTCCGGTCGCGGGCGCGCGACGGCATGGCGTGGCGATACGCACCTGGGGCCCCCGCCGGGGATACGAGCATCCTCGGCTGGGTGGTCCTGGCCCTGAAGTCGGCCAAGCTGGTCGGCATCTCCACCGCGGCCACGACCGAGCGGGGGACGCTCGAGTGGCTGCATAAGGTCTCCTCCGGGAGCGAGGGGGGCCTCGCCAGCTACCAGCCCTCGGAGCCGGTGACGCCGACGATGACGGCCGAGGCCTGGGTCTGCCGCCAGTTCCTCGGCGTCGGCGGGCCGGGGCCGGCGAGCACCGAGGCCGCCCTGTCGCTGCTCGAGAACGGGCCGGACCGCGGCACGTACAACCTGTACTACTGGTACTACGGCACGCTGGCCATGTACCAGCACGGCGGCGACGCGTGGTCGAGCTGGAATGCCCAGGTGCGCGACCAGGTCGTCCGCCGTCAGCGGGTCAAGGGGCACTCGGCGGGCAGCTGGGACCCCGACGACAGCATGTACGGGGCCCGAGGGGGGCGCATCTACTGCACCGCCCTGGCGACGCTGACGCTGGAAGTCTACTATCGCTTCCTCCGCCTCTACGACGAGCCGAAGCTCCCGCCGACCGTCGCCCCCGCGCCGGAGCGGTCCCCCGATCCCTCCTTGCGGCGGATCGGCACCCGGGCCCCCTCCCTTCGCCCGTGACCCCCGTGCGGAAACTCGCTGGGGGCCAATCCCTGAATACATCGGCACGCGCTCGGCCCCAGGGTGCGCCAACGGATGTTGGCGAGCGGGGTGTCGGGGGTCGTCACGACCCTGGAGGGCCGGGCCCCAGCACGTGGACGCGTGTCCGAGAACAGGGGGGGTCAAAGGTGGGGCAAAGGTGGGTGAAAACGGGGGTCCGCACCTTCGAGGGGACGAACGCGCCGGCTCCCCTTGTCATCAAAGTCACCACATTCTCCGCATAGCCGCGTGACGAGCCGGGGGAGCCAGGCCCCGTCCACTCCGACGGCGGCCCTCGTCCTCGTACCCCTGTCTCGCCCGGGATTCCTCTCCGTGACTCGTCACGACCGAGGATCGCATGGAGGACCCTCGGTTCAAGGGCCGCGGCCGGGATGTCGCGAAGCAGGTCGAGGCCGTCGGCTCCCTGGCGAATAAACGGTCGCCTTTCCAATCCTTCTGTTGACTTTGACGACGGCCGTCGTACAATCGGAGCAGACTGACGACGACTGCCGTAAAAAAAAAGGGGGGGGTCGATGGCCGAGATGATCCCATCGTTGGGGGAGTTGGAGTTGCAGGTCCTGCGCCTGGTCTGGCGTGAGCAGCCGTGCTCGGAGCGTCGGGTCACCGAGTTGGTGCAGGTGGACCGGCCGGTGGCCCGCACGACGGTCTTGAAGACGATGCAGAGGCTGGAGGAGAAGGGGCTGTTGATCCGCGAGGCGGGTCCGGGTCGCGGGCCAATCCAGTACCGGGCGTCCGTGGAGGAGCGGAGCGTCTTGCCGGCCCTGATCCGGCGGTTCGTCGAGCGGGTCCTGGGAGGGTCGGACGCCCCCTTGGCGGCGTACCTCGCCGACTCGGGGAGCGAGCGGCTCTCGGCGAAGGACCTGGACGCCCTCCGCGCGATCGCCCGCAAGATCGGCGAGGTGCAGGGACCGGAGGGCCGGTCATGACTCCGTCCTTCGAGGCCCTCAACGGCCTGGCGAGAGCCTGGGCGGGGCTGGCCTGGGCGGTCGCCTGGCAATCGACGTTGCTGGTCGGCGTCTTCGCCCTCGTCGCCCTGGGGATGCGGCGTTCGCCGCCGAGCCTGCGGTACTGGATCTGGCAGATCGCGGCCATCAAGCTGCTGGTGATGCCACTCTGGGGCGTCTCGATCCTCCTGCCCGCACCGTCATACCGCGATGCCGGCGCGAATCTGAAGGTATCTCCGCCCGCGCGATCCGAAGGCGAGACTGGCTCGCGTCCGGAGAATCGGCGCGGGGCGCTCGACCAGGACGCGACGGTCGATGGCCGCCCGAGCATGGCGCGGGGAGGATGGCTCGGGACTCTGCCGGTCGACGGGCATGCCTGGCTCCTCCTGGGCTGGGGGCTCGCGATCGCCGGCCAGGTCGCGGCGATCGCGTACCAGCGCGAACTCCTGAAGCGACTCCTGCGCCACGCGACGCCCGCCGCCGACCCGGCCCTGCTCGCCCTGGTGGCCGATCTCTCCGGCCGGATCGGACTGCGGCGACGACCGGAGGTCATGACGGCCGACAGCGACGGTTCACCCTTCGTCTGCGGCCTGCTCCGCCCGACTCTCATACTCCCGCGCGGGCTGGCCGGCTCGCTCGACGCCGAGTCTTTGCGATCCGTCCTGCTCCACGAACTGGCCCACATCAGGCGCCGCGACCTGCTCTGGGACTGGATTCCGATGGCGGCACGTCTCCTCTACTTCTTCCACCCGGCGGCCCATTACATCGCCTATCGCGCCCGCCTGGAGCGCGAACTGGCTTGCGACCAGGCTGCGATGGTCCTCAACGGCCAGGGCGCCGCCCTCTACGCCTCAACCTTGATCGAGGTCGTGAGTCGGTCGTCGGCCCCGACCGCGTTGCGGGCCGTGCTGGTCTCCGCCCGTCTCGACGGCGCCGAGCCGTGCTCGGCACCCGGCTCGGCGAGCGGGATTTCTCGTCCGTTGTTCCCCCCATCCGAGGAGTGATCCGCCATGATCGACCGATTCGGACCCTGGTCCTCCGCCCTGACCGAAGGGCTGACGCCCCACCTCAGCACGTTCTGGAAGCGCCGGCTGGCGTTGTTGGGATCGGCCCGCGCCGCCCGCCCCGCCCTGACGCGGCGCGATTGGCTGAAGCTGGGCGTTGGCGGCGCCGCCGCGTGCGCGCTGCCCACCTTGCACCTGGCCTCCGCCGACGGGCCCGACCCCGCCAAGGCACCGACCGCGGGCAAAATCTACATCCAGGCCAACTTCAAGACCGGCGAGGGACAAGACGACCCACGCAGTGGCGTCTTCGCCGTCGATCCCGTGACCGCCTCGCGGACCAGAGTGACTGACTTCAACGGCAGGATTCGCGTCTCGCGCGACGGTCGGACGCTGGCACTGATCGGTGCTGGCGAGCCGGGTGCGGACGGCCAGGACATCGAGAACGTGGGGGTCTGGACGCTCGACGTCGAGGGGAAGGGCGAGAGGCACCGGGTCTCGAAGTTCGGCGGGGAGACCTCGTGGTCTCCCGACGGCAAACAGCTCATCGTCGTCAAATGGCTCTCGAAGCCGGACGACGGCGACTCTCGGCACGAGACCTGGCGGTTCAACGCCGACGGCTCGGGCGCCACCAGGTTACCGATCCCCGAGACCGACGAAGTGGATGACTGGTCATCGGACGGCCAGTGGCTGGTGACGGTCTCCGATCGACACCCGCCCCACGGCAGCGGCTACCAGCTCTACCTCATGCGCCCCGACGGCAGCGACCAGCGCCGGCTGACCGAGGGCCGGGGCCTGAATGTGTATCCCCGCTTCTCGCCCGACAGCCGGCGGGTCGCCTATCTGCACCAGGAACGCGACAAGAATAGCCTGTGGGTCGTCAACATCGACGGCAGCGGCCGGCGCCAGGTGTTCGAAGAAGTGAACGACACGCCCCCTCACCTGTTCTGCTGGTCGCCCGACGGCAAGTCATTGGCCTACACGCTCGAGGATTGGCAGCGGGATGAGAATGGCAAGAAATACCTCGCCGACCTGGAGAAGGCGAACAGACGTATCGCGATCATGGATGAGGACGGGAAGAACGACCGCCCGCTGAAACTGCCCCCGGTCCGTTGGATCAACGCCCTCGACTGGCGCTGAGCCAATCGCCGGGATGACGGAGCGATGGACAACGCCTTCAGACCGTCGACTGCACCCCGCGGCCGTGTGGC
>JAABUS010004346.1_pt1 | contig 20632 bp, 2 predicted proteins | sample 5560161 | NCBI WGS metagenome assembly JAABUS01 (sample SAMN10711885, study PRJNA513376) | rock metagenome | isolation source: Antarctica rocks | place: Antarctica: Victoria Land, Trio Nunatak nord | collected 2016-01-04
GTGTCTGATGTTGTGGTGATCGATGAGGTGGTGGTGTTGTTTGGGGTGGAGGTGGGTGGAGCGGGGTGAGGGAGGGAGAGGAGGGAGAGGATGTGGGTGTCTTTTGTGGAGAGGGGGGTTGCGGATGCCATGGTTGGTAGGCGAGAGGGTTTTTTTGATCCAGTAGTGTGAGGTAGAGCTGAGGGTTCGCCTTCGAGGGAAGTTCGCAGTAGTCGATCAAGGATGTTGCGAGTGAGTGTAGGGGAGCTGAAGTGGGGAAGGAAAGTTGGGAACGAATGATTGGCAACAGGTCAAGATCGCTCTTGTATAGCAAACAATCGCAAAGTCATGTGAGTTTCTTGGGATGACAACCGCGGGTACCCGCACTTGGCCACATGTACTCTGTGTGAATTGCACGATGAATTGGTCATTCCTGAGAAACGAGTGATCAGAACCTGTATAACGTGCGGTTTCATTTTCGGAATTCGGAAGAAAGACGCGGCTTTGCTATCACGGAGCAGAAATACAGCGAACGACTTCTCTTGAATCCAACTGAGTTTGTGCAAGATATGAATGGCAGTCTTGTGACCTGCAGGCGACAACATTGGACAAATTTGGATAGGGCAGATACAGGCAAGTGATTCTCCGAGGCATTATAGAAGAGAACTTAGAGCCTTCCTCACCCACGTTGCCATCCATTGCGTAACCTTTCGGCATTCACCACCAGGACATAACCGCATCCACGGCTATTGATGTCGTAAAAGGCGAAGCGCTTGATGTAGGTGGCTCGTGGTCGTGATAACGAGGGTGGCTGCGCCAAGATAGAAAACTAGTGATGAGGTGGAACAGTAGCCACCGTCGCTCAAGCCATAGCAACATTCATTCCCTTACCCGCAAGGCTGCATGCTGTTGACGATCATTCTCGCCATGAATGCGTATGGTTTTTCGCTAGAACCAGTGGACAGACCCGTCACACTGAATTTGCAGCAGATTCTCCAGCAGGCTGAATTGCTTCATGAGTTGTCAGTGAAGAAGCCTCATAATATCGGGTGGATTCTGGTGCATAAACGTTGTTGCTTACTTTGGCAACATGCGCTTTCTTCACCATCCACACTCAGGGAATCCCATCCGCTGCTAGAATTCCATCCGAGCCGTAGCATGTTGGTGTGGTCAATGCGTGCAATAGAGCGATTAGCCTTGCAGCTACAGACACATGGCTAAAGATAAGTAGCTTTCCCATTTTACGCTTTAGAGTATTTGGTTGCAAAATTGGAGAAGCAAGACGATGAGAAAGTCAACTGTAATACTGTCGATTTTGTTGAGGGCAGAAGAGGGCAGTGACAAGCCTCGAAGTATTTAGGCATGAGGTTGCGGCTCAGCTTTCTAGGCGCTGGTCGCATCCTGCGATACTATGCATATTATGGACGAAGAAGTACCATCAGGAGTGTGACGCTTTCATGGACACATAGAGGATCTTTTAGGGAAATGAATCCCTCCACGGAAGAAGAGCGAGGTGGAGAGAAGGTAGACCTTACTTGCTAACGATTTTGAGCCTACAAGAATTCCGTCACCAAGAAAACGATTCGAAAACAAGATATACGGCGATCGAGATTGCAACAGATGTCGATTGAACATGACATGACTACAATTCTGTGGTGTGCCGGGCATCACGAATGCAAGAGTCGTCTGCACATCGAAAAGCAAGGGTCTGCGCTGAACAGACATATCCTGCACTAACCAGAACAAGGTTTCTTGATATGGGGTGGTGAGAGTCCGAGTCTACCAGCCATAAATGGAGGTTCACCATATCGAGGTTTTGCCTTTAGACTGTCGACCTTCCTTGGCTCCCTGCCGTAGAGGAGGTTTCTGCAAGGGTCAGAATACTCGTTGGATCACTCTCATCAAATTTATCCTTATACTTCAGGGTTCTATGCATCTGTCTTCAGCTCATCAGAAACAGCCCTTTTTACTGCGAGGAAGACGTTTAGTCCGAGTATACCTGAGATTTCATCGTCGACGAATTCGTTGATCGCAGACACGAATCGATCCATTCCCTCCGCGGATCTTTTCAGTGCGTTCTGTAGAACAGTCGAACAACACTACATTAGGCGATCAAAGATGGCATGGAGGGTCAATTGAAACGCGTGAAAAACCGTCGGGTCCGTAGATCTGATGTTCAGAACTCATGAATTGTTCTCGATTGGGTTTTTCCCCAATTTGCCGTAGACCGAAATTTTTACTCTGATCACGATTCCCTTGTTTCCTTGGGTTTGTTTTCCCTAGATTTCCCCTTTACACCGTGCCAGTGGTCAGCCTCTCCAATTTCACTGTTTGTGGAATTCCTCAAGAGACCTTTCGACGATCAGCTTTCCTAATATATATATTTCCCTCTGACCGAGCTGACCCACATTAGCACTGGAACTCATTCTCTGAGCTTGGGGCTTTTGCGAAATTGGACGACTTACATCTGGAATGTCCTCAAGGTCCTACATCGTTTTCGTCAACAGAATAATATCCCTACATTGATCTGGTCGTTGATTTGCATATTGCATACTGTGCCAAAAACCACTTTCTTATTAGAATACCTGTGTTCGCTTCGTTCTCCAGAACCCTTCTTTTGAGGAGTCGTTCTCATGCCTCTCTTCCCCTTTGGATGAATCCCAACGCGCCGTGAACCAATAAATTTCGCTCTTTATTATTTTGCAAACATTATTAATTTTAAGATTTTTAAAAGCTCGTATTAAAATATTTAAAATATTGTTAATTTTCGTATTTTTAATTGCGATTGCTAGCGATATTAAGAGAACAAAAATTATCTTTAACGTAATTTTTTTCTTTACAAGATTTTGCTTCTTGCTTATTATATTTATTAATTTATTTATATTGATATTCGCAACTTATTAAGTAATTTAATCGCTATTAATGCTTATTTTTCGCATAATTATCTTATTTTTAATTAGTTTTATAATTGTCTTATATAACAATTTAAATATTATAATAATTGCGTCGTTTAAATTAATTTTATGTTTTTATATTATTTTAGTGCAAATATTGCGAAAAAGACTCTTTAAATATTACAAGAATCTAATATATTTATCGACTTAATCAAATTTAATAAGCTTCGAAGAAATAACTCTAAATTGTTAATTATATTTACGAATATTATTTAACTTTGTTTTTAATACGTCTTTTAAAAACTTTAAAAAAGCACAAAAATTAATTTTTTAATTTAAATTCTTATTTTTATATTTTTTTATTAATTTATTTATTATTTTAAATTATTTTTTATTTGTTTAAACAATAGTAAACTTAATAAAGTTTTCTATAAGTTTGTTGCAATATCGAGACAAATTAATAATTTTGTGCTAAAAAATAACTTTATATTTATTACAAAAATTTAAAAATTAATTTAAAAAATTAATAATATTAAGTTTATTAAAGTGTAATACTTTTAACGTTTTTAAAAAAGATATAAAGATTACGTAGTAATAAAGTTTTACAATTTTTATAAAATTATAAAATAAATTTGTTGTTAATATAAATATGTTAAAAGAAAGTCTTGCAATCTTTTTATTATTTTAAGACATTATTTTTAAAAAAATAGCTTAATAACAAGTAATAAAAGTAACAATTATTAAATTAAAAAAATTAGTAATAATAATTAATTTAAAGAATAATGCTTTTAATTTGCAAATTTTTTTCTTTTCTTTGCAAAAACATTAAAAAAAGATTTTCTTTTTTTCTCTTAGTTTTGCGTTGTTTTTTTGTTTATTGTTTTTTTATTTTTTTGATCGTTTATAAATAGACGTTCTTAATCTATTGCTTTTTTTAGTTAATTGTTAATTTATTGTTAACGAATATCTTTGCGTTAAAAACTTGCTTTAATCTTTATTAAAAAAAGAGTTTAAATAACGTTTTCGCTTTTAAACAAATAAATAAATTATGTTGTTAAAAAGTTTCTTTTAATAACGCTATTATAGTTAGCAAACAATTTATTGTTTTAACAATAAATATTAATCGCAATTTTAATAAGACGTCTTAATCTTTAAATTTACAACTTTTATTGCTATTTTTAATACTTTAATTTTGTCTTTTCTTTTTTTGTTTTTTAATTTAATAATATTTTGATTTTTAAATTGTTAATTTCGTGTTTTTAATTTTTGAAGTTCTTGATTTTGATAATTTGTTAAAGTTAATTTGTTTTTTATATTCTTTTTTTTGTATTTTTAAGTTTTTGAATTCTTAAATTCTTAAGATTGTTTTTAGAGATATATTGACAATTTGTTGTCTTAATGTTTGTTGTTATAATTAAATTTTCGCATTAAGCTTCAATGTAACAAGATAAAAATAGAATTCTAATTAATAGACAATTATAACAATAGAGACTTATCGCAATATATATATAAATCGCACTATATAATTTAATAATATATTAAATAGCTAAGATTCTAAGATCTAAGTAAGAGAGATTGCATATATATTGCAAATAGATCGCTAATACTAGTAGCAAACATTCTTAAGTTTATAGTCTAATATTATCTAGTTACTTAACTACAATATAAATGTAATTTATTATTTAATTTTGATACAAATAAAATAGAGACGTTTGCAAACGAAACTAAATACTTAATTCAATCTTTTGCTAACACATTATTAAGATATTGTCAAAGTATCGCTAGCTCGTTCTATAAAAGATTATAAAGAAATATAAACAATAGCTTTTTATCGTTTTGAAGCTTAATAGCATAATCTTCTCTTTCTAATTCTAATAGAATTTTAATCAATTTATTATTATAAACATCTTTTAAGTCTCTTAATTCTTTAAAGATTTTAAATTTCGTTAGTTTTTTATCTAGCGTTTTCGTAACGCTAACGCAAACAATTGTATAAATTGTGCTATATTTAACAAGATTTAAAGCAAACTACTTAAGATCAATTATCTTTAATTTTTAATTTAAGATCTTAAATCGTTAACTTTGTATTTTCGAATTAATTAATATATTTTGTTTGAACAACATTAACATATTTAATATAAGATCAAAATTTATATATTTTATTAAGTAGAACAAAATAGTATATTTTTAATGCTAACTCTATAAGTTAATTAAATAATAGATCAACTTATAGATATTGTAACAAAAACGATTATCGCTATTAAAAAAATCTAATATTAGTAAAATAACGAATATAAATTGCAATTTTTATTGCATTATATAAATATAATTAATAAAATTAATTTTAGCTTTTAAGTTAATTAGATCTATAACTTGACATTTGTTATTAAAAAGTTAAATTTAATCTTTTATTAAAATTGAATCTACTATTTTTATTTGTCTTTTTTATTTTGTTTGCGAAATGTTGACAAAGTTTAATCTTTTTTTGCATTTGTTATAATAATAACAAAAACAATAAACTTGTTTTATTTATATTTATTAAGACATTTTGTTTTGTAATGCTCTCTTTTATAATATTTAATATTAGGGTTAAAGCTTTAATAACTAGTATGTAGTTAATTAACAAGAATACTAGCTATGCAGAACTAACTATGTACAAGAAATAGATATAAGTACTATAAGTGCCAAGACGCTAGACGTTACTCGTAGTATACTCGAGACTAAAGAGCGAAAATTTAAAGAATAATCAAAGAACAAAGTTTGTTTAACTTAGAATTGTAATATTATTCTTTTCTTCTACTTGCAAACTTCGACGAAGCAATATTAAATCTTCTAGTTAACGTTTTTAGTTAACTTTAGTTAATTTTAAGTATTTGTCAAATACAAGCTTCGATTAATGTTAAATACATATTAAATATTATTTGACAATCAAAATTAAAATTTTTGATACGCGTCAAACAAAAGAATAAATTTGTCGAGTAGAAAGAAATAATCAAAATTTTTGAAACAAAATATGCAAAAAACAATAATATGCAAAGCAAAGAGCATATATATTGCGAATAACATTCTAGTTAACTTTTAACTATCTTCGATTAATGTTAAGCATGTCTATCGAATACAATCTAATATTCGAAATAAAATATTAGATAATTGTCGAACAACAAAAATCGAATGTCAAGCAATTGTTAAATAGTAAAAATCGAGTTTTGAGCAATTTGTCGAGCGACGATAAGATCAAGAGAGAGAAAAGAGAGATAAATAAATTTTAAGAAAACATTAAATGTAAAAAAATTAAAAAAGATACAAAAGATTATTAATTTTAACTCTAAAAGAAAAATCTAGATTACGTAATACAAAAATCGAGAAATCAATTACGTAATTTAAAAAAGATCGACAACGACAAAAAAAATAACAACAACAAAAAGTCGAAATTTGTCAAATTTTAATTATGTCTAAATACGTTTGTCTAAACTTGCAACACAAAGAAAGAAAATAACATAAAAGTGTTTTAACAACAATTTATACGCAATCGTGCGTATATTTAGAAATATTAAGTCAATCTTAATTCGAAGAATCTTTAGAAGAAACATCGATAAGATGTCTAGCAAAAGCATTATAGAAGCAACGACAAAAATTGCAAATACATATCGATTAATTTTTAACAATAATAATATATTGATAATGCGTTTCTAGAATTCTTGTTAAATGCAATAGAAGGCAAAATAATATTTCAAATATAATTTTGATTGCAAATGCATAGCGAACAACTCTTGATAATAGTAATATATTAGCAATACGTTTTCAAAATCGATTCTAAGTGCAACAACAAAAGCTATAGATGCATATTAAACAAAGATCAAATAGAAGAACGCAAGAGCGTATAGATGCAAATTATTCTATTTATTAGATTCTTAATCAAAAGACGTCTTAAATATCTAGTAAGATCTCGTTGCGTCTAGATATTAATAATAAAAGTTAACAACAAAGTTAGAGTAATTATCAATTATAAAGTAGTTTAGCTATTTAGGTTTATCGTTGTAATTTGTATAGTCTATAAAGAGAATTTAATACTATAGCATTTTGCGTCTATAATTAATAGCAATTAGACTTGAATCTACGTTATTGTTATTTTTGCATATATCGTATTGTAATGTCTCGATGTCTTTAACATAATATTCGAAATTGTCGTTAATATTGTTAATAACATTAACGAGCAACAAGAACTTAATTTGTTAATTTGATAAAAACTTGCTTTTGTCGAAATACAAAAGTTATAAATAGAATATTAAATAAATTTTTATTAATTTAAGCAATTCTAATTTGTAGATATAATTGTTAATTGCTTAAATAATTTTATAGAAGTTTGCATTTTTATACTTTAAGAACTTGCATAATTAAGTTGTTTTAATATTTTAAATATTAAGTATAACTTAATTGTTAATTTTGAACTTCAAAATCGCAACGCATTTGCGATTAACAAATTTTACTTATTTAACTTAAGTTTAAATAAGCTTTTAACAAAGAAAATCTCGCAAAATCTTAATCTTTTTAATAATTTTGTTGGCGTTTTTTATGTTGCAACAAGCTTCGAACGTAATATTGTTAAAAAAAACTATAAGTAACTTTAGATTTAATTGTAGTAAATAGTTTTTAGTAGCAAAGAAGAATAATAAGTTAGTAGATTTGTTAATATAATTGTTTGCGACAAATTTAACAATAGCAAGATAATTGACTCAATTATTCTAATTGTATTGCACGTATACTTAAAGATATTGCTTAAAAGCGACATTAATATTTTCGATTTAATTGATGATTTCTAAATAAAACGCAATTGACAATTTAGATTTAATTTTTAATTTTTTGCAAAAACGTTATTAGAAATAAGCGATAAATTAAATATTTTTATCAAAAACAATAATAATTAAGAAGTTTTCAATATATTAAACGAAGTCGATAAAGATCTAAACAACGATCTTAACTTTTAAAGAATTTATAAGTATAAACTTTTTACTCTTGAATAATTTATCAATTACTATTAAGATATGCTAAAAAATCTTTTCTCTATAACAATATAACAACAAAGAGATAATAAAGTTGCAAAATATGTTTTGCTAATAACAATCTAAAATAGACAAAGACTTTAATAGATTGTATTTATGTTTGCAATATAATTTGATATATTTGTAAATTAAATAACTTTTAACGTATTTCTTAACATCTAAATACAATATAAGTCAATAATAGTAATATTGTACTTTCTTAAAAGTAGTTGTTCGATTTAAGTGCTTAGCGCTTAATAGTTTATGCTAGAATTTGATTGCTTCGACTCGAAAAATATTATTTGTGCTTCGAAATATATATATTTTGTCTTGAACAAATAGATATTTGATATTAATTGTTAAATATTTAATTATTGTATAATTTTTAAGTTTTAACTTGATTGTTTTGCGAAAAATAGTTAAAATCTTTTGTTTATTAGCTTTTTTAATCTAAATAATCTATCTTATCTTCTTGTTATATAAATATATCTTTAATATCTATTAAATAAGAACTTCGAAATTAAGTTTTGTTTTAAATTTTTTCTTTTTTGTTAAATTAATTGCGACAATAAATAAGAATTAAGTTGTAAAAAAGATTGCAAATATAAATAGTTAAATTGTAAACAAAACAAATATATTTAAGAAAAAGATAAAATTGATAACTAAAGATAATAAAATTGTAAACTAAGAGATTATAAATACAACAATAGTAAACAAAGAGACTAAAAGTATAAATTTAGCAAAGCGAAATTTGTTTTGTCAAAGTAGTGCAAATATTGCAAGCAATAGAGACGTAAATAGTTTTATGTCTTTGTTAATTATTAACGAAATTTAAGTAAATTTTTTACAAGCTTTCGCAATTCTTTTGTTAACAATTAGTTTAAATTTAATAAAGTTTCGAAGCAAATAAATCAACTTTGTTATTAAATTGTAAATAACACTTAATAGTAGCAAAATCAATATAACAACTTTAATTATGTTTAGTTTTAAATTGTATTATTTAAGAATTATTTGTTGTTAAAACTAATTGCAAGAATTGTTCTTATTAAAAAACAAATTTTATGATTGTTTAATTAAATTATTTAACTTTGCGTCTAGTACGTTTAATTAATAAATAATCTTGAAGTTAAATTTGAACAAAAATTTAATCTAACGAGCTTAACAACAATTAAGTTGCTTAATAGTTATAAAATGCTTTAAATTGCAATAGTCGATAATAATTTTAATAGATTGCTTAATAGATATATCGATATACTTTAAATGTTATTTCTTAAAAACGCAAACAATAGTTAACAATTTTTTGTTATAAATTTTGTAGTTGTACTTTGCGAACAATATAGTTTTAAATATATAAATTATTAAATAAAGCAATTTATTCAAATTTATTTGTAAGAGCACAACGATAATTACAAAGTTAAAGATATTGTTTTCGATTTAAATCTCTAGATTAAAATCGAAATAATATAAGATAAACTAATTAATAAAGACTTGCTTAAAAGTTTTAAACGCAAGATCTTCGAAATCGTTAAATTATTATAGAAAATTAAAATTCTTGTTTTCGAGTTTACTAAACGTTAATAAAGATTTAGCTAGATTTAAATAATTATAGATAAATTATTAATAAAAGTTAACAAAGTTTAAAAAGATTTGTACGTTGTATACGCAAATAGAAGCTTTTTACTTAAAAATACATTTAATTTTCTTAAGATTTATTCGAATTTCTTCGATAATAATAATTAGATTCAAATATTTAACTTGCTTAGTAAAGAAAACATATTTGTTAATATTTAAATAAAAATCTACGTTATAAAGCTTAGCAAAAACTTTTTTTATATAATTTATATATTTTATCTTAATGTTATTGTAGACTAAAATATTATTTATGTAAATAATGCAAAAATTGTCTAAATAAGAATTGAAAGTCTTATTAATAAAAGATTAAAACGTAATCGAAATATTATATAGCTCAAAAAATATTATAACGTACTTAAACAAATTGTAACAAATAATAAAGATTATTTTATATTTGTTATTAAAACGCATTTGAATCTTATTAAAGACAACAATAATATCGAATTTGTTGTAGTACTTAGTCTTGCATAATTGTTGCAAAATCTTTCGAATCAACAATAAAATATTGCGATTCTTAATTGTTAAAGTGTTAAAATCTCTATAATTTATATAAACGCACAAATTTTTATTAGACTTCTTAACTATAAAGATAAAAACAATATATTATAAGATATTGTTGCAAATTTAATCTTTGCTTTTTATGTTATTTAAATAGACTCTAATAATTTTTTCTTTTTAATAGAAAATATTATAGATTTTTTTGATCGAAGAAATTGCTTCTAAAACAAAATTAATAGCATAATTAATACTTTTATTTAACAATAGCTTATTAGCTTTTTATAAATTAAAGAGCTTAATTTAGTGTTTAAACTTTAAGTATATTTGCTTCTTTAATTGCTTTAAATTAAAAGAATTTTGCTTAAACTTTGCATAGAATTTATTGTAATTATTAAAAATAATAGTTACAACATTTATTGTAATATTGTTGTCTATAATGCAAGCTAAATATTTATTGTTTTTCTTTAATTAATTTAGTATAACAAAATGCTTAAATAGTATAACAATTGTCTCGTAGCTTTCTTTGTTAATAAGCTTTAAAAATGCAAAAACACTTATTTAATAAATATCGACTTTATTAAGAGACTTTAAAGACAAACGTTCTAGTTGCTTGCGTTAATTATTAAAGATTTCTAACAATTATTAATTTAACAAACAATGCTTTATATAATAATCGAAGTTAAACTTAAGAAATTGTATATTATCTTTAATTTGTACGTTATACTTTTTAATTTAAAGTATGTTAAAAATAATTGCAAATTGTTCTAGTTTAATTATTAAATACTATAAAATATTAATATGTTTACTAAGATTAACAATAATTTAAACGATATAAATAATATTAGAAGCGAATTTGTTATTAGCTAGATATAATTTAATAAAATTTTGAAATAACATAATAAAAAGTTTATAAAGCTTAATAAACTTTTTATTTATAAAGATTTTATCGAAGACTTTAATATTAATAAGCAATATTGCCTTAATATAATATTTATTAAAAAGTAAATAAATTTAATTTGAACAAATCTTAACGTAAAAATTTAGTTGCTAATTATTAAGCAACTTGTTATTAATAACGCTAAAATTAAGTTCAACTTTAACAAGCAAAATTTTATCTTATAAATTAAATATAGCTTTAAGCTCTTTTATTGTTTTTTATATAAGCGCTAGTTTCTATTTTAAATTGCAACTCTTATTAGAAATATTTAGTTTTTTGATTTGCTAAAGTTATCTAAGTTGTTATTTAAGATATTAGAGAAAATATTTTCTTTAAGTGTTGCTAATTCGAAGTTGCTAACATTATAAGTTTTAAACTTAATAAAAACTTTATTTTTAATTTTAGCTAATTTGTTTTTGCAAAAAACGTTTTTATAATGCGATTTATATTTTGACTTAAAATATTTTTAACAAAGATTAAAAAACTTAATTTTGTTCTTAAGAGCTTAAAATTATGCTTCTATGTTTTGTTTTTAATTATAAATAAAAATACGTATATTAAAGTTATTAATATTGCGAGTATTTATATTAATATATCTAGAAAACTTAAAAATATTGATGCGATTATTGCGTTTATTAATGTTATTAATAGCTTATATATAGATAGAAGTTCAAATAATAGTTAAACAAGATTTCTTTATTTGCTAAAGTTTTAAATCGATTTTACGAATTAATTTAATAAATTGATTTAAAATAGTATAATTTGTTAAAGTAACGTAGCAACTTTAAAATCTATAGCTCAAATTTTTGTTAAATTAATATATTTTATTAACTTCTAACATAGAGATTTTAATTGTTATAGATATAAAGCGATTAATATATTAATTAAAGATTTCGATATCTTTTATAACAAATTTAAACAACGTAATCTTAACAAAGTTACGTTGTTTTTTATTTAAATTGTTTTATTAAGTACTTAGATCTTCAAGCAAATTATTTATAATTAAATAAGAATTAATAAATCTATCGAACAAGTAATACTTAATTTTTTTAAAAACATTGTTGATAATTTTGACAATAACAAGACTAAATTTGACTTTTTCGAAAATAAAACGTTAAGAAGTATTGCTAAACTTAAAAACTAATATAATAATTTATTGTTCAAACTTTTCGAAATCTCTAATAAAAATAAAAGAATCAAAAAAGTATTTATTGTTTTTTATGTTTTGTAGTTTCGACTTAAGATTACAAGCAAAATAAATATTGTTAAGTTAATCTTTTGTTTATAAGTTAAATTTATAAAAGTAATTACGTTTGTTGTTATTGTTAAAGTTGTAAATTACATAAGTAAACTTAATAAATGCAATTTTTTTACTTCGAGAAAAAGAAAACTCTTGTTTTAGTTAACGTACAATAGCTTTGAACAAATTGTATTAAGCTAAAACGTTATTGCGCTTTTGTCGAAAACAATACATTGTTTTGTTGCAAATACTTATTGTTAACTTTGCTTAACTTAAATAAATTTATAAAAAATTAATTTAAATTTTTAGCTAACAAATAAAAATAAAATTAATTTTTTTATTAATTCGAAGCTTAATAATAGTAGCACTATTTTTATAAAGTAGTCGAAGCTATTTCTCTACGTTATTTTTGATTGCTTCTTAAAGAAATTAAAACATTTTTTATTAATTTTTGTTAAAATTGTTAAGCTAATTAACTAAAATATAACGTCGATTTAACTTATTTTTGTCTTTTTTCTTAATATATTTGTTACAAAATTGAGCAAAGCTACTATTTAGCAACTAATATATCAAAGATCGAATTAATATATTTGACAAATTTATATTGTTAAACAAATTTAATTTAGTTAGTTTATCGATTATAATTTCGTAAAAATTGAATCGAACAAACAACAAGAATTCGAATATATTGTACTTAAGTAAATTAGAGTGCTCTTTAAGCTCTAAATTGTCTCTAGAGTTATTTTAATTTAATAAAGAATTCACAAAATAATAATTGTAACAAAAAATAGCATTAACATCTAATTAATCTTTATTTATTAAAAATTTCTTAAATAATTTGCGATCTTTGTTAAAGTTAAACTTGACTTTGTTCTTTAAAGTTAATTTCTCGTTAATTATATTATAGATATAGATAAAATACAAATAGTATAAATGTTTGTAAACAAAAATAGAAGTTTAAGATTAAATATGTTTAAAATTATATAAGTATTGAAGAACTTATGTTATTTGCGAGACAAAATTTTTAATATTAAAAATAGATATTGTTTAAAGTGTTGTTTTGTCGCGTAGCAAATCTTCTAATATACAAAAATAAAAGTGTTGTTCGAAGATAACAACGAAATTGTATTGTAATTGTCGTTTTAATAAATTTGTTAATTTTATTTTAGCAAGTTTATTGATTTTATTCTAGCAAATTTATTGATTTTATTTTAGCAAATTTATTGATTTTATTCTAATAAATTTATTGAATTGTAATTAGAACAATTTGTCGTTTATTTCTTTTAGTAAAATTACTAAAGAGTTAACGAAATTAAATATTGTTAAGTTATACGTTAATTAAGAGATATTTATTGTCGCGACTTAATTACGCTTCGCAAAGCGTCTATTCTAGTAACTTTATATCTAAAATTGCTTTAGTAACTCTATATTTAAAGTTGTTTTAATAACTCTATATTTAAAGTACGTCTCAAAGAAAAAAAATTAACAAATATAAATATCTTTAAGATACGATTCGCAAAATCGTATCTAAAGAGATAACTAGTATTATGTTAGAATTAAAGCTTTAATAGCTAGTATGTAATTAATTAACGAGAATACTAACTATGCAAAACTAATTATATATAGAAAATAAATATAAGTATTATAAGTATCAAGACGCTAAGCGTTACTCGTAGTATATTCAAGGCTAGAGAGCGAAAATTCGAAGAGTAATTGGAGGGCGAAGTCTATCTAGCCTAGAATCGTAACATTTAAAATATTTAATACAATTTAAATAATTTGCGTTACTAATTTTATAAATTCGCTTGCGCAACGTCAATAAGTTTTTGAAAATATAAAACTTCTCGCTTTTAATAAACTTGTCAATATTGTTTAAGCGTCAATTTTAATAAAATTTGTTTAAAGAGATATTAAAACTCTTAATTATTTACTAATTTTTAAAGTTACTTGTATCTACTTTGTAAATGCAATTTAATGTTTGTTTTTATATAATAATTATAGTTAAAAGCTTATTATAAATGTTTAACATATTATTAATATTTAGAATTTTTACTTTTAAGTCTAGCTTAAATTTAATTAAAAATATATAGATTTTATATTTTTTTAAAAGCGATACTAAATAAGTTTTTAATTTATTTAAATATTTTTTAAAGATAATTATCTTTTAATCTAATTTTTGTTTAATAATCTTTTATCTTTTGTAAACAAAAAGACAACAATTAGCAAAATTAGCTATTAAATTTAATAAAAACTCTCTAAATTCTTTAAAGATCTTGCTTTTTAATTTAATACTATTGTTTGTTCTTAAATATTACTACGTAGCAATATTGTTTTTTAAAAATAATATATAATAAAGAATTTTGTTCTTATTCGTAATAGAGTACGTCAAAAATCGCATTATATTAATATTAATTTTTTAAAATCAAATAATATGCTTATTTACGCTTTAACTTTATACAATTTCAACTTTTTAAACTTTAAGAACTTAAATATTATTAATAACAATACAATAGCGAACGATAAAATTCGAGAATTTATTTTTTCGATTGTTATAACTTAAACTTGCTAAGCATTTCGCAAATCTCGAATTTTTGTTATTAAAATTTCTATCTACTAATATAAAGTCGAAGTTTTAATTGTAGTTAAACTATCTTCTTTATTATTATTATGTTAGCGTAAATTATTTTTGTTAACGTTTCGTAAACAATTGTTGTTTCGAAAGATATTAAACTCTTTAAACTTTAATTTAATAATTAAATAATTAATGTAATTTAAACTATTATAGTTTAATATAATACTATTACGTCTTAAGTCTTTCTTTTCGAAAAATAGAACAATTAGAATTATAAAATGCGAATACATTTACTTTTTATTAACGCATTAAAATATAAAAGACGTAAGATATAATAGACTTGTATTACTATGTCTCAACTATATAAAATAGATAGTAGTAGAACTAATTGTTAAAAAACAACAAGAAACGAGCTTTCTTTCTATCTAATATTTGCCATAACGTGCAAGCCTATTTTTTACTATTTAACTAGAAAGAGATGTTGTGTTATTTAAGACTTCCAAAGACACTCGAAATTACGTGCTCTACCATACCTTAAGGCGCTAGCGCGTCGCTGGCGCTACGACATTACAAGAGAGTACTTCGAAATTGATCTATATTTTATCAAAAATTTATATATATCTTTAAAAACTTTCTTAGAACAAAATTAAAAATAAATCTAAAATATATAATATAAACAACTTATAAATACTTAAAATTTAAATCTTAAAACTTTGTTTTATATTTTGAATCTCTGTTTAAAATATCGAAAGTATTGCTATAAATTCTATTATTATTGTTATTTAAAAGCTTGTATCAAGAGATCTACAAACTAGTATTTAATCTACAATAATATTCTTATTATTATTGTTATTTTTCTTGTATCTATATTTGTCTAAGATAACAATATTAATAGATTGCAAACAATTTTTTTTTGTTATTTATTATAATTAATCAATTTTGTTAATATCTATTCTTTTGTTATTTTTTGTTTATAAATAAGAATTAAATATATTAATATAATTAATTAACAATTAATTGCAAGTCTTGCTATATCTAATATTTATTTTAAAAAAAACTTGTTTAAAAGAAACAAAGTTTTTTAAGATTTAATATAGTTATTTCAAATTAAAATTGCTAGATTAAAATCGACAATATAGAATATTTGTTAAAACAATAAAAAGTTATAAATCTCGCTTTATATATAATTGCTAATTAAGAACAATTTTGTGCTATTATAAATAGTTATTATAAATACTACGAAAGTCTTTCGCAAAGAGACGTGTCTATTAAACGTGTTATAATAGTAATATTATTCCAATATATATAGTAGTCTTCTATAGTAGTAATATATATTATCTTTCTTTTATTTCTTGCTCTTTGCAATTTGATAACTTTAACTATTGTATTACTACTATTAATTAATAATACTATTAGAAAATCTTGTAGTTCTTTATTACAATTTCTTGTACAAGTATTTTAGCTCTTTAAGCTATCTTTATTGCTTTAATTCAGTTATCTATTTAATTTAATTATTAACTTTACAATATAGTCTTATCTTTACAATCTTGCATTTGTTTGTATGCTTTTTACTCTTTAATTGCGAAAGTCTTCTATAATACTAATTACATATCCACTTCGTACGAAGTACATAGCCAGTGTTGTCCGTTACCTCTCCCACATACTACTACATGCCCTTCGTTGCACCTCTGTCCAGGCTTGTGAAGCAGTAATAAGGGAAGAAGCAGTAACAAAAAAATGCTGTCGGCTGAAAATTAGGAACTCTTGGCTGCACGTCCTGCTAGCCATAGAAATCTTTCGCTCACAATCATTGGATGAATGTCTTGGCGACTTTGCGATGCGCATCATCGGAAGCCCGTAGCAGAATTGTCGAGCGATCAACGCATCAATTGATATATCATGTCGCGGTCTGGGACAGATCTCCGAGTAGGTGACGATATAATGCACGGGACATAACTTGATTGGCGCTCAGAAAATCAATCAATGCTGGTGGTATGCCGGTTATTTCGACATAAATTCCCCAGGTTTCGGGCCGCTGCGGGCCTGCATAAATATGGAGCTCGAACGACAAATGCACCACCGTAGTAGTTATTTGACACTCGTCGATATATGGGCTATATTGCTATTACCTGACTAATGAAGCTCTTGAAATGATAGGCCATCTAAGAGTCAGCGGCCTCGGAGGGTTTGGTTGCTGTTGAGACAAACAGCTACAAGATGGCGGAGACACTGCGAATACATACATGGTTTGAGCTTGCAACAGCCTGTGTGGGATCTTGACGACCTCCAGAACGCATTGGATTAGAATCGCTTGCGCGTGTTCCTGTCGCATAAAGCAAGGATTGTGACGCACCTACCAGAGTTGTACTACGCACAGGTTTGGGTTCGTCTTTCTTTACTAGATCTCTGCGTTGCATGGTGCTGGTTGAAGTTATGTCCTTCACTTGCTTCTGCTTGCATTGCTTGTCGCAGAAGTACTATGCATGCCTAGTTGTCTCTAGCGAAGACCACCTCTGCCTGTTTTATTTCCTTCCAGCGTGCTCCATTGCCTCAAGGCCAGTTTCAAAAGCTACGCACTAGGGAAACGGGCCTCCAACAACTTCACAGTCCATCGCGCTGTTCTTCTGTACGCCAAAACATAAATCGCTTAATGCTATCACAATACACACGGGAATAGGCGAAACTACCCTATACGATTTTTTAGACCAAGGACGGAGACTATCAGACATTGTTGATGTGGGCTCGCTTAGTTGTATGTTTCGGGACTAGAAGGACCTGCTTAACTGAGATGGGCTCTGGGCTTGAACCCAACTTAGAAAGTCTGCGGGCGCTTTATATGAGCTGAGTGAACGAATAGAATGCTGACAAGTGATGGCGAGCTTGGACCACGGCACGCATTGGAGCGGCGCAAGACTTCGACTCTTGCATTGCCCAGGAGAGTAAGATGATAAGGGAAGCTTCGTATCAAGATGAAAATGTGTCTACCTTATAAGTTCACGACTAATACTTCGATTCTGGGAATTGTGATTAATATAAGATTTGTACTGTAGCATTGTAGAGGCTCGAAGGAAATCTGTTCAAGTATCAAGGTGCGAAGAATATCGATCGTCCTCCTTCCGAACACGTCATATCGCTCGGTGAATAGCATCAATTTTGTTCACAGCAAATCCCGTTGTCAGCATCGGCGAAGAGAGTTGGCACGCCTGTCAGCGTCTTCACGAAGGTAATGACCCTTAATGTGTTGACAACCCAGGCTCTAGCAGCAACAGCGATGAATGAAGCAAGGCCCGGAGTCACCAAAACAACACCTTGAAGTTATCCAATTCAGGCTTCTTTCGCTGACTCACGCCTATCCGGTATACCCAAGTCACTCCGGAGCATCTTCTTGTTGGCATTCGGCGAGAAAAAAGCTTCAGCGGCCTGATCTTGGCGAAGAAGGATTCCGAACCAGGGTGTTTTGCGAGGTTCCATCTGCGGACAATTCTGCACCTCGCTGCTTCGCGTCCATTTCCGCAGGATACCCCCTTAGACTGCTCTGTGGGCAGTCCTTGGGTACTCTAGGCGCCTGTTGTCCGTCCTTTTCCGCAACAATCTGTTCGATCGGTACCATCATCTCAGTAAGGCTAGCATGGCGTGCTTTATTCTCCTCTTGCACCTGCCCATGGTATTCTGCTTTCCGTTCTTCCCGTAGTTGTGCTTCTTTCTCGATCTTGTGCTGGTGGTGGCGTCTGCGATAGCAGAAAAGAAGGGTGGCTGCGAGGATACAGAAGGGTATACCCAGACCAATCCCAATGCTGATGCCGAGCTTGATTGCACGGGGATTCGAATGAGAGGCCAAGACGGTAGTAGAGGAAATTACAGTTATCTTAGCTGGAATAGTCGACGTTGAAGAAGGTAGAGAAGTGGTGTTATATAAATCGAAAGACAGGCGTACAGGAGTGTCGCCACCAATCTTAGGGCGTTGCTGACAGGCTTCTTGGAGAACGCGAAGATCTGATGCGGACTCCGTTAGCAATATCAACAAGAGGGATAGGCGGGGTCTCGCACAGTTTATAAGCACATTTGAAGACGAGACATGTTGCAAGCAGTCCTTGCACGAGTCGACGGTCTTATTAAATGCGTTGTCTCCATTATTACAGTATTGATACTGTAGTGTTGCATTGGTTTGGAGTACCCTATCCACCAGCGCTTGCTGCATAGCACCCGAAGGACCCTTGCACACATTGCCGCACTGCTTGCTCTGAATTGTCGCGTTTTCGTTTTGGAAGTTAAAGAGACAGTGGTCTAGTGTAAACTTTGTATTGACTGTTCCATGCAGGTAAGGTAAGCGTGGCTCTCTCGATCGAGTTGGCGACTTACAAAGAAACCAGTACTGGTCATTTTCATTGGACTTCGCATCATAAGCTGTGGAATGCACTTGACACTGGACACAATCATGGAAGATCCGTCCAATACTAGTCGAATTCGGTCCGTCAAGCTCCCAATCGTTGCAGACGAGGTCCACCGGTAGGGTCCAGGAGCTGTTTACAGAGGCAATATTGCTATTAGGGATATTTACGCAAAGAGAAGCACATGGCGAATATGGGGTCACTTCGATGCCATATACCATGCCTATCAGATGCAATGACAGAACTGAGACCGATACCAGCATGTTGCAGAGCGGACTATCGAAAGTCGTGTACAAAAAAAGAGAGGTTCAGAGCATTGGAGAAGGCTTATCAAGGCCTGAATGCAACGTAACTTTCAGGGCGTCTTGCAGTTCTCTGCCCGTATCATGAGAACGCTGTGCATTGTGACGGTCTCCGATTGGCTGGAGATGGTTACACAGCATAATTGGCTTACCATTGGGCTAACAGGATACTCACCTGATGCGGCTTAACAATGCAATTCGCCTTCTCATCACCAATTGAGATGTCGTTTGATGCATGTAACAAGTCCTGGTGCCCGAGAATCCGAGGTTCCTCTGAAGACGCGACTCGCGGGGATGGGATGACCTATGCCCCACCGAGTCCCTTATTCATCAATCACACCGCCACCCAATGACACGGGTTCTGCGATTCCTCTGATTCTGCATGCCGACCAGGTCCCGCTTCTTCTTCTTAATCGTACTTTGAAGATAGCAACGCATTGACGTATCGAGCTCCACTGCGATCGATCAAAGATGGCGGAAATAGGGTACTTTTGCTTTTTTAGGCTCTAGATTTGTACTAGGCAGCCACTACGTGTACACCACCCTACCCTCGTGTACATCACCCATACTTTGTTTGTACACTACCCCGCGCTAAGCCTAAACGGGCAAGAATCTACCCCGTAAACAAACCATGTCAAGGAAGACCATGGGAGGTACATGTATTTGGCGCCTGAAGACCACGAAATTCGATGTAGCTTCTCACCTGCCTCTCGAGGTCAATTCAAACATGAAATATATCTTTTGCAAGCTCAGAATCGACCCCAAATAACGCGGAGCATAAAGGACGTCATGAATGTGCGACGGGCAATCAAGGGTGCATACGGCCCAGTAATGCTCGCACAACTCGGTTGCCTTGTTTTGGTAGGCATACAACCATTCAGCCATGTTATGCGCGCCAACGGTTAATAGATACACTTATTTGAGGCAAAGATGCAGTGTGATAGTGATCTAGGATGAGGCTAAAGGACGACGGGGAGACAGAAACCTTGATCGAAGTGGCTAAGCCTGATAGCTCCAGCGCCGCAGAGGAGTATATGTTTATAATGCATCGATTATAGTACACGCTTGTTTATAATGCATCACCACCCTAATGCAGGCGATGATGCATCATAAACAACGCTATCTACGCCTCGTTACCTTGCATTTTATCC